>Ga0209427_10001528_pt1 | contig 26716 bp, 25 predicted proteins | sample DeeMarSWOR136_30_FD_187465 | JGI IMG/M metagenome (GOLD analysis project Ga0209427, IMG submission 187465) | Marine sediment microbial communities from White Oak River estuary, North Carolina - WOR-1-36_30 (SPAdes) (version 2) | ecosystem: Environmental > Aquatic > Marine > Intertidal zone >...
ATTTTGTGATCGTATTAACTGCTTCTCATAATGATTTAACCTGGAACGGAATTAAATTTTACATCGATTATCCTATCCCCATTTCAGGAGATCTGTTCAAGGATATTACGAAAAAAGCATTAAAAGTAAAAAAAATTAATTTAAAAACGGCTAGTAACCCAATTTTGATCGATGCAGAACAACGGAATAATGATTATGTTGAAGCCCTCTTATCAAAAGTATTGGAGATTACGAGCTTAAAAGGTAAAAATATAGTAATTTGGCCTTATTTAGGTAAAGCTAGAGGGATTGTAAATTTATTTAAGCATCTTGGAGCAAATGTAACCTTGATTGAAGAAGAAATTAATCCCCCAAATCCCATAAAAGAAATACGGGAAGAAAAACTTCAAAAAGTCATGAATGAAGTAAATTCAAATTTAGCTCTACTTCTTGATGCAGATAGAGATAGAATTGCACTTTACGTAAAACAGAATGGACACTTTTTTATATACATCCCCAATGAAATCTATACAGCGATGCATAACATTTTAGCAACAAAATTTAACAAACGAATCATAAATGTTAGAACAATTCCTAGTGATTTAAGGGGAGATAAAACAAGCTTTTTAAATATCTTAACAGGTGTGGGATATAAGCATTTAGGGGTAATTTTGTACTTTTTATTTGGGATTGATGTAGATCAATCAAAAATTGATACCGCTATCCTTTACTTAGAAGATGAAGATAATAAACTAGTAAAAATTAATAATCCATTACCGTTAAAGAAAAGAATTATAGAACTTATGGAAAAAGAAGGTTTGACTGAGGAGGAGTTTTTAATTGTTATGTGGGAAGAATCAGGCGGTCACACATTAAATATTTTAAAAGTTTTTAAAGATTTTACTAGTGGTGATTACATATTTAAATCCGATTTGCCTTTAATAGCAGATAAATATCCCGTACCTGCTCTAGTTGTTATTGTTGAATTAATTTCTAAAGGATTCGTAATTTCTGAATCAATTGATTGGTCAATAGTGGGAATAAATCGTACCATTCCTGCTAATGATAAAGAAAAAGTTAAGATTATGAAAAATTTTGAGAAAAATAAGGGTAAACTTATTCAAGTTAATAATAAACAATATAAAATTGAAGCATTATCAGATAATAACAAAATGATAGATATTTTTCAATTAAAGAGTAATGATTCTACGCTTTATTTCAGACCCAGTGGAACCGGACCTGAAGTGAGATTTTACATTTTCGGAAAGAGGGATTCTTACTTAGAAGAAATTAAAAAAGTGCAAGATTTTGTAAGTATAAACTATTCTTAAAAATTAATGAAAATTAGGAATTCATTTATGTTTCTTGGATAATTCCAGGAATTATAATTTTATCTGCTTTTATACGTAAAATCCCCTTATCTTGAAGTTTCTTCATCGTTCTTAGTACTTTTCCCTCATCCCATTTTAATTCTTTAATATAGTCTTTCTTATTTAATGGTTTTTTCTTTAGAGCAAAATTGATAAATTTTTTCTCATTTGTAGTAAATTGCATCTTTTTAAATAAATAGAAAGTGCTATTACCTATCATAATTGAGGAATATATAAGTTTCAACTCTTTTAATTGTTCAAAAGTAGAAATTAATATGTCTTCTTGCACATCTTCTAATTCTTGCTCAACATAATCTTTGATTATTTCTTCTTGAGCAAATCCACCATTTAATACTGAGAAATTTTCATGGAAACTTAAAATTATTTGAGAAATACGTTCCTTTAAATCAATTTCTTCTTTGTCAAAATCTTCTAGTTCAAGATCTAACTCTAATAATTCTTCTCCTTCAGTAGTTTGAGGCTTTTTAATTGGAGGAAGTTCTTTAACGGCTGGTTTTTTGTCAAATTGGATCATAGGAGTTTCAATATCTTTTAAATTATCTGAATCCAACTCTCCAGCAAAATTTTCTTTCGGTTTTTGAAGATCAACTTCAGGTTTTTCTAATTTCTTTCTCTCTACATCTTCTAATTTTTCTTTTATTCTGGCTTTTATTTCGGCTTTCCTTTTAGCTTTTTCTAGTTCTCTGTCTTTTTCTTTTTGAATTTGTTCATTTACAGTAGCATTCCATATTCTCCTCTCATCTTCATGCCCAAAACCATCAACAAAGACATTTTCATCATAAACGGAAATAGCTCCTTTTTTTTCCAACTGATTCAAAATTTTAGTAGTATAAGTATCGTCCCATTTCGTAATTTCTAATAATTTTTGAATGGTAAGATAGTCTTCATCATATGCAAAAGATAATACCACTTTTTCTGGATTTGAGAATTGGAGATTCTCTTCTTTAAAAATTAGAACATAAAAAGTAGGATTAATTTCAATTAAATCGTTTAATAGATGAGTTTCTTTCATAAGATTTAAGATAGGTAAAAAATCATCATCTTTTAAATTCTTAATGTTTAAGAATGCATAATGCTTTAATCTTTGAAGAGGGACTATTTTGAAATCACTTAGATTATTTTCATCTATTATTTCATTAAATCTTCTTGATATTTTTTCATAAAACATCCCTACTCCCACATTAGTCTTTCTAGCTTCTATGCCATATGTCTCCTTCTCAATAGATTCAAGTTTATCAAATGCTTCTTTAAGATTAGTTAAATCTTGTACAAGTTCTTCTTCAGATTTTGGTATTGCAGAACTATAATCAAGTGTGAAGAATTTATATTCTATTCCCGCTTTTTCAATTATTTCTTCTTCCTTTTCTTGCGATTTTACCTGAGCTTCAGCGACTTTTACTTTCTCATCAACGACTTCCTTTATATGCTTTTCCGTTTCCGAAATTATTTTTGAAATCTTCTCTAACTTTAATTTCATTACATCTTTTTTTTCTTTAGAGATATATTTCTCAAGGTGTTTCTCTTTCTTTTCAATTTTTTTTTTAAAGTATATCTTATCAAGATATGTTTTGTATCGAACTGTTAATAAAATATAAAATATTGAAAAAATGAACGATAAGATTAAAGCAATTACAAAACTCCACATCTTAAGTTAAAATAATCCTGTAATTATCGTTATTGTTTAATTTAATAATGATTATTTTAATTAATATAATTTTATTATTTTTTGTTTAAACCATATATTAAAGGTTTAATTGCAATTGAGCATTTTACCTATTTAATGTAATATCTTTCAATTTAATTAAAAGATAGATTTAATTGACGAGAATAAAAATGCAAGAAAAAATTATTGATGATAAAATTCATGAAAAGATGAGCTTGGAAAACGTCTTTAAAATCTTTAATAATAACGTTTTTCCAATGCTAAACGATGAAGAAAAGGAGTATTGTGAAAATCTTCAAAATTTTTGTCTAGATTTATACCCTAAGATTGATAAATCTAAAGATGTATATGAACTATTCCCTGAATTAGGAAAAAATGGTTATATGCAGCGAATCAATTTATGGAAAGACTTCATGCCTTACGGGATGAAAAAGGAAATATTATTGGGAACACATTTATCAATTCTTGACCCCCAACTCGAATTAGCACGCCTTGCGAGTGGAATATTGTGTGGTAATCCCACATTTCATTATTATCAACATGGTGGGACTGGAGATACTATCCAAAAAGTTCAGGATGAATTAATGTCAGGGCAAAAAATTGGATGTATAGGAATAACTGAACCCAATCGCGGTTCGGATGCTGTAAATTTGACGACTATTGCTACTAAAACGGAAGAAGGAGTGATCTATAATGGTGAGAAAGTGTATACAACTAATGGTCCTAAAGCAGATTATTTCTGTGCCTATGCAGTATATAATAAAGAAGATCCAAGAGGGACAATGGTTCAGGCTATGATTAAACGCGATTTTGGTGTTAGGACTGAACGTTTAAAAATTAATTCTGTTCCCCGTGTCCATATTGCTCATACGCTTCTAAATGATGTAAAGATTCCAACAGAATATATCCTTGCAGATGATGGTCAAGGATATGTGAGATTATTTGAAGGGCTTGTTCCAGAGAGATTAGGAATTATGGGATCAGGAATAGGAATCTGCTGGGCGGGATTAATTTATGGGATAATTTACACAAACTTTAGGAAGCAATTTGGCAAACCCGTCATTAGATATCAAGGAGTAGGTTATGGTTTAGCCGATTTACTTACAAAATGCACTGCTGCAACAGCTTTAGCATTACAAGCTGCTACTATTTATGATGAAAAAATTCTTTTTACAGAACAAAAGTCTCAGGAAGCAGAGAAATGGGTTGCAGCAATATCTTCTCAAGGTAAGTATTATACTGCAAAATTAACTCATGATATTTGCTATGAAGTACAACAGCACTGCGGGGGAGTATCTGTTACTGATAATACTCCTATAGATGAATTGACTGATGTAAGTAAAATAGAAGAAGTGATTGGTGGGGCAAGAAATATTCAACTTCTTTTAATTCAATCCCAGATCCAACGGTTTCAGAACTTACTATAACACTATAATTCTCTTTTTTTTTATATTAAATTTAATATTCATAAAATGTAATTTTTTAATTTGTTTCATTACAAAATAATAAAAAAAATTATTTATTTTTTAAAATTTCTTTAGAAGGCAATATTAATCCAAGAACAAGCAGAACAGCACCCACGACAAATGTAATCATACTCCCTCCATAATATCTTATTAAAATCTTATATCCAATGAATGTTCCCCATACTAGGCAACCCGTAATTAATAAAGCATACCACGCCCATTTTTCTCCTTTACGATAACCCTTCTGGACGATAAATAGTACGAGTACTCCAATTGCACATATCATAAAGCCCATAACTTTTTTTTGCAGAATAAAAATCTCCGCAAATGCTTGAGATGTCTCATAGTATTGCTGATATGTCAAACCTGTATACTCAAAAAAATCACTGATAAACATAATTTCTGTTACAAATATCATAAGAAAGCCTATTCCAACTATATAACATCCCATAAAATTCATGAAGAACGTTCCCAACTTCATATTATTCATAATTCTCACATTGAATTTCTTACAAATTTAATGAATAATATTTAGTTTAGCATATTAAAAAGAATTATGCTTAGATAAAATGTCTTTAATTTACCTTACTGGATAAATAAACCAAAAATAGAGGTTATAACTGATTTTAAACTAATTCCGATTAAAAAACAAAATACTAACACTTGAAATGTTTTAATAGGAATTTTAAGAGTAATTTCTTGACCAAGTTTTGTACCAAAAAATATTATTGGAAATCCTAAAAGAAATAATAATAATAAATCATATGGAAAGACACCTATGATAAAATAAAATGGATTTCTAGCGATTGAAAGAGCAAATCCAATAGCGGCAAAATTTTCGATAAGACTTTCTCTATAATGCCCCGTTTTTTCAAGCAGAGCTACATTAAGTGGTCCCACAGCGCTGATCAATGCAGTTAAAAACCCATAGGTGAACCCTCCAATATATATTAGTGTTGATTTTGTATATAACTTTCTTTTTACCTCAATTTCATTGGTCTTCTTACAATATTGATATAATTTTAAGATAGAATACATAAAAATAAAGAGGCCAAGGATAAGTTCGATCCAATTTAATCCAATCCCAATAATAAGGAATGTACCAAATATTGTAATGGGAATACCTAAAAATAAGAATCGAAAATAATAACCTCTGTCTATAAATTCGCGATATTTTATAAAATTGAGAAAGGATGTAAGTGTACCCCAAAGATTAGCTAATATCACAGCATTTATAACCCCAATAAATGGTGTAATAATTGGAATTAAAATTATTGCATCTCCAAACCCAATAATTCCATATACCATACTCGAAAAAAATATTGGGATTAAAATAAGATAAATACTCATATTATGAGATTTTAAAACATACCTTATGTAAAACCTTTTTTATTCTAAATTACTAGTTGAGATCTGAGCCTTAATTAATTATTTAAGTTTGGTTTTTTAATTGAAATTTCTCCGTAATAAGTTTAGTGCCACAATGTTTACAATATGAATCCTGTTCTTTAATTCCAATTAATTCCTCGAATAAATCGTCTGTAATGCTCCACCCACACCTTTTACAATAATTTATTGAAATACTTTGATTAATTTCTCCTATCATTATCATCAAAAAGTTGTTTAAAATTTAGAAACTTATATTATACTTTATATTTAAATGAAAAATAATTATTTCTCGGTAAAAATTTTAGATTATTAAATAGAATATTTAAAGCTCATCAAGCTTTTTTTGGCGACCTTTTAAATATTTACCATAAAGTAATTTTTTATTTTTTTCAACAAATTTCCAACCAAATCCCGAAATTTCTTGTAGTGGACCTCTAATTCCTTTAGGATTACCCGTTCTAGTGTAAATAATTTCCGTATGTTTAATAGCTTTAATGACTTTATGAGGGGTTTTAAACTTATCAATTAATAACTCTGCTTTTTTGGGGCCCAGATCTACGAGACCTTCAACTATGTACTTCCTTCTTTCTTTAGTATTCATGGATTTGGGAGCTTTTCTTGAAAGGATAGTAGCTCCATCTCTTATTTGTTCACGATAAGCAATTCTTTCAATAACAATTGCAGTATCTTCTAGGTTTCGTGTTGGAATTACCGGAATTAGCATTTTATATGCAATTTTTGCAAGGGCTCCATATATAGAAGAAATCTTCATCCCTGTATTTTCAAATACATTATCATTCAGTCCTTCTAATATTAAAATAGGTGTTGGATACGTTTCTTTTAACCGAATTAATTGCTCAAACAAGCGATTGTCTATAATAGATGATACAAAGTCAAATCCTTCTTTTCTTTCGATTGCCACCTCTTCAGAAATGATAATATCGGCGACATCTAACTGTTGAGGTTCATATTGAATATTCGGAAATTTCTGATCCAGTAAATCCATTAATTTTTTTTCTCGATTATCAATAATTACCTTTAAGAGATTATTACTACTCATATCTTATTTAATTTCAATTTTAGATTATAATAAAAAATAGTAAAAAAAACTCTAATAATTATTGTTATACTTTTTATTTAAAAAAAAATTAGGCATTTTGAATATTAATCTAATTTGGTTTGATTCTTCTTTAATTTCTTTGGCCCATAAATAATTAAAATTATAGCAACGACAATTAGAGTAAAAGTGAAACTCATCCATCTTCCCACATCAGATATCCAATAAGGAATATATGCACCGGACATATTCGATGTTAAATGAAAGAGCATTGCTACAAGTACACTTCCACCAGTATTATTATGCAACCAAGTATAGATAACTGATGAGAGCATAATTATTATGAGATTTTGATAAAATGGGATAACTTCTTGAGTTGTACCTGCAATAAAGTGCAATGGAAGATGCCAAACACCCCAAATTAAACCCAAGATAAGACTTGAAATTAATGCATTCCATCTTGATTGAAGTCTATCAAGAGCAAATCCTCGCCATCCAAATTCCTCTGCTAGTGGACCTCCCGTAAAGAAAATTATAAATAAAATGGGAAAAAACATTGTAAAAGGATTCCCATAGTTTAAAACCCAATCTCCTTCAATAAGGATTACCATCAACAAAGATAAGAAAGAGATAACAGGAATAATAATAAATATTGGGAATAACCAAATTTTCTTAAAATCATGTTTCCATCCTTTCTTCAGTAATTTCTTTATTCCATCCTTTCCTGAAGCAATCCCTGTTACAATTATAGCAGAGACTGAAGGCCCAAAAACCGCTAGATTACCTAAAAATAGCAATATTATATTAATTTCGAAACCCATGGTGTCTAACACTTGAGGTATCCATAGTAACCACGACCATGCAAAAGTGATGATGAAAAACAAAACCAAATTTTTTGATTCTAAATATGTTGAGCTATTCATATCTATCAAATAAGGCGATGATAAATTATCGAAAATATCTTAGCTAAAATATTTTATCTTTATAAATCTATTTCATAGAAGTTTAAATCCATAGAATGGACAATAAGTTGAAAATTGGGAATCATTTCATTTATTAATATTGAATTTAAAGCGGTAAAATTTTTTAAGCTTGGAGTAGAAATATATACATTTGCTAAATTAGCTAATCCAGGATGATCTGCAGTTTTAATATAATATAGTAATTCACCGTGTGGACTTTCCAATTGGGAGATTCCAATTGCCTCTGAGGGTAACTTAAAGCGAGTAGTTTCAAGTGGTTCTATCTTTGACTTATCTTCAACAATTTTCTCAATAATAGTTTTTATAATCATTTTCGAATTGTTCATTTCTCCTAATCTAGTTTCACTTCTTGCAAAGACATCTCCCTTATTATAATTTTCCTTATCTAGAATCTGAAGAATTTCCTTATCGGAATACGATAAGTAAGGTTTTGTTTTTCTTATATCATAATCAATTCCGCAAGCTCTAAGGCATGGGCCAGTAACTCCTGTTATAAAGCTCTTATCTTTTGGAATGAGCCCAAGGCCTTCTATTTTTTTTTCAATATTTTTATTGTACAATTTTAAATTAATTTGTTCAATAATTTTTGGCAAAAATTGGTCAGAAATCTCATAAATTTCCTTTAAATCTTCAAAACTAATATCTTGAATATATCCTAAACTATTAGAATCATCTAAAAAATGACAGTGAAAGTATTTTTCGTATAAAGAAGTTAACTCAAAACTTTTTTTTAATAAAAGGAGAGAAGCTTTGGAATGATTAAGCAAATAAAATAAATTTATAAACCATAATAAGTGGTTTTCAAACCTTTCAAATTCACAAAATAAGGTTCTGATTAAATTAACCCGATTTTGAACATGTATATTTGCTATTTGTTCAATAGCTAAAATATAGGCTATATTATGATGAAAACTACTAGTATGACAAATCCTCTTTGTTAATCTGATATTATCCTCAAATAAGTCTTTATAATGCATTAATGGAATTATTCCGCGGTATAACCATCCTGTTTTTTCACTAACAGAAACAATTTTATCATTTTCTATCTCTAAATGGAAATAATAATTATTATTATGAATTTTATTATAAATTCCCATAGGCAAGAGATTTCTTTTAGAATTTTTTGGTTTTAAAAGAAAAGGTACAGAAAAAATACTCCGTTCTTCTTTTTCTATAAATGATCTAAAGATAAAACCAAAACGTTTTGTTATTTCCTGTTCGTAGAATTTTGCATGTGGGAAGATACCTCCTATAGAATCAATCTCGTTAACTACTTTACTGACCAGAGTAATCAAAAACCAAAAATTGCTCTCTTTTAGAGCTTTAAAATAATATTCGTAAACCAACTCATATCTTTCTCCAAGATCGTTGATTATAAGGTTCATGAGATTCGCTCCCTTTTTGGCCATAAAAGATGCTATATCCCTAATCCGTGAACGATTAATACGTAAATTTATACCAAATACCTGCTTTTCAAAATTGTTTACTTCCTTCTTATAGGTTTCTATAATCTCATCTCTTAGGTTTGCATATGAAAACTCATTTTCCATGGCGCATGCTTCCTCCTCTAATTTTTCTAATAAACGATTTTAAATAGTGATTATTTTTTCATATCTTGTTTTTTGAGAATGTGTTTTTATAAAATAATTTGTAATCTGTTTTATATTATATAACTTATTCATAAGTAAAATAATTACTAAAATACTTAATCCTATAATTTCTGTTGCAAAAACTATTGGATTATTAAAAAGAGTATGTATCCATTCTCCTAAGGGATCATCTAGTATATAAAAATCATAATTTATAAAAGGAAAAAACAAAGGTATTTCAGGTAAGTCTAATAATAAATGTGCTATAATTCCGATTAGAAAGGAAATGGATACGGGTTTATTTCCTCTTGTTATTAAAAAAAGAATTAAAAAACTCACAATTGCAAATAATAGAGTATGAGAAATACCTCTTCCTGAACCTAAGCTCAATAGTAAAAATGGTTTATCTATAATATCAGGAAATATGGATCCAATAATTAGTGCTAACCTATTAAATTCAAATCTGTTTTTAATTTGGGGAATTTCAAAAACGATTAGGGGGACAGCTATGTGAAATAATAGAAACATTATACTCTCCTTTTTTAAAATCCATATAGAAATTTGATAAACGAAATTATTTCTGGTGAATAAAATATAATAATTAGGAGTATAACGAATTCTATAGAGATCTTTAGAGCCCTTCTAATTAAATGAGAATAAGAAATAATTTCTTTTTCGCTCATAATATTAACTTTTTATATCTTTTTAATCAAAATGATATTCTTTTAAAATCTCCTCAATTGTGAAATTTTCATGAACTATTTTTGATAATGCACTTACTAATTTCCTAGGATCCTCTGATTGAAACACATTCCTCCCAAATGCTACACCGGCTCCTCCTGCTTGTATAGAATCATAGGTGAGATTTAATAAATCAATCGCTGTATCCATTTTTGGTCCTCCTGCTATTATTACAGGAATATGCACACTTCTTACAATATATTTAAAAGAATCAATATCTCCAGTATAATTGGTTTTGACTATATCTGCCCCTAATTCCGCTCCTACTCTAACTGCGATATTTACTACTTCTGGGTCGTTTTCATCGCTTATTTTTTTCCCTCTTGGATACATCATAGCTAATAAAGGTAGGCCCCATTCTCTAGCGGATTCCACAATGCTATGAGCATCTTGAAGCATTTCAGGTTCTTCATCTGCTCCAATATTTATATGAATTGAAACCGCATCAGCTCCCATCTTTAAAGCTCGCTCAACTGAGCAGACAAGAACTTTACGATTGGGGTCAGGAGCTAGATTCGTGGCCCCCGATAAATGAATTATTAATCCTATATCCTTTCCGTATTTTCTGTGTCCCGCACCCACCATCCCAGAGTGTTCTAATATCGCATTTGCACCTCCCATGGCAACTTTATCAATCATTTCAGCTAGGTTTTCCAATCCCTTGATTGTACCCATTGAAAATCCGTGATCCATAGGAATTATAATCGTTCTCTTACTTCTTCGATCGATAATACGCTCGATTCTAATACTCTTTCCTAGATTCAATTTATTAGTCCTCTAAACTTTAAATTTTAAACCTATTCATTAATAATGTCCGTAAACATATAAAATTATACTAATAGAGCTAGATACGGATTACCACGGTCTTCTAAGGGTTGTTAGTCGGCTCATAGTAGATTTATCGGGATAATCGATATTATAATGGATGCCACGACTTTCTTTCCTTGAAATTGCACTCACTATAATTAATTTGGCAACAGTAGCTAAATTTCTTAATTCAACCAGATTTTTTTCAATTTTGAAATCCCAATAATACTGATTAATTTCATCAAGTAATAAATTAATTCTCTTCTTTGCTCTTTGGAGACGTAAATCTGTTCTAACTATGCCCACATAATTCCACATAAATCTTCTAATTTCATCCCAATTTTGGCTAATAACAACCGCTTCGGTAGAAGGTACAGCATTACCTGGTTCCCATTCTTTGAATTCATTTATCTTTAAATTTTTTACTTCTTTAGCTAAAGTATTAGCACATTCATGAGCACAAACTAACCCTTCTAATAAAGAATTACTTGCTAAGCGATTTGCTCCGTGTAATCCAGTACATGCGGATTCTCCTATCACATATAAGTTTTTTACTTTAGTTGAGCCATCTAGCTTTGTTAACACACCTCCACAGCTGTAGTGTGCTGCAGGAACAACAGGTATAGGTTCTTTTGTAATATCTATATTAAATTTCATGCATTCATCATACACTCCTGGAAAGTGAGTTTTAATGAAATCCGGTTTTTTATATGAAGCAATATCCAAATATACATAATCATCACCTGTTCTTTTGAGTTCCGCATCAATAGCTCTTGATACAATATCGCGTGGAGCTAGATCATTAGAAGGATGATACTTTTGCATAAATTTATTTCCTCTAATATCTTTTAATACCGCACCTTCACCACGCATTGCTTCTGTAATTAAAAATGATTTGGCATACGGGTGATATAAACAAGTGGGGTGAAATTGATAAAATTCCATATTTGCAATTATAGCTCCAGCTCGATATGCCATAGCAATACCATCTCCTGAAGCAACATCAGGATTAGTAGTGTAAAGGTAAATCTTTCCCGCTCCTCCGGTAGCTAAAATAGTTGCTTTAGCGCTGATATTATAGATTTCTTCACTTTCCTGGTCTAAGACATACGCACCATCGCATCTGAAATTGTTGGAAAATAAATTTATTGCACACCAATTTTGCTTTATTTGAATATTATTAAATTTACTTACTTCTTTAATTAGCGTTTGCTCTACATTCTGACCCGTTTGATCATTAACATGTAGAATTCTCCTCTCGGAGTGCCCCCCTTCTTTGCCAAGATCATAATCTCCTTCTGCGTTTTGGGTAAACTTTACACCCATATCAATCAATTCAATTACTCTTTCAGGTGCATTAGTTATTACTGCTCTGACAACTTTTTCATCACATAATCCATCTCCAGCAATTAAAGTATCTTGAATATGTTTCTCAAAATTATCGTTATTATTCCAAACGCATGCTATTCCACCTTGAGCATAATACGTATTACAATCAATTAAACTTTCCTTAGTAATTAAAAAAATATTTTCATCTGGGACTAAATTTGCCAAATTAATGGCTAAAGATAATCCAGAGACACCTCCACCAATTATTAAGAAATCAGTTTTAAGTTTCAATAAAATCTTTTTTGCAATCCCTAGTTTATACAAAAATATATTAAAATATCAAAATGAAATTAGAATTTTATATCTTTTTGAATATAATGATAATTCTTTTTTTATTGCTTACATTTTTTTGAGTAAGTTATGGGAAAAATTAAGAATGTATTGTATTTATGTAGTGGTAATACCTGCCGTAGCCCCTTCGCAGAATACTTCTCAAAATGGCTTCAAACCACAAAATATAAAGATGATTTAAAAGATATAACATTCGACTCTGCCGGGCTTTATCATTATTATGAGGAACCGCAAAGCGGAACGAAAAAATACTTGAGTGCGAAAGGAATAGTCATTAATGATTTTGAAGCAAAAGAAATAGATGAAAAGTTGATAAACCAGCAAGATCTTATCTTAGGGTTCGAAAAAAGATGGCATATTAGCAAATTGAGAAGAAAGTTTAAAAACGTTAAGAATCTTGAACAAAAAACATACCTTTTACTAGAGTTTGCTGGGTACAAAGAAAATTTAGAGATTTTGGACCCTTTTGATTTAGAAGAAGAGGAATACAACAAAGTACTTCAAAAAATTGAGCAAGGAGTACTCAAAACTATAGAAAAAATAATTGAATTGAATAAATCTGAGAATAATTAACTCTTTGTAGAATTACTAAGATACATTATTCCATAAATATTGTATATTTTTGATAAAAATACTTCTTAACGAGATATTTTGCTTGTTCAAAAGGCGTTACCTTTCCTATAAAACTCTTTAATTCTGTCTGAAATTTATCTTCAAATTCTTTTGAAAAATCATCCAATTTTCTTACTATAACAGGCAAATCCATGGTTGAAATTAATGCAACCATATGATTTTTTCCATAGGAAAAGTAAAGGCTTAAGCCTTCCTTATCGATTTTCCTCAAACGCTTTTTACTTTTTGTTATTTCAGTGATCATGGTGATAACACCTGTGAGACCACTAGAAATTAAATCTTCATCGATTTTTTCTTTATTATAAAATAGGCTTTTTTCGAAATTATGATGATAAAGACAAATTCCGTTATAACTAAAGATATAAAGGTCTTTAATCATGGTTGCCCATTTTGTTTCCTTAGAGATTAAGAATTCTTTCATTGCCATCATCCAAACAAGAAGTATAACTAAAACAAAGGAATTTATTAAATTTGGAAAGTTAGGTATCCAAAGATTCAATATAGGAACTATAGTATATAATATATTTATCCATTGATTAAATAGAAATCCGAAGATAATTCCTACGATCATTAATGCCATAAACAGTCCATTAATTCTCCCCCGATATTTAATATTTCCTCTCTCCGTTGAGAAATCCCCTGATACAGTTATTATAGCAAGTATAAGAGGAGTTAATGAAAAAGCATAATGAAGTGATAAGAATATTTTTTTAGGGATACCAAAAATATAATCGCTCCCAATAAATGAACCAGAAGATATAAGGAAAAATGAAAGCACTAAAATTCCTAATACAATTGAATTTTTTCGACCTATGTTATCCAAAAAACAACCTGAGGCAATAAGGTAAAAAAATGAAGCTATTGAAAATGTGAAAATATCTATATTGAATCCATGTTGAGCAATTAGATTTCCCAATAAAAAACTTAATAATGTAAAACTGGAGGAGTATCGAAAAAAATGCTTTTCAAAAATGATTTTAAAATATTTTTTATCTGATTCTAAACGCTCTTCTGTTTCTCTATATTTATATTTTCTTGACCACCAGATAATAATGAATAAAAGAATAAATTCTAAAAGGAAAAAATAAAAATGCAAATTGTCAAAAAACGTAAATCCAATTCCTATTAGCCCTAAAAGGAAATCAAATACTATCAAAATAGCGGTAATTCTTCCTCTGTTGAGAATATTAGTTGCATGAACTAATGTTGAAAACCATACAATAAATAATAGAGGTATTAATAATAAAACTAATCCTAACCCAACATACTGAAAAAGAGTGCCTTTAAAGAGGAATAAGAAAAGTCCTATTGTACATAATAGTAAAGCCGCATTAAAAAACCATGTCTTATTCTTTATGATATCTACAAGAATACCTGAAATCAAAAAACTGATAACAATAAAGATTAGTACTAAAGTTCTTTCAATACTTCCACTGTAACCGCTCTCTATCAAGACAATATATTCAAATAAAAAAAATTCTACTATTAATGCTATTGCGAACAAAGTTATTAATAAATATATGAAGGAGTATTTTGGTAAATCTAAATCTCTCGTAAAGACTTTGGAAGCCCAATTTTTAATGGATCTCTTTTGCATTTTTCCAAATAGAAAATTCTTTTTTATAATAGTTTTTTGGGACATTAAATTATTTAATATTTATGTCTTAATGCATAAAAAAAAAATAATCTGGTAAAATTTTATTTATTCTCTATATTTAATAAAATGATGAAATATGAATAAGTATAAGAAAATACTCTTTGTCTGTACTGGAATTATTAAATAAATAACCAGAGATACAGCCAGGAGTCCTGTGGCGGAATATTTGGCACGCTATTATGCCAAAAAGTATAATATTGATTTAAATTTTCAGAGTGCCGGTTTTATAAACGCTTTTTCTTATATGCAACCAGAATCACAGGAATATTTAAGTTCAAAAGGTATTGATCATTCGCATTTTAGACCGCAGTTAATTAATCGGAAATTACTTGAAAATCAGGATTTAATTATAACAATGGAACAATCCCATGTTTTAGACATACTAACAGATTATTCAGATATTGATAACATTATAGAAAAGATTATGACTTTAAAGGAATTTAATGGAGAAAGTACTAATATAGACATAATTGATCCATATTACACAAGCACAGCAACATATAAAAAAGTCCTAAAAATAATCGATAAAAACATAGAAAAATTGATAGAGAAAATCATAGTTATTAATCAAAATAATTAATTTTGCTTTTTTAATATTGAACAGAAAGAATAGAATTCGGTATTATTTAGATAGATAAATATAAAGCTATTTCTTACCAATTATACTTTCTACTAAATATTTAAATAATTACAATTCTGTCAATATTAAAAAATAATTATAAATATGTCTTTTTAGAATAGATATGTAATGAATGAGATAACTATTAATAACACAGCTATCGAGCTGTTTATTGGAGATTTAACAAATACAGAATATAAAGCTATTGTAATACCTACAAATAGTAGATTACTCCCTAGTGGCCCCTTAAGATGTAAAGTTTTAAGAGAAGCAGGGGCTCAAGTACAAGTAGAATGTAACAAGATTGCACAGAAGGTCTCAAATATTCCTATTGGAAATGCAGTTATAACCTCTGGAGGTAAGCTGAATTCTAAACACATAATTCATGCAAGGGCAGGACATGATGGAAAAAAATTGATGTTAGCTACTTGGAATAGTTTAAAAATCGCAGATAGAAATGAAATTGCTTCCGTAGTATTTCCCCCCCTCTCTAAAGATGTTTTAGGATTTAATGCAAAATTATCTGCGAAAATTATGCTCTCCACTATTAAAAAATATATATCAGAACAAAATACACATATAAGAAATGTATCCATTTGTCTAAATAGTCTCCCTGATTACAAAGATTTTGAGAATTATCTGACTAATTTTGAAATTTAGTTATGAATTTCACAAAAGTGTTTTTTAGTACTATTTTTTAACAATTGAAAGAAATATGAATTAAAATAAATTTTTAATAGATTACAATTATTATTTATTAACATATAAATCAGTACGATTCTATAGTTCTATAATATTGGGGAAAAATTAGTGGATATAGAGGAATTAAATTTAAGGTTACAAAATGATTCTTCAAAAATCGATTCTTTAAAGGGTTTTGAGATTATTTGTGAATCTTTAGTGTATAAAGTTTTAGATCTCTTTGGAAAAAATGCTCTACTCTCGATCTTATTTCAAATTGGAGCTGGTCCAGGAACACAGATCTCACAAAGAATAAAAAATTTATTTGGAAAGGACGAATTTGAGATATTTGAAGCTTTAGAGATTTTATTCTCAGAATTGAAAGACTATTACGCTATTCAAATAAAAGATATTATGGAGGATCACGAAAAAATAAAAATTGTTATTGAAAATCACTGTTTTTTAAGAACTCCTATAAAAAATAGAGAGAGATTACAGTTTGGAAAAGCTTTTTGTCGTGTTAATAAAGGGTATTTTGAAACGGCTTTAAAAAAGCTATTAGGTAATAAAATTAGAAGGATTGAAATAAAATTCCTCTACAATGATGAAGAGAAGGATGTTTGTGTCGAAGAATTGAATTTTTATCGCAATATTCTAGAATAATTCTCTTTTATTTTTTTTTTTCAGTTAAGGATTTTAGTTCTGCTATTAACCAGCACAACTCATCATATGTCGAGGAAGACTTAAAAATTTCTTCAAATTTTTTTTCTTTTTCTTGTTTCGTCGCTTTTGCCTTCCCTTTAATTATTGAAAGTTGGATTTCTGCTAGTTCTTTACATAAATCCTTATAAGATTTTTTTTGTTGAGAGAGGTTATAAGCATTAACACTTATTTCTGCTTCAAAATCAGGCTCCAATCCGGCTTCAATAAGCTCTAAAGTATCATTTATTTTAAGTTTCAATTCAGCACGCTTACCTACATGAATATCATCACCTAAACCTTTTTTCAGAACATCCATTAGTGCGAGAAAAGAGCCAAATTCTTGGTTTTGTATTAAAGTTTCAACTTTTGCTGAATTTTTTCTTTTTCTATTTAAATCATTAGCTCGTTTTATGCCATATTCTTTTTTTTTCTCAGTTGCTTTTAATCCTATCCATAAATAAATTATTTTTACATCATCTACAATGTATACTCTCTCTTCCTTAAAAATAGCCTTCTTTACTTCTCTTAAAGCACCGTTTTGATATACACTGTATAAATGCATTATAAATCTCGAATAAGAATTTGTTCTTAATATATAATGATTATGTAAATCAATATTATAAATATTAATTCATTTATTGAGATTTTAAAAAGTAAAAGAATTTTATGAAAAAATAAAAAAAATTTAACATTTTTCAGGATTCAGTTTACAAAACTTTAACGAATTTACTAAATCATCTTCTCCAATGAATCCCAGAACATAATTATCAACCTCTTCCTTTACAATCAGTAATTGGGGTTTACTTTTCATCCTCAATAATCTTTTCATTACCTCTTTTCCATCTTCTTTTTCAAAGATAGATGGAAAATTTGAAAGGTGTTTCATTGCATAACCTACAATATATTCGGATCTTCGATTGCTTGGTATTTTTCTGATATCTTCAATATGTATTACACCTACAATATGGTCTCCTTTAATTACCGGAAAATACGGTTTCTTATATATATTGAAATAGTGTTGAATTGCTGCATCTATAGAAATATCGAAAGGAATTTCTAACCTTGGCATACTAATCATCTCTCCTGCGTTTATGGTTGAAAGAACCTTCTCGTTTACGGTTTGGATGTAGGATTGTTTCGATTGATTATTAAGAAAAGTACCAATAATGATTAACCAGAATCCATTAAAAAATCCGAAAAGAAAAATCTGTAAAATTCCGTATGCCATTATACCATATGCAAAGATACTCCCAATTCGGGAAGCGGTTTTTGTTGCTGAAATAATATCCTTTTTTCGATACCATAAAAATGCTCTCAGAATCCTTCCACCATCCAATGGGAATGCAGGTAGTAAATTAAAAATACCTAATCCGATATTAGAAATACCTGAATAGAGTAAAGTCACTAAAATAATTGCAGATAAGTTAATTGGGATATAATTGAGAATCAAAAGAAAAATTCCTCCGATAATTATACTTGAGAGTGGACCAACTACTGAGATGATCATCTCACTTTTTGGAGTTCTTGGTTCTTCCTCAATCTTAGAAGCTCCCCCAAACAAATATAGTTCAATTTCAGAAACCTTTAGACCATATTTTTGAGCAACCAATGAATGCGCTAATTCATGAATCAAAATTGAAAAGAGGATGATCATTCCATTAATTATCCCTACTAAGATCAATTCTGTCAAACTTGCTCCTGATACAAGACTCAAGTAAAAATTAGAAGCATAGAAACCTACCAAACCCACAATTAGTAACGTGCTTAAGTGAAGCTTGATTTCTATTCCATAAATTTTTGCTAATTTCATTTTTTTTTTCTCTTTTATTATTTATTATGAAAAATATTTATTCTGAAAAAACCCCCCTCATATCAAATACTATATTAAATATGAGAAATAGAGTATAAATTACTAATTATTATTAGAAAAAATTTTATTTTTAATCTTAATTATAAATTAAAGTGTTTTCTAATGAAAAACCTTTAATTCTAAATTAACTCTTTTGAATGATTTTCGTATTGATTGATTATATGACCGCTTAGCAGAATATACTAAAAAACCTCCTATAAAGACAAACCAAAATCCTAAAACAAATTTTAAAATTAAAATCAAATAAATTCCATAAATTAAACTACTAATATTTAACAATAAACCTATTTTATAAGAATCATTTGTAGCTAGATAAAAATCTTTATATTTAGACCATAGAATTGCCCTTAAAATACGACCTCCATCTAAAGGAAAAGCAGGTATTAAATTAAAAAAAGCTAAAATTATATTTGAAATTCCTGAGTAAAATAATGATATATAAAGCCAATTAGGCACTTCTATTAAAATGTTATTAAAAATAATTAACAATATAATGCCAAGTATTAGGTTTGAAATTGGTCCGGCAAGAACAATATTTTGTTCACTACTAGGGGTGGTAGGTTCTTCGTTAATTTTCGTAAAACCTCCAATTAAATTTAGCTCAATTTCTTTTACAACCAAACCATATCGCTGCGCCATAAATGCATGCGCTAACTCATGAATTAATATTGAAAAAAGAATAATGAGTGTATTGATAAAGCCAAAAATTAGAAATTCTATTAAAGGAGCATTTGGTACGATCTTTATATAGGTTTCTGCTCCATAATATACTAAAACAATTATAATTAAGACAACTGAAACGTTTATTTTAATATCAATTCTCTTTATTCTAATTATCTTCATTTTATTTTTCCATAGCTAACATATTCTTGTCAACTAATAATTGTTTTTCTTTATCTTATTCAATAATAAACCGTAAAAAAGAGATTTTAAAGAATTTTATTACATTTTTTAAAGATTTAGATCATAACATTTTCAAAGTTCATAGCTAAATGTCTAGATTAATTAATAATCTCATATTTTGTAACATGTCGAAATTAATTATAAAATAATTTAAAGAAGGTTGAAAAATAAAAATGGTTGAAATTAAAAACATAGTGGTAATTGGAGCAGGATTAATGGGACATAATGTAGCCCAAATCGCTCTTATGGCTGGATATAACGTTACCTTAGTAGATATTAAAGATGAATTCGTTGATAATGGTGTTGCAAAAATTGATGAAGGACTTAAAAAACTTGAAGCGAAAGGAACCCTCGGAGAAGGAGTCACTGCTTCAGATTTGATGGGTAAGTTGAAGAAGTCAATAGATTTACCAAGTGCAGTAAAAGATGCTGATTTTGTTATTGAAGCGGTTATAGAAAAAATGGATATTAAGAAACAAGTGTTTAAGACTTGTGATGAAAATGCTCCCGCTCATTGTATTTTAGCTACAAATACTTCTACGATGAGTATAACAGAAATAGCAACCGCAACAAACAGACAAGATAAAGTAATTGGAATGCACTTCTTTAACCCTCCGATTTTAATGAGATTAGTCGAAATTATAGCTGGTGAAAAAAGTTCAGATGAATCCATGGATGTTGGGGTACAAGTTGGTGAAAATTTACCCTGTCTCAGAGGTAAACGCTTTGTTCCAAAGGTTTTGAAGGACCGACCTGGCTTTATTGTTAACAGAATGAATGCACCTGTTCAAATCTATCTAAATTGGGTTTTCGATCAAGCTGTGGAAAAGAATATTCCTTGGAATCAGATCGATGCGGATGCAGCAGGACTAATGCCGATGGGTCCCGCGGAATTAGCAGATTATGTTGGAATTGATACAATGTATCATGTAGGGAATTATTATGCCGAAACTTTGTCATCAGATTTTAAACCAGGAAAAATTATTACAAAAATGGTTGAAGAAAACAAGCTTGGTAGAAAAACAGGTCAAGGATTTTATAATTGGAAGGAAAATTTGAACCCCAAAGGCTACCCAAAAATTGATAAATCAACTAAAGCAGGATTATTCTCTCCGGAATATTCAATGGCGATAATGTTAAATGAAGGGTGTAGATTACTTGAAGAAGGTGTAGTTACTGGTTTTAAAATTATTGATGATGCAAATATGGCAGGAATGAATACCCCTGGTCCTTTTAGTGCCGGGAAGAATCAGTATGAGAAATGGGCAAAAATGTTAGAAGAGTTAGCAGACAAAACTGGAAAAGACTATTTAAGACCCTGTCATTTGATGAAGACTGGCGGTTTTGCTAAAATGCGAAAATAATTTTTAAAAATAATTATCCTTTCTTTTCTTTTTTTTCCTAAATGTTAACGAAATACTACAATTCTTTTTCCTAAATACTCAAAAACTACATTAATTGAAATTTGAAAGTTTTTAATTTTAATAAAGATATTATTAATTATTCTAAATTCATAATATTTCTACAAAATAGAATAATAAAAAAGAATATAGGGTAATGAAAGGTAATTAAAATGGCTGAAGATATTAAGTTTGAAAATTTAAAAATTGAGTGGCCAACCACTAAAGATGATGAGGGAAATATAATTAGACAAGGAACGGTCGAAGGAAATTATGCTGTAATATCTATTAATCGTCCAGACAGGTTAAATGCTTTAACTGAACAAGTTGTTGCTGAAATTTCTCAAGCATTAAGGATAATGGAACTTGATGAATCTGTTCGTGCCGTAGTCCTGAGAGGTACTAAAGATTTTACAAAGAAACCTGCTTTTTCTGCTGGTGCGGACCTTGCAGCTATGGTAGATAAAAGACTAAAAATGAACGTTCCCATGCATATGAGTATAGCCATGAGAATAAGACATCGAGATTATGATGAACTTGAACAATTTTCTAAACCTTTAATTGCTGCTGTTGATGGATTTGCATTGGGTGGAGGATTCGAGTTAGTATTAGCATGTGATATTGTTATTGCAAGCGATAGAGCAATCTTTGGAACACCGGAAATTCATCGTGGAATTTTCTCTGCTAACGGAGGTGTAACCAGACTAGCTGAAAGAATAGGAGTCAATAGAGCAATGCGTGTAGGTTATTTTGGTGAACAATTCGATGCAAAAACTATGCTTGATTGGGGTTTAGTAAGTTGGATAGCTCCTGCTGGTGACGAATTTGAAAAATTAGTTCATGAAAAAGCTAAATGGTTAGGGAATGCTCCAACAACTGCTCTATTTATTATTAAAAAATGTGTTAAGTTTGGAACACGAAATATCCAATTAGGCATTATAATGGAACAATTGGGTTTTGGTATTAATAGTGCAAGTTCTGATTCCAAAGAGGGGATTGCAGCGTTTAACAGGAAAGTTAGATGTCCTGTATGCAATGGTAAGGGAAAAATGGAGGATGGGAGTATTTGTAAAAACTGTGGAGGTAATAAAAGAATAAAAGATACCCCACACTTTAAAGGTCTTTAAATAGAATTATATATTCTTTTCTTTTTTTTCTTTTTCTGGGAAGTAATAATTAAATTTAAAAAATATATATCTATAAATTAAAAGTAAATTATCTTCTTTAGTTCAATATGTTTCCGGATATCGATATTGTTGAAGAAATTAATGATGTTAATCTTTATCTTAGAAAAGTGTCAAAAGAAGATATCTCTTTTTACTATGAAAGCTTAAAAAACAAACGAATGATTAATTATTTATCACTTGGACCTCTAAATTCTTGGGAACATTCAAGAAGATTAATTAAAAGTTATTTAAAATCGTGGGAAAAACACCTCCAATTTAATTATCTAGTAGAAATTAGGGAAGGAAAAAAAATAATAAAAATTGGTTCTGTAAGTCTCTGGGGGATTAGTTGGCTGCATAGAAGAGCAGAAGTAGGAATTTGGCTCCTTCCTAATTTTTGGGAAAAAGGAAATGGTAAAAAAAGTTTAAATCTATTAAAAATTATTGCCTTTCACCACCTACATCTTAATAGAATTGAGGCTCATATTGCTACTGAGAATGAAAGATCTATTAAACTGTTTAAAAATTGTGGTTTTAAAGAGGAAGGCACGTTAAAGCAATATCTTCATCTAAATGGGAACTTTTATGATTCAATTATTTTAGCTTGTCTGAAAAGTTTTAGGAACCAAATCTCTTAAAAGCCCTCTTTCTTTTGCCATCTCTTTAAGATCTTTTGAGAACGGTTTGAAATTTGAAATATCTCCTTTAAAATCTCTCAAAACCGCTTTATATTTTGTTAAAAATCTATCAAAAACCTCTTTAGCAAACAGATCGATTGATTTTCTTTTTAATTTTTTATCATCAATCTTACTATCGCATTTTAAAATTAGATGGAAATGAGAGGTGGGATGAGTATAAAAATAGAACACGCTTTTATTCATTTTTAGGGTGGTTATACTCTCTTTAAAGCCGTATTTGGCAAATCGACAAATTTGATCGAAATAGCTTGCAATTATTTGATAATTGCTGTTTTCTTCATCATCATTTTCTAAAAAATCATGAAAGAATAAGGGTATTCCTGTATCAGATAATACTATTATCTCTTGGATCATTTTTGTCCTATTATCAGCTTAATTGTTTTCCTATTTAATACCTTCCCTGTTAAAAAATAAAATTATTTTTCAAGTAATTTAAGATGTTTATTAATCAGTTAATAGATACAAAATTTTGTCTATTATATTTAATTTGAGGGATAATAAAGTTAAAAAGCAATTAATTTAGGGCATTCTTCAGTTTTTCTCTTATCTCTTTATACTTTTCAAGAGCTTCTGAAAAATTTCCTTTATTTAATGATTCTAATCCTTGAAAATGTAAACTTTTAATAGTCAATTTAATATTTTCAAATCTATTATAATCTCTAATTCTAGATTTGATATCAATAATGAACTGCTCATACATTTCTACATAATTTAATTTACCAATAAACCTGGAAATTTTAATAATTTTTTCGCAATTTCTTAATGCTTCTTCAAATAAACTATTTGACAGGTTGATTTTTAAGATTTCTTCTAACTCCTTTACTTCTTCATAGAGTTTATTATATTTTTCTTCAGCATCGATTACAACCCTTTTTTTGGCTTCTAATTTCTTTCCTAAATCAGATATGTTTTGACTTTCAGTAATTTTTATCATTGAATTCAAAAGTTCCTTTGCTTCTTTAAATTTATAATTATCCGTCAGTTTTGATGCTTCTTCTATTGCCTTTTCAATCTCATCGATAATATCATCTTTCTTATGGAGTTCTGAAACCATTACGCTTAAAGTTTCCCATCTCTGTAAAAGTTCATTATTATTTAGATTTGTTAACAGACGCTTTGCTTCATTTAAGGTTTCTGAAGCTAAAATTATATTATTTGTTGTAAGATAGCTATTTAACTCTATTTCTAGAGGTTCAAGCTGTCTTATTAGATTAGCTTGAGAGGTTAAAAATTCATTCCAGAGTTTTTGATCTTTCAAAATTAACTCTTTTACAGAAGCTAAAGAGTATAAATTATAAATGTTTTCAAATTTATGCTTGAATTTTTCAATAAGATCATGAGCTTCTTCTATTTTATTATCTGAAAGTAAAAGTTCAAAAGAATTTCTAATCTCATCAAAGTCATAGGTTACATCAGCAATTTTTTTCTTCTCTGTAATATTACTATTTATCTCAGTTATTAACTCCTCTTGTTCTTTAACAATTGATTTTAAATCAAAAGATTTCGCTAATTGAATTATCTTTTCACTAACTCTTATAGCCTCGTTATATTTTTTCATTAAGAAGTGATTGTTTGCAATTACTTTTAATTGATCTATTTCTGAAATTATTTTAATCTTATCTAATTTATTGATTTCTTTTGAATTCATTTTCGTTAATTATACACTTTTCTTGCTTTTTATTCAATACTGCTTTCTAGATCTCCAATTATCTTTTCAAACAACTCAAGTGCTTCTGATATTTTACCTTTATCTAAATTATTTAAAGCATCTTTACTAAATTTTACCGATCTATTAATTAATGCTTTCTTTGCATCAACTAAACTACTCTCTAAAAAATTCCATTTACTAGAAGTACTTTTTTCAATTAATTCAGGAATTATCTTCTTTATATCATTTAGGATATTGCTTGCTTTTCCTAAATAACCTTCTTTTAAAAATTGGTTAAATTTGAATTCTAAATCATCTAAATCTCGTTTTAGTTTATCTTGTTTTTTTCTTAAATGATTTAACATGTTTTCATCCTTTAATACCAATTCTTGGAACTTTGGAATTAGAAGGATATTGTAGTCATCTTTATATTTTTGTTTTAAATTTTCCACAATATGGTGAGCTTCTTTATAATCTTCGTTATCAATTAATTGTTGAAATTTTTCCAAAACCTGAATGCAGTCTTGTTCAATTTCTTGAAGGATTTCTTTAGCTTTAGTCCTAGATTTTAACTCATTAATAAAATTGATCTGATCCATGCCAAGAGATTCATCGTCAATTTCCTTTGATAAATTTAAAATTTTTTCAGCTGTATGAACAGCTTTCCCAAATTCTTCCGATAAGAACAATTTATCAGCTTCCGTCTTTAATCTATTAATTTCTGAGATAATAGGTAATAATTTCGTCTCCAGTTGTCTAATGTGCTTATGTAATTCTACATCAGATACACTTATTTTTTCAAGAAATTCCTGAGGTTCTGAACCTGATTCAACAGTAATGTTACGCAAAATTTTAAATTCGGGATGATCCCGGGTAATTAACTCCCTTAATTTGGAAATATGGCTTTTTAAGCTATGAGACGCTTTTTTACCAATCCATATATAAAGCCGCTTTTGATCAGGAATATAAAAAGTTAAAATATCAAATAAATTAAAAGATTTAACTAAATTTTCTTTAGGAACTTCCTCAAAGGCTCCGGAATAATTTAGTTTAAAAATTTTAATACTATTTGTCATCTATAAAATCATTTAAGTTTTAATTATATTTCAATTATTCTAAACAAATAATAAATAAACAAGAAAGAAAAAATATTTATGTACTAAATTTGGTTAAAACTAAAATAGAATTAACTCTTAATGTGTCAGGTTTTAACTAGATTTAGGTGGTGGTGTCTTTCCTTGTTTTCCAATCATTTTATCTCGAAGAATTTTCCCATTTACAGGAGTACCTTTTACAAATTTCGAGGTTTTACTTAACTCTTTTTGATAAATTTTATTAAATGAACTTTTACGTGGAATTATAGTTACACTTGGATCATTCACCTTATTTAACGTTTTTCGATATTTTCTGACTTTCCTGACGGGGATGGGGTATTTTAAATAAGTTTGATATGCTATAAGATATCCTGTCGTAATTATTGCTGCAATTAATGCTATTATAAATAAGCCAAGAAAGAACCAGGGTTCAGAAATTATGTCCGAAAATGTTTCAGTCCAAGAAACGTACAAATAGACATCTGTAATTGAAATGGTAATATTCTGTCCTAATCCGAAATCCTCTGCTAAATATAATTGAATTGTCAAAGTAAAATTTTCATAAGGTAGAATCTTCGAAACAACATCATAACCATCAGTCTTCGCTTCCCTAAAGCTGGGTGAATACACGTAATCTATCAAACTTATAGTTTGCTCATATTTCCTATCGTTTATAAAAATTCTAATCTGAGAATTCTGGGAAGTTTCGGTCCAATTTTGATCAATTTTAAACTTAAATTTAAGATTTGCATCTGTTATCCGAACATTAGAACCACTAATTTCATTGAGATCTTGATTCCAGGCTACTGTTGTAAATTGATCGATCCTCTTTACATAATTAAAAGTTAAATTTAGAGTTTTAAAGCGCATATCATCCCAATAATCCCAATCTGTACCAGA
>Ga0209427_10001529_pt1 | contig 26705 bp, 24 predicted proteins | sample DeeMarSWOR136_30_FD_187465 | JGI IMG/M metagenome (GOLD analysis project Ga0209427, IMG submission 187465) | Marine sediment microbial communities from White Oak River estuary, North Carolina - WOR-1-36_30 (SPAdes) (version 2) | ecosystem: Environmental > Aquatic > Marine > Intertidal zone >...
GTCAAGAAGCGTGTTAGTGGTAACTGGCAGACCAAGGTAGTCTGGGATAAAAATACCGGCAACCTTTCGGGAGTAACCACTGTCTACGACTCAGACTGGAATCTCTTTGTTAGCGGGCAGGACTCGGACGGTAATTTCAAGCTATGGTCGCTTGTCTATGGCGATGGTGGCGACGTATCACCTGGCAGCTGGTCAGACCTGAAAGAAGTGGCCTCAGCTCCATCGGGTGGTGACTTTGAATACCGCAGTGTGTTCATGGATAAGCCAGATGTTTACCGGGGTTTTCATATTGAGAAGTTTACCGGCACCGAGGCTTATAATCGTCCCTTCTGGTCTCACTCGGTACCGGCAACTGATTTTATAGAAAGCCTCTGGCGCGAACCGGTGCCTTTCAATCTGTCGAGCGAGTATGGTATGGCTATTGCACATCACGGTGATTACTGCTGGTTGTCTACTCCATATGGTGTGTGGCGTGCTAAGCTGAGTCAGGAGAGCATAGATATAACCGATGATGTTCTCTCTCTCAGGCAGGAGGTTGACTCCGGTGAAGGAAGACTAAACGTTGAACTCAGGAATGACAATGGACAATATTCTTCGCCGGGAGAAGGGGGACTAGCGGTACTTGATATAGGTTGTCAGCTGGAGTTCTGCCCCGGCTGTGTTACATCTCAGGGGAATGAAATGAGTCCGCCTGTTGCTTACTGGCTCTATAGATATGAGCATACCAGCTCAGGGGGCAGGGCTAGCCTCATTCTACATTCATTTGATGGGTGGCGTTTAATTAAAAACTGGAGGGCTAGGCATCAATTCAGGTGGAACAAGGATTCTAATCAGATGAATGTCAAACAGATCCTGGAGTTTGTTCTGGCTAGAGTAGGGTTAAAGCTTGAAGTGAAATCCCAATCATCGACTATAACCAGCTATTACCCGGACTTCACCATTCATCCCGGTAACAGTGGTGATATTATCATCCAAAGATTGTTATCCTTCGTCCCTGACGTGCTGTTCCTTGAAAGTAATAAAGCCTATGTGGTGAATCCACAGTCTGCTGACAGCTCGGTCTATTCCTACGGACAGGCTCACGTCATACTGGAGGGCAGATACCACAAGAAGGCCTGGGAGCTTAATCGTATTCAGGTGGAGGGTTACGACTCGTCGGGCGGGGTACCGATAATTGTTGATTCTTTCTCCTGGGATCAAATAGACCAGCTCTATGACAGGCTGAGACAGGTAGAAGACCAGAACATAGAGACCGTTGTTCATGCTGAGCAGAGGGGTGATGCTTATTTAAGAGAAGCCGAGATAGAATCAGAGGGCGGGACAATATTGGTCCCGGCGAATTGTGGTCAGCAGATTTACGATGTTATTGACATAACTGATGTTAGTGCCGGACTCAGCGAAGAAAAGATGAGGGTGCTGGGAATAGTCCTGCTTTACGAACCTCTTCGCGGAGTGTATGAGCAAAAGTTATCACTTGGTGCGGTCTGAATCATTGGACAGTAAGCAGGGGAGCAATAAGGAGGAGACCCGGGGAAATGAATTTAAGGAAAGCGGTGCTAAGGAGCTTCAACTCCGGTAACTACAAAGCCACCATTCAGCTAACTGGCAGTCATAAGATATATCTTGAAGATGTTGCCGTAGCTCGGAACATACCGGCGGTAGAGATGGCTCTGGGCAGGAAGGTGGCGGTTACATTCTTTGATGAGCACAATGCAAAAGATGCGGTAGTAGTGGCTGTTTACACCTAGATTCTTTGACGCGTTGTCTGAGGGTATTGTTTCTTGGTAAGTGATTTTTTCGTGAGCGGAGTATTTCCGGTAGCCAGGCTCGATTTTCTAGTTAGCGGCTTTTATGCAAACCTGTACGTGACTTGCCCTCTTTAGCTACCGTCGTGTGTTTGGCCTTGCTGGATTTTCTCAAAAATCGGCGCTGTTTCTCAGCCAGAGTCTCTTCGCCAATATGCCGTTCACCATAGCGATAATGTCCCGGAAGAGGTGCAATTCTCTTTGGTTCCGGTATTGCCTCTTTTTCAGCAGGCGGTATTTCTTTGCTAACTACTGCTGGTGGTACCTGCTCTATTCTGCGCGGTGCCTGTTCAATGGTCTGTGCAATGTTGGCCAGAATCCTGTTCTGTTCACCGGCACCCTGCTTTAGTTCTTGGGATGCATCACTGAGGCCCTGAATAGCCGAGGTGTGACTCCTAAGATGCACTGCATAATCGGCAATGGCAGAGGAGAAGCTCTGCAAAGCTTCCTGGGTACTCTGCATTGTCTCAGCAGTAGTTTCGGCGCTTTTTTCCAGAATCCGGTTGCTTCGTCGGTTCTCATCAAGTACAGGACCAAGCAGTCTCCGATGCACTATATGCCTGCCCTCGGTAATCTCGCTACCATAGAAATAGATAGCAAGTAGACACAGGGCTATAATAACAAAGATCAACCCCTGCGTACTCTGGAAGAAAAGGAGGGGAAAACCAAGGTAGGGTATTCGCTTGCCGACGGTACCTTTGATGTCTTGTGGTCGCACTGTAAATGGGTCCTGACCGCCGGTATTATCACCCTTGGTACGGAAGGTTATGCCGGCCGCAGTATCTCTTTTCTCGACCACTCGGTGTGCAACTAAAGCCGGGTAGTTGTAGAGTTGCCTGGTCATGGATGGGACACTGAATACAACAACATCACCAATCTCGATGTCGCTGGCTGATGTATCCTCGATGAATATCAGGTCGCCTGCCTTGTATGTCGGATGCATACTGGCTCCGAAAACAGGCAGAAACGGCATCGCTCCCCTGGTGGAGAGAAAGCCGGCAACCACTATGGCTATTATGGCAATAAGTATCAATGTCTTTTTCATTTTACTCTGCCAGCGCCGTTATTACTTTTGTGCCCCTCCTTATCCTCGGATAAGATTATTGTTCAGAGGGCTTTACTCCATTAATGCCCTCGTTATTATCACCTTTGTGTTATTTCGCAGTGTAACTCCGGTATTATGCTCCACCCCGGTTGCCATTCTGTTGGGTCACCGGAAACCAGGCTGTAGCTGCCTCCGGTAACAGAGAGGGTGCGGGTTGCACCGGGGCTACCTTCCAGTTTGAAGGTAGCTACTCCGTTGTTAAATGTGAGTGGCAGGTATGTCCCTTCAACAGAGTCTTCAAGCTCCAATTTGATATTGAAATAGTTATAGGCTTTCACCAGGCTACCGGTATTGAGCAGGTAAACGGTGACCCCCAGGTCACCTGTGTATTGCTCGTGAGTAGTAATATCAAAAAGGTCACCGATTGGGATGTCGCCAGATATTGTCATACAGCGATAACCAACCACGACATATAGCTGGGTGCACCGTGTATCCTCCACGGCGGAAGCTGTTGGTCTTTTTAGTCCAATGCCGACTTGCAGAGCACCTACTTCGTCCCAAGTCCAGATGGTACCTGTCTTGGGATTGTTATTCCAGGTATACAAGTATGGAGTATAGCTTTCACTTACCATTATCTCGCCACTGCTGTATATCGTACCATCAGTTCTTATTATTATTTCAGCAGAAGTTTGAGTTGGCGTGGCCGTGGCCCTGAATACGGCGTAAACTCTGACGTAATCTATTACGCCCTGACTTTCAAATCCATCAGCTATCCTGTAAAGGTCCCTTTGCATAGAAGCCCAAGTAGTGGCAACATAAGTGCCATCGCCATCAAATATTTCTTCATCTACTTTGTCCCAGTGCTGACCCGTGTCAGGATACTGTGTTACGATGTCCGTCAGAGACCCCCTGTCGGCTGGTCTGAATATAGCTGTCTGCCCCTCAAGCGATACGATGGAGTTCCAGTCAGGCTGGCCAGATGATTCCTCAACAGTGGCTATTGCTTCCACGGTCTCAATATTACCTGTGGCTGTAACCTCGGTGTAGGTATAGACAAATGTACCACTGGTGATTACCAGAGCCGCCAGCAGGGCTGTTGCCAGGTAAATTTTCCTCTTTGTTTTCTGCCTTTCTTCCATCATCTGGTAAGTTTCCTCTTTGGTCGGAGGGCTCCCTCACGAGGGAGCCCTTCACACTTCTGTTCGAATCAGGCTATTACTAAGTACCCTTCTGGACTATCTGGCAGAAGATATCCGGGTCCTCGTAACCGGGTGTCCAGCCACCGTCCGTGTTGGATTTGTAAAAACCACCATCAAGTTGGATTTCGATGTATTTGGTACCATCGGCGGTGCCATACCCTGTTACCTCTATCTCGGTGACGGGTTTCTCCAGGCTAAGCACGGCAGGGGAAGGACTTGCGGTAACCGAGCCTATTGTACCGTCCTGCGCCGAGAATCTCATGTTCAGGACCTGGTAGACTTCCGACAACTCGTCAACATTGGTAATTGTAAGCAGGATGACGAAGTCGCCACTGAAGCCATTAGCTGGAGTGGCTTTGAAGACCTCAGCGGTTGTACCTGTCTGGCCAACGAATTTGCCAAAAGTAGTCCAGCTAGGTGTATTACCCGTTGACAGAGCAACAAAGTCGTCTTCAGCTGTAATGTTGCCGCTTACTGTTGCTGTCAGAGCAGTAGCAGCAAAGACGCCGCCGGTTGCCGCCAGTGCAAGCAGCATTGCCCCGACAAGAACCAGACCTTTATGGCTTCTCTTGACAAAGCGTATTTCATCGTTGTCTTCGAGCCTCGTCTCCGACTCCAGCTTCTTCTTGACATTTTTGTCATTGACTTTGGCTGTAGCCCTGTCCGGTATGCCAAGCTCAAGCTTGTATTGTTCACGCACTTCAGCCACGCTTTTCCCGGCCAGGTCAGCCTGCTCGCTGTAATCACCGTGTCTGATTTCGACCATTCATTTCCTCCTTTCGTATGAGTATCATCGATCAGTTGGTTTTTCAGGTATCCCCTTTTTACTACCTTTTTAAGGGATTCCTGATGTGTTTACTGTTTTGATGCTCGATATGCCCTCCTTCTCATTTATTTCTCCAAACCCGCGAACTGCTTTCGCTTCTTACGTCTTTCTGCCTAATTTTATTTCTCGATTTCACCAATGAGAGATCTAAAGCGTTCCAGTAAGCTGTCTTTGAAAGCCGAGAATTCGTCCTTCGTGATATAATCTCCCGGTGGCTTTGCCTTCCTGCCGCGAGTGCGAGAAACCAGCGATAGCACGTCCTTTTGTGCTGCCTCAATTACCTCGCGGTTGTGGTCATTTGATATCAGCTTGCTTACGATGAAGCCAAACTGTCGCTTTATGGCCTCTTCGTCAGTGTTTAAAGTCTGGCAGATCTGCTCGATCGACTTTCCCTCGGCGAGATTATGCAGTAACTCAGTCTCACCGGGTGTGAGACGGGCCAGCAGGTTATCTATTTGTTTGCTTATCGATGCGAACTCTTCAAATTCATAAAGCACCCGGCTGGCTATCTCAGGGCGGAGCAGATTTTCGCTTATAGGTTGACCGCCTTGGGCTACTGACCTGACAGTCTCCACCAGTTCATCAGGGTCGGTATCTTTAGTCAGGCAGGCAGCAGCCCCACTCTTCATTGCTAAGAAAAGATGGTCATCGTTGTCACTATCCATAATCAGGATCATTGCCACTGAGGGGAAGTTCTGCCTGAGGTAGCGGGTTGCATTAATACCACTAAGCTTATCGTGGTCAATATTCAAGATGGCCACTCTTGGTGGATTACTCTGAATGAAAGCAAGCGCGTCCTCACTATTGGTTGACTCCCCAACAACCTCAACGTCCTCTTCACCGGAAAGGGTGAAATGGATGCCTTCTCTGAAGAGTACCTGCCAATCAGCTAGAAAGACGCTGATTTTATCCATTTTCTGCTCCTTTATGTCCGGAATAATCTGCTTTAGTCTAAATTAAAACATACATCTGTAAAAACGGGTATAAAATTCATAAATATTCTATAAAGGTTTCATAAAGGTTTCATAAAAGTTTTTTAGCTTCTGATAAGGGCTAATTTTCAAGTGTAATTCGGGCTCTGAAGGGAATCCTTAGACATACAATTCTGGCGACTGACTCCATGATAGGGCTGCATCTTCTAGAGATGGGTTTGGGGCACTTTTGGGCATTCTTCAGGAGCTAACGATTTTCTGGCTTGACAAACTTGTAGCCCATACCGTGCTCGGTAACGATAATCTTGGGTGATTCAATACTATCACCCAACTTCTGTCTTAAGTGCTGAATATGTACCCTGAGCAGGTCTCTGGTATCCTGATAACCGTCTCCCCATACTTTGGCCAGCAGGTTTTCATGGGACAGAAGACGTCCCTCATTCCTGACCAGGTGGTGGAGTAGCTTTGTTTCTGTGGAGGTAAGTTTAACCGGCTTCCCGTCTACCCTGACCTCATTGCTGGCGAAGTTTACTATCAGTCTACCACTTTCATAGGGGCGTTCTTCGCTGGTAACTGGTAACCCTCTTACACGACGTAACACCGCCTCCACCCTGGCGATCAATTCAATATGACTGAAAGGCTTTACCATATAATCATCTGCCCCCAGTTCAAGCCCCTTAGCTACATCGGTATCCTCGCCTTTTACAGTTAACATTATCACTGGAACCTGAGAGAAGCGCCGTAGTTCGCGGATAACCGCGAAGCCATCCATATCGGGTAGGTTAATATCCAGGATGACTATATCAGGATTGGCAGTCTCAATTAGCTCCAGCCCCTTGCCACCCTCGCCCGCGGAGAGTACTTCGGTGCCACTCCAGCGCAGCTGGAAGCATAACGTAACAACCTCTACGATATCAGGAGCATCATCAATTACAACTACTTTCAACTGACCTCCTCCGCTATTGGTAAAGAAAAGAAGAAGCTACAACCTTGCCCATCTCTGCCCTTTAACCAGATCTTTCCCCCGTGAAGTTCGACTAGGAATTTGGTAATGGCTAATCCGAGCCCACCTTTTCCATCGGTACGCTTAATCTGATAGTGAGGTAGAAAGATCCGTTCTTCTTCCTCAGTCGGGATGCCGCCACAGGTATCGTTTACTTGGATTACTATATTATCCTTACCATTCTTCCAGGCGGTTACCCTTATTTTCCCTTCTTCCGTGCTGTAATTGGAAGCGTTGGATATCAGCATGAGCATAATCTGTTCTAGGTGCTGCTTATCTGCCCTGGCTAGCGGTAGAGAATCCGGCAAATCCACTATAAACGATTGCCTTCGGCTTTGAATCCTGGGGTGAAGACGTGTTGCCACGCTATTGACGATATGTTCAATATTTACCGGCGCTGGTTGAAACTGAAAGTTCTCCATTGGTGGTCTGGGCATTTCTGCGAAGAAAGATACTCTTTCATTTAGGCGGTGGGCATTTCTGATGATTGATTGAATGAGTTTCCAATGGACGCTTTGTTCATCCAGCTGAAGTTCTTCGGCAAGAATCTCAACCGAGGCAATGATGGCTGTCAGCGATGTCTTCAGTTCGTGTGTTATCGCAGCAACAAAATCAACTCTTTCCGTGTTTTGCTTTTTAGATTGTGTTCCCAATTGTGTTGTTCTGTCCTCTTACCACCATATTATGCGGTTAGTATACCCTCTGGGTTAACTTTGTAACCACAATCACCAATCGTAATGCCTGGTTCCATAAGCCATCTAACACCGCCCTGTCTGGTGTGGCTCTTAGCGGCTTTCTTTGTTAATACTTTTGGCGATACTCCTCAACATGGTAAGGATTCCGATAACGGCGCGCTGTACCTCAACTGGCTCCCGGCCCAATACCCTGGCAACATAAGGGTCTAATTGCCTGGCGGTATACCCCGGGCTCCTTTCTGCTACCATGGAAGACGGTGCAGATAGATATCCGGCCAGAGTAAATAGCTCGTTCTCCTCGAAACCCAGGGGTCCGGCAATTTTGCGTAGAATATGAGCAGAGGGGAATCGTTCTCCCCTCTCTATACGGCCCAGATGTGACGCTGATACCTTTGCTTTGTTTGAAAGTTCCTGTAACGTTAGCGGCATGCTGATTCTTTGTTGCTTTATTATCAAACCGATTCGGTCCTTGTACTCGCTGTCCATGGGCGTATTATAATTCGCCAGTTGGCAACTGTCAAGCCGATTTGGCCACCTTGGCCACAGTTAATATAGCTGATGACCGTATGTCTTGACGGTTGAAGCTACGAGTTATACAATTGCTTTGTGTGGTGAGATGGCTACGAAATACGACGTTATTATTGTGGGTGGGGGACCAGCTGGTATCTTTGCCGCTCTGGAGATGGTTCAAGCATCTGACCTCAAGGTTTTGCTCATAGAGAAGGGGAGAGATATTGACGGTCGACAATGCCTGGCGCGTGACGAGAATAGTTCCTGCATTTCCTGTGCACCGTGCAATCTGGTCTGCGGTCTAGGTGGGGCTGGAGCCTACAGCGATGGTAAGCTGACACTATCATCGCGGGTAGGGGGACGACTCGTGGAATACTTGGGAGAGAGTAACACTGAGGCCCTGATCAAGTATGTTGATGACGTTTATCTCAAATTTGGTGCCTCAGATAGGCTATACGGGGTTGGAGAAGAGGTGGACAGACTGTGCCGACAGGCCTCTCTGGCCGAGTTGAGACTGATACCAGTGCCACTTCGCCATCTGGGCACCGAGCGTTCCCGTCTGGTACTTAAGGCAATGCGTGATTACCTTAGCTCACGTGTGGACCTCAAACTTGAGGCAATGGCTTCGACTGTCCTTGTTAGTAACGGCAAAGTCAGTGGGATTGAAACTCAATCTGGTGAAAAGTTTGACTGTGATTATCTGGTCCTTGCTCCCGGTAGGGAAGGTGCCGATTGGTTGTCCAGGGAAGCTAACCGACTTAACCTCACTATGCATATAAATCCGATTGACGTTGGAGTCAGGGTGGAGGTTCCAGTAGCCGTAACGGAGAGCCTTAGCAATGTGCTTTACGAAGCAAAGCTGGAGTTCTTATCACCCAGTTTTGACGACCGTATCAGGACATTCTGCATGTGCCCTGCCGGTGAGGTCATTATGGAGTCGACCGGGGGAGCTGAGCCTGTAATCACGGTCAATGGCCATAGCTACGCTGACCGCAAGAGTGGTAATACTAATTTTGCCCTGTTGACCAGCACAACCTTCACGGAACCTTTTCGGGAGCCAATTGCCTATGGCAAGTATCTGGCGAGGCTGGCTAATATCCTTAGCGGTGGGGTGCTAGTACAGCGCTTGGGTGACCTGATGCAGGGTCAACGTTCCACCCCGGCCCGCATTGAGCGAGGTCTGGTCCGCCCCACCTTGGCGAGTGCTGTACCCGGTGACCTCAGTTTTGTCCTTCCCTACCGCCACCTTGCCGGGGTGATAGAAATGCTTAAGGCAATAGATAAACTGGCGCCAGGTGTGGCCTCACGGCATACCTTGCTTTATGGAGTCGAGGTTAAATTCTACTCCAGCCGACTTCAGCTTAGCCATAACCTGGAGACCGAGGTTGGTAATATGTTTGCCGCTGGCGATGGTGCTGGCGTCAGCCGTGGTCTCATTCAGGCATCGGCTTCTGGTATAGTCGCCGCTCGTGAGATACTAAGAAGGGCGGTAAACTAGGGCTGGTTTCCCTACATTTTCACGTTCTCAGGATTGGATAGGGCGGTGCGGCACTATGGCGGAAAGTAGAATGTCACGAATACTTCTTGACACCGTAGCCTGCGCCGACTAAAATGGGACAGTATGCAATTAGGAAGGGAGCTGATGTTGTGTGGCTAATGTAGTAGCCGGTAGCAACGAGAGTTTTGACAGTTTGCTGAGACGGTTTAGCCGAAAGGTTCAGCAGGATGGCATTCTGGCTGAAGTTCGTCATCGCGAGTACTTTGAGAAACCCAGTGTAAAGCGTAAGCGAAAGGCAGCTGCCAAGAGACGCAAGAGTGCTCGAGCATTAAGAAGACGGTAAAATATAATATTAGTTGCAGATTAAAGTGGAAGTAACCCTGATAGACAAACTAAACGATGACCTCAGGCGGGCGATGAAGGGTGGGGACAATATTAGGCGGTCAGTTATTCGTTTGGTGATGGCGGCTGTTAAAAATGCCGAAATCGCCAGGCAAGCTAAGCTGGAGGATGCCGATATCCTCGGTATCATTGCCAAGGAGGCCCGACAGCGCCAGGAAAGCATTGATGCCTTCAAGCAAGGGGACCGCCAGGACCTGGTAGACAGGGAAGAGAAAGAACTGGCTGTCCTGCAGGAGTATCTACCTCAGCAGATGACTCGTGATGAAATCATAGAGGCTGCTCGTAAGATTATTGAGGAAGTAGAAGCAAGTGGACCGCGTGACAAAGGAAAGGTAATGCCCAAGCTCATCGCTCAGCTAAAAGGCAGAGCAGATGGCCGAGAGATAAACGCGGTCGTAACCGAATTACTAGGTTCCTAGCTCAGGTTGGAGAAGCCGGATAATGGCTACCGATGAAGAGAGAGCTCTAATTGCCCCCTGTGGTCTTAATTGTGGTGCGTGTCCTCTATATATGGCTCGCGTTGACGAAACCTTACGCCAGAGAATAGCCGAGGCACAGGGTGTTCCTGTAGACCAGGTGTTTCTTTGTGCGGGTTGTCGTTCAGCAAAGGGACGTATACCAGGAGTAGGGTTGGGTCCGGTTTGTGATACCTATGCCTGCGCATTGGACGACAGGAATGTGGAATTCTGCTATGAGTGTCAGGATTTCCCCTGTTTGAGATTGGCCCCTTGTGCCGACCGGGCTCAGGAAATCCCTCACAACAACAAGGTATATTTCCTTTTCTTGTTGCAGAAGGAGGGTATTGATTCCTGGCTCGAGAAGTATCCGGATAGAATGAGGCAATACCGGCGGGGTAAAAAGCCGAGACCTGGTGGAGAAATCGAGCTTTAGAGACTAGTAACTTCATTAATCCTCGCTCGGTATACTATACTGTTCAGCCTTCTTAAATGGGCAGATTCTTCCGGGTCATGCTCTCTTAGACCATCTTATTTTTCTTGCTGATGGCGAGCCCGAGTTGCAGGTTCTGACTTCTTGCCAGGATTGTGGAAGAAATTCAATTAAGGGGGGGTAACCGGCTATGAAGATAGTAGATGTCAAGACATACGTGGTGGGTAACCCGGTTCCATATAAGGGCGGAGTCAACTGGGTATTCCTGAAACTGGTAACAGATGATGGTGTAGAGGGCTTCGGTGAGGCCTATGGAGTGCCGTTTCACCCGCATGCAGCAGCACGGCTGATTGAAGATGTGGGTGAGAGGTTTGTCATCGACTCTGACCCATTCAAGATTGAAAGGCTTTGGCGAACACTTTACTCGAGTGGCTATAGTCAGCATCCGGACCTGACGATGATGGGGGTTACAAGCGCCTTTGAAATGGCCTGCTGGGATATTGTTGGTAAGGCACTGAATCAGCCTATCTACAATCTGCTCGGAGGCCAGGTTCACGAAAAGATCAGGTCCTATACCTACCTGTACCCCGCCCCCGATGATACTGTGCGTGGTACCGTATTTACTGACCCGGAGCGTGCCCCGATAAGGGCCGCCGAATATGTTAAGCAGGGCTTCACTGCGGTTAAGTTTGACCCGGTTGAGCCTATGATGCCGTCTACTCCGGTACAGCTCTCCCTGGAGGCACTTCACACCGCGGAGATGGTCGTAAAGAACGTACGGGAGGCTGTCGGGGACAGGTGCGACATACTTATCGGCACTCACGGTCAGATGACCACTTCCAGTGCTATTCGGTTTGCCAAGAGAATTGAGAAGTTCGACCCGCTCTGGTTCGAGGAGCCGGTTCCACCAGAGAACAGGGACGAAATGGCCAGGGTCGCCCGGTCGACAAGTATTCCAATCGCTACCGGTGAGCGGCTGGCAACAAAGTACGAGTTTCGAGAGTTACTCGAGAAGCAAGCCTCCACAATCCTTCAGATGGCTCTGGGACGTGTTGGTGGGATACTGGAAGCCAAGAAGATTGCCGGGATGGCTGAGGCGTATTATGCACAGATTGCACCGCATTTATATTGTGGCCCAATAGAAGCTGCCGCCAACATACAGCTTGATACTTGTAGTCCCAACTTCCTGATACAGGAGAGCATAGAGACCTGGGGCGGTTTCTATGCCGAGATTCTCAGGGAGCCCATCCAGTGGGAGGACGGCTATATCATACCTCCGACCAAACCCGGCCTCGGCGTCGAGTTGAATGAGGAGGTCGCCTCCAGTCACCCTTATACTGGACCCAGCCTGACAATAAACCCTAGGGATTGACCTGCCTGTCCCCGGTGCCCGATGATTCTACATAACGTGCTGTGTTTAATGATTCGGAGTGTGCACCGAAAAGGGTTGCCGGACATTTATAGCAGGGTTTCACCGCACTAAAGTTAACCCCTTTAATCCTGTGATGCCCTTCTTCTGTACAACTTTCGCTAAAAGCACTTCAATGTAAAATAGTTGGCGGAGGGGGTTGACAAAGGCTGGATTTCAAATCTATAATGAAGTAGGAAAACGTTTTCCTACTTCATTAAGACCATGATAGGTATGGGACCGCAAAAGGTTGAGAGAAGTGTCATTCTCAGCTCCCTGAAGGCAATTTCAATAATTGTTGGCAAGAGTTTCTGATAGTTTAATTTATAATATATGTGTAGCTCACAAATTTATGGTCTTTATCGTAGTTTATAGCCCGCCAACGGAGAAAATTATATCAGGAAAAGGGGGAAATCCATGCCAGTTGATAAACAGGTACTAGATGAAGTTGCTCTTAGTCAGGAGGAGTATGACCTTATAGTGCGTAGATTAGCACGTGAGCCTACGATTGTCGAAATAGGCATGATTGGCTCACTGTGGAGCGAGCACTGCGGGTATAAGCACTCCAAGCCTTTGTTCAGACTATTTCCCACTCCTGGGAAAAGGGTGCTTGCTGATATTGGAGCTGAGAATGCTGGTGCGGTGGATATCGGTGGGGGATTGGCGGTGGTCATGAAAATTGAGTCTCACAACCATCCATCCGCTATCGAGCCATATCAGGGAGCAGCCAGTGGAATAGGTGGAGTGGTAAGGGATGTACTTACAATGGGGGCTCGCCCTGTTGCTGCCATTAATTCGTTGCGTTTTGGACCCCTGGACGACCCGCATAACCAATATCTGTTTAGCAGGGCTGTTGTTGGTGCCGGTGACTACGGCAACCAGCTCGGCATACCTACTGTGGCTGGAGAGTCCTATTTTTCCGGCTCATATTCAACTAATCCGCTGGTCAATGCTATGTGCGTGGGTATTGTGGAGTCCAAGAAGTTGGTCAGGGCAAGGGCTAGCGGAGTAGGTAACCTGCTGATGATAGTTGGTGCTGAAACGGGTAGGGACGGAGTTCACGGGGCCTCGGGGCTGGCATCAAGGACGTTTGAGGAGGAGGCGGAAGCCAGTGCCGCTGTTCAAGCCAGTGACCCGGCGCTGGAGAAGTTGCTTATTGAGGCTTGTCTGGAGCTGGCAGGTACCGACTGGATTGTAGGCATGCAGGACTTGGGAGCGGCTGGTTTAACCAGCTCGGCTGTAGAAACGGCGGCCCGTGCTGGCAATGGCATGGAGCTTGATGTGCTCAAGGTGTCCCGCCGTGATACTGGACTGACTCCCTATGAGATTATGCTGTCCGAAACACAGGAACGGATGCTGCTGATAGTCAGGAAAGAATACCAGGACAGGGTTCTGGATTTAATTCATCGCTGGGGGCTTCGCGGCGATATTATCGGGCGGGTTACTGATGACGGGCTGGCTCGAGTTAAAGAGGGTAATGTAACGGTAGCCGAAATTCCGATAAAGCTTCTTACTGACCCACCAATGTATGAATATCGTGTAAGTAAACCCGGTTGGTTAAGACAGGTTCAATCTTTTGACTTTGAGACTATTCCTGATCTGCAACCGCAGGATGCTGAGCAGGTTTTCCTGCAGTTATTGGGCTCCTCCAATATTACTGGTCGCGAATGGATATTCAAGCACTTTAACTATGAGGGACAGACAGCTGTTGTTGCTCGTCCCGGTGGTGATGCCGGCGTACTCAAAGTTAAGGAGAGTAACAGGGGTCTTTCTTTCACAGTAGATGGGAACGGACGTTATTGCTACCTTGATCCGTATGTCGGAGGGGCTATAGTAGTGGCTGAGGCAGCCCGAAATCTGGTCTGCACTGGTGCCAGGCCACGGGCACTTACTGATTGTCTGAACCTGGGCAATCCAGAAAAGAAGAGCGTTTATTATCAGCTTAAGGAGTGTATTCGCGGTATCGGCAGGGCTTGTAGGGAGTTGAATGTCCCGGTAATCAGTGGCAACGTAAGCCTGTATAATGAGGCAAAAGAAGGAGCTATATATCCTACACCGATAGTAGGCATGATGGGCCAGATAGATAATCTGGGTCAGAGGTGTGATATAGGTTTCAGTCAGGAAGGCGACCTGGTATTCCTGCTGGGCGGTAATATCGACGGAAGAGCAGGGCTGGCTGGTAGCGAATACCTGGAAATCAAGCATGGGGTGGTTAGAGGCAAGCCCTATATCGACCTGGGTCTGGAAAAGAGACTACAGTCCTGCTGTTTAAAGGCTATCAAGCAAGGGGTCATTAGTTCGGCACATGATTGCTCTGACGGTGGGCTGGTTATTACTCTGGCTGAGTGTTGTCTGGCTAGCGGCATTGGTTTCACTGGGCAAGACTGGAAATTCGAGGGGAGGATTGATGCTGCGTTGTTTGGTGAGTTACAATCGAGGATTGTTGTTTCGGTGAGACCGTATAAAGTAAAACAACTCGAGGAGCTAGCCGCTGCTAGTGATGTCCCGATAGCCAGATTGGGTACAGCTGGTGGTGAAAGATTTGCTATTGCCCCCTATATAGACCTGCCTCTAGCGCAGATGAAGTCATTATGGCAGGAGAGCCTGGGTAAGATGCTGGGTGAAGGTTGACCACAGGGCAGGACTCTACCTGGCTTCATCTTGAGGTGTTCGGTCTAGGTGCCGGAATCAGGTGTTTCCCAGGGTGATAGAGCGCCATTTATTTAGCTTCTAGCAAATGTAGAAGCGGGTGTGCTTCTCAATGACTCCCTGAGAATTAATGCTATTTTCCTCATATGTGCGGATTCAGCGGCTGTTACACTATTGGGATTCTATTTCCGCCTGCGTCAGCATGTCCCACTTTTCGTCCATTACCGCCGACATAATCTCGTGCTGTTCAACTGCAATTACCGCCCGATGATGAGTAATCACCTGGGCAAGCATCATCCCGGTCCGGTTTCCATAACCGGCTTGCCGACAGTCAAACTCAAAGACAAACGACCAGCAGTACGGGCAACGGGCTATCAAGGTTTCGGTAAGTTCCAGAGTGTCTCTGATGCCATCAAAGGCAAAGGTGGGGCTGTTGATAACAAACTCCTCGGCTATTGTTCGGCTGCTTTCTTGAGACATCTGTTTGAGGGGACTAACTTCTTGCACACTGCCATCAGGTTTCACAGTACCTTCCCAGTGCCAGCCTAGCTGCACGCTGGAAACCGCAACCTGATACTGCATATGTTCGGGGGATACTATCAGGTAAGAGACCTTGACCGTCCACCCGTCCGAGGTAAACTCTCTGATTGCTTTCCCTATTAGACCGGGGGGAGTGACATCTTCATCTTCCCATTTAGTGTCAGCACCTGGCACACTCTGAGCTTTGCGCTCCTGCAGATAGCTTAGAGCTGCGTCGCGAGCACCAGTCGCATCTTTCACCTCTTGACCTGTCGAAGGTGTTGGTTCGCCCTTACACGCGGCCAGTAGGAGGATGACAAGGCACAAAATTGCCATCAATAAATACCATATTTTTCTAAGCACCTTTGGCCTCCTTCTAGCATTTACTGCCATAATTACTAACGAAAGATGAGCCGTCCAGGTAGTTGATATCTTGGTGTATTACGGGCGGGAAATACGTTGCTACTGATTAATTATTAAGTCCTTCCTCTCCGGCCAGCCGCGGCAGCTAGAGGCGCCACTGCAAGCCACAGGGTGATGTTTATCAGCATCGCCGTAAGATAGTCTATCGTCTCTATTCCTATCTTGGGAGCAATGACTCCCCATAGAGCCATAAGAATAAGAGAACTCAAGAAGAATCCAGGTATTGCCGCCAGTATTGAGAAGTAACCCCTAAACATATTAGACCTCCTCATATTAAAAATTAGGTAAGGCTTTATCCATCTCCTGTTTCAATTTTTCAGGCCCGGTGCCTGAGTCAATTATTGCCCATGGCATTATTTCGTGGGTATCCCATCTTTTGTGAACATAGAAATCAGTAGATAGGTGGCTTTTTTTAATAGCCTGACGCCAGCCAGATAGAGACACCTTTTCTATATTATACAACGCCTCAGCCACTCTAATGTCTCCTCGTGCCAAGACACCCTGTATTTCGCTCCAGGCTGGGCTCTCAGCTTTGATTTTAATACCTTTTGGCTGCAGACCGTTCTTGAGCATCGACAGGCGTTGACTCAACGTCTTGACAGAGTCCATAGGAAACCATTGGAAGGGCGTTCCTGCCTTGGGTACGAATGGAGAAATACTCAGAGTGATGCGGCAGCCAGTTTGCTGCCTGTCAACGACACTCTTGCATTTAAGAGTCAACTCCTTAATTTCATCTATGTCGTCGTCGGTCTCCGATGGTAGACCTATCATAAAGTAGAGCTTGAGCTGTGTCACACCTTGCCTGCCTGCCTTATCTACTGCGGCAAGAATATCGTCCTCGTTAATACCCTTTCTGATAACCTTGCGTAAGCGCTCAGAGCCAGCCTCAGGTGCAAAAACAATGGTTCGTGCTCCCGCTCTGGCTATTTCTTCCAGTAATACCTCCGGAAGCGGTTTTATTCGTAACGAACTAACGGAGAGTTCAGCTCCAAGTTCCCGTAGATTGGTAACCAGTTCCTCAATGTACGGGTGATCGGAGACCGCCGGTCCCACCAGCCCGATTCGCTTTTTATACTGGAGTCCTGTTTTGGCTTGAGCTAAAAGGTTGTTTACGGAACGAAAACGCATGGGGTGAAAGGCAGTGCTGACCAGGCAGAATCGGCAACCCCAGTTACAACCTCGCTGTACCTCGATAAGATACAGGTTGCCCAGTTCAGTAAATGGAGTGATTATTGTTGATGCAACCGGAACGTTATCGAGATTTTCCGCCCATTGGCGAACGACTGGAGTTCCCGTGTAGTAGTGGGGCACATAGAGGCCGGGCAGTGAGGCTAATGCCTCCAATAACTTGTGCCGCTTATCTCTAATACCGCTGATCAAAACGGGTAATATGGCGGGCAGTATCGGCTCGGCTTCACCGATACACAGGCAATCAAAAAATGGGGAGAGAGGCATGGGATTGGCTGTAATGCAGGGGCCACCGCCTATGACAAGCGGATGGCTATCGTTGCGGTCAGCGGCACGAACGGGAATGCCGCTGGCTTTAAGAATTTGCACTACGTTGAAGTAATCAAGTTCATAGGTAACGGAGAAAGCGATTACAGCAAAATCCGAAAGCGGACGCTGGGATTCCAGACTCCATGCAGGTAGAGACCGAGTGCTGTTGTCTCTTTCCCAGAAGACTCTTTCACATACAACATCATGATAGCTATTGAGGAGGCTGTAAATGGCGTGTATTCCCAGGTTGGACATGCCAACGTAGTAGGAATTCGGATAGATGAGAGCGATGGGGATTCTGCCTCCCCAGTCTTTGATTATGGTGCCCTGTTCTTGGGAAAGCCACTGCCTGGCTTGCCTCACTCTATCCCAGCTCATGAGATTTGACCATTATACTTAATTGTTATCAATAGTATTTCTCTCTTAGATGTGGTAGATAGAGACATGAAATATGTGCTATTCCCTGAATATCCTGACCCGGCGGCTGGGGTCTTTACCGGTACTCTGTGAGAGAAGGGCGTTTCTCTCAGCGATAAGGTGCTGTAGACGTCGGATATAAGCACTCTGAGGACTGAGCTCTACTGTTTGCCGACCGTTCTTCACCTGCTGGACCGCTTCTTCTGCCTCTGCAAGGGCTGATTTGAAAGGGCTCTTCCTGAGAGGCACCTCGACCGGATAGATGGAATTCAATAGCTGTCTGATTTGTGGCGGGGTATTACTTCTGAGGACGTAGATGGGCAGGTTGGTGGCTTCGGCGTCCTTAACCTTCTGCGGCTTCTGGCGGTAGTACTTCTTGGAGGTTACAAACAGATTAGCTTCGCTCAGGTTGTCAACCATGTCCAGGCTCAACTGCATTTCTTTTGCTACCTGCTCTACTCGTCCCCGATTTACACCGAAAAGAAAAAACTTGGGCGGTTTGCTTTCCTTACCCGCCTGTTTACCTCTGGTGATTGTATCAGTTGTAGCGACTGGCATTTCCCTTTCTATTCTCACCTCTCCTGTCTCATCCAATCGGCGGATCTCTAAAGCTGACGGTTGACCACGCAGAAGAGCATCGACCGCCTCACCAACATCGCGATGAATGGCTACGCTATCCCAGTCTTGGATTTCAACCAGGATATCAAAAGTAGGCTGGGATGTCCGCTCCAGTATCGATTTTTGGGTACCTCTTCGTTTTGCCTCTTCATCGCCCAGAGTGACCGACTGGATGCCGCCAACGAGGTCGGCGAGAGTGGGATTCATCATCAGGTTCTCCAGGGTATTGCCGTGGGCGGTAGCAACAAGCTGTACTCCACGCTCGGCAATTGTTCGGGCTGCCTGGGCCTCAAGCGCCGTACCAATCTCGTCAATAACGATTACCTCCGGCATGTGGTTTTCCACGGCTTCAATCATTACGGCGTGCTGCATGGTGGGAGTTGCTACCTGCATCCTTCTGGCATGTCCAATGGCCGGATGGGGAATATCGCCGTCACCGGCAATCTCGTTTGAGGTGTCTACGATTATGACCCGTTTGCCGAAGTCGTCAGCCAGAACCCGGGCTACCTCCCGGAGCATGGTGGTTTTACCCACACCGGGACGGCCCAGTAGCAGGACACTTTTGCCCGATTGGATAAGGTCTTCTATAACCTTCATGGTACCGTAGACGGCTCTGCCCACACGGCAGGTAATCCCCACAATATCACCTTTCCGGTTGCGAATGGCCGAGATGCGGTGCAGGGTGCGTTCTATTCCTGCCCGGTTATCCCCTCCGAAACTGCTAACGCGGGAGGTCACGTATTGAATATCCTGAACGGTAACTTCTTTGGGGTCGAGGACCATTTCTCGATGAGGAAAACGTGCTTCAGGGTTTCGACCTAGGTCCAGAACCACTTCCAGGAGTTCATGACAGTCTTCTTGCTGACGTAAAGGTTGCTGAATGTGAGGCGGCAGAATTTCGAGCAGTGCATCCAGGTCATCAGTGATTACCTTTTGCAAAAGTATCCTCCCTTGTCTAAATTCACCGCTCTCCAGATATTATATCCAGGAAGTATTTATGCAATCTCGTATCATCAGTCAGCTCGGGGTGAAAGGCACAGGCCAGTAAATTGCCCTGCCTGGCAGCGACCATCTGGTTGTCAGCTAACCTTGCAATTACTTCAACGTTACTGTTAGCCTGCTCAATTACCGGTGCTCTAATAAACACACCTGGAAACGGTTTCTCACCAAGCACCGGAATTGACAAATCGCTTTCGAAGCTCTCCCTCTGTCTGCCAAAGGCATTGCGTCTCACTTTGATAGCCATTACTCCTATAGGCTGTATGGTGCTATCTGAAATCTCCTTGGCAAGGACTATCATGCCGGCGCATGTACCAAATATCGGTAGCCCGTTATTAGCCAGGCTGCTTATTTTATCCATTAGGTCGTAGCTCTGTAACAATCTGGTGATGGTTGTGCTTTCGCCGCCGGGAATAACTAGCCCGTCCAGTTCCACAAGCTGCTGAGGCAAACGGACGGGCATCGTATCAACTTCCAGGTTGCGCAATATGGATATATGTTCAGCAAAGGCTCCTTGCATTGCAAGGACACCTATTTTCATACTACCATCCTCTTGGTGCCAATAATTCCTCTGTGGGGATTTGCTTTATATCCAATCCGGGCATCGCCTCTCCTAGGTTCTTGGAAACCTCAGCGATTATCTTAGGGTCTTGATAATGAGTGGTAGCCTTGACAATAGCCTTAGCTCTGACTTCAGGATTGCTTGATTTAAAGATACCCGAACCGACGAAAACTCCGTCGGCACCCAGCTGCATCATCAGGGCAGCATCAGCCGGGGTAGCAACTCCACCAGCGGCAAAATTAACTACCGGCAATTTTCCTATCTTACGCACCTCAGCTACCAGCTCGAAGGGTGCTCCCAGTTCCTTGGCCTCTGCCATCAGTTCGTCCTCTGGCATATTCACCAGCTTGCGGATGCCATCCATGACTGCCCTCATGTGTCTGACCGCTTCTACAATATTGCCCGTCCCTGCCTCGCCTTTGGTTCTGATCATGGCCGCCCCTTCGCTAATACGCCGTAAGGCTTCCCCGAGGTTGCGACATCCGCAGACAAATGGAACCTTGAAGTCGTGCTTCCACACGTGATGCGCTTCGTCGGCTGGAGTAAGTACTTCAGATTCATCAATATAGTCCACACCAAGGGCTTCAAGTGCCTGTGCCTCTACGAAATGACCTATACGGCACTTAGCCATTACCGGTATTGAAACTGTTTTCATGATGGCTTCAATTACTGTGGGGTCTGCCATTCGGGCGACACCCCCGGCGGCTCGAATATCGGCTGGAACCCTTTCCAGTGCCATAACTGCACAGGCACCTGCCTCCTCAGCAATTTTGGCATGTTCCGGGGTTACCACATCCATAATTACCCCACCCTTCAACATCTGGGCGAGGCCAGTCTTTACCTTCCATGTTCCCGTTTCCATTTATTCCACCTCACTCTCCCGTAGGCGTATCACTGTTACATAATATTCTACTACTGTTTGACCTGTTTATCAATCTTATTTATTTACATCTCTAATCGATTTGGTTTTAACGCTATTCGGTCACTAACATTAACTCAAGCGAGAACGTCCTCTCTTGCATCGATTCCGGCGATACGGCGGGCAAGCTTTTGTTTACCCTCCATATCGGACTCACGCTCAATCATTATCTTCTGGGCTTGTGGTGAACCAGCGCCGTGCATTGACTCAGTGCGGTAACTGGGGGCTACCAGACCGGAGCTCATCGCTTGTAGTAGTGTTAATATGCGATACCTGGTTTCGGTTGGCACCTCGGGGTCTCCTTTTAGATATTTATCAATATATTTACCTATGACCGGGTGGCGGAAGTCTTTTTCGGAGGGGGTTGTTACTAGCAGACCGCCGGCTATATCTTCGGAGAGGCGGCAGAGCTCGTAGGGAAATCGGGTGACATTTAGTTTACACACGTTGGCCAAGAGTGTGTTGGGCTGGTAGTTACCGGCTATCGTTTTCCATCCCTCGTAGGAGCAGGCTAGCCCACAGCTATGTATCGTTTCGGCAAGGTGAATCATCTCACTGAGCTTGTCCCTGATATGGGAAGCTCGCCGAACACCGTTATAGTCAGCTATTGATGCTGTAGCGCCGATAAGCACATCACCAATGCCTGCCTTACAACCACCATAGCTCTGCCGATGATAGCTGGCAAACCTTTCTACCAGCATGGCAGAGAAACCAATCTCACCGCACATAAAGACTCTATCCCAGGGAACGAAGACGTCGTCGAGAATAATGAGTACCTCCTGTCCGCCGAAACTGTAGTTGCCGACATCAATGTCTCCCTCCTCCAGTTTACGTGTGTCGCAGGACTGCCTACCGTAGATTAGAGTTACTCCCTGGGCATCGCTGGGTATAGCACAGCATACCGCATAGTCCTCGTCACCCTCCCGCATCCTCAGAGTGGGCATTATGAGCATTTCGTGTGAATTGGCGGCTCCTGTTTGATGTGCCTTGGCTCCTCTTACCACAATACCATCATTCGTTCTTTCTACTATGTGGACAAACATATCTGGGTCGGACTGCTCGCTTGGCGCCAGTCCGCGGTGCCCCTTGACATCGGTCATGGCTCCTGAAATACAGAGGTCATTCTCTTGTACATACTTCAGCCATTCTTGAAATCTTTGATGGTATTCAGTCCTGTGTCTCTGGTCGATTTCATAGGTGGTGCTATATACAGCGTTTATCCCATCCATACCGACACACCTCTGAAAGCAGCAGGCAGTTCTCTGTCCGAGCAACCTCTGTAGCTTCACCTTGTTAACTAGGTCATCGGTACTCTTGAAGAGAGCGTTGAACTTATTAACCTTCTTTCCAGTGAGCACCGATTCTGAAGTTGCCAGAGGCTCATTTTCAGCCTCATGGGCAAGCTTATAGGTCATGGCAATTGCATTGATTGAAGGTCTGATAATGGGATTATCGACCCAATTCTCGACCTTTTCACCAAAAAGGTAGAGGTTTAATTGAAGCTGGCGTAAACTCTCCATATACTCTTTAGCTGTCATTAACATAAATATATTATCTCCTTCCCTGTTTACTTTAACTTAGTTCTCATACGCTGTTATCTCTCCTCAACGTACTAGAATCATCTGAATAGTGCATTGGAGATTACTAAACGCTGAACTTCTGATGTCCCTTCATAGATTTCGGTAAGTTTGGCATCGCGAAAGTAGCGTTGCATAGGTGAGTCCATCATATAACCGTAACCACCGAATACTTGAACTCCGAATACTGATGCCTTCATGGCTAACTCAGTAGCGTAAACCTTTGCCCTGGCCGCCTCCGTTCGGAAGGGTTGCCCCTGGTCGGCAAGGTATGCAGCTTTGTAAACAAGCAATCGGGCTGCTTCAAGCTCAGTGGATATATCAGCCAGCCGCCAGCCGATAGCTTGATATGAAGAGATAGCAGCGCCGAACTGCTGCCGCTGCTTGGCATAGTCAACAGCCCTATCTAGAACGGCCTGAGTGATGCCTAAAGCCTGTGCTGCGATACCTATCCGCCCGTGGTCAATGATTTCCAGAAAAATGCGCATACCCCGCCCCTCTTCGCCGATACGATTGTCAGCAGGTATGCGGCAGTCCTGAAACACCTGATCGGCATTGGTCGCTGCGCGCATACCTAGTTTGTCATATTTTTTGCCCTTGGTGTAACCAGCAGTTCCTTTCTCCACCACAAATGCTGTCATTCCTCGAGAACCCAGGTCGGGAATAGTAGCAAAGACCATTACCGTATCACAAACATCACCGTTAGTGATAAATATCTTGGTGCCGTTAAGGATGTAGTGTTCGCCGTCCCTTACGGCTGTCATCTGTATGTTGCTGACATCACTACCGGCCTCAGATTCGGTTATGGCATGGGCACCTACTTTCTCTCCTTTGACTAAAGGTAGCACAAACCTCTGCCTCTGTTCCTCGTTACCATAGCGGTACAAGGGTGCGGCACATAGACATAGCTGAACATCCAGAATATCTGCTGTTGAAGCGCAGCCTCGAGCAATCTCTTCAACAGCAATGGCGATGGAAAGTTCACCGCCGTCACTGCCGCCATACTCAGATGGAATACTCAAGCCAAATAATCCCATCTCAGCCATCATTTTGAAATTATTCCAGGCAAATTCTTGCTCTCGGTCTAATTGGTCCGCCGCTGGAATAAGCTTGTTATTTGCAAAATCTCTTACCGTCGTTTGCAGCATCTTGTGTTCTTCGCTAAGTGTAAAGTCCATGTTTCCCCTTTCGCAGATATTATGGAATGATTCTACTATGTGATGTACCACTTATCAACTTGGTACTAAGTCAGCGGCCTTTTTGCTGGTATTCCGGGACGCCGAGGGTATTTTTTCGGTGTTGGTGATGTCTTATCTACTATTAATAGGCATCTTCTGTCGGGGAACTCCTCGAGTTCAATCCTTTTCACTTCCCGCAGGCTGCCACCCAGCATGGTTATTGCCCTGGTTGCCTGATTTGTTTCCTGGTAAATATCACCCTTTTTGTGGGCAATAAGGGTACCGCCAACATCGCAAAAGGGCAGGGTCAGTTCAGCCAGAATTGGTAATGGGGCAACTGCCCGGGAGAGTACTACGTCGAACATTTCACGGTACTGGCTTATGTGGGCAACCTCCTCTGCCCGCCCGACGATGATCTCAACATTTTCCAGCGATAGCTTATCTCTGAGGTGGTATAGAAAGGTGGCTTTCTTGGTTGTAGCTTCAAGCAGTGCTAACCCTATATTGGGGAATATAATTTTCAGGGGGATTCCCGGTATGCCAGCACCAGTGCCGATATCAATGAATCGGGATTCGGCGTTACCTGTCGGTGGCTGCCAGGCCAGAGTTACTGTGAGGGCGTCCAGAAAATGGTTTATTTGAACGCCTTCCAAATCAGTTATGGCGGTAAGATTGACTCGTTTGTTCCAATCTACCAATTCTTGATAATAGATTTGAAACTGCTCAATTTTTGTTGGGCTGATTTCTAGTCCCAGTTTTCTGGCTCCGGCAATAAGCTTTTCCATAGTCACAATAGTATTATACCAATATAAGCCTCGGTAGAGGGAACGGAAGAGGGGCGGAGCCTATCTTTCACACTTTTCCCCTCTCTTTTGACGAGCAAAATGAAAATAAAGGAGATTTTTAGGGAGACGCTTGACTTCTGGCCAATTTTATGTTTATATAAAATTAAAATAATAAATATGACCGCTAGGGGTGCGAAAAAGCTGAGAGGCTGAAGCCAACCCTGGGAACCTGATCTCGGTAATTCGAGCGTAGGGAAGCGGCAATAAGGTAAACCCAGGGTATAATATTAACCAGCCGAAACCCTGGGTCAAATTTTTTGGGAGACGACCATGACTCAATTAGAATTGGCAAGAGCAGGTACTATCTCATCTGAAATGGCGCTGGTAGCTCAACAAGAAGGACTGGATGCTGAGTTTGTTCGGGAGGGGGTAGAGAAAGGAACAATAGTAATTCCCGCCAACATAAAGCATGAAAACCTTGTTCCCTGCGGTATTGGTCAGGGTCTGAGGACGAAGGTCAATGCCAATATCGGGACTTCATCTGATTATGGCAATATTGATACTGAGCTGGAGAAGTTACGGGTAGCTATTGAGGCCGGGGCGGATACGGTTATGGACTTGTCGACAGGCGGCGATATATCGGCTATTCGTAGGGCTCTCATTGGTAGTAGCTCTCTACCTATTGGCACAGTTCCCATTTATCAGGCTGGTATCAATGCAATAGATAGGTATGAAGCCATAGTAAAAATGACCGCTGATGATATATTCGCCGCGATTGAAGAGCACGCCCGTGATGGGGTCGATTTTGTGACTGTTCATTGCGGCGTAACACAGTCGGCTATTAATATGCTCAAACAACAGGGAAGAGTAGCTGATGTGGTATCCCGAGGCGGAGCTTTCTTAATAGGCTGGATACTCTATAACGAGCGTGAAAATCCTCTCTATGAACACTACGATCGTCTGTTGGAGCTGGCAAAGGAGTATGATGTGACTTTGAGCCTTGGTGATGGGATGCGTCCTGGGTCTCTGTCCGATGCCACTGACCGGGCTCAGGTAGAGGAACTGCTCATTGCCGGCCAGCTGGTCGAGAGGGCTTGGCAGGCCGGAGTTCAGGTGATGGTGGAGGGTCCGGGACATCTGCCCATGGACCAGATTGAGGCTAATGTTAAACTACAGAAGACTATCTGCAAGGGGGCTCCTTTCTACGTGCTCGGCCCGCTGGTAACGGATATTGCCGCTGGCTATGACCACATTACCGGGGCTATTGGTGGTGCTATTGCTGCCGCTGCCGGCACCGATTTTCTGTGCTACGTTACGCCGGCTGAACATCTCTCACTACCAGACCCTGAAGATGTCAGGCAGGGGGTGATGGCTTCACGTATTGCCGGTCACGCCGCTGATATTGTCAAAGGGGTGAAAGGGGCTGAGCAGTGGGACAAGGATATGTCTAAGGCTCGGAAGAGCCTCAACTGGGATGAACAGGCCAGGCTCTCCTTAAGCCCGGATGTATCCCGACGGGTCCACAGCAAGCATGCTTCGGAGGGCAAAGCCTGCAGCATGTGCGGAGATTACTGTGCCATGCGGCTGGTTGAGGAGTATTTGAATATTTCAGCAACCAGGTGTTAATTCAATAGAAATGGGGGAACCAATGCAACTGGACGATGTAACCATATCAAGGGCAATAACTGAAACCTTCGCTGCTGAATTCCAGCGAGCGATGGACATTGAGGTGGCAATAGGTGGTGCCGGGCCAGCCGGCATGACGGCGGCTTATTATCTGGCAAAAGAAGGAGTAAGAACTGTCATTTTTGAAAAGAGCCTTCGGCCTGGTGGCGGTATGCCCGGTGGGGGGATGATGTTCAATACCATAGTAGTTCAGGAGGAGGCTAAAGAAATACTGGATGAGTTTGGCGTCAGGACAATTGAATACGATAAGAACTATTATGTCGCTGATTCTCTGGAGACGTCATCAGCCATCTGCCTAAAAGCAATCCAGGCTGGAGCCAAGATATTCAATCTGATGAGTATTGAGGACGTGATGATCCGTGAGAACAACCGGATAACCGGGCTGGTATTGAACTGGAGTTCGGTTACTATGGCTGGACTGCATGTGGACCCGCTGTCCATAAGGTCAAAGGTGGTGATAGATGCTACCGGTCATGCCAGTGAAATTTGCCATATAGTGGTCAATAAGCTTGGCGGTAAGCTTAAAACTGAAAGCGGTGGAATAATGGGGGAGAAGTCGATGTGGGCTGAAGTGGCCGAAAGCATGATAATGGACAACACTAGGGAAGTTTATCCTGGCCTTATTGTAGCTGGCATGGCGGCTAATGCCGTCTGCGGGGCACCTA
>Ga0209427_10001531_pt1 | contig 26695 bp, 19 predicted proteins | sample DeeMarSWOR136_30_FD_187465 | JGI IMG/M metagenome (GOLD analysis project Ga0209427, IMG submission 187465) | Marine sediment microbial communities from White Oak River estuary, North Carolina - WOR-1-36_30 (SPAdes) (version 2) | ecosystem: Environmental > Aquatic > Marine > Intertidal zone >...
ATTATTAGGCAAGTGGGCTATTATATTCAACACCTTCAACAGCAAGCTATTTTCCTTTGACATACTGCGGTAATTCTAATATATTATTAGAAATCTTTTATTCATCATTTAATATAATAAAATTTTTGGGGAAGTTTTTTGATTAAAAACAGCTACCAGAAGGACTGCCATCTCCTGGTCTTTACTGACTTAGATGGAACACTTCTAGATCATAAGACCTATTCATTTGAACCAGCTCTTCCTGCTATCAACACTTTAAAAGAGAAGAATATTCCTCTTGTTTTTTGCACTAGCAAGACCAGGGCTGAAATCGAAACACTCAGATTGAAGCTGCATAATAATCATCCTTTTATCTCAGAAAACGGCGGAGCAATCTTTGTTCCAAAGAACTATTTTTTCCATGAATTCAAATCTACAAGAAAAGACTCTAATTATTTTGTAGTTGAGCTTGGAACTCCTTATGCCAAACTAAGAACGGCCCTCAATCAGATGCGCACCCTCCTGCCTGGGAAGATTAAGGGATTTGGTGATCTTAGCACTCAGGAAGTGGCTCATCTCTGTGACTTTTCCCTGGAGCAAGCCACACTGGCAAAAAAGAGAGAATATGACGAACCCTTCATTTTGGAGGACAAGATTTCAGAAGAAGCAATTCAAGAAATTGCCAGCCGTTTAAACTTGAAGACAACCAGAGGTGGACGTTTTTATCACCTTATAGGCGAAAATGATAAGGGAAGAGCAGTCTTAATGCTCAGAGATATATACAGAGTGAAATCTATGGACTTGAAGACGATTGCCCTTGGAGACAGCTATAATGACCTGCCAATGCTTGAAGTTGTGGATCATCCTATCCTTGTTCAAAAGCCTGATGGCAGTTATGATCCGTCGATTAAGCTCGATAATTTGATAATAGCCTCTGGTAGCGGTCCATCAGGATGGAGTGATGCTCTTTTAGAATTATTGAAAAAATTATATCAAAACTTCTGAAACTCTAACAAAGGAGGGCTATATGGCCGACTTTTATCAAACTGGCGTGATAACTACTTTCCACCGCTTCGGTGGAACCGATCTTGAGCGGATGGAAAGTGAATTAACTGAATTTAATCGCCATCGCCCCATAGCTTTAGTTCTCCCCTCCACTTATGCAGAGTTGGAATCACCAGCTATAAAACAGATCGTGAAGGAAATCAAAGAGGTTTCCTACCTCAATGAGATTGTGGTAACCATGGGAAGAACAAATCAAGAACAGTTTAAAAAGGCAAAAGAGTTTTTTTCTTCCTTGCCGCAGAGAACTCGAGTCATATGGAATACTGGTCCAGCTATAGGAAAACTTTACAAACTCCTAGAGGAGAACGGCCTTTTTGTTGGCGAAGACGGCAAGGGTCGTTCTTGCTGGACAGCCTATGGATACATATTGTCCAGAGAAGAAAGCAAAGTCATTGCCTTGCATGATTGTGATGTTGTCAACTACTCACGAGAACTTCTCGGGAGATTGTGTTACCCTGTCGCCTCACCTAATATAGATTACGCATTTTGTAAAGGTTACTATGCTCGAGTAACTGATCGAATGCACGGACGAGTTACCCGTCTTTTCGTCACTCCCGTCATCAGGAGTTTAGAAAAAATTCTTGGTCCTCTTCCTATCCTCAATTACTTGGATAGTTTTCGCTATCCTTTGGCAGGAGAATTTTCCATGATTGCTGACCTCGCACGGATCAACAGAATCCCTGGTGACTGGGGAATAGAGGTTGAAACTCTATCAGAGGTTTATCGCAACTGTTCTCTTAAAAGAATCTGCCAGGTTGAACTCTGTGAAACCTACGAGCATAAACATCAACCATTGTCAGCAGATAATCCAAAAACGGGTTTGATGAAGATGTCCATAGATATTGCAAAAGCGATCTTCAGAAATCTCGCCATCGAAGGGGCTGCCTTGGGCGAAAGCCTTTTAAACACTTTGGTGGTTACCTACCTCCGCACAGCGCAGGATACAATAAAGCGTTATAATGACGATGCTGCTATCAACGGTCTCTTCTTTGACCGCCACCAGGAAACAAAAATGGTTGAGGCTTTCACCAGAGCAATCCAGATGGCCGGTAAAGAATTCCAGGAAGATCCCCTCTATTCTCCTCTAATCCCCAACTGGAACAGGGTTACATCGGCTATCCCCGATTTCTTAGAAAAATTGCAAGAAGTAGTTGAAGAGGAAAATAGCTGAAGAACTCTTGTCATTGACAATTCATTGTATGAGATTGCCACGCATCGCTAGCAACAACGTATAATCACGCAATTTTAGGACAAAACCAAACATCTTAATAAAAAGGCCTCTCAACGTTCCAATAATCTTAAAATTCTTTACTTTTAGACCGATTTACATTAAATTCTTATCTACTCATTCATAAACTTAAAAAGAGAAATTCACCATGGCAAGTGTTGTAACAGCAATTCTAGCAGGCGGCCCGGGAAAACGCCTCTATCCGTTGACAAAAAAGCGAAGCAAACCAGCCGTTCCTATCGCTGGGAGATTTCGGCTCATTGATATTCCCATCAGTAATTGTATACACTCTGGCATGAGAAAAATTTTTATTCTCACTCAATTCATGAGCGAATCGCTACACAGCCATATCTTTTTGACCTATCGTTTTGATAATTTCAGCAAAGATTTTTTGACCATTCTTTCGGTACAGCAGACACTTGAAAGCCCTGAGTGGTATCAGGGAACTGCTGATTCAATCCGGCAGAACTTACGTTTTCTAAAGGATTGGGACTTGGTTCTAATTCTGTCTGGTGATCATCTCTATCGAATGGATTACAATAAACTAATTGATTTTCATCTGCAGAAAAAAGCAGATATCAGTATATCTGTGTATCCCGTCCACTATGACCAAGCTCCCAAGTTTGGAGTAATGAAAGTAAACAAAGATGGCCAAATTGTAGACTTCTGTGAAAAGCCAAAGGAGCCTGAAGAACTGGATAAAATGAAAGTTCCGGAGGAAGTTTTTCAACAATTCCAATTAGATGCAGCAGGCAGGACACATCTTGCATCAATGGGTGTCTATATTTTCAATTGGGAAGTTCTTAAAGAATTACTGGAAAATACAGAATTCGAAGATTTCGGGAGAGATGTCATACCTTTTGCCATAAATAGGAAAAAAGCGTTCGGATACTTTTTTGATGGATACTGGCAAGATATTGGCACTATTCGATCTTTCTTTGAAGCCAACATTGCTTTAACAGAACCGCTCCCCAAATTCAATTTCTACGATGAGGAAAGACCAATTTTCAGCCATGCCCGTTTTCTGCCAGGTTCTAAAATTATATCATCGAAAGTTAACAATTCCATTTTGTGCGAAGGAAGTATAATCAACCACTCAAGGATTGACCACTCTATAATCGGAATACGTTCACGAACCGGAGAAAATTCTGTTATTGAGCGAAGTATAGTTATGGGCGCTGATTTTTTTGAAACAATTGAAGAAATAGCCCAAAATGAAAAAAACGGAATTCCAAACATAGGAATAGGGAATGATTGTGAGATTCGTGAGGCAATTGTCGACAAGAATGTGCGTATCGGAAAAGGAGTGAAGCTCATTAATGCTCGAGGTATTAAGGAGGAAACTGAGGAAAACCACGTGATTCAGGATGGGATTATAGTCATTCCTAAAAATACAATTATTCCTGATGAAACAGTAATTTGAAATCAAAAAGGAGATATAAATGCCAGAACTCAGGTACGACCCTTTACAACATCGGTGGGTAATCATTGCCACTGAAAGAAACGCCCGACCTTCAGATTTACAGGATACAACTAAATACAATCATCTAAAGCTTTGCCCCTTTGATGAAGGCAATGAATCTTCCACGCCTCCAGAAATATGGGCTATCAGAGAGCCAAATTCTCCTCCCAATTCCCCTGGGTGGAAGGTAAGGGTTGTTCCGAATAAATACCCAGCTCTGAATATCGGACCTGAGGGGAAAAGGATTGGCGTTGGTTACTACGATATGATTGAAGGATCAGGAGCTCATGAAGTAATTATAGAGACTCCACAGCATGATCCTAGCATGGCAGATCTCCCGCCAGAACAGATAAAATTGGTTCTTCTTGCTTACCGGGAGAGGTTAAGAGATCTTTATAAAGACACCCGGTTTAAATATGTATTAATTTTTAAAAATCACGGAAAGAGGGCGGGAGCCTCATTGGCCCATCCTCATTCCCAATTGATTGCTACTCCGATTGTTCCCCGAAATGTAAGCATTAAACTTGATGCTGCCAAACAACACTATGATAGAAAGGAGAGGTGTCTCATATGCGATCTTATCCAGCAAGAAATAAGCACTGGCTCCAGGATCATTTCCTCAGAAAATGGGTTTATTGCCGTAGCCCCTTATGCTTCGCGTTTTCCGTTTGAAGTCTTTATCGCCCCTGTTGATCACAACTACAGCTTTGCCGAGGTTGCTGATGAGGAGTTAAAACGATTTTCAGCTTTTCTGAAAAGTATTCTCCTCCGCTTGAAGAATGTGCTTGATGACCCACCTTATAATTATGTTCTGAACACATCGCCGAATATCGAGGCAAAGCCCAAATTTTCAGACAAGTGGGTCACCCTTAAATATGATTATCACTGGCATTTTGATATTATTCCCAGGCTTGTCAGAATAGCTGGCTTCGAGTGGGGAAGCGGATTTTATATAAATCCCTCCACTCCCGAGATGGCAGCTCAATATTTGCGAGAAGGGAAGATTGAATAGTCAGAATCTGAAGATACTTTCGCAATATAAAAGAGATCAGGCAATTCTTTGCTCGGCTTTGGATTGATCCACGCATATTACAATTTGCAATTTAGTCAATCATCTCTTTGTTATTTTCAGAAATTAAATCAAATAAGTTTTATTGACCGGGATTTTGAGCCCAGGAAGCATCATAATCAGAAATCATATTTAAATTTTCTGTGTTTTCAGGTTAATAAAACATAAAATGTCTCCTTAGAGGAGGTTATTCCAATGAATTTGGAAGCGATTGCTGGATCAGAAATTTTCAAATGGTTCATTCTCCCGCTACTTATTTTTCTGGCAAGAATTCTCGATGTTAGCCTGGGCACAATTCGTATTGTTTTTATCTCTAGAGGATTGAAATATTTTGCTCCCGTTATTGGGTTCTTTGAAGTCATAATCTGGCTTCTTGCTATCAGAGTAATTATGCAAAATTTGGATAACTTTGTTTGCTACATAGCCTACGGGGCTGGCTTTGGAATGGGTACTTTCATCGGAATTCTCATTGAAAAAAAACTGGCCGTTGGCAGGTCAATACTCCGCATCATCACTCAGAAAGGTGCAACACCATTGATTAACCATCTCAGATCAGAAGGATATGGTGTTACCAGCCTGGATGCTCAAGGCACCAAGGGACAAGTTCATGTTATTTATATGGTAATTAGACGTCATGATTATGAAAAAATCGCAGAGACCATCCAAAGATTTAATCCCAAAGCATTCTATACAATGGAAGATGTCAGCCTAGTAAGCGAAGGCATATTCCCTATTAAAAAGCACTATATGCATCTTTTCCCCCTTATTGGTCCTTTTAGATTTTGGAGAAAGGGAAAGTAGCGGCGACAGATTCACTCGTCTCTTTCAGGCTCTTCCACAGGTTTCTGTGATTTCCAAAAGTTTAGCTTTTAATGAGGATGTTATTTGTTCGGGTAAAAGTCGCCACTTCCAGTTGCCTTTAATCGTAGCGGGTCGATTCATACGTGCCTTCTCTCCCAGCCCCAGAACATCCTGCATGGGGATGATAGCCGTGTCTGCAACCGACAACATAGCCAGCCTGATGAATTCCCAATGAACTTTCCGCTTCGATACTTTCCGGCCAAGGTAGCGAAACAATCTCCTCTTGTCCTCAGGCTTTGCTTCTTTTTCAAACCATCCTCTTACCGTATTGTTGTCATGTGTCCCAGTATAAACTACATAATTCTTCTCGTAAGTATGGGGTAAATAAGGGTGCAAGGCATTATCCTCCCCAAAAGCAAAAAGAAGAACTTTCATTCCCGGAAACTCAAAGCGATGCATAACCTCTCTGACATCGGGAGTGATCGTGCCAAGATCTTCAGCAATGATGGGCAGGTAACGAAATCTCTTATTCAGTTGATTGAAAAAGTCCACAGCGGGAGCTTCAATCCATTTACCGTTAAGGGCCGTGTTCTCAGTGGCTGGAACTTCCCAATATCCCACAAAGCCCCGGAAATGGTCAACTCTTATAATGTCGAATATTTTTAAATTATGTTCTATTCTTTGAATCCACCAGTCATAACCTCTCTTCTTTAGAACATCCCAACTGTAAATAGGATTGCCCCAGAGCTGCCCAGTTTCGCTAAAATAATCTGGTGGAACGCCAGAAACAACGTAAGGTCTCTTATTTTTATCCAGCTTGAATAGTTCAGGACGGGTCCAAAGATCTACGCTGTCATAATCGACGTAAATTGGCATATCCCCGATGATATTAATGCCCTTCTGGCGGCAATAGCGCTTAAGCAGGAACCACTGTTTGATAAAAATATACTGAAGAAACTTCTCCATTTCAATTTTATCGTGACGCTCTTTTCTAAGCGCTTGTATTGCTTCTGATTGTCTTTCCCTTATCTCAAAAGGCCACTCGTTCCAACCCAATCCCTGGAAATGCCCCTTAAGCACAACAAAAAGAGAGAAATCTTCTAGCCAACTGGAGTTTTCAGAACAGAATTCCTCATATTCACGATTGTTTTTTATTTTTTTAAAACGCTCCAGGGCTTTATGAAAAAGCTTTTTCTTGTAAGCAATGACTTCTTCATAATCCACCGCCTCCTTTGGAAATGGCGGCACAGGGTTCACATCTTCTCTTTTCAGCAAGCCCTCCTGCACCATCAGCTCCGGGCTTATAAGTAATTTGTTGTAAGCAAAAGCGGATATACTGTGGTAAGGGGAATTATTAAAAGCAGGATCTATGGGATTTAAAGGAAGAATTTGCCAGAAATTCTGTTTAGCCTCAGCCAGGAAATCTACAAATCTGTGGGCCTCAGAACCAAAATCCCCAATACCATAAGGAGAAGGGAGCGATGTTACATGAAGAAGGATCCCACTTCCTCTTCTCTTCATTCTTCCTCCTCATTTATAAACAAAATCAAAGGATTGAATTGAATTCTATAGATGTGAGAGATGCCATCATATGCATTTCACGTGTAGATGACTTCCTATGCTCTTCATTAATTCAAGCCATCTTTTTGCAGTTAGATCTCCTTTTTTACTCCTTTCTTGCATTTCACTGCGAAGTTGTTTGCCAAGTGTGAAGTAAATGTTTTGGCTTTTCCATAGATCCAGCTCAAGCGGAAGCTCCTTCAAAGTCCTTAGCAGATCGTCTATGTCATTCACCAGAGATAACTCTTCCGGATTTCGGAATAGTTCTTTCATGAGTTCGTTCGTCCTTTCGCTTGTAATAAAGCTTAATATAGTCTTGTCGGGCTCAAATGACCATTTTTTAAATTCATCAACTAATTTTTGAAGTCGCTCAAGGTCAAGTTCATCTGCCTCCATCAGTTTACGAAAATCCGCGTTGAGTATGAACTCTACAGCAGTTGAAAATGCCCTAGGTAAAGGAATTCTGTTTTCCCTCATCGCTTGCATTACTGAGTAATGGTTTTCAAATATCTGACGGAAGGAAGCTTCTACCTCCTCCAGAGTGGAATTCAGGATTTGGTTCAACACCTTGCGCTTTTCATCTCTGAGGAGATGCCATAATGAATAACTATGTGTTCCAAAATGCTTATCCATTAATCGGATTACATCAGGAATGTCACTCTTTGCAAAAGCTTCTTTTATCTCTTTGTGCATGAGCAAAAAAGATTCCTCGTCCGTATATTTGCGCGCACCCCCGATTAAATTATGATTACCAAAATGTAAAACCGCAAAAATGATATTGTCTTCCTCCCAAATTATATCGGAATGAAGACGAGCCATTCCGACCGCTAGTCTCTCTCGGCCCGAATCTGTTAGATCATATTTTTCGCTGCTGGCTATGTAGCTACCTATTCTTATAGTTTCAGGATAATCCTCAAATAAAGAGGAAACGCCATAATGAACTCCAATTCCAAGAAGATCTAGGACTGCTGGCTTAACATATTGCTCATAAACATTTGCTCCATTCTTAAACTTAGGAACGTTACTCGGTGCTCGTTCAAGCATTTTAATGAAATCAGGCTCAAAATATTCCTCACCTATTTCTTTGGCAAGCTGGATGGCACGCGCAGCGTATTGCATAATCTGAACAGTTTCAATACCTGAAATCTCATCAAAAAACCAGCCACAACTGGTGTACATGAGCATAGCATTCCTCTGTATTTCAAAAAGCTTAAGGACTTTCACCTTCTCTTCCTGGGAAAGTTCCCGAGATAAATATTTGGAGAAAAAAGATTCTATATTTTCTTTGGATCTATCAAGAATTATTTCTATGTAATCTTCCCTCGCTTTCCATGGATCTTCGATGTAACTGTTCATTTCTCTTTCATATAAAATGATGAGTTTATCTCTGAGCCAATCTAAAGCCCCTCGGAGGGGAGACCTCCATCGCTGAGTCCAGTTAGCGTGTTTACCGGTATTGCAGCCACAGTTGTTCTTCCACCTGGCAACGCCATGAGTACAACTCCAAGAGCTGTTTTCTACTATCTCCACCTCATGCTGAGGAGGATGTTTTTCCAAATATTCGCTATATACAGTGATCGTGGCTGGGGAACTGGACTCTATCTCGTTAAGACAGTAGGCCAGTGCCATATCTCCGAACCTATGGTGATGGCCGTAGGTCTCGCCGTCTGTAGCAACATGAACAATCTGAGTCTCCTTTCCTTCAGAAAATGCCCTGAACAGTCTCTTGGCAAAAAATTCGCCATCCTTTAAAAGATCTCCAAAAGCAATATCATGGGATATTGGCCCATCATAGAAAAATATATTGATAGATCTTCCCGAAGGAAGTTTGCAGGAATAGGGCATTTTAGGATCAATCTTTCCATCCTCCACATCATTCCAATCTTTACTACCAATCTTCCGAACCTTCTTTGCCTGGTGAGGCGCGAGTATTGTCAACTTTATTCCCTGTTCAGCCATGATATCAAGCGTTTCATTGTCAACGGCTGTCTCTGGAAGCCACATCCCTTCTGGTTTTCTCCCGAAACGGTGTTCAAAATCCTTTATTCCCCATATCACCTGGGTCCGCTTATCCCTGGAATTGGCAAGGGGCATGATCATGTGGTTATAAGCCTGGGAAAGGGCGGAACCGTGTCCAGAGAACTTTTTCTGGCTTTCTCTGTCAGCCGCTATGATAGCCCTGTATGCTTCTGAATCATGTTTCTCCATCCAGGAAAGCAGTGTAGGGCCAAAATTAAAGCTTATTTTTTCAAAATTGTTAACAATATCAATGATGTTTTTCTCTCGGTCAAGAATGCGAGATGCAGAATTCGGAGCATAACACTCTGCTGTAATACGTTCATTCCAATCGTGAAAAGGATACGAAGCATCTTGTATCTCAACCTCTTCCAGCCATGGATTCTCCCTTGGAGGTTGATAAAAGTGACCATGAATACAGATGTAACGATTCATTTTGAAACTTCTATTTTGAAGGTTGGAAGGCCTGGGATTTATTTTATGACAAATAAGCCACCGAAGAAATTCAAATGCGACCTGGGTGCTCTATCATACACTTCTTCTCTTTGACCAGATTGGTTTTGAATTTTTTGTTTATCCAGGGCGAAGAAGGTTTTATATTCCTCTTTCAGGTTCAGTAAGCGAAACGAAAGTTTTATTAGCTTTAGTCCGATACTTTATTTTATCTTCACGGGCCAGCCAACCCAGTGCCTGATAAACGCTGACTGATTTCTCATTAAGAATTCTGGGTAACTGAGCAATGTCTATCTCTTCTTTTTCTTTAAGAACTTTCCATATTTTACCTGAAGTTTCTCCAATTTTTTCTTTCAATCTATCCTCCCTCTAAATTTTAATCTTTTTTAATATAAATACGCATCTCAATATCCAAAGCATACTATTCTTTCCTAATTTTTGCAATATGATTCTCCTCACACGAAGCATATTTTTTACCCTTCTTTTTTAAAGACAAGGATACTTAAAGGCGGCAGATTTAAGGAGATGGAGTTCTGTCTTCCATGGATTAGGATCGGCTCTGTCTTAACTCCACCAAAATTGCCCTGGCCGCTTCCTCCATATTCTCTTCCATCGCTGTTTAGTATCTCCTTCCAGAAGCCATCAGCTGGGACACCAATCCTGTAACCGGAGCGTGCAACAGGTGTAAAGTTGCAAACCACAAGAATAGTGTTTTCCGAAGACTTCCCTTTTCTCAAGAAGCTGATAATGCTTTTTTCCCAGTCACTAAAATCTATCCACTCAAATCCTTCCCGTTCAAAATCAAGTTCGTATAAAGCTGGTTCTCTTCCATAAAATATATTGAGATCCTTCACCCATTTTTGAACACCCTGATGCGGCAGATACTGAAGAAGGTGCCATTCTAAACTCTCCTCATGAGTCCACTCCCGCCACTGTCCAAATTCTCCTCCCATAAAGATCAGCTTTTTGCCTGGATGGGTATACATAAAGCCGATAAGGAGACGCAGGCTGGCAAATTTCTGCCAATCATCGCCAGGCATCTTGCCCAGAAGAGAACTTTTTCCGTGAACAACTTCGTCATGGGAAAGAGCCAGGATAAAATTTTCGAAAAAGGAATACCATATACTGAACGTCAACTGATTGTGACGATGTTTGCGATGAATGGGGTCTTTTGAGATATAATCCAGCACATCATGCATCCAGCCCATGTTCCATTTCATTCCAAATCCAAGACCTCCTAAATAAACAGGTCTTGTAACCATAGGCCAGGCAGTTGATTCTTCAGCTATTGTCTGTACATCAGGAAAAGTTCCATAGACCATTTCGTTCAATCGCTTGATAAAAGAGATTGCTTCAATGTTTTCACGCCCTCCAAATTCGTTCGGAATCCATTCCCCCTCTTTTCTCGAATAGTCTAAATATATCATAGAGGCCACCGCATCCAATCGAAGACCATCAACATGATACTTTTCCAGCCAGAAAAAAGCATTGCTTATAAGAAAATTCCTTATCTCATTTCTTCCATAGTTGAAGATGTAGCTTTTCCAATCCGGATGGAATCCTTTTCTGGGATCTCCATGCTCATAAAGGTAAGTCCCATCAAAATAAACCAACCCGTGTTCATCCGATGGAAAATGAGACGGCACCCAATCAAGAATAACCCCTATGCCTTTCTGGTGAAGTTGATCAATAAGATACATGAAGTCTTGAGGGGTACCATAACGGCTTGTAGGCGCAAAATACCCTACTGCTTGATATCCCCAGGAACCGTAAAAAGGATGTTCCATAACCGGCAAGAATTCCACATGGGAAAAACCCATATCTTTAACATATTCAACAAGATAAGGAGCAATTTCTCTATAGCTCAGAAATCGATTATTATCATCTGTAGCCCTCCGCCAGGATCCAATATGAATTTCATAAATGGATAAGGGTGAATTGGAATTATTGTGTTTGTTGCGATTCTTCATCCACTCCCCATCTTTCCACTCATAATCTAAGTCCCAGACAACGGAAGCCGTGCGAGGAGAAATCTCCCAGTAAAAGCCAAATGGATCTCCTTTATCAACTATATAATTATGATATTTTGAGACTATATGGAATTTGTAAAGAGCACCTTTTCCCATGCCTGGAATAAATCCTTCCCAAATTCCAGAACCATCCCATCTGACTTCTAACGAATGAGTTTCAGGATTCCATCCATTAAAGTCTCCAACAACAGACACACGCTTTGCGTTGGGCGCCCAGAGGGCAAAATACGTGCCCTCCTTGTTGTCTACAGTCATCATTTGAGAACCTAGTTTTTCGTATAATCTGAAGAAGTTGCCTTCTTTATAGAGATAAATATCATAATCAGTAAAGAGAGTTGGGCCATGAATTACGTTTCCTATCTTATTAATTTTAGGCATCTTTCCTTATTCTTTTTCTCCTCGCTTTGACATATGAAGCCCTATCTTCAGCTTCCGAAAAAAATCTTCTAGACCCTGCCTTTCTTCCCATCAGGAATAATCTTCCAATTCAGGTGACGATTGAATTCAAAGCTACATTCGTCTACGGTTTTCCCGAGATGAAAGGCCTTACACTTTTGATAAAGCTCGATTATAAATCTCATCATACTTGAGCGCTGATCTTTTCCAAGAAAAATCTTCCTTCATGGCGTTTTTCATCAATCTCAACCAGGACTCTCTATTCTGATATATCGCCAAAGCCTTTCTAGCTTCTTCTATCAATGCTTTTGATGAATATTCTTTAAATTTAAAGCCATTCCCTTTTTCTGCATCTGGATCAAATTCCCTTACAGTATCATCCAATCCTCCTGTAGCTCTGACTATGGGGATCGTTCCGTACTTTAAGCTGTACATTTGGTTCAAACCACAGGGTTCGTAGCGCGAAGGCATAAGGAACATATCAGAACCTGCTTCGATTTTATGGGCAAGGACATTATCAAAGGCAACTTTCACTCCAATTCGGCCTTTGTGTCTCTTCCCTAATTCAGCAAATTGTTTCTCGTACTTCTCATCTCCTTGGCCTAATAGGACCAAAAAGAGCTCCATTTTCATCAGCTCATCCATTGCATCAGCCAGAATGTCACATCCTTTCTGGTCAGCAAGACGTGTAATCATACCTATGATAGGGTTTTCTTTTGGTCCCTTCAGCTTAAAAATCTTCATTAAATCTGTTTTACATTTCTCCTTTCCTGATAAATCTTTTACATTGTAATTAGCACCTATATAAGGATCTGATTCTGGGTTCCACTCAGTGTAATCGACTCCGTTCAACACTCCATACGTGTTATCACTTCTATCCCTGAGAGCTCCATCCAAACCATATCCGTATTCTGGAGTTTGAATCTCTTGGGCATATTTCTCACTTACAGTAGTTATGATGTCGGAGAAGGCAATGCTCCCTTTCATAAAGTTCATATTTCCGTAGAACTCTAGCCCCTTTATTGAAAAAAGGTCTGAGGGTAATCCACTAATAGACATATATTCTTTAGGAAAAACGCCCTGATAAGCCAGATTATGGATAGTGAAAACAGTTCGGACCTTACGAAAAAAGGAATCATTTCTGTATAGGCTCTTTAAGTAAACGGGCACAAGACTGGTTTGCCAGTCGTTACAATGGAAGACGTCAGGTTGAAATCCAATCAGTCTGCTCAAATTCAGAATTCCTCGGCTAAAAAAGATAAATCTCTCAGGATTGTCAAAGTAATCCCCTTCCGAAGTTCCGTATAACATGGTTCGATCAAAGAATTCATCCCGCTTGATAAAATAGATCATTAGATTGTTCGCTATTTCTGCATAGAAAATTTTTGTTTTTAATGGTCTCCCTATAAAAGGAACTTCTAACGACTCTTTCAGTGGTTTTAATCCAAAATCTCCTTCCATCACTGAGCGATACATGGGCATGACAATTCGTACCTGATGTCCTAAAGAGGCGACAGCTTCAGGCAAGGATGCCGAGACATCAGCCAATCCTCCAGTTTTGGCAAAAGGTGCGACTTCTGAGGAGGCGAGTATGATTTTCAATTGCTTCATCAATTGTCTCCTTTATCTGCGGGCGATTATTCTTTTCCCCATATTTCCAAGAGATAGGGCTTTAACGTTTCAAAGGTTTGAGCTTGTTGTTCTATTATCTCCTCAGCCTGTTTATTGTCCATACTCTCGGTTCTATTGATGAAAGAAGCTACACGAGCATAATAAAGAGGGCGCATAATTTCCACAAGTTTCCCCCTGTCCCTTTTCCATCTATGAAATGTGGCTGCAAAATCATAAACAATCTTTGCCCAATCCTCGGTAGCCATAAGAAAATTTTCTATCTTCTTTTTTTTGGTTAAGCTCTTGAGAACAGCGAAGCTCTGGGGGTTTATTATCTTTTCCCAAAGAACGGATAGGTTTTTAAATCCTTCCTTGAAATTTTCGACCATCCCTGGGAGATCCACAGCAAAAGCCTTGGGTTCCTTCTCAGCGGGAGCTCCGTAGGTGGGAATAGAAACGCTTCCCTGTATCTTTTTCCATTTATTCGAGTTTTCTTCCATCAATTGAAAAAGGGGGAAAACAACCTGCCTGAACATCGGCCCCAGATTTTCTAGGGGGTCCTTGACATCATGAACCTTGGTTCCAAGATATGCCTGACAAATCGAGACATCTTCCAAAATGGCTGAAGTCGTCATCCAGATGTCAACTCCAAACCTGGCGATGTCAGTCATCCAGATACCTTCGCCACAGTTGAAGTAAAAATTAACCATGCTCTCTGAAAGGCCAAAATCACCGCCTATGGGCTGGCGCACACGCTTGCCGAATAGAGCACGGGTTAAATTATAAGCGATGTTGTTGGTAATGGTGGCATCGTATTTGTACCGCGAATAAATAGGAGCAACAAAGTCGTGCCCATGAGACAAAACAGGGTCTGCAAGTGATTTAACCCATTCAGGAGTTATGCTTCTTAGGTCGGAATCGAACAAGACACAGACCTTTGATTTGAGGAAAGAGGCTGCCTCAAATATCATGCGCAGCGCGCTCCCCTTGCCAGGAAGGCCCCGATAAATGGTTACCATCTTTTCTATAAAGGGATAAACAGTTTTATCCCTGGCAATCTCTCTTGTATCATCAGTCGATCCTCCATCAGAGATGACGATGACAACCCTGAGGTCACGGTAATATTTGGCAATTCCTTCGCTCACTATGTCGATAACATATTCAATTGTAGAATCATTGTTGAAACAGGGAATTCCTACAACCATATCAATATGATCGATCTTTTCCAGACGTCTATTTGCCCATGGCCGCAATGCAGTATGGAATTTCATATTTTCTCCTTTCAAGCATTAAAAAATCTTAATCCCAATCCTATGAATTGAGAGCACCTTATTATTATAAACATTATGCTCAGCTCTTCTAAGTAATATTTTCTCCTGAATACATATTATGACTTAATCTGATTAACCTCACAAATTATAAAAAACTGATGCTAAGATGCCAATTTGTGATATTTCTTATTCCAACTCTTTTCTTATTTCAACACTTCTGCTTTGATCAAGTTTGTGGTTCCAGGGATACCAACAGGAACCCCAGCCGTGATGACCACTATCTGGCCATGCTTGACAATCCCTGATTTGAGCGCAATTTTGAACGCTCTATCTATCATCTCATCGGTATTTTTCATAGTTTCGCTCAAGAAAGGTACAACGCCCCATACGAGTCCAAGACGGCGATAGGTCTTCTCCAGCGGCGTCATCGCCAGTATGGGACGTCGAGGCCGACATTTAGCCACAAGGCGCGCAGTACTGCCTGTCTGAGTAAAGGTAATGATAGAAGAAGCATTTATGCTTTCTGCCAAATTACAGGCAGCACAGCCAACAGCCTCGGGCAAGGATTTTTCACTTTTTGGTCCTAACCGGTACATCCACGTCTCAAACGGAAAACCCGATTCAGCATCCTCAGCAATCTTGGCCATCATGGCTACAGACTTAACAGGATACTTACCTGTCGCTGTCTCTTCTGACAACATCACAGCATCAGTACCGTCTAGAATAGCGTTTGCCACATCTGTTACCTCGGCTCGAGTAGGTCGTGGACTGTCCACCATCGAACGCAGCATTTGAGTCGCTGTGATAACTGGTTTACCAGCCTGATTTGACTTTTGAATCAATAACTTCTGAACCAAAGGCACTTTCTCTAGGGGAGTCTCCACACCAAGGTCACCTCGAGCTATCATAATCCCATCTACGACACTGATTATTTCATCTATATTCTCTAAAGCTTCGTGCTTTTCAATCTTGGCTATAAGTGGAATAGCACTGCCGCGCTTCTCGATGAAGTTTTTTGCTTCTATCACGTCCGTTGCACTCCTGACAAAGGAGAGGGCAACATAATCGACCTCTTGCTCTATACCAAAAGCCAAATCATCTTTATCTTTTTTTGTCAAGCTCGGGGCCTTGATTGAGCGGGCCGGAAGATTAATCCCTTTTGCTGAACTGAGTAAGCCACCGATGACCACTCGACATCTTATATCTTGATCTGTCGCCTCAAGCACTTCCAGCTCTAATGTACCATCACTCAACAGCAACGTGTCTCCTGGTTTCACATCTTTAGAGAGATCAGGATAGCTTACGGAAACCTTATTTTCATCGCCAAGAAGCTGCTGATTGGTCAAGGTGAACAGTGCTCCTGATTCTAGCGTTATTGCACCTGCTTTAATCTTCCCAATTCTGATTTTCGGGCCAGCTAAATCCTGGAGAATGGCAACGGATTTCCCTGTTTTTGCGGCAAGGCGCCTGATACTTTCGATAACCTTAAGATGTTCGAGTTGGGTGCCATGAGAGAAATTCAACCGAGCGACATTCATACCTACTTGCATAAGTTGCTTGAGAATCTCTGATGACTTAGAGGCGGGACCAATAGTGCAGACAATTTTCGTCCTAGGCATGAAATATCCCTTTCAACCCACCATCACCAATCGCAGGTCCATTACATTGGTATAAGTCGGTCCGGTAATGAGTAAATCACCAAGAGGTTCAAAAAAATGATAGGAATCATTTTCCCGGAGGTGATCTTCTGCGTCCAGTCCCTGCGCCTTAGCCCTGCGCACGGTCTTTCCATCAGCAAGCGCACCAGCAGCATCTGTCGGACCATCTGTACCATCCGTGCCCCCGCTCAAAATGACCACGTCTTCCAACCCATCAATTTCGATCGCTGCAGCCAGCACAAACTCTTGATTGCGCCCGCCTAGTCCTTTGCCCCGAATAGTGACTGTCGTTTCCCCGCCAGAAATGACGCAGGCAGGTCTTGGTAGAGGATTGCCTGTGTTTAGTATTTCTTTAGCAACAGCAGCATGCACTTTGGCTACTTCTTTTGTTTCGCCTTCAATAAAGGAAGAAAGGATCAGGCTATGATAGCTCAGTTCATCAGCCTTTTCCTTGGCTGCTTTTACTGCCAGAATATTACTTCCGATGATTACATTCTGAGTTTTTTTAAAGACAGGATCATCAGCCTTGGGTGTTTCTTTAATCTCACCCTTAGCACCTCTCTCTAAATGCTCGAGAACACTGGAAGGGATTTTCTGCTTAATGTTGTACTTATCCAGAATATGCAGACAGTCGCTGAATGTACTGGAATCAGGAGCAGTTGGTCCTGAAGCAATGCTGTCCAAGTCATCACCAATGACATCGGAGAGAATCAGGGAAATTAAAGTTGATGGATAGGCTAATCGAGCCAGCTGCCCACCTTTAACCTTTGATATGTGCTTGCGCACTGCGTTGATCTCGTGAATATTGGCTCCAATCTCCAGGAGGTGTTTTGTCACTTGTTGTTTGTTTTCTAACACTAATCCTTGAGCTGGACAGGGCAACAGTGCTGATCCCCCTCCGGAGATCAAACAAATAATAAGGTCCTTTTTCCCTGTTTGTTGAAGGAGTTGAATAATCTGATTAGTACCCTTCAGGCCAGCTTCATCCGGCACAGGATGGCCAGCCTCATTGACGCGAACGATTTTTAACGGGACATCGTGCCCATACTTGACGTTAACAGCACTGGCTTTTATCCGATCGCCGAGAATCTCCTCTATAGGTTGAGCCATGGCTGCCGATGCTTTCCCTGCTCCGATGACATAGACTCCACTATAAGATGTAAGATCATATGTCTTGTCTCCTGCCGACAAAATCCCATCTTGAAGTTTGAAATGCCGCTTGATGGCATTGACAGGATCAACCGCCTTGACTCCTGCGGTAAAGATAGCTAACGCATCCTTTCTTAATTTTTTTGTGTTCAATGTTTATATAATCCTGAATACCTGAATTAAAATAAGCACTCACTTCAGGCCAATTAGCAATTTTATCTGATTTATTAACATTCCTGTCGAATTCGCACTTAAAAGCTTATAGCATAGGGAAAAATTGATGTCAAAAATACATATAAAAAAATTCAATCTTAATTTCAATTTTTTCTTCTCGAATTTCATACCCGGGCAAATCATACTTGAATCCCTTATTTACTGATTTTAAGTTTTAGTATAGATTAGTTCCAGACTTTACAAGACGGATATAAAAAAACAAAGAAGGAGTTGCAAAATCATGTTACAGGAAAAGCTTTATAAAATCTTTAGAAGATATTTCATCACAGGGATGATCGTTATTATTCCATTATGGATTACAGTTTTACTCATCAAAGCTGTTGTCAACTTAGTAGTTGGAACACTTAATCTCATTCCCCCTGTAATTCATCCAAAAACATATATCCCTTTCTTTGGGATTGAACTCATTATCGCCTTCTCTCTCATAATTTTAGTTGGAGTTCTAGCAAGCAATTATCTTGGGAAAAAATTTTTTAGGCTGGGAGAATCGATTCTGGAAAAAATTCCTTTCATCAAGACAATTTATCAGGGAGCAAAGCATCTCACAACAGGTATTGTTAGTGACAAAAAGATATTTTCTAAAGCGGTATTGATAGAGTTTCCGAGAAAGGGCTTATTTTCAATTGGATTCATTGCAGGTGAAGAAAAATACCTTATTGCTAACAACAGAGATAGAAAAATGCTAAAAATATTTATTCCCACAACTCCCAATCCTACAACAGGATTTTTTTGTATAGCGGCAGAGAATGAAATCAAGTATCTTGATCTAAGCATCGATGAGGCTTTTAAAATAATCATTTCCGCTGGCTATTCAAACCTAAAATCGATCGACTGAAAGAAAAAGACGGAATTGAGTCTAACACTAAAAAAACTAGAAAGCGTAATCTCGGATTATAGAATCATAATTATGCTGTTCATACGGAGAAACGATGCTAGGTAAAAAATTACAATCATTAAAAGGTCTCAAAAAGGTGCTTATTATGTCCCATGATAACCCTGACCCAGATTCTATTGCTTCTTCTTGGGGCTTGGCACATCTTCTTAAAAAAGAGTTTGGAATAACATCCACAATTGCCTATGGAGATCTTATCGGCAGAGCAGAAAACCGGGCAATGGTTAGCGTATTAAAGATACCGCTCGTTCAGTTTTCTCCTCTATTAATCAAAAATTCTCAAACTATTTTTATGGTCGACTGCCAGCCTTACACCGGCAACAGTTCTTTGCCTGAAGAAATCATTCCTGACGTAGTGATCGATCATCATCCCATAAGAGAGACAACAAAATATAAGCAATGGGCATATTTCGATGATAAGATAGGATCGACAAGCACAATCATTGCTTCGGCTATTAGAGAACGAAATTTTTCAATTCCCAAAAGGCTGGCAACTGCTTTATTCTATGCAATAAGGAGCGAAACAAAGGATCTTGGATGGGAAGGCGCAAGGCAGGACTATGAGAATTATCTTTTTCTTCTCCCCAAAGTAGACTTCAAAGCTCTGTATCATATCAGCTATCCCCCTCTCTCATCCGCTTATTACCGGAGTGTAAAAGAGGCTCTAGACAGAAGCATGATATATAAATTTGTTATCACCTGTCCACTGGGAAATGTTCCCTACCCAGAACTGCCGGCTGAAATCGCCGAATTCCTGATTTTCAAAGAAAATATCGACTTCAGTCTTGTCATGGGTTATTACGAGGGTGATCTTTTTATAAGTATCAGATCGCTTCGTAGAGATGCTAACTCAGCTGATCTTATGCAATCAATCCTTAAAGGATACGGCAGAGGAGGAGGCCACGAAACTATGGCAGGGGGGAAAATCTCATATGTTCCTTTTTATAAATTAAAAGATATCGAGCGGATGGTTATTAAACGATTTTTAAAGGTCTTTTCTCTATCGTATGTCAAAGGAAAAAAGCTGGTTTGATTTCGCTCACTCGTTGTTCCATTTTTTCATTATCTTGGTGACTTCTTTGTCTGTAATGAGGACTTTGTTTTTCTAATCAAAGGAGAATATTAAAAATAATACCTGACGCCAATACTCCATTCTAATCCACCAAAGTCTGTACTGGGAACCAAATCAAACAATGGAACAAGCTCAAAGAAAACATCTAAAGGTGCCTTTTCAAAAATGTAACTTACACCTAAGGGGATACGAAAGCCAAATTTAGTTTCATCCTCTGTGTTAAGTCTGGCTCCAAGGCCAAAATATAGAGGAGCTTTACCCCTTTCTACTGTGATCAGGTTGAAGCTGTGAATCAGATAATCAGCGTGTACATGAAATGACCCACCATTTCTAAAAGACCAACCAACACCGCCGTCAAAGGCGTTTTTACTTCCAGTCCATTTCTTAAAACTAATCGCAGTTGGGTCTCCTAACATAATACCCAATCCGAAATCTTGGTTCTGAGCTAACACAGCGCAGGGAAAAAACATGACAACAAACATAAGAATCACAAGTGGTCTCTTCATTAACGCACCTCCATTTACTATGGCGGAAATCATTCCTTTTACTTGATTCTCCTAATAAAGAGTAAATACCAAATATATACTATCAGATTTCAGGGCAGTCACCAAGGAAATTTTGATCAGGGATTCCTTTTTTCTTAAATGCCTTTTTTTATGTTTTATAAGAATAACTAAATGTGTGGGTTTGATAAATCAAACCCCAACATGAAGGAAATCTGTGGAAAAAAAAGGACAGGCTACTTTTTTCTTTAATAAAAATTACCGAAAGGAAAAATCTATGAAACCTTTTGACAAAAAAAAGTAGCCTGTCCCCTTTTTATGCCCCCTTTTTATACCCTTTTTATAAAGTTTGGAGGGCAGCTATTTGCTTTTTAGCATCAGCAATTTCAGGAAAATCATGCTCAGCTTCTCTCCAGAGATCGATGAACCTTCTATAATGCTCTAAGGCTTCTTTATTCAGTCGTCTCTCCTGATAAATTTTCCCTAACATATAGTAACTCTTTACATATATATTTCCATAATAGAGCCTTCCATAAGTTAGGGCAATAATCCTTTCATACTCCTCTCGAGCTTTCTCTAAATCCTCTGCCTCGTAATAAGCTGATGCCGAAGAATTTAAAAATAAAGCAATAAATGAATGTTGAAGAGTTGACAGAGATATGGCTTTCTCGAACTCTTTGATCGCCTTGGCGAAATTCTTTTTTTTGAACTCTATCATTCCAACAAGATGATAGTACTCTCTAATTAATTTCTTGTTTTGTTCTTTCTTGATCAAATTTTTTAGCTCATCTGCTGTTCTCTGGGCTTCACTCAGCGATCCCATCTCAGCGTAAACCAGCCCCTTGAAATGCAGAACTTCTCTCTGGGCCTTCGGGCTTTCTGATTCAACAGCACAGCTCCATGCTTTATCGCACTCCTCCAAGGCATCTTCAAGCTTCCCCAATTTTAGGTACAGGTAGGTTAATCTTGTATGGAATTCCGACTCCTCTCCTTTAGCACCAAGCTCTTTAACCAGCTCAATTGCCTTTTTCAGCTGATTTTCTGACTCCTCAAATTTTCCCTGCAATAAATGCAAAGCTGCCAACCTGTCTCTTCCGTAGAAATGGCCTGCATTTTCGCCCGTATCTATCAGGTTCTGATATTCTCGTTCTGCTTGAATCAAATCACCTTTTATGCTGTAAATATCACCCTTTATATAGAGATTTCTTAAAATTGTCGGGTCAAGAGAAATAGCTTTATCTATTTCTATGAGGGCGCGGTCATATCGCTCTCGAAAAAGATAATTATAAGCTAAGAGTCCACTGACAATAACATTATCTGAAATATTATTAAGATATCTCTCAAGAACTTCTCCAGCTTTTTCATAATCTCCTTTGTGCCAATAGACGATTGCGAGATTTGTGTATATGAAAAGATCCTTCGCTCCGGTGCTCTTTAACACTTCAAATCTCTCAGCAGACTTATCCCACTCTTCTAACTCCATGTACAATATAGCAAGGTTAATATTTGCCACCATGTCATCCGGATACAGCTTCACTAATTTGGTGTATTCTTTGATTGCCTTATCAAAGTTTTTTTCAGACCGCCAATAGAAATCTCCCTGGATGAGATAGCGTTCTTTATCCGAGACTCGTTCTATCAGCTCCAATGCCCTTTGAAGGTATTTCCTCTCCTCAGAATAATTACGAAGATTACTATAAGAAGCGGCCATGCCCTTGTAAGCCATGGCAAACTCAGGATCAATAGCCACCGCTTTCTCCATTAACTGGATGCTCTGATTATAATCTCCCTTATAGTGATACTTTCTGGCATCAACATAATATTTAAGAGCTTCGGGGCTTCTGGTCGTGATTTCCCCCACTTCTTTATCGATATCGCCTGCTGTCTTTTCATCAGAAAGAACAAGACTCCTCTTTACCTTAGTGGTCAATTCATCAACCATCGGGAAAAAACTCTCCTCGCCTTTTCCCTCCGCCCTTTCTGAACCTATAATCTCCCCAGTGCTTGCTTCTTGAAGTACCGTATCAATCCGAAACGCATCAGCTGACTTCATGATTTTCCCTACCAAGACATGCTCCACTCCACCCTGAGCAGCGATCTCCTTTAAGGTGTCTGAAGAATAGTTCTTGGCCTCCTGCATTTTCATTCTCGAAAGCGTGTTGAAAAGACTCTCTGCACTCATTACCTTAACATATTTCGATTGGGCGAGGTCTGTGATAAGCAAATCAGAAATAGCCTTTCTCCAATGATCTAAATTCTCATCTCCGGTGAGGTTTTCAAAATACATGACAGCTAAAGAAGGTTTATCTGAAGGGAAGGAAACAGGACCAGCCTGCCTTTGAGGTAAAAGCTGCCAGATAAACAATCCTGCTATGATAAGAGCTGCTGCAACTGCAACAGGTACGAAGATTTTCTTCATCTTGAACTGGACTGTTATCTCTCTTGCAGTAAGGGGAATTCTCTTAGGAATCACTCTCTCTTGAGTGGGTATGCCTTTTTCTATGTTGATTAATTCAGAAAGAAGTTCATCTGCCCCTCTGAATCTCTTCTCTTTATCCTTTTCCATGCATTTAAGAATTAATCGATTTAAGTCCAGGGGAATAAGGTCATTAAGTTCTTTCGGACTTCGGGGCACCTCGCTCTTATGCTTCAGAGCTATGCTTAGAGCCGTATCTCCCTCAAAAGGCACTCTCCCTGTTACCATCTCATAAATAATCACTCCCACAGAATAAACGTCCGAGCGCTTATCAGCCTGCTTTCCTTCGACCTGCTCAGGAGACATGTAATCCGGAGTCCCGATTATCACCCCTGCTTCTGTTACTCCTTTCGTCTCGACGGATAGGGCTATCCCAAAATCCATGATGTGGGCATTTCCCTCGCTATCAATCATAATATTCTGGGGCTTTAGGTCTCGGTGTACGACCCCTAACCGGTGTGCTTCGGCCAGTCCTTCACAAATTTGCTTGGCAACGCTGATAGCTTTCCCAATAGTCAATTGCCCCATCCTTCTTACAGAGCTCTTTAAATCTTCACCAGGCACATATTCCATGGTGATGTATGGCGTTCCCTCTTCCTCGTTGAGGTCAAACATCCGGCACACATTCTTGTGGGTTATCTTGCGGGCAAATTTCAGTTCGTTCCGGAAGCGCTTGATTATTTTCTCATCAGCAGCAATCTCAGGGTTTAAAAGCTTTAAAGCCACCTTCTCCTCAACATCCTTGTCTAGGACTTTGTATACCCTGCCCATGCCTCCTCTCCCTATCTCCTCAATGATCTGGTATCTTCCGGCAAAAGTGCTCCCGATGGTTAGTTCTTTTGTGGGCATTTCAAGAGTCTTCGTAACAGAAATGGGCGTCGCCCTTGGGGGAGAGAGCAGTGTGGCACACTTGCTGCAATATGTGCTATCGGCGGGATTCTCAGAGTGGCATTTAGGACATTTCATATCCCATTATTCCTTTTTGTTCATTTTTATCAATTATAAAATAATAAGATAAGCTAAAATAGTCAAATAAAGTAATATTCTTATCCATGGAACGTAAGGGCTTGATTCATGTGTAGGGGCTTGATTTATCAAGTCCACCTTTTTGAAATAATCAAAAATACCTTAGTTATAAATTTTTTGATGTATCAAATTTTCATTATAATGTTCTTTAACTTTCAAACTCATTTATAATAAGATATATATGGAAATTTGAAGAAAAATAAGGCGAGTGTTTAGAGAGAAGAAATAAAGACTTCCAAAAAAAGGAGCATGAAGAATGAAACTTGAAAAATTGTACAAAAAAGCTGTTGAGATTGGGATTGAAAACGATTTAAGAGGAAAAGCGGAGATCAAAATAATCTTGAAGGAAGAAAAAGAAAAACACAAAAAGCTCAAAGGCGAAGAGGCTGAATACTATGATAAGGATAGGTTGTTTAATCCCTTTTCAGATACAAGAGTTTTAAACGGAGACTTGAATACTGAAGTCAAGAAAGTAGTAGCCGGGATCGATATGGAAGTCGGAGAGATAATCTTTACATATCTTCTGAACAAGGACCAGGGTCAAAAGATCGACTTGATCATCGCCCATCATCCTGAAGGCTATGCCCTCGCCCAGCTATATGACGTCATGAAGCTGCAGGCCGATTTATTGGCTAGTTATGGAATAACCATCAGCGTAGCCGAACAATTGTTGGAAAAAAGAATAAGTGAAATAGAAAGAAGACTCATGCCTGTGAACCATAACAGGTCTGTAGATATCGCGAGGGTTTTAGGAATTCCGATGATGTGCATCCATACCCCGGCCGATAATTGTGTCACAAATTATCTGAAAAAAACATTCGAAAAGGAAAAACCCTATAAGCTGAAAGATTTGATGAAAATCTTAAAGAATATTCCTGAATACAAAAAACTATCCAAATTGCAGGTGCCACCCAAAATAGTGAGCGGATCAGAAGAAAACAAATGCGGAAAAATATTTGTCGATATGACAGGAGGCACAGAGGGCTCGAAAGAAATCTTTGAGAAATACGCGAACAGCGGAGTTAGCACGCTGGTTGGCATGCACCTCAGCGAGGAGCATCTCGAAAACGCAAAGAAAGCAAAGCTTAATGTTGTAATTGCCGGTCATATTTCAAGCGATATTCTGGGTCTTAACCTTCTGTTTGACGAATTGGAAAAAGAAGAAAAATTGGAATTTATCGGAATATCAGGATTCGAGAGAATCAGGAAAAAAAATAAATAAACCGGGATAGATCAAGCCTTTACACTGAAGGTTACATCCATTTTTTGTAGGTGTTTGATTTATCAAACACACATTTTTGATTATACAAAATATATAAGGTGGGTTTGATGAATCAAACCCCTACGTTAACAATTAAAAGGTGGGCTTGATAAATCAAGCCCCTACATTATTATGCTGTTTTAAAGCGGGGGAAGGTGCTTTTAAGGTAAATATCAAAGCTGCCAAGAAAAAGACTATTCCTGCCAAAAGATACATTTGTCTGTATCCATAGAGATCAGAGATCCAGCCAAAAAAGAACGAGCCAAATCCCATCCCTACATCAAAAAAGGCTAAGTAAAGGCTTATAGCCAATCCTTTATTCTCTCGACCCAAGATATCAATGATATAAGTGGTTAAAGCAGGAAAAATAAGCCCCTGGCCAAAACCTCCGATTATGCCTGCTATGATAAACATCCAGAAGGATCTTACCTGAGAAATCAGAAGAAAGTTGAGGCCGATGATACACGCGGCAGGAAAGATGACCTGCTTGCGGCCATACTTATCAGATAAACCACCGATTCCGAGGCGAGTCAGAACAGCGGCCCCTGAGAAACTGAGAAAAAAAGGCCCCACTCTATCAAAAGGGATTGATTTTCCGAATAGAGCGATGAAATAAACAACCGCTCCCCTGGTTGCTCCCTGGGCAATGGTCAACATTGCTATAAGGAGAATGGTGATGATTGAAATGTTCAAGAAGAATTTTGACTTAAGGAAATGCTGGGAATTTTCAGGTCTCGCAACTTCCCTGGTAACCAAAACGCATAAAAAAGAAGCAAAAAGAAAGCCTAAACTTGTGTTAAAAAGGGCACTGTAGCCGAATCGATTTATGACTTCCTCAGCAACCACGGGGCCCAGAGCAACAGAAATAAGACCAGCCACCCCGATTATACCCATAGAACGGGCTAACCTTTCCACTGGAGCTAAATCTGAGCACATGGTCAAAGTAGCTGTCATACTAATGCCCCAGCCTATGCCTGTCAGGGCTCTTAAAATCATCGGCAAGAATCCTGCATCTTTAATGAGGTGAAAAAAGGGTAAAACCAAAATTAGAAATGCTATTCCAAAGAGAGATATTTTCTTTCTGCCCTTTACATCGACTAAGCGTCCGAAAATAGGCCGAAAAAAAATGGCGGTGAGACTGTGAATGCCCATAATCAATCCAATCTGGCTCTTCGAAGGATTAAACTGTTTGAGGAAAAGAGGAAACAGGAAAAAAAGGGTAATGCTCATGAATAAAAAGAAATAGCCAAGCAAAGCAATAATAAAATGTCTGTTCCAGAATGTTTTCATTTTCTCTGGCTTTCCTATCTTTCCCAGAAGAGTGTCTTATTCAGATTTAGTAGTGTATTAAAAGAGAAACACCAGGTAAAGAAAAATTAGCGTGAGATAGAGTGCTGGCTGTTTTGGGTATGGGGAAAATAAGCGAAAAGGGGATAATGAAGGAGGGTTATATTAACCCTGCCCAGCCAGCAAAACAAGGTTT
>Ga0209427_10001532_pt1 | contig 26687 bp, 17 predicted proteins | sample DeeMarSWOR136_30_FD_187465 | JGI IMG/M metagenome (GOLD analysis project Ga0209427, IMG submission 187465) | Marine sediment microbial communities from White Oak River estuary, North Carolina - WOR-1-36_30 (SPAdes) (version 2) | ecosystem: Environmental > Aquatic > Marine > Intertidal zone >...
ACGCTGGAGGACATTCTGCACACGGGTCAACGGCCAAAATTCGAGGATCTCGAGAGCTATATTTTCGTTGTTCTGATGATGCTGCGTTTCGATGATGAAAGCCAGACGATCCTGTCCGAGCAAGTCAGCCTGGTGCTCGGCTCGAACTTTGTCATTTCATTCCAGGAGAACATCGGGGACGTCTTCGAACAGATACGCGACCGAATCCGAAACGCCAAGGGCCGGATCAGGAAGATGGGCGCAGATTACCTGATGTACGCATTATTAGATGCCATCGTGGACAACTATTTCGGAATACTGGAGAAACTTGGCGACAAAATCGAGTCCATGGAGCAGGAACTGGTCAGTGATCCGACCGAAAAGACGCTCCAGCAAATCCATCATCTCAAGAGAGAGATGATCTTTTTGAGAAGATCCGTCTGGCCTTTAAGAGAGCTGATCAGCGGCATGGAACGAAGCGAATCCCCTCTGATCAAAGAGACCACAGACGCGTATCTCAGAGATCTTTATGACCACACCATCCAGGTAATTGACACCGTGGAGAGTTTCAGAGATATGGTTTCGGGGATGTTAGATACCTATTTGTCCAGCATCAGCAACCGGATGAACGCCGTGATGAAGGTCTTGACAATTATCGCCACAATCTTTATCCCGTTGACCTTTGTAGCGGGCATTTACGGCATGAATTTCGAGCACATGCCGGAGCTGAAGTGGCGCTGGGGCTATGCAGGGGTCTGGCTGATCATGCTTGGGGTGGCCGGCGTGATGGTTCTGTATTTCAGGCGGAAGAAATGGCTGTAGAATAACAAGAGACGATGAGAAGAAAGGAATCATTTTCAAGGGTCTAAGTCATGGGTGCCGTACTTTTTATTCTTGTGCTGATCGCGTCGTTCATCATTGTAAGGATAGGGGCTGTGGCCTTTCAGCTTACAGGGCTCGAATGGTCGTTGGCGAAGTTCCAGTCGCTCTCGTGTTTTAGCGGGACGGGCTTTACCACCAAGGAGGCCGAGTTGATTACCGGCGATCCACGCCGGCGTCGCATCGCGTCGATTCTCATCGTACTGGGCAATGCCGGCCTGGTCACGATGATCGCTACCGTCGCCAGCGCCTTGAATCCTGAACAGGTCCTGATCGCGCGGTTTTCAGAATCGTTCTTGCCTTTTTCCATTCCTTCCCCTATGGTTCCCTGGATCAACCTGACCGTTATCATTGTGGGATTGCTGATCATCTACAGGGTATCTACGAACAAGAAGATCACCTCAAAATTGACACGTTATTTGAGAACAAAGGTACGAAAGAAAGAGCTTCTCAGGCCGGTGTCATTTGAAGAGCTGCTCCTGCTCACCGGCGGCTATGGAATCTCAAGAATCGATGTCTGTGAGAATAGTCCGCTGATTGACAAGGCGCTCGCCGAGTCCGGCCTTCGAAAGAGCGACATTACCGTATTGGCCATTGTCCGCGATAATGCCACGATGCCGAATCCATCGGCGGATATGACGATACAGCAGGGCGATGAACTCATTACTTTCGGAAAACTTCAGAATATTCGCAGCCGAGTAGGTAACATGTGATCGGCCGCTCTTCTTTGAAGGATAGCTTGGATGTTGGCTTCGGGCTTCTATGCGTGGTTTGTCTTGCCGTTCCTGATTTTTTTGGCGCGCGTTGTCGATGTGACCATGGGAACGGTCCGAGTCATATTCGTCTCGAGGGGATTGAAATACCTCGCACCGATAGTCGGCTTCTTTGAGATCCTGATCTGGCTTCTTGCTATTGGGCAAATCATGCAGAATCTTTCCAGCCCAGCATGCTATATTGCCTACGCCGGGGGTTTCGCGACGGGCAACTATGTCGGCATCGCGATCGCCGAGAAGCTGAGCCTGGGCATCGTGTTGATCCGCGTGGTGACCGCCAAAGACGCCTTGCCCCTTGTCGAACGTCTCAAAGAGCAGGACTACGGCGTAACAAGCGTCGATGGGCATGGAACCAGCGGAGAGGTGAAGGTGGTTTTCACCGTCGTCAAACGCCGGGAAGTTCCAAATGTCGTGAAGCTCATTAAGACATTCAATCCACGCGCTTTCTATTCCATTGAGGAGGTGGGTTTCGTTGAAAAGGGAGTGTTCCCCTTGCGAGAGTCGTGGCGAGACTCGCGTTTCCTGAGAATATTCAAGCCGTTTCGAAAAGGCAAATAGGAATATGTTTTTAATGTCATTGTACCGCAAAGCAATGATTGATACGTGGGCGCCTTGTGCTGAGAAAGTCTCTTACCATTCATACCTAATCCGCTACCGCGGTAGGACGATAGTGGAGAACCAGAATGCAAGTAGACCATTATTTTGTAATCATAACAATATTGATCCTTGTACTTCTTTCGATTGTTAGTCTGACCATGAGAGCCGTGTGTCTTGAAGGCTCGTCTACAGCACCAGTTGAGTCCTGGGCCTCACCCGAAGAAGATCCTGGCGTGACGGAAAGTATAGAACCGGGTCGCTATCCAATATTGTCTGTCTTGGACTTAACACGCACTCCCCCTCAGACTCAGACAACTGTATCCTTTCTCCTCTTGGTACCTGTAGGTTTGCTCATTACAGCTCTGGCCAAAAGTGTGGTTGGCATACGCACCATCGGAACATTCTCTCCTACCTTGTTGGCTTTGAGCCAGGCCAGATCGGACTGGAGGATAGGAACTGTCATTTTCGTTGTTACTTTTGGTTTGGGATCGTTATGCCGGATGCTTCTTATGCGATTCAGACTCTCCACCGTGCCACGACGAGGTGTGATTGGAACATTTGTGGTCTCGGCGCTTGTCATAGCAATATCATTCTCCCACCGCTATGGATTGGCTCCAACTGCAAGACATGTCCTCCTACCAGTTGCTGTGATGACCTTAATGATAGATAGGTTTTTCACAATTATGGAAGCCGAAGGGAACAGAACTGCCCTGACAGTTCTTGCGAATAGCATAGCCATCGCCGTCTGCTGTTTTGCGGTTTTTGCGTATACTCGAATGGGTCAACTCCTGTTGAGATTTCCTGAGTTCGAGTTACTGATCATGGCCATACTTATTCTCGTCGGGCGATACTCAGGGCGATCACTGTTGGAAGCATTTGGTTTTCAGAGCAGTGAAACCTCTGAGCAGATAGGAACAGGTTGATCCTGCTTCCCATAGGAACCGATCTCATCTTTTTAGAAGTCCACTTCCGAAAGGTCCGATTTTAAGTCAGCGAAAGTCGTCTTTTCTTAATTCGTACTCTTTCATTTTGTCGAACACACTGCGGGAGTCAATACCCGCTCTTTTGGCGACTTCCCCGACGCGTCCTTTCGTGGACTGAAGAAGCCTGACAAGATAATCTCTTTCGAATTTCCTAAAAATGCGCTTGCGTGCCTCTTTCAAAGGTTTATCCATCAGTTCTTCAGGCCAATCGCCTGCGTCATAGGATTTTTCATCATCAGATGCAGTCTCAGGCTCTGTGACACTCCGAGGTAGATGATCACAGGTGATGGTATCATTTTCGCACAGCAGCATTGCCCGCTCGATAATGTTGATCAATTCCCTTACGTTCCCTGGCCAAGAATATCGGCATAAGGCATTTAACGCCGCCTCATTTATACCGGAAACCGTACAACCGATTCTGTGGCCAAGGTAGTCGATATAGCTTTCGACCAGTTCAGGTATGTCTTCGATTCGTTCACGAAGGGGTGGCACCGTCAACGAGACGACGTCAAGCCGGTAATATAGATCGCGTCTAAACTGTTTGGCCCCAACTTCCTCCTTAAGATCACGGTTGGTCGCAGCAATGATGCGAATATCTACTGCTATTGCTTTTTCGCTGCCGACACGGCGCACGTGTCGGTCTTCCAAGACACGTAACAGCTTACTTTGCAAGTGCAGCGGCATCTCACCAATTTCATCCAGGAATAGCGTGCCCAAGTGGGCTAGCTCAAAACACCCTCGTCGTGCCTTCGTGGCCCCCGTAAACGCTCCCTGCTCGTGGCCGAAGAGCTCGCTTTCCAGGAGCGACTCGGGCAACGCACCACAGTGGATGGCGACAAACGGTCCTTTCGACCGGCGGCCTTCGGCGTGAAGGGCATGGGCCAGTCTTTCTTTGCCCACGCCCGTTTCTCCGAGAATAAGCACGGAAGAATCGCTCCTTGCGATCTTCGGGAGACTCTTTACGAACCGTTGCATGGCCGGGCTGTTGGCAACGAAATCTGAAATCTCGGCGTGAACAGGCACTCGGGGTAAGTGGAGGCTGCTTACGGCTGACAACCGGCGCTTGTCCAGAATCGTGTTCAGAGCAGCCCTGAGTTTCCCGGTAGAGAGTTGCGGATTGAGAACGGCTTCACAGCCGGCAGCAATCAATCCCATCCGGTCCTCATCGTCCTCTCGGTCAGACAATACAATCAGGGCAGGGGCGTCCGCTGATTCCCGCAATATCCGGACCCCACCCAACGCTTGCTCTCCGATGAGCTCCCGGCCGACGATAAGCACGTCGAAGCTTCTGCCGGCGATGCCTTTCCAGAATACGTTTGGCTGCTGGAGTGGTTCGACAACGGTGTCCTTTCGCACCAGGAGCCTGGTGAGCTTGGCCCTCAGCTCAGGTCCATCTACGGCTATCGCGATATGTAGCAGCATAAAACACAGCGACCTCAAGAAACAATAATCGGAATTCTACTTCCGATTTAACAGGGTGTCAAATACCGAAGACCATTCTATGAGGCGGTGATGGCAAATATAACCTGCCTGCCGGTGTCTATCCAAGTCATTTATCATAGGGCACTTATAACTCTTCTTTAGAATATTTTCTCATTCTGGCATATCTCTTGCTCTCGTACATCATTTAGAAGAAGTCCAGAAGTCTGGACAACGAAGTATTGAAGGAGGTTCGTGACATGGCAAGGAACGAAGTAATTGAAATATCATAAGAGCAAGGTATGGCAACGAGATTCGGACCGGCATTCGATCCTCAAACTCGCGTACGGAATTGGTCCGGGCGGTGGCCGAACTCGGGGCATGTTGAATATCTTGGTGTCACACGAATCGAAACAAGGTTCGAGGGTAATGTTAAGACAAATCTAAACTAAGAAAGTAAGGAGTATGTATCATGTCAGCACTACACAGCAAACCGATCACCGTATTCGTTATGGCATTTACCTTAACGATCTTCACGACCGCAGCGGCATACGATGCCTCGATGAGAGATTTTGCATGGGGCTCCCCGCAGATCCTCACCCCCAGCACCCGCACGGTCGAGTACAGTTTTCGTCTGCAATTGAGCCCGTCCCCGTATCCTTCCGATTGCTACTACACTATACAACTTTACCTCTCCCGAGATCGGACATGGAGCAGCAATGACTTCGCGCTGTTTGAGCCGGTTGATATCCTCTTACCGGCCGGCGCGATCGGGTTCAGCGCGTCCGTCACGAATCCGCTGGGCGCGCGGATCTCTCTGCCCGCGTCCGGAACATACTACGTCTTCATCAGGCTGAGTTCGGGAACGGGGGCTCCATCGGATACAAACAGTGCCAACAATACGACTATGGCGGCAAACCCAATTCAGGTTCAGGTAGTAGTTCCTCAACCCCCAACACTCACGGCGGCTACGGTCGTCACTGCCGCCCGGACAGGGCGGTCTATGCTTATAGCTGGCCATAGCGACGGCGTGCTTGAGTACCGGGATTGGCAAGGAAACATCCTATCGACGCGAAGTGGTCTCGGGCAGATCACGGCACTGGCTGCTGGGATCGTTGGCAGCCCTCCGGTGCCGCGACTCTTCGTGGCCTCCACAGATTCGGGCGGGGCCCTGCGAGCGGTCGACCTATCCAATATTGCCAGGAATATCGCCTCTCGCTCTAATCTGGGCTCTGTGGGGGCTGTCGAGGTTTGTGGCGGAACCGGTGGGGCAGTCTATGTCGGCACCAGCGACGCCGGAGGGACCTTGCGTAAGCTCGACATCCTGACACTTGCCGACCAGAACGTTCGTCGGAGTATGGGAGCGATATCAGCAATCGCCCAGATGCGCGCCGGGTGGGGCGATGCTCTGGCTGTGGGCAGCGACGCTTCAGGTGGGTCCGTCTATGTCGTAGACAAACAGACGCTGGCCGATGTAGTCACCCGGCGTCAGAGCCTCGGGCGTATATACGCTTTGTCTTCGGGGGATATGGACCTGGATGGCCAAGCCGAGCTCATCATCGCCTCGGACGCCGATGGCGGTTCCATTCGGCTCAGAGAGGGGCCAACCTTCTCCAGTAACCTGGCCATGCGAACGGGTCTTGGAGAGGTCTATGCCCTGGACTACGGCCCGCTTGGCGCGGAGTCGTTGGCCGAGCCAACAGGGAGCGCCTGGCTCCTCTTTGCCGCCGGGCCCAACGGGGGCTCTCTCAACGTTATGCACGTGAACATCGGACCCTCAATGGTCATGTTTCAGGACTGGGCGACCCGCGGCAATCTGGGCCCGGTACGCTACGCCGAACTGCACGATTTCTATACGGTTGATACCGCACTGGTCGGTGCTATATGGCGGGGTGCGACCGATCCGGCACTGCATGTGCTGGATGAAGACCTTGCCGAATCCGGCGCTGCACCTGTCTCCAAAGAGGGTTTCGAGACCGGTGATCTTAGCAGATTCCCATGGGAACGTTCTGGAGACGCCAGTTGGGCGGTCACATCGGAACAGAGGAGGTCCGGACTTTTCGGCGCCAAAGCCGGCAGGATCGGCCACAATGGCAGCACCACCCTGCAAGTGAGGCTGGCCTGCGTATCCGGCAATATCACTTTCTATCGCAAGACCTCCTCCGAAGCGAATTTTGACTTTTTGAGTTTCTATATCGATGGAGTGCGGAAGAACAGGTGGTCGGGCGAAGTGGATTGGACCGAGGTGCTTTTCCCCGTGACCGCCGGCACAAGAACCTTCACGTGGACGTACTCAAAGGATAGTTCGGTAGTCCGTGGCAGCGATACGGCGTGGATCGACGATATCGTATTCCCGATGAGTAGCAGCACGGGGGTAACGCTTTCTTCCATCGGTGATGAAGAGCAGCAGTTGCTCCAGCAACCGCTGCTGATCGACATACAGTACGAGTAGCAGATAGACCGAGAGCCCTGCTGAACGCTACAGTAGACGCCAGTACAGTTCACCAGCAGATCGCCTGCTCTTGGTAACAGAGACAATGAGACGTGAGAGTATTTTTAGAGGAGTTGGATAATGGCACGCAAGCAGAATGCTAAGCCCCAGATCAAAGTGAAAGACTCTGGGAAAAAGAGTGCGGCGCAGAATGTCCAGAAGCGCCCGAAACGCTGATACGACCGCGAGTTTTCTTAGCAGTTGATATCAACAGACACAACGGGGCCCTTGCGGCCCAACAGAAAGGAAAAGGAGAAGTACAATGGCACTGTTACCCGTAAAAAGAAGTCAAAGAGAAACCAATGATTTGGCCAGGCTGCACCGGGACATGGACGATTTATTTCACGGATTCTTCGACGGTTGGGACTGGCCTTTCAGGGGCATCAGCCGCTGGCCGACACTCGACATCGCTGAGCACGACAATGAATATGTCGTAAAGGCGGAAGTGCCCGGCTGCAAAGCTGACGACATCGACATTTCAGTCCACAACAGCACTCTCGTCATCCGCGGTGAGAAGAAAGAAGAAGAGAAGAAGGAAGGGAAGGGCTTCTACCATGTTGAGCGTTCCTTCGGGAGCTTCCGGCGGGAGTTAAACCTGGCGAGTCGTATTGACTCTGAGAAGATCGAGGCCTCCTGTGAAGACGGCGTGCTGACTGTTAAGCTGCCCAAGAGCGAGAAGGCCAAAGCCGTCAAGATCAAGGTAAAGGGCTAAAACGAGTTGGTCCCATCCTGTGTTGATTGGCATGCCGCCCGGTCCGTTTGTCGCCGGGCGGCAACGCCAAGAACGAGCGGACAAGCAGCCGTTACACTACCGCCAGAGAGCATCCAAAGACGGTGGGTATGGAATGATACGTACTGAGAGATAACGATGATATTAAGGCCAGGAGAAAAGATACACGTGATTGTTCGGCGCCTATTCCCGCAGGATATTCGGCGTCACTTTATTGGTGAGGTGACAGATGCCACAGAAAGCATCGTTCGAGCTGAAGGATATGCATATCTCTATGACACGAACACAAATCTCTTCGTGAGAAAGCATTACAGCCAGGTCCGCATATTCAGCCTGGTGGACGGTATTAATATTATGAGTATTTTGCCCCGTACGACGAATCCGAAGAAGGTGGTATATCGATTTACGGAAAAGAACCGCATGATCCTAACGGACGGGGATTCGTTATCTATGGATGTCAACGAGTTTGGAGTAAATAGGTAACCAAAAATGGCGGATAGACACAATCACGAACTGTTCACGCGCCATCCCGAAAATCCGATTCTTTCGGTTCGAGATTGGCCATACAATGCAAATTCAGTCTTTAACGCGGCGGCGGCGGAGGTTGACGGTCAAACCCTGTTGCTTGTCCGCGTTGAAGATTTCAGGGGCATTTCACATTTTACCGTCGCTCGAAGCACTGACGGTATTGCTGACTGGCACATTGAGCCACATCCGACGCTGCCGCCGGACCCGGAAGGACATCCCGAAGAATTATGGGGCATCGAAGATCCGAGAATCACGTGGCTTGATGCGATGCAAAAGTGGGCCATTTGCTATACGGCCTATTCCAAAGGCGGCCCCCTGGTGGCATTAGCCACAACCACGGACTTCAAGGCATTTGAGCGGCTTGGCCCCGTGATGCCGCCGGAGGACAAGGATGCGGCTCTCTTCCCTATTCAGTTCGAGGGTCTCTGGGCAATGCTTCATCGCCCAGTCCCAAAGTCCCCTCTTCTCGGCGCACACATTTGGATTTCATTTTCGCCGGACCTTAAGCATTGGGGCAGTCATCAAGAAGTCATCCACGCGCGTGAAGGAGGCTGGTGGGATGCGGGCAAAATCGGCCTATGCGCCCCTCCTATCGAGACAAAGGAGGGGTGGTTAATATTGTATCACGGCGTGCGCACGACGGCCTCGGGTTCGATCTATCGCCTGGGCCTTGCCCTGCTTGATCTTGAGAAGCCCACGCGAATGACCCACCGGAGCGACGAGTGGATTTTTGGCCCCAAAGCCCGTTATGAAAGAGAGGGTGATGTAGACGATGTCGTCTTTCCTTGCGGATGGATTGAAAAAGAGGGGACCGTCCACATGTACTATGGGGCTGCGGATTCATGCATCGCCTATGCGAGTGCCAACCTGGAGGACGTCCTCGATTACGTCATGAAAAGGGGACATTCTACTTTTTTGTTTAGTGAGCTGCCCCCTGAAATGTTGATATGAGAAATGCCAAAAAACGCAAGAAAACTGACAAATCTTCGCAAATTCGGCCCAAAAAATGCAAAAAACGGCCAAAACCAACCACGAATGAACACAAATTGACACAACTGATTCAACAATCAATGTCGCGTGTCTCGAACCTTCTTTTCTTGTCATGTCGAGCCCATTCGGCCGCGCTCAGGACAGGCTCCGTCGAGACATCTGGCTGCGGATATAGACTACTTTACGTCGGCGGCCAGATCTCTCCACTTCGGCCCGACACGACCGGCCCTCCGGTCGAGATGACAATCCAGCATCCACTCTCTCTTCATATCTTCGCGTTTGAATCCAAAAACCGTGTTAACCGGTGTTAATCCGTGTCAAGAATTTGATTGATTATTGTCTTTCCTCTGTGCCCTCGGTGCTCTCTGTGGCCGTTAGCATTGACTATTGACGAATGACAATTGACTATTTTCTTTGTGGCTTTGTGCTTTGGCGGCTAAAAACCTGTTAATCCCGTCTAAAAAAAGTAGATTTCACTTGAACAGCCTGGATCGAAGTTTGTACAATATATAACTATCTGAATAGTTGATAGTTGATAGTTCATAGTTCATTCGTGTTCATCCGAGTTCATCCTTCGACAGGCTCAGGACATGTTTGAAAAAACAAAGCCAATTTGTCAAGCCAGGCACAAAGTGGCAAGACACTCGGCAGAGCCCAGTCGAGGCCAGGCACCCAGGCACATAGCAAGGCTGAAAACCTCTGTGTCTCTGGATCTCAGTGCCCCTTCGACTACGCTCAGGGCATGCTTTGTGGCTATGAGTCAATTATGCAAAACAAAGCCAATTTGCTCGGACCAAGATTGGCGTAAAGTGCTCTATAGAAAAGGATTATGTTGAAAGGGTGAGGGATTGAAGTAAAAGCAGATACACCATAGGTCAGGCCGGTCTGTCGAGATGCCAGCGTTTCGCCAAGTACAGACCTATTGGTAGCGCCGGGCCCGCCTCCGTCGCCGACATGCGTTCGGCAGGGCATGGAATTGGCCAGGCCAGGGGGCCTCACGTAAGCACACCCAACATCGGCGCTCAGTCAATTCTGGAAATCACGATAGCATCCAGGAGCGCACCATCTTCGCGACGGGCGATTTCCAGGGTATACGTCCCGGCCGGCAGCGTCCAATTCGCCGTCTCTCCGGCGTGGTCGCCGCTGAAGACGTCTTCCCAGTGCCAGTCGTCTCCATCCGGCGGATCAGACCACCTCACCCAGCCGGTGCCGGGATTGTCGGGGTCTTCACCCGGAGTCAGAGCCGCAGCGTCCGGGATCCGTACCCAGAAGGAGTCGCCGTCAGGGATAATCACGCGACCGGTGATTTTGTAGGTTCCGCCCTGGACCGTGAAACGGTACGTTGCGAGACCGTCGGCAGGCGGCGTATCCGATTCGTTGCCGATGCCGATGTCGGTGCCGATGTACTTTCCACCCGACGCTGCGGGATCGTCATAAACCTGCATCGGCGCGGTGATCGTGTCGGCCGCCTCGGCTTCGATCCAAATCTCTTCCGAAGAAACCACAACCTCCGGGGCCTCCCGATACAGCCGGATATCGTCGAAGAGCACGGTACCCGAACCGCCGGATGCGCCCGTCCTCTCAAAGCCGACAGTAAACTGTGTCACATTGCCGAGATTGGTGCCCAATGACGCCAGGTCGATATCCCACTGCTTCCACCTGACTTCGGCGATGTCCGCCGCGTCACCCGGATATGCCACCTTGGCGGCGTTGACCTTGACATACATCCGCTCGGTGACCGCATTACCCGGCTGGCCATGGAACCACAGCACCAATGTCTGAGGTGAGCCGATCGTCCAATTCCGGCCAATCGGAAGGTTGGCGGGATCTACTGTAACCTCGGACAGAGGTGCCGCGCTGTTGTCGTACATGATGGGTACCGACTGATTGCCGCCATACACAATTCCCATTTCCATAGAAGGCTGGAACGCTTCAAAATAGCCTATGATCGATCCGTTTGCCGGGACTCCAAATCCATCCAACCACGTCTCATAGATCAAGTGGCTGCCCGGCTGCCCGGATTCAATGTCATTGTAGGACTCGAAATCATCCACGATCAGATAGTCGGCCACCGTAAAGTTCCAAACCGCGCCCGCCGTGATGGTTCCGTCCGTATTGATCTCGTCGATACGCCAGCAGTAGGGCCCGCCAGCCCATTCAACGCCTTCGGGCGGTGTGTAGGTGGTCGCGGTCTGACGGCCTCGATAGACGCCGGTCGTATCGGTCGCATCGGCGCCCGCTACGGCGTCCCGATCCGTGCCGAAGTAGACATCGTGCTCAACCGCTTGCGCTCCGGCTGACCAGCTAAGCGGTGTCGCATTAACCAGGGGCAGCAGCGCATCGCTGCTCGGCTTGGGGGTGCCGGCCCGAAGGGGATCCTCGCCTTTATTCATTATCTCCTCAATCTGCGCGGCGCTGACGGCATAGTCGAACAGCCTGACATCGTCCATGAAACCCTCGTACCAGGGACTCCCGTTGCGCGAGTAACCCAGGCGCATAACCGTGAGGCTTTTCTCGTTCGTGTTGTGTGCCGCAAAACCTGCCTCTGCACCGTTGACATACAGCCTGCACCCATCCGTGAGATCCCACGTCGCTGCCACATGGGTCCAACCGGCGCCGGCGACCTGAGGGCCGTCTATGAGAACATCGCTTCCGGAGCCATCCTCTTCGAGGAAAAAGTCCACCTCGCCGGGATCGTCGATATTGATGTGGATTTCGTTATCGCCGCCGTAACCGTCACCGGCGATCTCGCTCCCGTACCAGAGCATCCCTTCGTCGTCCGTCTGATCGGTATTGATCCACATGAGGATGGAGCCTTGGGTCGTCGTGACCGCGTCGGGCGGCAGTTCCACATGGCCCTCGTCGTCACCGAGGAACTCCAGCCCCAGATTGAACAGGCCGGGAATCCATTGCACGTTGCCGACGATGGTTCCGTGGTTGCCGTGACCCGACCAGTCGAGAACCGCCGGGTCTCCGCTGGTCTCGAACTTCCACCAGCCGACGAGGTTGTCATCGGTGACGGGAATCTCAACGATTGTTGCGAAGCTCCACACATTACCCTTGTGCGTGCCCGTGTCCCCAAACTCATCGACCCGCCAGTAGTACGTCTTGTTGTGCTCAAGGGGACCGACTGGCGTATAGTCTGTCGTTGCCTGGAGCGTCCCTCCCGTCGCGGCATTGTTGACATCATCGAAGGTATCACCGAAGTAAACGGTGTGCAATTTCGTATTGAGACCCGGGCTCCAACTTAAAATCGCATCGATGTTCTGGTGCTTGGCGCCGTCAGGTGGATTGGGCTCGTAGGCTTTTAGGGAGGGAACCCAAAAGCTCCAGACGAAGCCCTTGTGCTTTGTCACTCCGTCGGCTTCCACTTCATCGATCCGCCAATAGTACGCCGTGCCGGGAACAAGACCCTCGGGATAAGGAACTCCCGGAAAGCCAACGACAAAGGATGTCGAGGGATGGTTGCCGCGGAACGTGTCATTGGTGCCGTTCTCGACGTCGTCGAAATTCTCACCGAGGTACACGTCGTGTGAGACTGCAGTGGCTCCCGCCGTCCATGACAGAGTGGCCCACGTGTCCGCATGAAGCGCGCCGTCGGCAGGGTCCGCACCATAAGCGTTCAGGATCGGACCGCGGTCGCTTTCCGGAGGGCCGGGTTCATTGCCCGAGAGGGTGAAATCGGGATTGGTGGTCAGGACGATCTTGTCGACGATCAGTCCGTCCTCACGCACCCAGATGTTCAACGTGTGGGGGCCGGTCGAAGTTATCTCGATCTGCGCCCGTTCCGCCCTTAGATATCGGCCGTTGTTCCATTCGTAAGCATTGTTCCAGCCGCTCAAATTGTCAGAAAGGGGTGTTTCCTCGCCGTCCAGACCGGCATGGCAGGAATCATCGCTCCCGCTTTCGCCCCAGGCAAGAATCCACACATAGTGCGGGCCGGTCTTGACAAAGTTAATCTCGTACTCCAGACGCTCACTATTAGCGGCATAGTTGCTGCCGTGTCCGCCGTTGCCGTTGGGTGCGTGCATACCGAGTTCGCCGGTAAAGCCGCCCGTGGGCCCGGTCTCTTCCCACGCGTGGCCACCTACTTCAACATTGGCATCATAATGCTCGGCCTCCACCGACACAATGCCGTCCGGGCCGGGGTCCTGCTGGAGCGGGTCGGCGTGCGCCACACCCGCGGCCAGACCCACCATGGAAATGAAGCAAACCAAACAGATCACTTTGCGACACATAGCCGTCCTCCTTCGACAATAGTTGGAATAGAACCAGCCTCACGCAGTCTACCGAAACGTCGGTGGCTGCAACAGTGAAAGTCCGTCGAGCCTAATCATTCCATTTATATCAAGTCAGCCCCCCCTCGTCAAGGAAAATCGCCGGGCCATGTGAAGCTCCCCCACTGCCGCCGTAGAACAACGCGAATTTGCCGCGAAATCAACGGGTTCAGCAGAGTCTTCCGGACACATCAGGCGTTCAGGGCGAGGAATCCGGATTCCAATAGATTTCTCCTGGCTACGGAAGCTCGAAGCACCAGGGCCGACGACTCCGATGCCTCTTCCGGACGGCTGTTGTCCGCCGTTGTCCCGGAAATCTCAGACAAGGATGCCCCTTAGGCAGAGCCTTTGCCTTTCATCCACGGGCAGCTCTGACGTTGAGGGCATTCGTGGCAACCGTGCTGGGTTGAGAATCGTGGTAGGATCACGAACGCATCTACCGCAAACGCCGCCACAAGGATCACAAAGCCCCAGGTGAATCCCCGGATCAAGGCCGGCACGGCGGGCACCAAGGGCAGGAACCACAGCGGTACGATCACCGGAATGTGCCTCTTGAATTTCTCGCCGAACCGGTCCTCGGACTGTCGGTGACCAATCTTAGCTGCGATCTTTCCATATCCGCAGGGACACGAGTCGGTGTCCCAAAACCGGCAGAACGGACAGACGAAGACCATGATCCACAACGCGCCGAGAAGTCCATAGAGCACGTACCCGGTAGCCGCGACGTTCGCCCAGGCCGATCCCCTGAAGGACCGGAACAGGACAGCCGCCCCGAGGACCGTCATTAGGATATAGGGCAGATTGTGCAGGAGGGTTTCGATGCCCGTGTAAGTGCGAGTCGCAAGGGGAGGACACGGGTCTTGTTGACGATCAGTGGAATTTCCTTCCATGAGCTTTCCTTGTGAGTTTCATCGATGATCGTCAGCCAACTCGAACATACCCAGAATTTTTTCCAGCGCATCATATGGGATATTTCCGATATCGACCGTCAACTCGTCATCGTTGTTGGAGATGGTCTTCACATGTCCGGCGGCGAACAAGATATTACTGGCGGCCCGCTGATGGCTCGTCCGGGTCTTCACCTGGAACGCCGCCAGGGATGGATGCGCCAAGAACTGCACGTCAGTGACCAAAGCGGCAATAGGATTACCTTTGCTGTTCCGCCCCAGGCTGCTCAGTCGGGTGTGCGTTGTCTTGGGCGTTCCGGTCAGCAGAGCCACCGAGGCATGGCGGTAGTAGTAGTCGCTCTGGGCCTGGGCCCATCCGACTCGGTCCAGTTGCTCTCTGGCTTCCGACGGCTGGTCCGCACCCGGGCAAAAGAGGACCGTGGGCTGGTGAGCAAGGTAGTCCTCCAAGAGCAACCCCAATCCTACCGGTGCACCGTCTTCCAAAGAGAGCAGGCTGGTCACATTGCCCGTGACGGTATAGAAGTTCGAGCCCGTCACCGGCCGGCCGGACGGGCCGAAGGGAATCGTATCTCCATAGTCGTCGGCGTAAAGGTGGATTGCCACGCCGACCTGGCGGAGGTTCGCGGCACAGGCTGTTCGGCGGGCCTGGTGCCTGACCTGAGACAGTGCCGGCAGCAGGATCGCTATCAGCAGAGACAGCGTGGCCATGACGACCAGCAACTCGACAAGGCTAAAGCCATCCCGACGATCCTTATCGCTGAAAAGGTGCAATTCAACGGCCGGACATAGACTCTGTAGTCGTTTGTAGCCGCGGTGTTCGCGTGACATATCTATTCCTTACTTGTGCGTGTAATCCACAACCGGTAGCGACTCTGCGAGGCGGACATGGTCCAGAATCCAGAATCCGCCGGGCATCCCCCCTGCCCGTATCGCGATCCCGATGGCCCTTTCAGCCCAGGCATCATCGGAATGTACGCCCGGCACATACACGGAGACATCCTGTAGCTGACCCGGTGATAGACTTATCCCGTCAAATGCCTGAGCCACAACGTCTACCGATTCGGCCTCATCATGATAGTACAGGACCAGTTCAACCCTGTCAGGCGGGACCTCTGTGGACGGCGGGAACCTCGAGGATATGCCTAAGGCCACGGTCAGTCGGTAATTACAGCCCACCTTGTACGCAGCAGACAAATCCTGCTCGAAGGCATTGCCGCTCTCGGAGCCAAGGAACGCCAATTGCAGTCCGTCGGCATTGACGACGTGGTCCCAGCTCTCGACAGAGGTATTGGCAAAGACGCCCGTATTGCTGCTCGAAAGGCTGTCCATATCATGCTCTATCCACCCGTCGGCAAAAGGCAAGGCGGAAAAGGCATTCGGATCGATCGCAGGGGCCTCGAAGGAGCGATTCTCAATCGGAATGGATATGGGCAGTGACTCGGTCAGCCGAACGTTGTCGAAAATCCAGAATCCGCCGGGCATCCCCCCTGCCCGTATCGCGACACCGATGGTCCTTCCAGCCCAGGTATCATCGGGATGTACGCCCGGCACGTGCACGGAGACATCCTGCAACTGACCCGGCGATAGAGTCGTCGCCTCAAATGACTGAGCGACAATGTTTACAGATTCGGTCTCATCATAATAGTAGAGGACCAATGCAACGCTGTCAAGCGGGACCTCTGCGGACGGGGGGAACCTCGAAGATATGCCCAAGGCCACGGTCAGTCGGTAATCACAGCCCACCTTGTACGCAGCAGACAAATCCTGCTCAAAGGCATTGCCGCTCTCGGAGCCAAGGAACGCCAATTGCAGTCCGTCGGCATTGACGACGTGGTCCCAGCTCTCGACAGAAGTATTGGCAAAGACGCCCGTATTGCTGCTGGATAGGGTATCCATGTCAAGCTCTATCCACCCGTCGGCAAAAGGCAAGGCCTGAAAAGCATTTGGATCGATCGTCGGAGCCTCGAAGGACGGGTTCTCAAGCGGGATTGAAATGGGCAGCGATTCAATGAGACGGACGTGATCTACGGTCCAAAACCCCCCTGCCATACCGGTTGCACGGATCGCCACGCCGATGGTCTTGCCGGCCCACGCTTCGTCCGAGCCCACCGTTGGCAGATACACGGAGAAGTCCTGGAGCCGTGTTGTCGATAGTCCCGCTGCCTGGACCGTTGCGGAGGTGATGTCCACGACGGACTCCGTTTCGTCGTAATAGTACAAAACCAGCTCAATCGTATCGACCAGCTCCTCAGTGGACGGCGGGAATCTCATCGAGACGCCAACAGCCACGCTCAGGCGATAATCGCAGCCCACCTCATAGGTAGCGGTCAGATCCTGCTGCAAGCCATTGCCTTGCTCGGATCCGATGAACGCCAGTTGATTGCCGTCGGCATTGTCCACGTGGTCCGGACTACCTGCCGCGGTATTGGCGAACACGCCGGTATTCGTGCTGCCCAGCGTGTCGAGGTCGATCTCCGTCCATCCCGCCACGAGCGGCACCGCCCCAAAGCCGCTGGGTTCCACGGCCGGGGCCTCGAAGGAAGCATTCTCAATCAGAAGCGACGCCGACCAGACAGGCGTCGCCCATGAGCCTGCTACGATTGTGGCAACCAGACGCACCATATAGCGCTGCACTTCACTCCTCCTCATCTCATTTACTACTTTTGCCTACCAGGAAACGTCTCAAGATCCGGCCTCGATGTCATATGCCATGAGGGCATCCCCATGGCGGATATACAACCTTCCGTGGGCGATTGTCGGATGTGCCCAGTGCTGCTCGGCACCCTCGGTGACGGCGAACTGGCTGACCGGCGTGAACGCCTCGGGGCTCGGTTCGACCAGGCGCATCGTACCATCCTCTCCATAGACATACAGCATGCCGTCAGTGCTGACCACCGCAGCCATTTTGACAGCCGGAGCGTTCCACATGACCTTGCCCGTTTTCCAGTCCAGACAAACAAGACCCTTGTTGGCGCTTTGGGCCGTTCCGTAGATGCAGCCCCCCACCAGGACGACGCCGTGCATCTGGGGATCCAGCGTCTTGTCCGTCCATTTTGGTGTTACGCTCAGGCCATCCTCTGCCAGGGCCAACTGGATGCCGCCCGATCCGCCGCCGGCGCAGAAATAGACCCTGCCGTCGGCATAGAGTGGCGGACAGGGCCGGACACCAAACCGGTTTGGCTGCTCATGTTGCCAGAGCACCTCTCCGGTCTCAGGATCAAGAGCAACAATGCCCTTCTGCACCAGGGTGATAATGAGCCGTCGGTTTCCGTGTCGAATGAGCCTGGCCGAACAATAAGCTGATTGTTGGCTGAGCCCTTTAGTTTGCCATATTTTCTCGCCCGTATCCCTGTGAAGAGCCATGAGTGATGCGTCGGGGCCTCCCGGTGTGCAGATGATCTTCTTGCCGTCCACCAGCACGCATTCGGCAAAACCGAACCTTGCCTGTTCGGCGCCGGATTGCTCCAATAGGTCTATCGACTTGAGGATTTGCCCCTTATTCGGCTCGATCATAAATAGCTTGGCGAAGCTGCTCATGATAAAGATTCGGTCGCCGTCCACGGTTGGTGTGCCGCGCGTGCCGGCTACGGCCGGGCCCGTCCGGCCCATTTCCGGGCCGTAGGGCACCTTCCATTTTGGTGAGCCATCCAGATGGTAGGCGAAAAGATGCCCCTGTTTCTGACCATCCATTCCGGTGACATAGACCGTTCCATCCACGACGACGGCTGAGGAAAAACCCTGACCGAGCCCGGTCACAGACCAAGCGAGCTTTGGCCCCCCCTCGGGCCATTGCTTCAGTAAACCGGTTTCCGGGAAGATACCGTCGCCGGCCGGCCCACGAAAACGGGGGCAATCCGCACCGCGTACCCCCGCTACAGGGACAGTCACCGCCAGCAGCATTGAGAAAAGTGCGATGCTCTTCATGGTTCTGCTCCTTTCCGTTTGCAATGACGCTTTCTGCTTGAGGGTTCCAGAAACACTTCTGTTCCGTACATGTCAGTACGATTATCATAAGAAAGTGTTTGTTGAATTGCAATACTGAAGCTCTCTTTTCACGGATCCTGCTGTCAGACTGGCCATTCTTACGGGTGTGGGGTAGAATAGGAGATGAATGGCTGATTCGCGTATGAAACGTCGAAACGTTTTTGTTTATACGGGGACCAGACGATGGGCAAAGACAATTCCACGTGTGACCGTTTCCGGATAAGGTCGGGTGGCCCACATTGGGTCATCACGCGGCGCGTATTTCTGAAATCGTCTGCGAGTGTCCTGGCTTCTCTGGCGGCGTTGCCGCTCTCCTGCGCTCCCGAGAGCAGATCGAAGGGCAGACCGGGTACGGCACGTTTCGGCATTGTCACGGATTGCCATTATGCGGATACCGATGCCGCAGGGACGCGATTCTACCGCGAGTCAGTGGATAAGCTGGCCGAGTGCGTAGCGCTGATGAATGCGAAAAAGGTGGACTTCCTCATCGAACTCGGTGATTTCAAAGATCAGGACAGGCCGCCCATCGAGCAGAAGACCCTTTCGTACCTTCGGGCCGTGGAAAGAGTGTTCCAGGGCTTTGACGGCCCGACCTATCACGTCCTTGGCAACCATGACCTGGATAGCATTTCAAAGAGGCAATTCCTGGCCGGGATCGAGAACACGGACATGGATTCCAGCCGGAGTTACTACTCATTCGATTCGAATGCTCTGCATTTTGTGGTGCTTGACGCGAACTACAAGACGGACGGCACGGACTACGATCACGGCAATTTCGACTGGACCGACGCCAACATTCCGTCTGAAGAACTGGCCTGGCTCGAACGGGATCTCGCCGAGACCCGTGGCTCCGTGGTCGTTTTTGCACATCAATTGCTTGATGGAGTTGGTTCGGTATACGTGAAGAACGCCCCCGACGTCCGGCGAATTCTACAAGCCTCCGGCAAGGTGCTCGCTGTCTTCCAGGGTCATCATCATTCGGGCAGCTACAGCCACATTGCCGGCATTCACTACTACACGCTGAAGGCCCTTGTCGAAGGCTCCGGTCTTGAAAACAATTCATACGCAATTGCCGAGGTCTACCCGGACGGCGCCATCGCCATCAGTGGATACCGAAATGCTGAGAGCAGGCAGCTTGCGTCGAACTCCGCCGTGTCCGGGACGTGACCGTCTGGCGCACGGTATGGCCCCCTACCGCTGCATCGGCTGCAACGCGATGGTGGCTTTGATGAGATAGCTACAGACGCATCGATTGGATGCTTCAGGGACCAGGAGCAGCCCGGCGGCGGGAAGGGTGTTGATCCAGCAGCCGGGTCGGATACCACCGTAATTGACAGTTCCCTCGCCGGACAGCAGATCTCTGTACCCAAGCGTCGCCGAGCGGAAAGACAGCAAATGCGTCGAACCGGCAATAGTCCCGCAGCCATAAGAGCGTTCAAAATGAAAGTCCTTTTTCCTGCCGGTCAGAAGATCCCACGCGCCGGGCTGGGCGTAGACGGTGGAGTCGTTCAGAATAGGCCGAGAGGCGTAGCGCGCCTCCACATCCCACAGCCGCTCGCCAGTGGAGGCCCGGAAGGCTGCCATTCTGCCGCCGACCTCTGACGCCAGCTTGAAGCGTGTGTCCTGATAGGCCATCAGCAGAACGTCATGCTTTTCACTCAACGCCAGCATCGTGCCGTAGATGTTGTTGGACAACTTCCAGCGAACGTCACCGGTATCCGCGTTCAGCGCAACGAGCGTCCCCGTTGGTTGCGAATAGCTTTCGGACTTCTCCTTTTCCCCTGATTCCTGATTCTTATCGAGAATCTGCAAGCGGTCGCATAGAGCCAACGGCCTGTCGATGAGATAGACCATGCCGTCCCCGATGGCGATCGTGTTGTTCCGGATTGAATGTTGGGGCGTGTAGCTCCATTTTAGCTTACCTGTCACCGCGTCCAGCGCGAATAAGAGCACAGATTCCGTGAACTGCGTTTGCATATCGCTCTTTCCGTAGCGATACTTCACGATGTGTTCTGTGTCGGCCAGCGTCCCAAACAACGTGTGATTCGTACGCGCAATATAACCCCATGTCTTCTCCTTGCCCTCCGGATGCTCCGGGGCATCAAAATCGGCAATGAGTTTGCCTGTAGCGGGATCCAGTTTCAGACATTTATCCGTTGTGCGTAGGTAAAGGCCCTCAGCGGTTACGCAAAAGTTGCTGCCGGTCCCGGCGGTGCCCATCAGGTGTTCCTGGTCATAGGCTTTCAAGATGTTCTTGATGGGATATTCCCAGAGGACGTGTCCGTTGTATGCGTCGAGCGCACGCACGCCATGCAAACCCTCAACGAATAACCGCCCGTCGTGGCAAAGCGGCGCGGGACCGCGGCCATGTCGAGAAGGCATCTCGAAATCATTGTCGGTGAACCACAGCATTCTCAGCGGCCCTCTCACCAATTCATCGGTAGAGCAGTTTGTATTAGCGGGGTCGCAATACTGGTGCGTCCAACTGCCGGCGCCTTCGAGGGGGCCGCGAACGGTCAGACGCATTTCGCTCGGCTTGCCCAGACATGCCGAGCCGCCATGGGGCCGTAGGATGCGATTGATTTCTTTCTGCGGCACACAGTCGGCGCCCTTCTGCACAGAAGCCCCCGATACAATCAGGTTGGCGAAATAATCGGCAAGCTCCGTCTCGGTGAGGTCCCGCTGCAGGACCGTGACCCGCATGCCGTACAGGCCGGCTTCATCGAGCAGCTTCCGTGCCTCGGCGGCCTTCGCCGGATCTGATTCAACAGCATAAATATTCAGGTCCGTACATTTGGCCAGTTCGTAAGCAAGCTGGCCCTTGCCGCACCCGAGATCGAGACAGTAGCCCTTAGTGATTCCGGTCCTATCGACAATCTCTGTGGCTGCTTTGGCGTACAGCCGGTTTCGGCCATAGACGGACGCCTTCAGCTTCGGACCTGCTTGAATCGTCTGATCTGCAGCTTTGCTTGCGAAGCAGTAGATCGTTCCCCGGTCGGTGCTGACGATGAGACAACCTTCCGCCGCAGCAAGCCCCAATGGGTCACCATCCACGTCGGCGGTCAGGACAACGGATCGCGTGTCGACATTTGCCGTGATGACCTTATGGTTCTTTGTTCCTACGACAACGGTCTCGCCGGCGCCTATGAGAGAGACGCCCACGGGCTCTGAGCAGAGAATGGACCAGGATGGAGAGCTCAGAACGGTTCGTTTCTCGATATTTCCATCCGGCTTCGTTATCTGCTGTTGTCCAAGAAGTTTTGACCGATTAATGCCTTTGATTCTGTTTCCCTGAGCAAAAACGACGTGTTCCGGGAAAACGGCGATGGCCGAGCCGGGCGTTCCCTTCAGCAGTAACTCGCCGCTTTCGGAGCGAAACAATTCATTCCTGCTGAATACGAAGCCGCTCATAAGGACAGGGAACGGGCCCGGCCGGACTTGACCGTACCTCTGGAGGTGAAAGTACCGGAATGTGCCGTCGTGCCTATTGAAGGCAGCGGGTATCGCCCGACCCGTGGGGACCAGTAATGTGTCGTCGGCAGCCGCCATGTAACCTTGTGCCGAAACGCCGCTCCGGGCTTGTGCGGTTGGATGGGGCTGGTCCATGAATATGTCGCCGGACGCGTCGTTCAGCCAACGAACCTTGCCTGTCTCGGGCTCGAGTGCATAGAGATAAATCCCCTCGGAAGGCCAGATGCCGGCACAGACATAGACGATATCGTCTACGATCGTGGCCGCCCCTCTTGTCGGCCATCGCGATATCATCCGCCCATTTCCGAGCAGCATATCACTTGCCGGGCCGCCGCGTTTGCGCCAAATGCGTTCGCCGGTGTTAGCCCGAAGGCAATAGAGATACCCGTCGTCGCTGGATACGTACAGCCGGCCTCGCCAGAAAGCCGGGGCAAAACGAATGGGACTGTCGGTGAAAAACGCCCACCGTTCTCGGCCGCTGGCAACATCCAAGGCATACACCTTGCTATTTGCCGAACTGCCGAAGAAAACCAAACCTTCGGCGATGATCGTATGACAAGCGTGGTCAAAGGGCATGCGTGTATCTTCCCCTTGCCAGGCGGGTTGGGGCGGGTGAGCCGGCTTGTATACCCACCGTAGCGAGAGATTGGGGGGCAATGACTCCGGCGTATGGCCGCTTCTTGCGGCATCGGCGCGAAACTGATGCCAACCGCTTCCCCTCGACGTCTGCCAGCACGGAAACAATAAAATGACGATGAGCAGTGCTTTCATTTTGATAGTCATGAGTGATTCCTGTTCTCTACGTCTTAGAATAGGGTCTATTGCATCCAGGCAAAAGTACCTACCGTACGCCACGTCGGATCCTTCAAAATGCCGCGACAACGATGTTGCCGGCCCCATCGTATCAATTTAACGTTGTCGAGGCACGTGCATTTTCCCCCATTCCCATACGGCAGGCCCCCCTCTTGCTTTCGGTTTTTCCTTGTCATGAGAGTCCTGGAAACACGCGTCTGAATGTCTCAAAGAGTGGATTGGGAAATCCTTTTGGAGCATCCCATGTGAAAGCCAGGAAAATCCTATGTGGTTTTTTGCTTTTGCCTTGCCGTATTATTATATTTTGTTTGCCGGATCAGGGGGGAGACTGCCCCGGCGAACAAGAGAAAATGAGAGGAAGGCAAGATGGGACTTGGGGCGATACAAAATGTGCTTTACGGTGGGCCCATTTTCAGCACACCGTACAGCGTAATCCGTCAACTAGGGACCGCGGACGATGATGAAGCCGCTGTGATCCAATACTCACACCGTGCAGAATTACCGAATCCTCAGAATGACGGCAAAGCCAATGGTATCGTTGCGACACCGTCCGAGAAAATGGATGACTTTAGCGCATCTGTTGCGGCGAGGTTGGAGAAATACGAGCAACTGCCGCAGGAAACTGCGGACGGCCGTCTTGCGCCGGAGAGTCTGAAAGACTGGGCCGCTCTTCAGATGCCTGATTCAGCTCTTATCCAGGGCCTACGAAGTCAGGCGAATCTGGAGGCCAGCAAAGTCCTACTGTTGCTAAAGGATGTTTAGAAGAGCCCCGCAGAGTGGGCCATGAAGCTGTCTGGTTCACTCCCAGGACAAAAAGCCCGAACGCCGGGGCTTGAGAAAGCGTAAGAATTGTCAGGGCACGCGTGAGATCATTGTCCTGGGCTATCCAGAGTGTTATGCCCGGCTTAGCTCTGGATGGGCCAGTCATGCTGGAATCACTTGTGAATGAGACTTGTCCGGTGCGGCACTCACGAGTCCGATTCCAGTGATAAACGCGTGCGAGGTATCTTGCTGGAGCCCTGATATCCTCCCAAACCGATTGGTGTCGCTCCTGACTTTTGAGCCGATGTTATGGGGCGTTTATCCCGTTTCTTGGGCTTTTTTTGCCATTTTGCCTGGTCACACGTGCAAACGTTCAAAATCTGCCATTCTCGGCAAAAAATACGTTAACTCACACAAAGATTCTGACGAAGCACCTTACGGAACTAAAATCTCAAAATGGGGGATTCGACGATCTGCCGCGGACACTTACGTGGCGTTTCTTTGCACCCGGGCCAGTCCACCAATGGGGATAATGCCCGAGGCACAAGCGTGGAGCAGGGTAATCAGCCCAAGTTTCACGGGCAACACCGGCTCGGCAAGTCAGATCAGGTCTTTCACTATGGGGCCAACGGTCTGAAGCAGCAGAGCGGCAGCGAACGTCCGCATCAGGTTAGCAGCCGAGAAGGGGATGCCGCCAGATGATGACGGCAGCGAAGATTTGAAGGAACTTGACAGCCGGTTTAATCCCATAGTCCCAAGTTCTATTTTGTCTTGCCGGGCGGGTTCTTCGTTTTGAGCCCGCCTGGTCTTTTTCAGGTGCATTTTCCCGAGATTTTCCTTGACGAGACCACGGCCAGTCCGGTATATTAGGGAGACTTAAAGTCTGTGGATTCCTGGCGTTCCGGTAGGAGATGCTTTCGTAGTTCTTTCACAGCGTCCTGAAGGGCAGGGAGCGCCATACGACAACGAAGACCGCCGAAGCAGTATGCTTCGGAGACATAGTCCTCACGTTGTGGTCTGATGGTTCATTTTCGAAGGAAGGAGGTGGTTTCAAATCACAGAATACTCATCCTGGCCAAATATAGTGTTTGGTGAAACGTGAGGACTGGTGTTGGCCGATTCCATGTAAACTCTCTTTTTTGAGGAGGACTATCATGTCTAAGAGATTGTTAATGTTTACTTCTTTTGTGCTGGTGTTGGGTCTCGTGGGGACCGCCGTCGGCCAGCCGACGGGCGAGATTCTCTTCGAGTACTGGTTCGGTATCGGCGGCACCGCGGTGAGTGACCTCACGGGGCACCCCGATTACCCGGACAACCCGCACGATGGCGAAATGCGGGACAGATACGAGGGGCCGGTCGACTGGGACGATAACTACGGCTCACGGGCTCGGGGTTATCTGTATCCGCCCGCCGACGGCGACTACACCTTCTGGATCTCAGGTGACGACTACGAGGAGCTGTATCTGAGCACCGATGACGATCCGGCCAACGCCGTTCTGATTGCCGAGGTGCCCGGCTGGACCAACCACCTCGAGTGGGGCAAGTACCCCGAGCAGCAGTCCGCCCCCATCACGCTGGTGGGCGGTCAGAAGTATTACATCGAGTCCATCATGAAGGAAGGCGGCGGCGGCGACAGTATGACCGTGGGCTGGGCCGGTCCGGAGATCGGCGCAGACCTTGTGATCGTTGACGGCGCTTTTCTGTCGCCGGTCCCATTGCCTGATGTGCTGAAGAAGGCGAAGGACCCGGCTCCGGCCGACGGCGAACTGGATGCCGACGTGGGGACGCTGACATGGACCGCCGGAGCCACGGCCGTCTCGCACGTCGTCTATCTGAGCGAAGATGCAACGATCGACGACGCCGACAAGATTGCCGAGACCGACATGGCCGTGGTTGCCGTCGAGCTGGCCCCGGGGACGACCTACTACTGGCGTGTGGATGAGGTCGATGCCGACGGCGTCTATGAGGGTAACGTCTGGACCTTCGACACCATCCCTCTGGAAGCCCATTTCCCGGTCCCGGCCGATGGCGCCACGAACATCGAATCCGGTGTAACGCTCAGTTGGACGCCCGGCAAGGTCGTGGTGATGCACGATGTGTACCTCGGCACGGACGAGGCGGCCGTGGCCAGCGCCAATATGGCCTCGCCGGAGTTCAAAGGCAAGTTGATGGTCGCCTCCTATGACCCCGGCCCGCTGGAGCTGTTCACGACCTACTACTGGAGGGTGGATGAATTCACACCGACCGGCACGGTTGCGGGTCCGGTCTGGAGCTTCTCGACGCCGAACAACATCGTGATCCTCTCTGGGGAGACGACGCTGACCTACGACAACAGTGCTGAGCCGTACGTGACCGAAGCCGCCTTCGATGTACCGGCGGACATGACGGCCGGGGGTGTGGTTTCGGACCTGACGCTCACCTTCCAGGGTCTACCGGGTAATCTCAGCATCGACGAAGCGACGGGGACCTACGAGATCGCGGGTTCCGGCGCGGACATCTGGGGTTCCTCCGACCAGTTCCACTACGTGTACCAGGAGCTGACCGGCGACGCCACGATCACGGCACGGGTCGTCGACAACGGCACCGGCTCGAACACCTGGGCCAAGGGTGGCGTGATGATCCGTGAGTCGACGGCTCCGGATTCCAAGCACATGATCATGGGGCTGACCGGTGGCGACGGCGGCGGCATTGCGTTCCAGGGCCGTCCGATCACAGGTGACAGATCGAACAGTTACCATGGCGATATTACGGCATCACCGCCCCATTGGGTCAGACTGACACGTGAAGGCAATACGATCACCGCTTACCATTCAGCCGACGGTGTTGATTGGGAGCTGTTTACGGACACATCGCCGGACGGTGCTCAGACGAACCCCATTGACGTCGAGATGGCGGATCCCGTGCTCGTTGGTTTGTTTGTGACGTCCCATGCAGCCGGTGAAATCCGCACGTACACCTTCGACAACGTCAGTGTCGAGGGCGACGTGGGTGATCTTGTCTCTGAAGATATCGACTCCGTCAGCGGCAATTCCGGCGAGCCGATTTACGTGGCGATAGAAGATAGTGCCGGTGCGGTCGCTATGGTGACTCACCCGTATCCAGC
>Ga0209427_10001533_pt1 | contig 26685 bp, 27 predicted proteins | sample DeeMarSWOR136_30_FD_187465 | JGI IMG/M metagenome (GOLD analysis project Ga0209427, IMG submission 187465) | Marine sediment microbial communities from White Oak River estuary, North Carolina - WOR-1-36_30 (SPAdes) (version 2) | ecosystem: Environmental > Aquatic > Marine > Intertidal zone >...
GAAGAGGACAACCCAGACCTGGGAGAAGGATGCCTTTGGCAAGAAGAGGCTTGACCCAGAGACAGGCTTCAAGAAAGAGTTTGTTAAAAGGCTTTGAAAAAGAAGATAAGACAAAAGCACTAGGTGTTAAAAGGCCTGAAGCAAAACCTTTTGAAAAGAAACCTGTTAAACCAGTACAACCTACAAAGAAAGTAGCAAAAAAACCTGCGGCAAAACCAGCGCCTGCAGAAGAGTTTATTCCTTTATCAGAACTAGGAGCAAAGCAAAAACCAAAAGAAGAAAAAAAAGAGGCTCCTAAAAAACCTCTTGGCGGAGCATTTGAAAAACTAAGAGAATTATCAGGAGCCCAGAAGAAAAAGGATGTAAATAAAGAATCAAAACAAGCTGAGGAAGAAGCTGGAAAGGAAACTGGGAAGGAAACAGGTAAAGAGGCTAAGAAAGCAGAACCCAAAAAAGAAGAAGCTGATAAATAGCTGATAAATAAGAAGCTTAAAAAGCAGAACCTAGCAACAAGGGTGAGTCATTATTGAGAAGAAAATTGAAAAGAAAAGCCCAGATGAGTCATGTCTTTACTTACTTGGTAATCATTCTTGTAGTTGGAGTAGTAGCTCTAATGGGTTATAAAGCTGTTCTGTGGCTAATAGAGACTCAGTGCAAACAGCAAAGGATTGGTTTTGAACAAAGCCTCTTAGGGTTTATAGATGAGTATTCTGATTATGGTTTTTCAGAGGAGGAAACCTTAAAGGCTCCTTGTGACGTCAGAGAGGCGTGTTTTGTAGATTCAAAGTATTATGAGGAAGGAGCAGCTGTGCCAGGGGGGATTACTGACAAGGTTATTAAGTCTCATGTTCTGGATAAGACAGATAATATATTCATTATAACAGAATTCACAGAGCCAATGGGCTTTTCAGACAAAATAGCCTTAAAGCAAGAAGACCAACCCTATAAGTGTTTTAAGCCAAGAGTAGGAGAGTTCAAGTTCTTGTTCAAAGGTCTTGGAAGAAAAACCCAGATAGAATCTGTTGACTAAATTAGTTTTACCTGAGCAATCTTTATGGTGATTGAATGAAGAGTAAAAAAGGCTTGAATAAAAGAGGCTTTGCTGTCCAATTCAACTGGTTGTTTGTGCTTATAGGAGGAGCAGTTATTCTTGGGTTTTTTATAAGTGTAATAGTTAATTACATATATGATCAGGAAATTCAGCAAAAAACTCTTTCGATTGATGAACTTGATCAGATGCTAAAAGTTGATTTGAGTGCTGCAGACACAGAGAAAACAAGATTCTTTCAGCACAAGATCCTTTTTTCATGTGATGAAATATCAGAATATGTTGTTGAAGGAGCCTTAAAAGGCAGGCGTTATGACTACACCGCTATTTTCTCGCCTACAGAGCTAGAACCAGGAAATCTTGTAATAATGACCACTTCTTTTGAAGCTCCTTACAGAGTGATGCCCTTAGTCTATGTTACCAGCAAAGACATAGAGTATGTCTTTGCAGGCACCTCCACTATTATTAATCTTGTTTATAACTCTATGCCTACAAACACAACCAAGAAATTTATTTCCACCAGCATAAGTAATTATCTTAATAATAATTATGACCACACGGTTTTTGTGGTTGGAGACAACGCTGATTTGACTCCTCTTAATGACTTTAATGGTTTTGAAGACAGAGTGTACGGGGTAGTTATCACCCCAGGCATGGGAAGCTCTTTTGAGTATGGCTCACTTAGCTTTTATCACTATGAGCCTGCTGGTTTTGTTTATGATGGAACCCTTCCTTTTCTAAAACCCGAGCTAGCCCTGGGAGGAGTTATTAGTCATGATAATGAAAGTTATAAATGCAATCTGAAAAAGGTGTTGAAAAGAATAGAGCTCCTAAGTGAGTTGTACAAGAACAGAGCAGAGTATTATGCTAAAAAGGTTCCTAGTTATTGCCGCTCGCATTACACAGGTCCAGTAACAAGTGCAGAGATTTACCTAACAAGCATTCAAACCTATGCGCAGGAAGAAGTCTCTCTTGATAATTTTAAAAATCTTATGCTTGCAGTTAATGAGTTAAGATCTTTGAATGAGCATGTTTTAAGGGGAACAGAGTGCCCAATCATATATTGATTAAGATTAATTAGGTTATAGGTTATATTAAGCAGATGCTGTCCTAAAAACTAGTGCCAATTTGCGAGGGCATTTATCAGCTTTACAGTCAAAGCGGAACAGGGGGTTGCCCCCTACGGGGAGGTGGAGCCCTCGACATTATAAGCGTGCCCGAGCGGGCACAGAGCGAGCGAATGCGAGCGATTTTAGGACAGCGCCTATTAAGCAACACAATTAAAAAAGTAGAATCAGGATGAAAAAGAAAGCCCAGATACAAATGACTGAAACCATTTTTGTAGTCTTTATTATTCTAATCATAATCATGCTTGGCTTTGTGGTCTACTCAAAGTATCAGCAAGGAGTGCTTGAGAATATTATGAAGCAGAGAAGAAACGAGGAGGTTATAAAGACTGGTCAGAGGCTTAGCTCCTGGCCAGAACTAGAATGCTCTGTTGCTGGTATTACAGAGTTTGCATGTCTTGATGTTGCAAAGATTCAGGTGATTTCAGACTTTATAAATGAGAGTAAGCATAAAAGCAAGTATGGATTTAATTATTACTATGACTTACTAAAAAATTCAAAGATTACAGTAAAACAAGTCTACCCTTTTGAAGAAGAATGGGTTCTTTATGATAATCCTGGCATAACTCAGAGAACAGACAGAGTGCCTGTTCCTGTGAATCTTTATGACCCAATAACAGAGACATATGGTTTTGGAGTCTTGGAGTTGTTGATTTATGAATAATAACATAGATGATATGCATAATATGAATACAAAGAGGAAAAGAATGCTTAGGAAAAAGGCTCAGCTAGAGATGATTGGCTTGATGATGATAGTAATCATTGTAATAGTGGGCCTCTTAATCTTCCTGGTATATAAACTTACTACTCCGACGCAGAATGTTCAGAAGAGATACATAGACAAGGAGATAGCAACCAACATGCTAATAACCCTGACCAACACCCATGTCAAGGAGTGCCATGACCGCAGATTATCAGAGCTCATAGTGGACTGTGTAAAATCATACTCTGCCATGTGCGGAGACCAGACTCCTTGTGAAGTAGCTAACAAGACCATATTCACTATTCTTAACAACACCCTTGTAGAGTGGGATATAAGCTTTAACCTTTCAATAAAACGCACAGATATTACTTTTTCAAACCTTGGGTGTGGTCCGCATGCAAAAGCAAAGGAAAGAGGTTTTGAAATAATCCCCTTAAACCCAGGCTATGTTGAGATGATATTGGATATATGTGGAAAGTGAGAGTTTTTTTCTTAGAGCAAAGATTAGTATTCTTATTTGTGGAGCAAGGGTGGTGGTTGCCATTTGTTGCGAGGGCATACATCAACTTTACACTCAAAGCAGAAGAGGGGGTTGGCCCCTTCGGGGAGCTGGAGCCTTCGGAAAAATAAGTGGGCCCGAGCCTGGCAACCCCCTTGCGAAGCAAGAACTTTAATCTAATTTAACTTCATCAAATCTATAAAGAACTCTTTTTTTTGGATCATAAGTAGCATTATAATATCTACCTAACTTTTTTGGGCTCTCCTGTGGTAGAAGCCTTTTTTGCCAGATATATATTTCTGGTTTAAACACAGGCCCTGGATACACGATTAATCTGAATTTATCTTTTTTTACCAAAGTCTTTGGAAAATCTATTAAGTGCTCTCGAATTATGTGCCCTACAGCAATTTCTTCTAGCATGAAATCAATGTTTGCTTGACAGGGTTCTCTTTCTCCTAATGCTTCAAGGAGATATTTTTTGAAATCTTTGTTTTTTTTGTAAAGCTTATACAAGGCTTCAAAAAAAGGCTGAAAACAGTCAGAGTTTAGAATAATGTAATCAAAAGGCAGGAAATGAAATGCGCCTGGCATATAAGTTCCCTTTTTCAAGATTAACCTTTTTAGAGCGTTTCTATGTGCAAGCATTTGCTGGGTTGTTCTTTTCCTGACAGTATAAGCAAATTCTTTTGTATTAAAATAAAGCCCGTTTGTGTAAAGAAAAACAACATCATTGCCAGGAATATTAATTTTATCGTCCAGAACAGCCATGTATTCCATGCATTTCTCTGGGCTTTGATCTCCTTGCAATCTACTCATGGAAAGAGGAAAGATAACATATCCATCTGTTGGAAGCTTATTTATATCCTTGCCTTTAAGAGTCATGTTGATTTCTCCTTAATTTTCTTTAATAACCCTAACCTCAACCTTTCTGTTGCTTCTAGGTCCATCCAATTCAACCACCATGATTGATTGCCAAGTGCCGAGCTTTAGCTTTCCATTCTCCACAGGTATTGATTCGCTAGGACCAAGCACTGCTGCTTTGATATGAGCACCAGCATTCCCATCAACTCTGTCATGCAGGTAGCCTGCGTTGTCAGGGATGGCTTTGTTAAGAGCCTTAAGAAAATCAACACACACATTAAGATCATAGTTCTCATTAATGATAATGGCTGCGGTTGCATGAGTAATAAATATGTTGCATATGCCGTTCTTTACTTTGCTCTTCTTAACTATATCATTAACTTTATCAGTGATATCTATTAATTCTTGCTTTTTAGATGTGTTAATAGTGATTTTCATTTTTTCTTTTACTATTTAATGTTTGTCGAGTTATGCTTTTTGTAGAAAACTCTTTGTTTTTTAATATTTTATTAATTAACCACTCTTGAATATATGGGAAAGTTTATATATCTCTTACTTTTAGTACTAGTAGAGGTATGATGGATAGAGCGCCTGTTCTTAGGATTCAACGACTTACCAAGAGGTTTGGAAAGAATACTGTTCTTAAAGGAGTCTCTCTTGATATTCATGAGGGAGAAATCTTTGGGGTTGTAGGTGCTAGCGGGAGTGGTAAGACCACTTTGCTTAGAACCCTTATTGGTTATTTAGCTCCCGAGGAAGGAGATGTTAGGTTTAGGTATGATTACTTTGTTAAGAGAATCGTTCAGAGTGACAAGCCCATGTACGCCTCTATTTATAAGATGCCAAAGCTTTCTAGGAATATCTTTGGCTTTGCTAGTCAAGAGCCTTCTTTTTATAAAAAACTTACAGTAAGGGAGAATCTTAGGTATTTTGGTTCATTATACAATCTTCCTAAGAGAGCCCTTGATTCAAACACAGACATCCTTTTGGCTTTGATGGATTTAAAACGAGCTCAAAACACTCTTGCAGGTGATTTATCAGGAGGCATGGAGAGAAGACTTGATATTGCGTGTGCCTTAATCCATGATCCAGAAATACTAATCTTGGATGAACCCACATCTGATCTTGATCCTCTGCTTCGAGACCATATCTGGAGTCTTGTTCAGAAGATTAACAAGAAAGGAACCACCATTATTCTTGCGAGTCATCATCTCTCTGAGGTCGAGACTTTTTGCTCCAGAATAGCCATTATTAAGGACGGTAGAATTGTTGATGTTGCCAGTCCTGCAAGATTAAAAACCAAGTACGCGGAGTCTCAGGAGATAAGGATACAGACTTATCCTGGTAATTATGCTAATATTAGTCGAAGTATAAAAAAACCTGGAAGCAGGGTTTTTGATGTCCAGATAAAAGGTTCAGAACTCTTAATATATTCTGACCAGCCTCAAATCGTGCTGCATGATTTGCTTCACACCCTTAATAACATGAAGGAGGAGCTGATTGATATCAAGGTTTCAAGGCCTGGCTTGGATGAATTGTTCCTTAGAATTACAGGGAAATGAGCATTAAGAAAAAATGAAACTAATCAGCATCATAAAAAAGAATTTCAAGCTCTTATTAAGAGCCAAGGCTTCTGCTTTCACAGTACTAGTAGGCCCTCTTCTTATCGTCCTCTTGGTAGGCCTGGCTTTTAGTGGTAAGACTTCTTATGAACTAAGTATTGGCTATTATGCTCCTACATATAATAATCTCACAGACGATTTTATTGAGGGTCTTGAGCAGAGTTATTACTATATTCAGGAGTTCAAGAACGAGCAGAGTTGTGTTAAGAAGATAGAGGAGGGCATTATTCATACCTGCATAATCTTTCCTAAGGACTTTGAGATAAGGAATGAGCAGAGGAATGAACTTAGATTCCTAGTTGATTATTCTAGGATGAATCTGGTGTATAAGGTGATAGAGTCTGTTTCTGATATTCTTGAGATTGAGTCTAAGGAGCTGAGTTATTCTTTAACCCAGGTTCTTCTTTCAAAAATCAACATCACAGTTCATGACTTAGATGAGGACATCGTTTTTGTATCAGACCTGAATCCTCGCTTAAACCTGCTCATGGCTGATTTACAAAAGGCAAATACCAACACAGAGGCCATGAGGTTTGACTTAGAAGAGGTTAGTGTTGCAAGCCTGAACACCAGGTTTTCTGCTCTTAATAAGACCATTACTGAGATACAGAACAAAGGTCTTGAGCTTATTAATGAGAGCATGGATTATATTGAGATTATAAAGGATGATGCTGGCTGGGATGAGAATGAAACAGCAGAGCTTGAAGAGGATTTTAATGAGTTGAAAAATGAGACCTTGGAGTTGTATAATGCAACACCTGAGAAGATTCAGAGCGTGGTGAGTGCTATTACTAAGCTTTCCTCTTCTCTGGATGAATTAGAGTCAGACCTTAATAAGAGTAAGCAGCTCAAAGAAGATACAATGGAAAAACTAGCCTCTGCTAAGGATAATCTTTCAAGCCTGCAGACCAGTCTCTCTGATTTGAAAAATGCTCTGGAGAAAAGCAGAAATAATCTTAAGAGCATAAGCATCACAAGAGCAGAGACCATTGTGAGTCCTGTGAACACCAAGATAGAGCCTGTTATCTCAGAAACCTCTAAACTTACCTTTACCTTCCCTTTCCTTTTGGTGCTTGTAATCATGTTTGTTGCTCTTCTCTTATCCAGCACCATAATAATATTTGAGAAGAACTCAAAGGCTTTTTTCAGGAGCTTTATCACTCCTACAAGACCAGAGTTCTTTGTGCTAACCACCTTTCTAACCAGCTTTATAGTAATAATCTTACAAACCATAATCATCCTTGGGCTGGCTAATTATTATTTGCAAGTACCCTTGTTTAAGAACGCTCTTTCAACTGTTTTAGTCCTTCTTGCAACAACCACCTTCTTTATTGTGCTGGGAATGGCTGTTGGCTACCTATTCTCAACTCAGGAAGGAGCAATAATGACTTCTATTGTTCTTGGTGCAGTGTTCATGTTCTTATCCAACTTAGTGGTGCCATTGGAAAGCCTTGCGCCTGCTTTTTCAAAAATAATAAAGTACAATCCCTATGTGATATCTTCAGAGCTTTTAAGAAAATCCTTGTTATTCAAGATTGAGACCTCAGAGACATGGATGCTGATTCTGATTTTATTAGGAGCAGCATTAATAATATTGTTATTAATACTCTTATTTCAAGGAGTTATGCGAAAGAAGAGGATAAGACAACCCCTAGATATGCTTGAGAACATGCTTTTACACCCTGAAAAAGCAGCAGCAAAAATACCTACCAAGGAAGGGGTTTCAAGGGCCGGCAATCTAAAGCTGTTGTTAAAAAAGGTTTCAGATATGACCCAAGCAGAGTTTGAAGAGAATGTTAATCTTAGGCAGAACAAGGTGACTGAGTGGGCTAAGAGCATGGGGAAAAAGAAGCTTGCTTCTAAAATAAAAAGAACTCTTTCTAAGAATGAAATAATGAAGCTTTTGGTTGAGGAGATAAAGAAAGAGGAGAAAAAGGAGAGGAAAACCAAAAAAAAACATGAAGACTAGGCTTTTCTCTTATTAATTATAAGTTTTTAGACTTCTAAAATGATAGAATATTAGATAAACTTTTTAAATAAAGCCTTTTAACTCTTTCTAAAACCAAGCAATTTAGCAATTAATACTTAAATATTTGTAGGGGGTGTTATCCTTGAAAACTTCAAGAAAACCTAAACACAAAGAAGAACATGAACATATGGAACACAAAGAACATAAAGAGGAGCATAAAGAGCATAAAAAGCCACAGAAAAAGATAGTTGAGAAGAAAGTTGAACCAAGGCCTGAGCAAAAACTGCCAGGAACTTCTTATTACTGGGTTTCAGGAATAATAATAGTTGTGCTCCTAGCTCTTATTATCATTCTCTTGGTAAGAGATGCGGGCCCTCCAACCGGGCCTGGAGATACTGGAGGTACTGGTGGTCAAGAAATACCTGATGAGGATAAAGTAAAAGTAGAGTTCTATGTTATGAGTCAATGCCCTTATGGAACTCAGGTAGAAGATGCGTTTTATCCTGTGCTTGAGAAAATGGGAGAAGCAGTAGATTTTCATCTAGACTACATTGTGACTGAGACCTCACCAGGAACATTCCAATCCTTGCACGGCGAAAAAGAGGTAAAAGGCAATATTGTGCAGCTATGTGCAATGAAGTATTACTCTGAGGATTACAAGTACATGGACTTTATTATCTGCCAGAACAAAGACGCAGCAAATGTTGACACCAACTGGGTGAAATGCGCAGCAGATAGTGGCCTGGATGCTGTAAAGCTAAGAACCTGCTTAGAAGGTGAAGAGGGCAAACAACTCTTAAGAGAGTCAATGCAGAAAGCCCAGGCAAGAGATGCAACAGGAAGCCCTACTATGTATATCGATGATGTGCCTTATCAAGGGCAGAGAGATGCTTTGTCATTCCAAAGAGCTATTTGTCAGTTTACAGAACTTGAGGAATGTGCTGATATTCCTGAATGTGCAAGTGATGCTGATTGTACAGAAGAACAGGGCATGATAGGGGTGTGTAATAATCCTAATCAGGCAAATGCTTTCTGCACTTATGAGGAGCCTGTAGAAGTGGATTTTATTGTCCTAACTGCTGATGACTGCACAGGAGACGCGTGCGATACTACCAGGGTTGTCCAAATAACCCAGCAATACTTCCTAGGAGCAAAGAAAAAGGAGGTGGATGTTGATAGTGCAGAGGGCAAACAACTTGTAGAGAAATACAACATAGAGGTTGTGCCTGCTTACCTCTTTGATGCAAGCCTTGCAGATACCAGAACCTGGAAGACAATGACAAGCATACAAAGTTCTTTTGAAAAAATAGATGACAAGTACAAGTTATTGGATAAGGCAACAGGAGCCACCCATTTTGTTAGTGAAGAGGCAAGGCAAAAGTTTTATGATGCAATCGGAGTTGTGCTTGGGGATAACAAGCCTCAGATTGATTTCTTTGTGATGAGCTACTGTCCTTATGGTAACCAAGCAGAAGAAGGCATAGAGCCAGTTTATCAGCTATTAAAAGGCAAAGCTGATTTTAATCCAAAATATGTTATTTACAGTAACTACGGAGGAGGCGGCCCTAATTATTGTATAGATAATGATAACCTGTGTTCAATGCACGGCATACAAGAGCTTAACCAGAATGTTCGAGAGGCTTGTGTTGGTAAGCACATGGGTATGGATGAGTGGTTTGAGTTTGCTCTTGCAATGAATGATAAGTGTACCTCACAAAATGCAGATACCTGCTGGGAGCCAGTAGCAGAAGACCTTGGGCTTGATGTTGAGACCATAAAGAAGTGTGAGGAAGAAGAAGCAGTTGCTCTTATGAGCGCTGATAAAGAGCTGGGTGACAAGCTTAAGGTATCAGGCAGCCCAACAGTGTTTATTGATGGCGAATCTTACAGTGGTGCAAGAACACCAGAGGCTTACAAGCAAGCCTTGTGCGCTGCGTTTGATGAACCGCCAGAGGAGTGTGATGCTGTGCTTGGAGGAGATACGCAGGCAGGGACTCAAGGACAGTGCTAAATTTTTTATTTATTTTTATCTAATTATTTATTTTTATCTAATTTTTAAAAAAAGGGATTAAGTTGTGCCTAGCAATACCTGGTAAAGTAGTAAGTATTGATAAGGAGAAAGGCTTTGCAACAGTTAATTATTCTGGGGAGCAGAGAAAGGCAAGCACACAGCTAGTTGAGGTTAAGCCAGGGGATTATGTAATTGTACAAGCACAGTTTATTATCCAGAAGATTCCTAAAAAAGAAGCCTTAGAGGCGATAAAGGTATGGCAGGAGAACGAAAAGAAATAAGCTCTGAAACTCCTGAAAGGTATTTCTTGAAATATGCTTATCCTTGTTCTTTTGTGCTTGTTGATTTAGGCAAGATAACAGATGAAAAAAGAAAAGAATTGGAGAAACAACTCTTAAACAATGAGCCAATTGACAGAACAGAACTTGAGAACATTTTCAAAGCAGCCTTTAAGAGACTAAAAGAAATTGCAAAAGAGATGAAAAAGGATTACTGGGACTTAGAGGTTATTAAGGAGTATTTTTTTGGAGAAAAACACAATGATTTTATTGATAAACAAGAAGGCATGTACTCTGAGTTTAGCCCTACTATTAGAGAGCTTTGCAAGGTTCATAAAGCAGAGGTTACTGAAAAAAGAGAAAATATTCTGACAGTGAAGTATGCAGGTATTGCAAGAAATGTGTTTGCTACTTTAGTACCAGATGCTAAAGTTGGTGACAAAGTTACTGTTCACTGGGCTTTTGCAATAGAGAAGGTTGCTTGAAGTTTCTTTAAGATTGTTGAGAACCAAACAACAGAGGTTAAGCCTAGGACTAATAGAATTATTCCAACAATCTGAGAAGGCACGATTACTACATCTGCAAAGAGAAGGTTAAGAACCGTTGTTATTACAGAGCCAAGCAGCAAAATACTTGTTGCAACACTTGCTTTTATATGCTTTAAACCAGAGTACCAGGTAAATACATAGCTAAGCAAGAAAAGAGATGTTACAAGTATCCATAGGAAGTGTGAGCTTGTTAATGATGTTACTAAAACCAGTTTTCCTGTTGCTACTAAAAACACAATGATTAGCAATGAACCAAAGAACATCCTGCCAAAAGCAACCACTTTACTATCTAATGTTTTTAGAGCATGTTTTGAAATAACAGTTTCTATACCCCAGAACAAGGTTGCTGCTAGTATCAATATATCACCTGTTGCAAACACAAAATTATTTAGTTTTAGTAAAAGGAAATTGCCGGTGAGCAGAAGAATGGCTCCAATAATTATTCCTTTGTTCAGTTTTTCTTTTAAAAAAATCAGTGCCAAGATCCCAACCCATACAAACATGGTCTTATGAATAAAAGCTCCTTGGGCTGCACTAGTTAATTGTAAGCCTCTAAAGAACAATAAGAAAGGAATGCTGCCTCCGAATAATCCTATTAAGAATAGCTTTCCAAGGTCTTTTTTTGACAGGGCTCTTAATTTCTTAAAGTCCATTGCCAGCAGAATTAATGAGAACAAAAAGATAGCCACAAGTATATTTTTTGCACCTGTGAAAAGAAAAGCATCAATTCCTCTAACCCCAAATTTATTTATGAATATAGATACTCCTGAAATAACTGCGGTTCCTAGAACAAAAAATAACCCTCTCCTCTTCATGACAATCTTTAAATAAAGGGTTGTATTTATATGTTTTGGTGTGAGTGAAAAATGAAAAAAATCTTAGTGTTTGGTAACCCTTATCTAAAAGAAGATAATCTTGCTGTTAAGATAGCAAAGAAAATCAAAGTGGCTGGAGTTGAGATTGTGCACTGTACAAACCCTGACGACCTCTTAAACCATGACATGAACCAAAGCATTATCCTGGATGTTGCCAAAGGCATAGATAAAGTTGATGTTTTTGATGATATTGACAGCCTTGAGTTTAGTGTGATTTTTTCTCTGCATGACTTTGATTTAAGTTATTTCTTAAAAATATTAAAAGAGACTGGAAAGCTTGAAAGAGTTAAAATAATAGGGATACCGCAGACATATGATGAGGCTAGAGCTGTTAAAGAAGTTAAAGAATTAATCAATAAAATAACTTAAGAAAGAAAATAAATAATTTAAGGATATCTGGCTGACAAAATTCCAGTGGCTGTTTGCTCATATGTACCTCCTGATAAAAGATATTTAATAGTAATATCTTGTGAATAAGTTTCACCACTTATTCCAGGAGTTCCAGGGCAGGTAAATTTAACTGTTTCTCCATTACTTATAGCAACCCCTGCTGGCGTACACTCGTTTTCAACAGTTACAGTTACTGAACTAATATCCCTTCCCTGAGCATTAAAAAGCGAAAAAGTGACTGTTCCGTCTGCGCCAATATTATAATCAAAGCAGTCAAAGCCTGCTTCTATAGTGCATCTTGTCGGTATAAAGGCAGTTGGTTCCATTACTCCATAATAAGCTAAGAAGACAGTTACTATTAGTACAAATATTATTATAGGTAACACAATGCTAAGGATTATTCCTGTAACTGCCAAGCCTTTTCCTTTTTGATTAGGGTCTTTTTTTATTTGAACCAAAGCAATTATTCCAAATATTAATCCTAAAAGAGGAAAAAGAAGGGCAAATATTAGTGATAAAATGGCCATAACATTAGTTTTTTGCTCAGTGGGTAGCTGTGGTGCTTGAGTTGGTTGTTCAGGTCTTGGTAGGGGTGTTGATTGAGATCTAGATGGGGGTGTTGGCGGAGAATTTGGTGGGGGTTGTGGAGGAGTTTGAATAGATACCATTATGTTTCACCTCTAATTTATCAATCGGTTTTTATCTTTAAATAACTTTTGATTAATTATTATCTATTAATAATAACCTTTAAATACCTGCTTTTGCTTTTCTTATTGATTATGGGTAAGGTTTTGGGAAAAAAGAGGTTGTATGAGTTCCTAGAAAAGGTTTCTAAAGGTGCTGACTTAATTGCTCCTGTTAAAACAGATACGCTTAGGTTTGGAATTATTAAGGATTTTAATGACATCTGCCTTGAGGGCAGGCCTCTTTTTCCTCTTAAGAAGTTCTTTTCACCTGCAAAACAAGACTTGTTCAGGTTGAACCTTGGTGAAAAAGACGAGCCTTTCAAGGAAGAGAAAATAATGATTAAGCCCAGGGTTATATTCGGCGGTAGACTATGTGATTTTAACGGCTTATTAAAGCTTGATAAACTTTTCTTGTCAGAAGAATTCCAGGATGATTATTACAAGGAAGCCAGGGAAAAAACCTTGCTGATTGGCATTAACTGTGACCCACCTCCCAGCAAGTATTGTTTTTGCGAGTCAATGGATTTAGAGAAATATTATGATTTATTCTTTCATGACATGGGAGATAAGTATTATATTGAGTCAGGCAGTGCTAAAGGACAAGCCTTAATAATGGATTTAGAGGATTATGACTTCTTGATGCCTAATATTCATTGTGAAAAAAAGCTGGTTAGGAAAGAGCTTGCTCAGCACTATGAAGACCCTGCTTGGGAGCAAGAGAATGAGAAGTGTCTTAGCTGTGGAAAATGCACTTCTCACTGCACTACTTGTCTCTGCTTTGATATGCTTGATGAGATGCAAGCTAATCTTAAAAATGGTAAGCGCTCCAAGGAATGGGATTCGTGCCAGTTTGAAAACTTCACTCTTGTTGCAGGAGGTCTTGTTTTCAGAAAGGAGCGGCTTCCCAGGTTTAAACACAGGATTTATCATAAACTGCAGTACTTTAGGGAAAAGTTTGGCATGGACATGTGCACTGGGTGTGGCAGATGCATTGAGGCTTGTCCTAGGTTGATTGATTTTACAGAGGTGATTAATAAGTTCAAATAAAGAGAAGGAAAAATGTTATTCAAATCAGAAACTTTCAAGATTGTGAAAAAAGAGAAGCAAACAGAGGATGATTGTTTGTTTAGGCTAGAGCCTGTTGGCAAGAAAAAAATAAAGCTTAGTTATGAACCAGGCCAGTTCTTTCAAGTATCTGCTCCTGGAATTGGAGAAGCACCTTTCTCTGTTTGTTCATATGATAAAGAGTTTATTGAATTCAACATCCGAGGATTAGGAGATGTTACTAATCATTTATTAAAGCTAGAGCCAAGCGATAAAATATGTCTTAGAGGTCCTTATGGCACCAGCTATCCAATGGAACAATTAAAAGGTAACAGCCTGGTGATTATTGGTGGAGGCACAGGCGTGGCTCCTCTTAGAGGGGTGTTAAAGTATCTTGAGAAGCACAGAGCTGATTATGATAGAGTGCATCTCTTCTTTGGTTTTAGAGATCCTAATGAAATCTTGTTTAAGAAGGATATGGAGCAGTGGAACAGAATCTTTGACCTAAACCTGACTGTTGATAAAGCACCTGATAGTTATACAGGCAAGGTTGGTTTAGTCACTAAGATTGTTGAGGAGTCAGGTCTTAATAACAAGAAAAAAGCAGTTATGATATGCGGTCCTCCAATAATGATAAAGTTCACAATCCTGACTCTGGAGAAGCTTGGATTTCACCATGACCAAATCTTTGTGAGCTTTGAGAGAAGAATGAAGTGCGGGGTTGGCATGTGCGGTCACTGCATGATATCAGGTTTGTATGTTTGCAAGGATGGTCCTGTTTTTAGATATGATAAGGTTAAAGGGTTGCATGAGTAGAATTAATAAGTCTGTCCGGCGTTTGAGAACTCGATACTTATTGTTTAAAATTTTGAAGTTAAAATAAAAATAATTATTTGCTCGCTCGCTTTGCTCGCGAGGGAAAAGATGAAAAAGACAAAAAAAGCATCAAAAGCAAAAAAGCCTAGAGTAGGCATCCAGAGCATTACTGGGTGTGCTGGCTGCCAGTTAAGTTTATACTTCATAGAGGATGTCCTGCTTGAACTGTTTGATAAGATAGAGTTGGTTGCTGCTCCAATGATTAAGGGTAAGAATGAAGAAGAAAATTATGATATTTTATTTGTTGAGGGCAGTGTTAGTTCAAAAGAAGACTTGGAAAATCTGCTTAAGTGGAGAAAACAAGCTAAGTTCTTGATTGCTCTGGGGGCGTGTGCTTCTCATGGTTGCATGCAGTCAATGAAGCACATGATGCATGAAGAAGAAGTAGAAGCAGCTGTTTATAATAAGTTTCCTTCTGATAAAAGATTAAAGCCAATTACTGCTGTTCCTTTACATAAGCATGTTCAAGTTGATTTTTACATCCCTGGTTGTCCTCCTGACAAAGAGGAAATTGAAAGGGTGCTTAAATGGCTTTTACAAGGCATAAAACCAAGGGTTTATGACAAGGCTGTTTGTCATGAGTGCAGTTTAAAAGAAAATTATTGCTTGTTAGATCAAGGGATAGAATGCTTAGGGCCTTTGATGAACGGTGGATGCAAAGCCTTATGTCCTGATTATAATCATCCCTGTACTGGATGCAGAGGCATGCTTGATGATGCTAATCTTAAGTCAGGCAAAGAGATATTAAGGGATAAAGGCTTTGACCCTGACTTAATGATAAAGAGGATGACTAAATATAATACTTTACAGTTCATGGAGTTTGAGAGTAAGCCTAAGGAAGAGAAAAAGTAAAAATGACAAAAATAAAATTTTTGAATTCACAAAAGCAAAGCTTTTGGGACTCAAAATCAAAGATTTTGTTGTTTCAAATAAAAAACAAGATTTGAAAATGCCAAGCATAAACTTAAATCACATCTGCAAAGTAGAAGGCCATGGTAGCTTGCACGTTGAGATAAAAGGCAGTAAGTTGATAAAGTGTAAGCTTGGTACTGTTGAAGGGGCTCGTTTCTTTGAAGGAATTGTTAAGGGTAAAAGACATGATGATGTTCAGGAGATTACTTCTAGGATTTGCGGTATCTGTTCTTGTGCTCATACAGTTGCAAGCTTGCAAGCCCTTGAGAATGCTATGGGTGTAAAGGTTTCTGAGCAGACCAGGAGGTTGAGAGAACTCTTATCTATTGGCGAAAGGATTAGGAGTCATGCAACCCATCTTTACTTCCTTGCTCTTCCTGATTATCTTGGCTATGAATCAGCACTAGCAATGGTTAGCAAGTACAAAAAAGAGGTTCTCAGGGCTTTGCACCTGATAAAGTTGGGTAATAACATGGTTCAAAGGATTGGGGGTAAAGAAATGCATCCCTTTACCAGTGTTATTGGAGGCTTTACTCATGTGCCTGATAAAAAAACTGTTAAGTATTTGCAAGCTGAGTTAAAAAAAGCTCTTCCAGAAGCAATATCAACTGCAAAGCTGTTCTTGAAATTAAAGCAACCAAAATTTGAAGCTGAAAAAGATTATCTTGCTTTAAATCCAGAAAAAGACTCTCCGCTTATATCAGGAGACCTCATCTCTCTCAGCAGCCTGAACATAAAGCCAGCAGAGTACGACAAATTCATTGATGAGGAAGTAATGCCTTACTCAACAGCCAAGTTCTCAAAACTAAATGGAAAACTCTTTTGTGTTGGCAGCCTTGCAAGGATTAATACGAATTATGATAAGCTAAGCCCTACAGCAAAGCAACTGTTTAAACAAGCAAAACTAGAATTACCAATACATAATCCTTATTATAACAATTTAATGCAGGCAATAGAGCTTGTTCACTGGGTTGAGAGGGGTTATGCTCTGCTTGACTATGATTTTAGGTTTGAGGGGCTTCCTAAAGTAAAGGCAAGAAGGGGTAGGGGAGTAAGTGCTGTTGAGGCTCCTAGAGGAATACTTTTCCACGACTATACTATTAATGAAAAAGGAGTTGTTGAGAAATGTAATATAATAACACCAACAGCTCAGAATCTTAGAGCAATAGAGGATGATGTTAGGCTGTTGATTGAGCAAATGCTTAAGCAGAAAAAGAAAAAGTATAAGATTATCCTTGAAGTGGAAAAGCTTATAAGAGCTTATGACCCTTGCTTTTCATGCAGTGCTCATTTCTTAAAAGTAAAATGGGTTAAGAAGTGATTTTTTTATCCGAATTATTTGAAAAGCTTTTTTTCTAGCTCAGCAATCTTAGCCTGATAAGGCAACCATGCTTCAGGATATTTATCCCTGTCTTTTTCCTCAGTTTTTAAGAAATCGCCTAGGATTCTAACATACTTCTCCAGATGTGTGCCATATTTCTCAGAATATTTCTTTATGTTTGTAATGGTTTCTTTTAGGAAATCAGGAGGAAAGTTTTCTGCGCTGTCCAAAATTCTTTTTACTCCATAACTAGAACCAACACCGCCTGCTATTGTATAAGGCGGAGGTGAGATTTTTAGGCGTGTAACTGTTTTTGGAGCAATTACATTCCTGAAGTTTAGGTTTCCAAAAACAAAAACATCCTCTCCTATAAAACACTCAGGATAAATGATTGTGTTGCTAAAGCTTCTGCCTTGCGCCCATAAAGTCTTATCAGGTGCCTTGAATTCATGGTCATGCGTAAAGATGCTCACACCAGAAGCACAGTTAAAAGCACCATAAATGATTATTTTTCCACTACCATCTAGGTAAGTGTCTCCTCTAAGGCCTGTTATGAACACTTTTTTGCCCCCTGTTAAGATGGTTATATTTGAAGGGTTGAATTTTACTAGGTCTCCTCCTTCTGGATTATCAAATCTTACTCCTGTTCTTATGTCCAGTTTAGAAAAATCATCACATTTTATCCCAGAGTATTTCCACATAAGGCTCCTTAGTTTAGAAGTAGAACCGTCTCTTACTGAGAGCGGATGAGAGTCGACGTATTTTAATAGGAACTGGATAAATTGGTTCTGTACTGTTCTAATCTTTCTTGCTTCCTCGTCCTTTTCATCCTTTTGGTATTTCAAGTCAATACTCTCAGATAAAAAGTTCTCAATAGAATCCAGTTTTTCCTCTCCATAGAACCAGCTATCAATAAGCTTTTCTGCTAGTTCAACTTTGTTGCGTGAAAGCAGGTCAGTTACCATTTTTCTTAATACACTCATCCCTTTTTTCATACGAGGAGAGAAAGAACACTCCTTTTTTAAACATTTTGCTTTTATTAAGTGATAAATAAACTTTAAATAAGCTCTTTGGTGCTATATATTTAAAATGAGGACTCTACTTGATAATTTAAAGGAAAAAGCAAAGCAAGATCCAAAGACTATCGTCTATGCAGAAGGCAGTGATGAAAGAGTTATAAGAGCAGCAGAGAGAGTGACAAAAGAGGGAATTGCAAAGATAATTCTTGTTGGTGATGAAAACAAGATTAATAACAAGGCTCAGGAGCTAGGTGTTAGTCTGGAAGGCGTGAGAATAGTTAATCCTGCTAATTGTGCAGACTATGATAAGTATGCTAATGCTTTTTTTGAGCTAAGAAAACACAAAGGCATAACCTTTGATCAAGCAAAAGAAACCCTTCAGGACTGTGCTTATTTTGGTACCATGCTCGTGCAACTAGGAGAAGCTGATGGTCTTATCTCAGGAGCAGCACACCCAACAGCCCATACTCTGAGACCTGCGCTCCAAATAATTAAGACGCACGAGAAGTTCCACAAAGTATCTAGTGTTTTCTTGATGATGCTTGAAAACAGGCTTATCTTGTTTGCAGACTGCGCGGTTGAGATAGAACCTGATGCAAAAGACTTGGCTATTATTGCGATTGATACCGAGAAAACTGCTAAGAAGTTTGGAATAGAGCCAAGAGTGGCAATGCTGTCATTCTCGACGCGTGACTCAGCAAAGCACCCCTTAGTTGACAAGGTGAAAGAAGCAACTGCAATTGTAAAAGACAAAGCTCCTGATGTAATAGTAGAAGGAGAGATGCAGGTAGATGCTGCTCTTGTACCTGAAGTATGTGAGAAAAAGTTTCCTGGTTCAAAACTAAAAGGAGATGCTAATATTCTTATATTCCCAGACCTTAACTCTGGCAACATAGCTTATAAGCTGGTGCAGAGACTGGCCGGAGCCCACGCTGTAGGTCCTATCCTCCAAGGTCTTAGAAAGCCGGTTAATGATTTGTCAAGGGGCTGCAATGTTGAGGATGTAGTGGATGTAACTGTAATAACCGTTGTTGAGGCGCAGGGAGAATAGATAAAATAAATAACAAAGATAATATAAAAGAGGTTTTTTATGAAAATCCTAGTTTTAAACTCAGGCAGCAGCTCCTTAAAGTACAAGTTATTTGACATGATAAAGCATAAACTCTTATTAGCAGGTCATGTTGATGGTATTGGTCTTGACAGATGCATTGTAAGAATAAAGCATGATGAAAAAACTGAAGAAAAACACCATGTTGTAAAAGACCATGTAGATGCAGTAATGATAGCTTTGAAATCATTAAAAGAAAAAGAAATAATAAAAGAGTATGCTGAGATAGGAGCTGTTGGCCACAGGGTTGTGCATGGAGGAGAACACTACTCTGATCCAACTCTTATTGATGAGAAGGTGATAAGAACCATAAGATTATTATCAGACCTTGCGCCTCTACATAACCCTCCAAATCTTGCAGGAATCCTGGCTTGTAAAAAGATGCTTCCACACACACCCCAAGTAGCTGTTTTTGACACAGCCTTTCACCAGACTCTAGAACCACATGCTTATCTCTATGGATTACCTTATGATTTATATGAGAAGTATAAGATAAGAAAATACGGATTTCATGGTACCAGTCACAAGTATGTTGCTCACCAAGCCATAAAGCTGCTAGACAAAAAAGAGTCAAAAATAATTACTTGTCATCTAGGAAACGGGGCTTCACTAGCAGCTGTTAAGAATGGAAAATCTATTGATACAAGCATGGGCTTCACCCCTCTTGAAGGCTTAATAATGGGGACCAGGACAGGTTCAATGGACCCTGCAATACCCATCTATCTAGCAAGGGATAAAGGCTTTAAGCTTAATGAACTGGACAAGATGTTTAATAAGGAATCAGGCTTGTTAGGCGTGTCTGGTTTAACCCAAGATGTAAGAGACTTACACAAGGCAAGTCTTAAAGGCAATAAAAGAGCAAAGCTATCCCTTGAATTGTTTGCTTATAGAGTAGCCTTCTATATAGGAGGATACCTTGCTTTGCTCGGAGGACTAGATACTCTTGTATTCACAGCAGGCATAGGAGAAGGAGCCTGGTTCATGAGAAAAGCCATCTGCAAATATTTAAAGCCAATAGGAATAGTAATGGATGATAAGAAGAACAGAAAAGACGAAGCCATAATCTCAAAACCTCATTCAAAAGCAAAGATATATGTAATACCAACCAACGAGGGGCTGCAGATAGCAAGAGAGACTAAAGAATTGGTTGGAAAATAAGCTACTTCTTTAAGAACATTTAAATATGAGTATTTCTAAAGATAAATATAGACTAGTACAAAATGGAAAAAGAAGAGGGGTGATAAAGAATGCAGTTCAGAACAAAAACACCACAATGGTTTCTGGTTCTCTATGCTGTGCTAATAACTGTGCTAGGTATTTTTTCTCTAATAGACTTGATAAAAGGCACAGAATGCGTTGTAGGAATATATTATACAATGATATTTGTGTTGTTCAGTATAGCAATGGTAGTCTATTTTATGTCAAAAGGTTATGAGATTAAGAGTTGGTTAATGCCTTTATGTTTCTTAGTATTAGCCTTTGTAGGGATTTCCTTACAAACCTTTTTTGACAGGGTCTGGTCTTATGCAGGAGCAAGAGCCATCCAGTACCTTAAGACTATCCTGTTCTGGGTGTTCATCTTCTTTATAGACCTCTTGTACTTACACCCACATGTTAAGAGGAAGTTTAAGAGGAAGAGGAAATAGATTTTTTGTTTTTTCTTTATTATTTTACTTAAGGGTTATAGTTAGAAATAGAGACAAAAGAGTTTATTTAGATACTCCTTTGTAATAGTAAAAAGGACAAATTTTATAAATAAGGCGCTCTTTCTTTAATCAATGGATAAATTACCTAAAAAAATGAAAATACCTTTGGCTTTAGGATATGAAAGACTGCATGATTTACTAGAATCTCAAGGTTATTCTTTGCTTAGTAGTCTAGATTGTAAGTCAGAAAAATTTCATGAGAACATTAAGAATGTATCTGAATATCTTGTTGGCGAGTACAAACAGAATCAGTATGAGATAGTAATTTTGCCTAGATTATTAGCTCTCCATCCCCGTACTTGGAACATTCCTGAGAAAGACTCTGTACATTGTGTTTATGTTAGATCAAAGAAATGATTATCCTTTGCCACACCATCTCTTCAGCTCTTCCCATCTAGTATCAATATTCTTTTGGAGCTGTTCAATGATGTGTTGGTTTTCTGGCTTCATTAAATGCCTGAACCTTTTCTGCATCTTAAGCCATTCAATTACTGTCTTTTTATTATCGCCAGGGTCATAGTTCAGTATCCACTTACCATTATCCACTTCAAATAAAGGCCAGAAACAAGTGTCAACTGCCATCTTAGCAAGCTTTAAGGTTAAGTGCATTGGATATTTCCATCCAGGAACACAAGGACTTAGCACATTGATAAAGGCAGGTCCTTTGACTGCAAAGGCTTTTTCTGCTTTTCTAACCAAATCCATATAATTATGAGGGCTGGCTTGAGCAACATAAGGGATATGATGACCTGCAACCACTGCTGTCAAGTCTTTTTTGAACTGTTCTTTACCTTTATGCACTTTTCCTACTTGAGATGTATTGGTCCATGCACCAAAAGGAGTGCTGCTACTTCTCTGAATGCCTGTGTTATGCACCACTATACCGTCAGCCACAAAGTTGTGCTCGCCTTCAACTCTTAAGTCTAAAGTTGGTTGTTCCTTTACAAACTTAACAGAAATTATTTTTTCAGAGCTAAACCATTCATTATCTGCTAAGAAGTCTCTTTGTTTTGTTTGAGAAAGATATTTTTTAATGTCAGGTTGTTTCTTTTTACTAAAACAGATGTATCCATAACTGGAATCTTCTAATAACTCTCTGTAAACTACGAGGCTTCCCTTCTTTTTCTTTTGTTGATGTATCTTTCCCACTCTGTAAGTCATTGTTTGTAGCAATAATCTTAGTGTTTTTAACAACTCAATACTTGCAGATACATATCTGTGGCTTCTTCCTATTTTGTATCCATCTGAAAGCATTAATCCTTTGAGAAAGGCTTCTTTTTCTTCTTGTGGTAAGGTAAAAAGCCAGCTTGGAATGATTTTATTCTTTGCTCCATTACCAAAACCAAGCGAATCAATAAATTTAGCTAGATTTACTGAGTATATGTAAAAATAATTTTTATCTTTTTCAGATAATTCTTTTCTAAATATTTTTCTATAAACCTCTTTTAATCTCTTTCTTGCTTTTGTGTTTCTTGGGAGAGCAAAACCTGTTTCTGCTTTATGAGTTCGAATCCACCCATCGCCTACAAAGAGCCCTAAGAATTCCATTAATGCAGGAGAACTCTTCTTCGGGATCTTAACCTCATTAATCTTGTTTACCTTGTAATCTCCTTTTTTAGATAGCTTAATAGCAGGGAAATTATAACTCTTGCCTTGTCTCAGTTTTTTTAACACTATTACCTCATCATTAGGTTTTAGTTGTGCTAGTGTTTTCCAGACTAACTTATTCTCTTTTTTACTTCTGCTTCTTTTAACAACAAGGAAAGGATGGTTTGAAGTGGCTTTTATTGTGTGGTGTAAGGTGCTCAACTCATAAACTTTCTTGACACCATTATCAAAAATACCAGTGCACCTTTTCAAAACTAGGCTTCCATTTTTCTGGTTAAAAGCATAAACTTTTTCTCCTATTTTTATCTCTGTAATTCTTTTCAAACCTTTTTCTGTCATTATAAGAGCGTCTAAACTTAAACAATTCATGTAGCCTTCATTATCAACGCATACATAAACAAAGTTATGTCCTCTTTCTAAGGCTCCTGAAAGTGACTGGAGTCCTATGTCATAGGTTCCTCCGTCCCCACCAAAAGCAAGGAATTTTATTTCTTTCTGAATCTTACCTTTCTTTTTCAAAACTTCATAAGCAGCTTCTGCTCCACTAATAGTAGCTGCAGCATTCTCAAAAGCATTATGAATCCAAGGAACATTCCAAGCAGTATATGGATAGATAGTTGTGCTAACCTCTAAGCAGCCAGTAGCAGTGGCTACCACGATTGGATCTTTGGTGCCTCTCATAACAGCTCGAGCAATAATACTAAGACCACAACCAGGGCAAAGCCTATGACCAGGTGCTAATCGTTCTCCGGTTAATGCAAGTTCTCTAATGTTTGGCATTTTATTCTCTCACTCCCAAATATCTCACTCTTTCACCAAGATTACCTTTCTTTACTTCTTCTAACTCATTAAACACTTTTTTTATCTGTTCTAAATCCAGTTCTCTTCCTCCTAGTCCATAAATGTAATCAATAATATTTGGTTTTTCTTTTATCTCATGGAATGAGCTTCTTATCTCACTAAAGATAGGTCCTCCAAAGGCTCCAAAGCTATCGCTTCTATCAAGCACAGCAACTGCTTTTATCTTTCCAAGCTTTTCAACAACCATTTCATTAAGCCAAGGCCTGAACACTCTCATCTTTAACAAACCGACTTTTTGTCCTTTTGCTCTTAGCTCGTCAACAACCACTCTTACTGTTCCTGCACTGCTATTAGCGCACACAATAACTTTTTCAGCGTTTTCAAGCTTGTAGCCTTCAAAAAAGTCATATTTTTTTCCTGTTATTTTACCAAATTCATCAAACACTTCTCTTATAACACGCTTTGCATTCTGCATTGCTAGTACTTGTTGTCTTTTATGCTCAAAATAATAATCAAACAAGTCAAGAGGACCATAAGTCACTGGTTTATCAACATCAAGCAAAGGATAATGACCTGTATGTTCTCCTACAAAATTCTTAACAGTCTCATCATCAAGGATTTCTGCTGTTTCAACACTATGACTGGTAATGAATCCATCTTGGCAAACCATTACTGGCAATAAGACATCTTTGTGCTCACCAATTCTTACTCCCATAATTGTGTTTTCATAAGCTTCTTCTCCATTCTCAGAATACATTTGAATCCATCCAGTGTCACGACAACCCATGCTATCAGAATGGTCACAATGAATATTAATAGGAGCGCTTAATGCCCTGTTCACAACGTTCATAACTATTGGCAGCCTGGTGCTAGAAGCAATATAAACAATCTCCCACATTAATGCTAAACCATTAGCACTGGTTGCTGTCATTGCACGAGCACCAGCAGCACTAGCCCCCACACAAGCACTCATAGCACTATGCTCAGACTCAACAGTAACCAAATCAGTATCAATAATACCATCAGCAACAAACTGGGAAAAAGAATGCATGATATTAGTCTGAGGAGTAATAGGATAAGCAGCAACAACATCAGGATTAATCTGACGCATAGCCTCTGCTGTGCACTGAGCTCCTGTGTATGCTTTACGAGTTTTTTGTACCATTTTTTCCCTCGCGAACGTAGTGAGCGAGCGTAGTTATTTTATTTTTAATTTTTATTTAATTTTAAACTAAATTTTTCATTGGTCCTCAAACGCCGGACTGGCTTAAATTAATTCTTAGTCTTTGAACTCCTTTTCCTCTTTCATCTCAATTGCTTTGAAAGGGCACTCCTCTGCGCAGATACCACAACCCTTGCAATAATCCAAATCAAAGCCTCCGAAGTTGCCAAGATTAGCTTTATCACTCACTCCTTTTTTGCCTTTGTTAGGATCATCAACCCCTCCGACCTTTACGCAGGAATCAGGGCATACCATCCAGCAAATCATGCAATTAGTGCATTTCTCAGGTATATGTATTGGTCTGAAAGTCCTCCAATCACCTGTTTTGTACTCCTTGCTATTACCTGCTTCAAGGATTTTTCCTCCTATAGGTATCTCTTTCCAATTCTTTAATTTCTGCTTATGCTCTTCATGATGTGTGTGCTGAGAGTTTGCTTCTGTCATACATTAACCTCATTATATGCTCTTTCAAAAGCCTTAACATTCTTTTCAGCAAGGTCTTTGCCAAGGAGATATTCAAAATGCTTGAACATATGATTTTTTAGGAATTCAAAATCAACAATATTAGTTGCTTTTTCAACAACACCCAGCATTGCAGTGTTAGTCACTGCTCTTCCCAGCTCTTCAAGAGCAATCTTAATAGCATCTATAACAATGATTTTACCCTTAAAATCAACCACGCTCTTAACTTCATTAACAGATTGATTAGCATTAATAATAAGAAGTCCATCATCATCCAAACCCTCTGTCACAGGAATACTCTTAAGCAAGGTCTGATCAACAACCACAACAACATTAGGATTAGTAACACCAGAATGAAGATAGATCGGCTTATCACTAATCCTAGTATAAGCCTTAACCGGCGCTCCCTGTCTCTCAGCACCATATTCAGGAAAGCTCTGAACAAATTTACCTTGCTCAATAGCAGCTTCTGCTAAGAGAGCAGCAGCTGTTTTAGCACCCTGGCCACCCCTACCATGAAACCTTATCTCAAAGATGTCTTTGGACATGAAGTTTATTCCTCTTTTTTAATAAAAAGGCTTAGTCAAGAAGGGTTTATAAGTTTTTTGGAAGATGGTTCTGGATTTTTTATTATAAGGGCATTATTAAATCTTCCCAGCAAAACATTTATACAACAGAGGCAGAGCTTCTGAGCATAAATCTTTTTAGCAAAAGATTTATATACCTTGCATTCATATCTAGATTTTAGATAGTTATGCCAATAAAAAAGAGGTGAACCTGACTTGGACAAAGAGAATGCTTTTATTCTGTGGTTTGACCAGATCGGTATAGAGGACGCGATTCTTGTGGGAGGTAAGAATTCTTCTCTTGGAGAGATGTACTCTAACCTTGTTAGCAGAGGAGTTAATATTCCTAATGGCTTTGCAGTAACAGCAAAAGCTTACTTCTATCTTTTAGAAAAAGCAGGTATTAAGGATGAGATTAAGAGGTTACTAGATGGTCTTGACACCAGGAACATCCCTGATTTACAAACCAGAGGGCACATGATTAGGGAGCTTATAAAAAAAGCCCATATACCCAATCACTTACAAAGAGAGATTGTTGAGAATTACAGAAACCTGTGCAGTGTTTATAGCCCTGAGAAGAGTGATGTTGATGTTGCTGTTAGGAGCAGTGCCACAGCAGAGGACTTGCCTGATGCTAGCTTTGCAGGCCAGCAAGAAACTTATCTTAATATTAAGGGAGAGACTCAATTATTAGATGCTTGTAAAAAATGCTTTGCAAGTTTATTCACCAACAGAGCCATTAGTTACAGAGAGGACAAAGGCTTTGACCATTTCAAGATAGGCTTAAGCATTGGTGTGCAAAAGATGGTGCGCTCTGACAAGGCTTCTTCAGGAGTTATGTTTAGCATAGGTACAGAGTCTGGTTTCAAAGACATAGTTATTATTAATGGTTCTTATGGCTTAGGAGAGAATATTGTACAAGGAGTGGTTAACCCTGATGAATTCATAGTTTTTAAACCCACTCTTAAACAAGGCTTCAGATCTATAATTGGGAAGAAGCTGGGTTCTAAAGAGATAAAAATGGTTTATGATACTCATGGTAATAAGAGCACTAAAAATATTCCGGTACAAACAGAGGATAGGAACAGGTTTGTGCTTAGTGATGATGAAATCCTGACTCTAGCAAAATGGGCTTGTGTTGTAGAGGAGTACTATTCTGAAAAAGCAGGGCATCATAAACCAATGGACTTAGAATGGGCCAAGGATGGCATAACCAAACAGTTATTCATTGTGCAGGCAAGGCCAGAAACAGTGCATGCTCTTAAAGATCTTACCAAACTAGTTCAGTATGTTCTTAAGGAGAAGAGTAATGTATTGCTCAGAGGAGAATCAGTGGGTGATAAAATAGGAAACGGGAAGGTAAGAGTGATAGAAGAAGCCCATAACATTCACCAGTTCAAAGAAGGAGAGGTGCTTGTGACTG
>Ga0209427_10001534_pt1 | contig 26675 bp, 24 predicted proteins | sample DeeMarSWOR136_30_FD_187465 | JGI IMG/M metagenome (GOLD analysis project Ga0209427, IMG submission 187465) | Marine sediment microbial communities from White Oak River estuary, North Carolina - WOR-1-36_30 (SPAdes) (version 2) | ecosystem: Environmental > Aquatic > Marine > Intertidal zone >...
AGAGCGGAGGAGTAGAAGATTGATCGGAGCATCCCTTGATCCCCGTTCCAAATTGATCGCCGTTCTCGCAGCCATCGGCATTCTAATGGCCTTGCATCAGTGGCTCGAGCTGGCCATAGCTTTTGGAATTCTTTTAATGGTCATCCTTTTATTACGTCAGGGTCTCGCCTGGCTAGGCCTGCTGAAGGGATTGGGTTTTGCTGCGCTTAGCTTTTTCATCATCGCCTGGCTTTCCTTTGATCTGGTGACAGCCATCGTGGCGGCCCTTCGACTGCTCACCATTGGCATGGCCTTCTTTCTTTTTTTCCAGACCACTAGCCCAGAAGCCCTTTCAAATGCCTTGATCAAGATGGGAGCCCCCTATCCTTTCGTCTTTGTGCTCACGGCCTCAATGCAGTTCATCCATGTCCTCACCCGCAGGGTCATCAGCATCCGAGATGCTCAGCGGGCACGGGGTATCCCCATTGAAGGTGGCCTCAGAACACTCCGGTACTTGCCCGCCCTCGCAGGTCCTCTCCTCATCCAGGCGTTCCAATTAGCAGACGAATTAGCAGAAGCGATGGAAGCCCGTGGCTTCGGAGCACCAGGCCGCCGTTTTCGATGTGAACCTCACCTCATGCTCTTAGACTGGGCCATGATCACCATAAGCATAGCCGCCTTGGTGACGGTCATCTGGATCTGATCGAATCGAGGCAGGGGAATACGGATTACCAAGAAGGATAAAATGTGAAATGGGCGTAAAACTATTTTTTCCCTTGGGACTTCAAATAGTCTTTCCAAAAGGGTGAGATATCGCGTAACCTCTGAATGACTTGGGGAAGATGTTCGATGATATAATCCATCTCTTCCTTCGTATTATAGACAGAGAGGCTGAAACGGATGGAACCGTGGGCAGCCGTAAAAGGGACACCCATGGCCCTGAGGACATGCGAAGGTTCTAATGACCCCGAGGTACAGGCTGAACCCGATGAAGCACAGATACCAAGATCAGAAAGTAGCAACAGGATCGATTCTCCCTCCACATATTCGAAACTGACACTCATGGTATTGGGAAGGCGATTCTGACGATCCCCATTCACCAGGGTATTGGGGATCTTCTCCAAAATCTTTGCCTCAAGATAATCTCTTAAGGCCTCAACTCGAGTGTTCTCCTCCTCTAGATTTTTCTCGGCCAGTTCGCAGGCCTTTCCGAGGCCAATGATATAAGGGACATTTTCGGTTCCCCCTCTTCTCCCTTTCTCCTGATGGCCACCGATCATGAAAGGAGAGAATTTCGTTCCTTTCCGGATATAGAGGACTCCAATGCCTTTGGGCGCATGGAGTTTATGGCCGGAAAGGGAGAGCATATCGATCCCAGATTTTTTAAGATTGATAAGAATCTTCCCCACGGCCTGGACAGCATCGGTATGAAAAGGGATTCCCCTTGCTTTAACAATCTCACCGATTTCTTCAATGGGAAAGATCACTCCTGTTTCATTATTGGCATACATGATCGAAACGAGAGCTGTATCTTCAGTGAGCGATTCCCTCAATTCATCCAGATCCAATCGGCCTTCCCGATCGACAGAAAGCTCTGTAACCCGATAACCCTTTCGAGATAAATAGGAGCAAACATTATTGACCGCAGGATGTTCGACTCGCGTGGTGATGAAATGCCTCTGCTCTGGGTAAGAATCGAGGGTTCCAAGGATCGCCGCATTATCACTCTCTGTGCCGCAACTGGTAAAAACGATCTCGGACGGATCGGCGCCCAACAAGTCGGCCACCTTCTCCCTGGCCTCATTTACCTTCTTCTGAACTTGTCCCCCGAAGAAATGCATGCTAGAAGGATTACCATAAAGTTCAGAAAAATAAGGCAACATTTCCTCCAGGACTTCAGGAGCCACTTTTGTCGTCGCATTATTATCCACATAGACGGTCTTCACGGCCTGACCTCCTCCAATTCGATATCGTCGCTGACAAATTCTCTTAGCTTTGTCTCCACATACTGTTTTAAAGTGAATTCAGAACTAGGGCAAAAGGAGCATTTTCCTCTCAGGGCTACATAAACTTTATTCCCTTCCACATCAATCAATTCTAAGTCCCCTCCGTCCGCCTTTAGGGCTGGGATGATCTCTCGGCCCAATGTCTCTTCGATCAATTTGATCTTCTGGATGTTGGTTAGCCTCTTCTTCTCTGGCTTTACAGGAGGTGCCTCTTTCTCCATCTCCTTCCTCACTCTTTCAATGATCGCTTCGATCTTTGGATGGCACTGACCGCACCCACCTCCGGCCTTCGTATAATAAGTCACCTGTTCCACTGTCTTAAGGTCGTTCTCCCGAACCGCCTTGATGATCTCTCTATCCGTCACGCCAAAACAGTTGCAGACGATCTCAAAGTCCTTTTTCTCCACTTTTTGCCCACGGTAATTGGCAATGGCTGCTTCGAGTGCTTCCCTCCCCATCACGGAACAGTGCATCTTCTCCACAGGAAGCCCCCCAAGATAGTCGGCGATATCCTGATTCGTCACCTTCTCTGCCTCTTCGAGGGTCATGCCTTTGATGATCTCGGTCAAGGCAGAAGAGGAAGCGATCGCGCTGGCACAGCCGAAGGTCTTGAACTTCACGTCCTTTATCCGTTTGCTCTCATCCAACTTGAAACTTAGTCTTAAGGCATCCCCGCAGGCAAGAGAACCCACCTCGCCCGCCCCATCCGGATTCTCAATCTCGCCCACATTCCTCGGATTCAGGAAGTGATCTTTCACCTTCTCCGTATAATCCCACATAGAGAAAACCCCCAGTAATTTTTAAATTTATTATAAAGTTAACTCCTTTGTATCGTCAACTCCTTTTATCGATTTTATCCTTTATGTTCCAGATCGCCCAATGTGACGATTCTACAAATATTTTCTCCTCGGAAGGCGTCTTTATGCTATACTATCATTAATCCTTCTCGGGAGTTCTTGGAAAAATGTATCTCGGGATCGATTTTCTGATTACAGGTGAGCTTAAGCTTTATGTCTCGGAAGTCAACGTAGGTCTTCCGGGTGGAGCACATGAGTACCATCTTACGCATCTGGTCTATCTTGGAAAGCCTTCGGACATCTTTAGACGGATCGAATGGACCTCCCGTAAGATCTATGGAAAGACATTTAAGAGCTACCTCAACTCCCTTCCTTTCATTCAAAGCCTAAAACCCTTCAAATTATGGATGGACGGAATGGGTCCCTTCCCAAAAACCTTCCACCCCGGATTGAGACTCGAGGACAAGTGGAATCAATACCAGTTGCTTAAATCCATCGCGCCCATGCCTGAGACAATGATTCTCGATCCCGAAGATCTGGTCGGGATTGATCGATTTCTTGAGAGGAAGAACAAAGTTGCCCTGAAACGCCGGATTGGAAGAGGAGGAAAAGACTTTCAGGTAGTCACCGATCCATCGGCCTTATGGAAAATGGACCTCGTATCAAACCACTACCTTCTTCAAGAATATGTTGAGAGCAAGATCAATGGATATTCTTTCTCCATCCGCTCGGTTGCCTTTAGTGGCGAATTTATGTGCATGTATGCCAATTTGTCCTCCAAAGTGACCTCGAACCATGGAATATTAACCTTTGTTGGGATAGGGAACCCTTTTGGGTTGAGGGAAAACGATTTTGAGACTGAATCATTCAATCAAAGAGCGTGGGAGGCAGAGATATGGTTTGGGGATGAGGAGCCGGAGTACCTGAGACATAACCTATATGAAGATGAGGTTGCAAAGACAGCACTCAATCTTCCTGAGCCTTTCTATAGAATGATCAGGGAATTAACTGTGAAGATAGAAAGAATATATGATGGATTAGATCTTTCTGCCCTACCGAAGGCATGCTTCGAAGAAATATTTCGCCCCTAAGAGTGAATGTTGCTCTCATATAGCTGTATATTTTTTTAATTCAATAATAGTGTCAAGATTTCAATACGTTAACCATATCAAAGTTCAGGTGACTTTCCTTATGTATAATTTTTGAATACACATCTGCCCTTCTTAAGTACCCTTGATAAAGATTTAAAACTCAAAAAAATTAATATAATTAACATGTTGCAAATCCTTGATCTTTTTTTCTCAAGTTGGCATTATGTATGCAATTAAGAGCGTGAAATTGGTCAAAGAGCATCAAACCAGAAGGGAGGAATGAGACATGTTAAGAAAAAGAGAGGTTTTGAAAACAGGGATAATGGGAGTTGCCTTGACGTTACTTGCAACTCCGGCGTTTGCTCGATCCATTGACTTGAAAGGGGCCGGGACCGCCCTTTGGATTTTCTTAATCATTGGTGCAGTGATCGTCCTTCTCCAATTAATCCCGGCAGCGATCCTCTTCTTCAGCTTCATCGGGACTGCCACCACCATGGCCCTGAAGAAAGAGAAGAAGGTTGAAGAGGAAGTTATTCTTCCAGGTGTTGAGCCAGAAGCTGTGAAGAAATGAGGACAAGGAAATCCGCATCTCCGCCTGAAATGGCAAAGAGGAGACAGATTCCGAACCGTTAAGTTGTGGGGCAAAATGTCGGCAACGAACTTGAAGACGCGGCACTCTTTATGAAATGTCCCGGATAGCGAGAGGAGGGATTGGAGATGATTAAATTAAGTGCTTCAAATGTGGTGGGTCTTATCATCCTAATGTGCATCCTTGCAGCTATGGTTTCTATTGCGGTGATGCAAGTTGTCAGGACCGTAGAGGACATAGGGCCTAAGATTTACATCGTAGGAGGTGCAGTTGCCGTTGTTGGAGCGCTTATCCCTATCATGTTGATCGTTCTCGTTCGGCACTTAAAAAAGATCGGTTGAGGCCTTCCCTTAAAGGAGGGCGAAAAACTTCTTTTGTTATTGACAATTCGCTTTTCCTCCCATTAACATAAAAAGAGCAGGGAGAATTGGTTCCCTGCTCTTTTTTATTATTATCACTTAACTCTTAATTGCAAATGTAAGCTATGCCCTATGCCCCTTGCCTGAAAGGAGGAGACGATGGGAAACGAAATTTATAAGGAACTGGCGAAGCACCTTGCAGCACTTGGCATGGGTTATCCTGAAAAGGAAGAGCTTTTAGAGATCCTCCGTGAGAACTTCACGCCTCAAGAGGCAGAAGTAGCTTTGGCCATTCCCACAAACGTGATCCCCTTTGAATCGGTTCCAGCCGCAGAGATTTCACTTCATGTGAAGCTACCCGAAAAAGAATTAGAAGCAATTCTATCAAATTTAGCACAACGGGGCCTTCTCTTCTCCAAGAAGATGAAGGATGGCAGGATGGGATATGCCTTGCAACAATTTGGTTATGGTTTTCCCCAGACATTCTTCTGGAAGGGAGTGGATACGCCGAATGCAAAAAAAATGGCTGAACTCATTGTAAAATATTCCGGAAGAGATCAATTGAAGGAGGCCTATGGGGGAACGAGCACAAAAGCCCTCCGCTTTGTCCCTGCGACTCTCTCCCTCGACCCCGAAAGCCATGCTGTCTTTCCTTTTGAGATGATGGAAGAACTGATTCAAAAAGTGAGAGTGATTGGCCTCGTCCACTGTCCTTGCCGTGCAACAGCCCAGTTGATTGGTAAGAAGCGATGCGACCATCCTCTTGAAGTCTGCATTAAATACGATGAATTAGCAGAATATGTAATCGAAAAGGGGATTGGAAAAGAGATCACAAAGAAACAAGCCCTTCATATCCTTAAGAAGTCGGAGGAAGCTGGTCTCGTTCATCTCGTCGATAATGCACGGGAGGGCATCAAGCATACCTGCAACTGCTGCGGTTGTTGCTGCTGGTCTGTGGGTACGATCAGGCGCAAGAGGATCCCAAGGGATATCCTCATGGCTACTTATTTTCTCAGAGAGACAGACCTAGAGAAATGTACCGGATGCGGCCAATGTGTCGAGATTTGCCCTGTCCATGTCATCAAAATGGAGGGGGATTTCCCGGTAGTCGACCTGGAATGGTGCATCGGCTGCGGTGTGTGTGCTGGTCCCTGCCCTTCTGGCGCGGTCAAGTTGGTGAGAAAGGTGGATGCCATTCCTCCAAAGGATTTTAAGGAATTGCATCAACAGATCCTGAAGGAAAGAAGAAGCAAAGAACCTGCCTAACAGACAGGCAGGCATGGAGCATAGTCCATAGCGTTTTAAATGCAGGCTGGTTTGTCATTGCGAGGTTGACACAGAATTTACGGAGGACTTAACTTGGAAAAACTCTTTTATCCCAAATCCGTTGTGGTGATCGGCGTCTCAGACAGGCCGGACAATCTTGCCCGAAACATTGTGGAGAATCTTTCCGAATTCCAGTTCAATGGAGAAATCCATCTGGTGGGAAGAAAAGAGGCGATTCTCTTCGGAAGAAGGATCCTCACCTCCATGGATCAGCTCCCTGACGCCATTGATGTGGCCGTCATCCTCACTCCTGCTCTAACGGTGCCAGGGATACTGGAATCTTGCGGGCAGAAAGGGATTCGCTGGGTCATCATTGAAACTGCAGGCTTCAGAGAATATTCTCAAGAAGGGGCTCAATTAGAAAAAGAGGTCCTCCAAATTGCAAGGAAATCGGGCATCCGGATTGTAGGACCCAATGGGATTGGGATCATGAATGTCCACAACGGTTTTGTCGTCCCTTTCGTCAAACTTAAAAGAGGTCCTGTCAACAAGGGGAAAGTATCTATCCTGGCCCAGAGTGGAGGCGTCCTCCTCACCTACGCCAACCTCCTCACCAGTGCTAATGTAGGTCTTTCCAAGATCGTGAGCATGGGAAACAAGTTGGACCTCAATGAGATCGACTACTTGAGGTATCTTATTAAAGATCCCCAGACAGAGATCATCGGCCTCTACCTTGAAAGTCTTGAGAGGGGAAGGGAATTGATGGAGATTGCCCGATCCACTTCGAAGCCCATCATCCTCCATAAAGCCAATACAGGAGAAGGAAGCCGGCACATTGCCAAGCTCCATACCGCCGCCCTTGCCACTGACGACAGGGTCGTTGAGGCAGCACTTCGACAGGCGGATATTATTCGGACAAAAGACTTCCGCTCCTTTGTCAACGCAGTGAAGATCCTCTCCCTGTCACCCATTAAGGGAAAAAATCTGGTCGTCATCTCCCGCTCGGGAGGAATCGGTGTCGTGGCCGCAGATTCTGCAGAAAGACATGGATTCCATCTTCTGCCCCCAGACAAGACACTCCAGGAGCGCTTCCACAGCTTTTTCCGGGCGAAGGTGATTCAGCCCACCAATCCCCTCGATCTTGGAGATCTTTTTGACTTCGACCTCTATACGAATATCCTCCAAGAGGTTCTTAAACTCCCCATGGTCGATGGAATTCTTTTCATGCACGGAGCCACAGCTGAGGAAAAAGAACCTTCCCGGAGGTTCATCCAGGCTGTGAAAGACCTTTCGTCCCAATATCGGAAACCCGTTGCCCTTCAATATAACACTGATGAAGAGGAATTGGCTTATATCAAGAGGGCTCTCGGCTATCCCATCTTCACAGAGCCTGAAGATGCTTTAATGGCATTAGCCGTCTCGAGAGATCACTATAAGAAGCTAAACATTTTGAAAGAGAAACCTTCTTTATTTTTAGTGAATCGTGAACGGGTGGTACGTCTTTTCCAAAAAGCCCGAGCGGAGGAGAGGGATCTCCTTCTCCCGGAGGCCTTCGAAGTGCTCCAGGCTTACGGGATTCCTGTAGCCGACTATCAGGTGGTGCGAGAAAGAGAGGACCTCAAGATATCGATGAAGAACATAGAGGGGCCTGTCGCCCTTAAAGTCATCTCACCCGGCATTTCTCATAAATCGGACGCCGGGGGCGTTCTGCTTAATCTCAGCCAGTTTTCAGAGGCGGAGCAGGCTTATGAAAAGATTAGAAAGTTGGATCGGGAGAATTCTTACGGTGTCCTCCTCCAAAGGATGGTCCCGCGCGGCAAAGAGGTCATTTTGGGGACAAAACGAGATGCCTCCTTTGGCCCTGTCCTGCTCTTTGGTTTGGGAGGTATTTATGTAGAGGTTCTTCAGGAAACGTCTCTTCGAATTGCTCCTATCAATCGTTTCGAGGCAGAGGAGATGATCTCAGAGTTGAAGAGTGCCCCAATTCTAAAAGGAATTCGAGGCGAGCCGCCATCTGATACAGATTCTCTGATCGAAAATCTTCTCAGGCTTTCCCAGCTGATGGTCGAGTTTCCTGAAATCGAAGGAATCGATATCAATCCTCTGATGGTCCTAGAAAAAGGAGCAATAGCTGTGGATGCACGGGTTATACTCACGAAATTCCAATAACCAAATCCCAATTCCCAGATAAATTCCAATGACCAATGTCCGAATCACCAAAACGACCTGAAATTTTTCGATTGATGGATGGCGGCCGGCAATACTTACGTACCGGCAGCAATGCCGACGCTACAGTCGTCTTGAGCCTAGCGAACGGTCACCGTTTAGGCTGCTCCGGAATGATGCGCTGATAGCCGTTAGGGGGAAGGAAGACCTCATCCGCCAACTCTTTTTTTTCCAATTTTATCACTTCCAGGACATCGATCCCCCTTAAGCCGTAGGTGATCGTATAGTCTTTTACAACTATGGGATATCCGTAAGGCTTCAATTTCTCATAAATCTCGCGACCCTCTTTCATCTCAGATTTGAATTCCTGCGAAAATCCCAGAGCTACTTTCTCCATCACCTTCTCAACTTCCCTCATCTCCACATCCCGGGTGACCCAATGCTCTTCAATCAACTCTCCGTCTGCAAAGATCCGAACCTGCTCGGTTCGAAAACCATGGAGGGTAGCCGTTTCACCGGTTCTCTTCACTTCGATCCTCCTCGATTTCCGCTTTACGCTTGGAGCAGATTTCTTGAGTTGCTCAGCGACCTCCTTCTCCCACAGAGAAAATTTGACCTCCACATAATGTTTCGACCGGTGATCGATCATCACCATCCGATCTTCCCTAAAGTCTATAATCGTCGTCATGCTTTCATTCGGATGGTCTGTACGAAACTTGCTTTCCGCAAAATAGATGAAAACTTTAGATGGACTTCCTTCTCTATCCCTCACCGCCTGTTCAATCACCACCCCGGCGTGACTATCCCGCGATATCAGTACCAAAAAAAGGAGCATAAAAAATCCAAAACCCATGGAAGTGATCCTCTTCATTGCTTCCTCCTACATTTTTCCAAACCCTTAAGTAAATAAGAAACTGCAGCGTCGGCATTTGATCGTCCCCAGTAAATGGGGACGCTACAAAATTAAATCTCCTTAATCACCCCACCCCTGCCCACCGCAGGCAGGGACACCCTCCCCCGTCAAGGGGGAGGCCAAGTGAAGGTCCCTAACGAACAAAACTCATCAAAAGTCCAACGATCAAAATTGAAGCCACCGGGAACCAGAGAAGGCGGTAAACCCCCCCCAAATCGGCTTTAAAGTAGTCTCGGGTCAACACCAAGCAAAGATGAAATGGAGAAAGCAAATCTCCACTGATCCCACTGGCAAAGGCCAGCATCATATAATTAAGAAAGTTCGGATCGCTCTGAAACAGGGGTATAAGGATGGGAAATCCGATGGCAATCGGAGCAATCGTCATCCCAGTCATTAACCCCACGATGAGAGGGATGAGAATGGCGATGAGCCAGAAAGGAACTCCGGAACCGGATAGAAAAGCGGAAACCTTGGAGATGGCCTGGGACGATTCCAATACCCTTTTAAATCCCATCACCGCCATAACCGTCAGCAACAGTCCGAGAGAGAAGCTTTGCTTTAGCGCCGTCAAGACAACCTGTCGTTCGACTCGGGAGAAAACGATCATCCCCAAGATGGTCAGACCGAAAGCATAGGCCAATTCCACTTTAAAGCCGACCACTAAAACAAGAGCAAAGATGAGGGGAAAGAGGTTCCTGAATAATTCCCAAACGGATGTGGTACCTAACTCTTCGCCTTCCTCCCTCACCGATTTTGAAACTCCCCAAAAACCAATGATCGTTCCGCTGAGGATGGCAGTGGGGGTGAGGGGGAGATTAATCCATCCCAATCTTCTGACAGGAATCCCTATTAGTGTAGCGGCTAATAGAAGGGCCGGATAGGTCGGAAGAACGTATTCCCAGAGATGGCGAAACCAGTAATTGATGAAGGTTCTGCGTTCAGGGGATAGCTTGAGCTGATCCGATCCTTCTACGACCATCGGAGCTGAGACCAATGCTCCTCCGACAATGGGCATTAGTCCGATGATCGCTGGTAGCAAGGCGACCACCACGCGGATATCCTTGAGGAGCTTTTTGAAGCCCTCTAAAATCTTATTCATACGACCCGTCTCCTTCAAGAGATTGTTGAAGAAAACAATGGTAAACAGAGCCCCAACCAGAAGCAACGTTTTCTCATCCAGTGCAGCGGAGAGGAGATCCCACCCGACCTCCATCACTGGTAAATGGAAGAGCAGTCCCAGAAAGAGCGTGGTCACGAGAAGGCTGATCCAGAGGTCCACCTTCATAAACATCAGAGCAATGATCCCAATGAAGACAAGGCCAATCTTTAATAATTCAACCATAGCTTCCTTTTTTGACATCAGAACGAAAGAACCTTAGAAGAACATTTTAAGAAACACGCTATGCGCCATGCTCTCTGCGCCATACTCTAAAGTTCCGATCCCAATTCCTCTAACTTCCGATTGATCTCCTCCAATTGCCTCAGCCACCGGGGATCCTGCGACACCCTTCCCTTTGACTTTCCCCTTTTTAATTTGCGGCGAAGCTTCTTATAATTTCTATCCAGATGGCCGAAGAGAATGGACCATGCCTCTCCAGGCGGCCCCACCTCCTCTATCTTCTCCTTGACTGGAACTTCTTTCTCAGGAGCGAAGAGAAGTCTTTTTTCCCTCCATTCAGGAACGGCCGTTTTAAAATGGAACTGCTGGCGGATGATCTGGCTCAGTTCCATTGAAATCTTCTCTTCTCCATGGTTGACGAAAACCTCGAGTTGTGGATTGTTCACATGCGAGAGCCATTCGAGCAAACCCTTCTGATCCGCATGGGCAGAGAATCCTCCCAGGGTATGAATTTGGGCCTTGACTGCAATCTTCTCCCCAAACAGTTTCACCGTCTTTGCACCATCGACGATCCTCCTTCCCATCGTTCCCTCTCCCTGATACCCAATGAAGACAATATGAGAGGTTTCTCGCCAAAGATGGTGTTTCAAATGATGCTTGATTCTTCCAGAATCACACATCCCGCTGCCAGCGATGATGATTCCTGGCCTTGAATCTTCATTGATGCCCTTTGATTCATCGGCGGTTCGGGTATAGATGATCTCGGCAAGTTCGAAGGGATTGTCTCCTCCTGAGAGAAGATCTCTAGTCTCCTGATCAAAACAATCTGAATTCTTCTTAAAGATCTCCGTGGCTGAGATCGCCAGGGGACTGTCGATATAGACTGGGATCGACGGAATAGAGCCCTCTCTAATCAATTGACCGATCGTATAAATAACATCTTGAGTTCGCTCTATGGCAAAGGCGGGAATGACCACTTTAGCTTGATGGCGAATCGCCTCCTGAATAATCCTCAACAATTCCTGAACGGTATTCTCCTTCGATTTATGAAGTCGGTTCCCATAAGTTGACTCCAACCAAAGGACATCTCCCCCTTCAACCCAGGAGGGATCCCTGACAATGGGCTGGCCTGAGCTGCCAAGGTCTCCGGAAAATACCAATTTCTTTTCTCGCCCACCCTCCTCCACCCAAACTTCAATGACGGCAGACCCCAGGATATGGCCTGCATCCTGAAATCTTACCTTTAGCCCATCCACGAGGGAGAATATCTCATCGTAAGCAACAGTCTGAAAATATTCGAGGCTCCTCTCCGCATCCTCCACCGAATAAAGAGGAGTGGCCTCCTTTCTGCCAGACCTTTTATTTTTACGATTCTGCCATTCTGCCTCCATCTCCTGAATATGCCCGCTGTCCCTAAGCATCACCTCACAGAGATCAAGGGTCGCTTTGGTGCAGACCACCTTTCCCTGAAATCCCTCTTTTACCAGTTTAGGGATCAGACCACTATGGTCAATGTGGGCGTGGGTGAGTAAAATAAAAGAGAGACCCTTCGCATGGTAGGGCTGAACGTTTCGGTTTCTTTCCTCGAGTTTCTTGCCTCCCTGGAACATTCCACAGTCGACCAACCATCGGAGGGAACCCTTTTCCAAAAGGGTGGCCGAACCCGTAACCGTTCTCACTCCTCCCAAAAATTCGACTTTCATCTACAGGATCCTGAAAGGGGTCTGGAGGATTTGATATTTCCCTCCCCCCGATAGGATTTAAATTTGACTTGAAACTCCTTTCTTCCTAATATAAATTTATTGAATTATCAATCACAAATGAATTGGAAGCCCCCTCCCTCCTCTCCCTTTAAATTGGGGTAGAGAGAGCCTGGCGGTAGGCGGGGGTGAAGGCAGGAGGGAACATGTCTAACAAGAAATATATTATTAATGAGATTACCATTAGGGATTCCTGGAGAATGTTCCACATCCTGGCAGAATTCGTGGAGGGGTTTGAAGCCCTTGCAGAGTGCCATCCTTCGGTGAGCATCTTTGGTTCCTCGCGCGCTCAACCAGAGGACGAAATCTACCGGAAGGCCGAATTGATCGGACAACTCCTCGCGGAGAACGGGTTTGGTGTGATCACAGGGGGAGGACCTGGGGTTATGGAGGCGGCCAACAAAGGAGCTGCATTGGCAGGAGGCAAATCAATCGGCCTAAATATCCAAATTCCCTTGGAGCAGGAACCCAACCCCTATACAAATATAAAATTGAATTTCCGATACTTTTTTGTCCGAAAGGTGATGTTCGTCAAATATGCGGTGGCCTACATCATTCTCCCAGGAGGCTTTGGCACGATGGATGAATTGTTTGAATCGTTGACTCTCATCCAGACCCAACGAATTAGACCATTCCCTGTCATTCTGGTTGGATCTCAATACTGGGAAGGCCTTCTGAACTGGATTAAAGAACCAGTGCTAAAGGAAGGAAAGATCTCACCTGGAGACCTGGACATCCTTCAACTTATCGACGATCCAGAAGAGATCGTCAAGACCATCAAGAAAACCATTGTCCTCTAGTCGGAGCGCAGAATGAATTTATAGCACAACCTTCTTTATTGGTCTCCATTCCGCAATCCGCATTTCAAATTTATTTCCTTCGCTCTTTTCCAAGTCCGAAAAGGGATTAATCTCGGAGGTGGTGGATTCCATCCACCACATAGTAGGTGAGAAGGGTTGTCAGCTCAACCAACATTCTCTCCTCGTCTTCAGGATAGTATCCCAATGATTCGTTCCTGCAGATCGCCTCCCATTGACGAAGACTTTTCCGAACCGTATGTTTATTGGACCCTGAGATCCAGAGACTGACCCGCTCGGTGAGGAGTCTCGCATTTTTCCGAATCAGTTTCCATGCAGGAAGAAGGTTTCTCCGGCCATTTGTTGGTCTGATAAAGAGTTCGTTCATATCGCCAAGATATTCTTGAAGCTCCTGATCCAGCATTTCACCATCTAATCCCCACCACTCCGATACCGTCTCTTCAATCATCGAATAGGCCCCGTCTTGCTGTTTCTTTGGATTCAAAGGCTCTTTCCCCGCGATTTTCTTCATCAAACGTTCTACACATGACAATTTCTCTAAAGCCGTAGGCCAGTTTTGATATTTCCCTCTCCAACGGGAACGAGGGTCAAGCCAAATGGCAAAGGTCTCTGCCCAATCCTCGTCAGGGTGTTTTTGCGCATAGTGCCGATCACCCAGGTAATGAAGGTGTCGGACATAACTTTTTGACCAAGGATTAACCCTGGAGAGGTACTGGATTGGATATCTCTTCCTGAAATCCCCGAAGGTTTCTCTCCAGTCGTTTTGCTGCCAAAGTTTGTACCCATAATTCACGGCATGCCCGGTTTCATGGCGAAGGATCTTCATCACCTCTTCCTTCGTCGGCGTTTCTCCTTCGAGATCCGTCAACTCGGGTGTGGCTAAATAGAATGGGAGACTGACGGAAATTTTCTTATTCACACAACCCCATTCGTTCCCAAAATAGAAATCGGGCCATAAGAGAATGCGGTGATCCCTCAATTCTCTCTTCAACCTTCTAAAACAAGGGGCCATGCTTTCATCGACATCGAGTTTCAAATCACAAATCCTGGTTGCTAAGAACTTCTGGTAGATAATCTTATTCATGATCCTCGGCCTCCGAAAAAACCCGGCGTTAATATATAACCAGCAATTTATAAAGGCTTTGTTAAAGGAGGGAACTATCTCTTAAAAAAACCACTTTAATAATTAGTCTTAGAGCCAGTTGAACTCCTCGGCATTGCCTTCAGCCTAAATATAATATTTCCATCGCCAGAGGTCAAAATAAATTTTTTCACAAGGAAATAGACAGTAATTTCAATAGGTTAAGATAGTTACGTATTGCCTAGATTTTTTCTACGCCGAAATGATTCTTTTGCCTACTTATATCATAACCGTCGGTCACAGAGGGCAAAATAAAGACTCGACCAAGCACTTTTGTCTCTTACCCCTAGACGATCAACCTGTAAAAATGAGCGGTTTTATTGTAATATAGAAAGTAGAATTCCAAAAAAAGGATATAGTGGGCGTGGACATCTATATATTAGGTGTAGGGATGACCAAATTCGAGAAATCAAACGATCCCCTCGAGAAGATGATGGCGAGCGCCGCCACGACAGCCCTGCATGATGCCCAATTGGAACGTGTTGATGCTATCTATATCGGGGTGATGAATCTCGAGGAATTTGTTGGCGAGTCTGACTTTGCCACCCTCTTGGGAGATACCCTTGGAGTCGTTGGGATTCCTTCCACTCGAATCGAGACTGTCTCATCTACGGGAGCTGGTGCTTTTGGGGCCGCCTTCTATGCGGTAGCCTCAGGCCACCTGAAGAACGTCCTCGTCCTGGGTGGGGAGAAGATGACCCATCTCCCTGCGGCAAAGCTCTCAAAGATCCTCTCCCAGGCGATCGATCGTTCTGAGCGAAGATACGGAGCCACCATGCCTGCGCTGGCTGCTATGATGGTCCAAAAATATGCGCAGGAATTTCATCTTTCACCTTCAAAATTAGAGAATATGCTTGCACAGGTGGCGATCAAAAACCACTATAACGGTTCCCTCAATCCCTATGCCCCGTTCCGAAAAGTCATCACCAAAGAGGAGTACTTGAAGAGCCAGATGATCTCTTATCCATTACGACTCTATGATTGTGTTCCGATTACAGACGGCGCATCAGCCCTCATCCTCACCTCTCAATCCACGCCAGTCAAGGTTTCTGGCATTGGCCATGCCACCGACACCTCTGCAGTTTGGCAACGGGCCTCCCTCACCTCTTTTAACTCCACCAAGGAGGCTGCTATAAAGGCGTATTCGATGGCCAAACGCAATCCTTCCGATATTCATTTTGCAGAGGTACACGATGCCTTCACCCCCTTTGAGGTGATTGGGACCGAAGATTTAGGTCTCTTCCCCCGTGGTGAAGGGTGGAAGGCATTGCAGGAAGGAACCACCCAGTTGGCAGGAGAGCTACCAATCAATCCTTCAGGAGGCTTGAAGTCAAGAGGATATCCGGTGGGTGCCTCTGGCCTTGCTCAATTAGTGGAGATCGTCTGGCAGATCCGAGGTGAGGCAGGAAAAGGAAGGCAGCTCGAAAAGGCAGAGGTTGGATTGGCCCAAAGCATTGGTGGGTTGGGGAATAGTAATTTGGTCACCATTCTCGAACGCAGTGATCAGGAACGGGTCATCACGGCGGGGTGGAAGGCCGATTATCATCCAGAGATAAAGGTTTCAAAGAAAGTTCCTCCCACCGCTCTCAACGAGGAAGTGGCAATTTTAGAAACATTTACCATCCTTTATGCCACACCAGAAGGATTTCGCTCGCCTTTAACTCTTGGTTTTGTCAAAACAAAGGAGGGAGAGAAGGTAATGGCCTGCAACCCGGATGTCCACTCTCCTAAAAAGGTGAAGATGGGGAGAAAGGTCTATTTACAACCGAGAGAAGGTCTCTATGTCTTCGAAAAATTAACCCTCCAGAAACGCCTGAAGTATTGGCTCAAAAAACCATCTAAATTCTAACCGCAAACCAAATTCCGAACATCAAGCGCCGATAATCAAATAAATTTTCGATGACGGACTTGTCCCCAAGTATAATCGAAACGGATGTCTAGAAAACGAAAGGATTCCGGTGATAGGCCGTCACATTGGTTTCATTATTGGGACGGGGCTTGATAGGCCGATTTTGCCTTCTTCAAATTTTCATAAGCCTTGATGTAAAACCCAGGCTTGACCTCGAGCGCCTTTTCGAAGGCCTCGATCGCCTCTGCATATTTCCCGTCCATCATATAAAGGCAACCTAAATTATTGTAGGCAGAGGCCTCATCCCCACTTTTTTTGAAGACCTCGAGGGCTTCTTGGTATTTTCCTGATTTGCACAAGGCCAAACCTAAGTTGTTCTGTATCTTTTTGTTGGAGGGCTCCAGCCTTAAAGCCTCGGTAAAAGAGGTGATCGCCTCCTCATAATTCCCTATGGATAAGAAGGACATCCCAAGATTATTCAATAACATACCGGCGTTTGGCTTGAGGCCGAGGGCTATTTTATATTCGGAGATGGCCTCATCAAATTGTCGTTGACGGTCGTAGACAATCCCAAGTAAATGATGAGCCTGCCATAGGTCATGATCCAGATGAATGGCCTGCTGCAGGTTCTTCTCGGCCTCCCCATATTCCCCCATTTTAAAGAAGGACCAGCCCATGCCCTCGTAGGCCAAGGCATAACGGGGATCGATCTTGAGAACTTCCTCAAACTCCCTCCTCGCCTCTTCAGCCAATCCCTTGTGTAAGAAGAGGCGCCCCATTTTATAACGGATGCCAGGTTGGTTCTGATCAACACAGAGAACCCTGCCGTATTGAAGAAGGGCCATATACATATTACCCTGTCGGAGATAGGAATCCCCCAACCTTTCATATCCTTCGGCCGTCATCTCTGAATCTTTTTTCAAGGTCTCCTCTTCGGCTGCAGCTAAAGCTCTCTGCTTTTCCATGAACCTTCTATATTGTTCTCCAAAAGCGCCCCGCTGGCTATTCTTGGCACTCGAGCAGCTGATGATGAAAAAAAGAAGAAAAGCACCAACTAGAAAGAGACTCATTTTTTTCCTATTTTTCCAGTCCATAGAAGCATCTCTCTCGGTATTCATTGACCCGCCATACGAGGCAGTAATACTCTGAAAATTTGAATGATGGCAGGCCCTAAGACCGTTACAAAGATAGAGGGGAAAATGAAGACAATCAGAGGAAATACAAGTTTTACGGGCAACTTGGTTGCCAACTCTTCTGCTCTTTGATATCTCTTCGTCCTCATGGAATCGGAATGGACCCTCAGGGCCTGGGCGATACTGGTACCAAATCTATCTGTCTGAATCAACAGCGTGACTAAGCTGGTCACATCCTCCAAGTCAATCCGGGTCGCCAGATGCCTCAAGGCATCGCGCCGCTGTTTTCCCGCCCTCAATTCCAGGCTCAATAGCTTAAATTCCTCGCTCAACACCCTATTGCTCAATTTCATCTCATCCCCAATTCGGTGGATCGCTGCATCCAGCCCAGTACCAGCTTCCACGCAAACCACCATCAGATCTAGAGCGTCAGGGAACCCCTCGAGAATCTTCTCCTCCCTTCTGGTGATCATCATCTGTAGCCACAGATTAGGCAAATAGAAACCCGCCCCGGTCAGGATGAATGAGAGAAGCACAAAATGGAAGGAGGAGATATTTTTGAGTAACCATAATTTTATCAAAAAAGAGCACCCGAAGAACAGCATGGCGAGAAAGGCCTTGATACCCAGAAAGATGACCGATGCAGTCTCCCTTCGGTATCCCGCCCTTAAAAGGGATTTCCGCAGGAGAGTAGACTCTCCTTCGCTTCTAGGCTTGACAAGATTCCCCAAGGATCCGACCAGCTTCACCAACTGGTCTTTGATTCTGTAAAAAAGATCCGTGAACTCCTCAGACTTGACGATTCCGCTCATCTGCTTCATTCTCTTGCTTATCTTCCAACGTTCTTTCCGATAGTCAATGTAGAAGAATATTCCCAAGCTGAAGAGCACGATGGCGAGAAATGCTAAAAAGGATACCAAAATTTCGAAACCTATCATGGATCTCCCTACACCTTGATCTGGATCATTCTCTTCATTACAAAAATCCCGATGATCATCATGAAGAGGGCGAAGCCGATCAAGACCTTTCCCATAGGATCCGTCAGCAGAGTTCTGACATATGCTGGGTTAAGGACCGACAGGGCCAAGGCAATGATAAAAGGGATGGCGATCAAAATGAAGGCTGAGAGCTTTCCTTCAGAAGAGAGGACTCGGACACGGCTCTGCAGCTTGAACCGTTCCCGAATAAGGTAGCCAATTTTGCTCAGGATCTCGGCGAGATTGCCCCCGGTCTCTCTCTGGATAATGACAGAAGTAATAAAAAATTTGAGGTCCGGACAGTCGACCCGATTGGCCAAATTTCTCAAAGCTTCAGGAATACCCACTCCAAAATTGATCTCGTTCAGGGTCTTCTCAAATTCCCTCCCTATCGGGTCGCCCAGTTCCTCGGCAACCATCCTCAGCCCACCGGTAAAGGCGTGCCCTGCCTTTAAAGCCCTCGCAATCAAATCCAAAGCATCGGGTAGCTGTCTCTGAAACTTTTCCATCCTTCGTCTCTTTTTAACCAAGATATAGAAAAAGGGCGTTATCCCCAAAAAGAAGGCCAACGGGATACTCAGTTGAGGGCTTGAGGTTAGCCATGAGCCAATCAAGAAGCCAGCAAAAGCCAGGACAACCGAAAGCAGCATGAAGACCCCCAGTGTCGATTGAGTATCGGCCTGCTCTAAAAGGCGATTCAGCTTATCCGTCCAGCGAATGCTCAAGAGGGCTCGATTGAGCCATGGGACTTCACTCAACAAACTTTTTCTCATGATGTCAATGATTTCATTTTCATACTGGGTTGAAGAAAGCCCTCTGAGTCGCCTGAGTACCTCCCTTTTCTCAGGATTCCGTATCCTTCTTAGGACAAAATAACCACCCTCGATCAGGGTCAACGTCAAAATAAAAATTCCGATTCCAATCAATAAGTCCATCGGTCCATTCACCTTTTAAGTCTTAAATTTCGTGAACCTTCTCCTTATCAAAGAGATCATAAGGAATGGGTATATCCAGCACTCTAAATTTATCAATGAATCTCGGTCGCAATCCCTTCGCCCGAAATCTCCCTCTCACTTTACCTTCTCCATCCATCGCTGTCTGTTCAAAAGAGAATATCTCTTGGAGGATAATGGTGTCCCCTTCCATCCCCGCGATCTCCTGAAAGCTTACGATCTTTCTACTCCCGTCTACTAGACGGGTAAGATGAATGATGATATTGAGAGCGGAACTGATATATTTTCTGATAAATACGCTCTGAATATTTAAACCCGTCATTGCCGCGAGGGTCTCCAACCTCATTAAGGCATCGCGGGGGGAATTGGCATGAATGGTGGAGAGAGATCCATCATGCCCGGTATTCATCGCTTGAAACATATCTAACACCTCTGCTCCCCTTACCTCCCCCACAATAATCCGATCCGGCCGCATTCTCAAGCTATTCTTCACGAGATCCCTTTGAGTTACCTCCCCTCTTCCTTCGATATTGGGGGGCCTCGTTTCTAGGCGAACCACATGCTCCTGCTTAAGCTGAAGTTCCGCAGAATCCTCAATCGTAACGATCCTCTCATTAGGGGGAATAAATCGGGAGAGGACATTTAACAAGGTAGTCTTCCCGGTTCCCGTTCCACCGGAGATTAGAATATTTAGCTTCGCCTTCACAATCCCTTTTAAAAGTTCTCCTATCTCAGGAGTCAGAGCCTTGAGATGAACGAGGTCTGCCAATTCGAGAGGTTCTACGGCAAACCGCCGGATAGAAAGAATGGGCCCATCGATGGCGAGAGGAGGGATGATGGCATTCACCCGGGACCCATCAGGAAGTCTGGCATCCACCATAGGGCAAGATTCATCGATTCGTCGTCCCACAGTGGAAACGATCTTATCGATGATCCTTCTCAAATGAGCATCATCTTTGAATCCCGCCTCAGTGACTTCTAGCTTTCCAAATCTTTCCACATAGATTTGCTTATACGTATTGACCAAAATATCGGAGACGGTGGGATCCTGCAAAAAGGGCTCCAAAGGTCCTAACCCCATCACCTCGTATTGAATCTCTTTAAATAATCTTTCCCTTTCATTATAATTTAGGGGAATTTGATTCTTATCCTCTGCCAATATCCTCTCCACCAGCCTTCTGATTTCTTGGCGGAGCATCGTTTCATCAAGCGAATCGAGCAAGGAGAGATCGATCATACTTAACAAACGGTCGTGAATCCTCGTTTTCAATTCATAATATTCTTTTGTGATGAGGAATCGATCCAGTTTTCCCTCAGCGACCGCGATCCTCGCATTTTTCGCCGCTGTCTTATTGGAACGGACATTTGTCTCGGCCATGGGGCTACCTACCTTTCACCTCTGCCTACCTGAAAATTTCACTCCAAAACCTGCTCTTCCCTTTTTCCTCTCCCTCCTTTTCGATGAAGCGAGAGGCCAACTCTTTTAAATTCTTACTGACCTCCGCTCCAGGTGCCACGGATAAAAGGGTCTTCCCCTGATTGATGGCTGACATCGTGGTGGGGTAGTCGTTGGGGATAAACCAGAAAACTTTTTGATTGATGCTTTCCTCCGCCTCCTTGAGGGAAATCACGGCCTTCTTTTTATGGTGGCGGTTAACGATAATTTTAATATCCTCTTTTTGAGGGTAACCCAATTTCTGAAATATCCATAGCAGCCTTTTCACATTTGTCAGACAGGGAAGGCTCAAGATCGCGACCAAAAGAACAATGTCTGACATTTCGAGAATTTTAAGAGAAATATCATCAAGGGCCTGGCCACCATCAATCACAATGTAATCGAATACATTTCTCATCAGACCCAAAAGCTTTTCGATGATCTCCGGAGTAGCCACATTGACCCCATCCAATCCGGTTGGAGAGGATAGGACGTAGACGCCCGAAGAATGTTTTGAAAGGATACCCATGAGGTAGGTGGCATCCAACCTCGTAATGTTTCTTGCAATCTCCCCCCAGTTGAAAACAGATTCAATATTGAGAAAGATAGGGATCTCTCCGAAGAGAAGGTTCATATCGACAAGCGCCACTAAGGGAGAACCTTGAGATTCGATCAAACTGGCAGCCAGGTTGACCGCAACCGTTGTATTCCCTACCCCTCCCTTACTGCCGATGACATCGATGATCGTCCCCTTCTTCCTCTCACCATCAACCTCAAGTTTTCCTTTTTCTTTTCTTTCTCTAAATTTTAGAAGGGCAAGGTTCACTTCTTCCTTTTGAATGGGTTGAGGAAAGAACTCCTTCGCCCCCGCCCTCAAGGCGCGAATGAGGAGATCTGGATCGACGCGGGAGGATGTTAAAAAGATTTCCCTTGCCATCCCCGAGTCTTGGATGTTATGGACAAGCTGAAACTCTCTCTCAAGATCCTCTCCTATTTCAAGAATCAAAAGATCACAGGAGGGAGGGGCGTCCGAACTTTCGACCTGAAACCCTTCCGTCGCAGACAGGATCTTTTCTAACTCCTCTCTGACCTCCGCGTGCCTGATTTCAAACTTGACCAAAATGGGGTTCTCAGCCATATCCATCCTCTATCTGGCCAGCAAGGGTATCTTTGCCAGGATGCCGAAATTCTCTCCACCCGTGCGACCTTTGGGTTTATGATAGTTACAATCGGGCAAAAAATAGATGACCTTCTTTTGATAGAGAGCAGGACTCCCGTCCATCTCTTGTAAGTTGAAATGTTGAACAAAGCTATTCCAACGGACCTGACCGTCTGGGTCGCCCGAAGACCAGGTGGTTTGGTCCCTCGGATCTTCCATCTGCCATGGTGCCTCACTGTAAGATGGATCATCTGCTTCCCCGCTGATCCAAACGATATTGATTGTCACAGCGCCAACAACGCTCTGACAGTTTTGTATATCGCTCCCTGGGCACTCGACGACTGGAAGCGTGAGAGTCCATGACTGTGTCCTCCCTGTTACAAATTCCCATTGGTCTCTTAGGAGCATGAAGGCAGCGGGGATATCTCCCCCATTTGTGGTAATGGGTTGACCAAGGATAATTGGATCTGGGTTCCCGCCAGAACCTACAAGAGAGGCTACGGTGAGGGCATTCGTACCACTGGTGCAAGGACTATCCTGACTGAAATCGGTCCATCCTCCAGTCTCTTGGCCTGCCGCGAGTTCTCCAATATTCATTATTCGACCAATCGAGCAGGTATATTGACCACTCACTAATACGCTCTCTTTGCAGATGACAACAGGCTGATCTCCCTCATTGGGAGTCAGTGTACCTGCAAACCCTAAGTAGGCGATAGCTTCCGTTGAAAGAGAAAAATTCTCATAGCCAAAGACCTTGGCAAAAAAGGAGGTGCTAGGGGTATCCTGTCTTCTTGCTCTCACCCTAATGGCATTAATAAAATTGGGATTGGCATCTAATTCTTCTGGTAAGACATTCCAAAGATCGACCGGTGCTGTAGACTCATTAGGTGTAAAAGTTCGATCTGCAAAACACCAATGGCCTCTCTCCACATCCTCACCATTTCCTCCACTCCAATGAACATCGACGGGGGATTGATCACTCTTATTGGCGATAGCAGCTTGATAGGCAATTTGATTTGCATTTTCATTGACAGCCATGCCATCATCCGTATATAAAAATCGCGCTCCAGCAAGACATCCAGCGTCGGCCGCATTTTGCAGCTCATTGCGCACCACGAAGAGATGCCCGATATCAATGGCCAGGGCAGCAAAACCGATAAAAACCAAGATCAGCAGGGCGACTATGATAATGGTCACTCCCCGCTGTTCTTTTAATGGCCTGAATAAATCAAAATCCATTTCCCTTTTCGATACTCTTCCTCTTCTTCCTACTCCATTCTCATAACCGTCTCAGCCATCATATTGATCCCTCCGCTGAGGCTCGTGACGAAACTGGGAATTACTAAAAAAGTATAAGTATAATTGACTGCTACTTTAAGTTCATCTCCTGGATTGAAGCCCACTCTTGTTACCGTAGTGGTGGCGGCGACAGGTGCCCCAAAGGTGATAAGGCTATTCCCCAAATAGGTGTTCACGACATTGGTGATCTCCGCATCGGTGACGGGTGGAACTCTGAAAACGATTCCTGCCCTTGCCCCCTCGCGGCTGGCATTCGTAATCATGGCTTTGTCGTAGAGGGCAACACTAAATTCAATGATCCCAAAAATAAGCAAAATGAGAATCGGCAAGACAATAGCAAACTCTACAGCCGAAGCACCGCTCTGGCTTTTTGATTTCAACCTCATCTATTTCTTGCCTGAGAGCCCTATTGAAAGAGTGTAAGGAATGGGGGCCGCAGGCTTTTCAAAATCCTTCCGATATCTTTCGATGTTTGCCTGGGCCGCCTTCCCGTCAAATCCAGAAACCGGTTCGATATTTTCTTCGGCCTCGGGATTCCATGTCTGATTGACTTTCATCAGCTTCGATGAAGTGCCAAAGTCCGTTTCCAATCGGCTGGGCCCTGCACAGCCTAAAGAGATTAATAACAGGACTAAGAATCCAATGAATAAGAAGTGTCTTTTTACCATCTGCACCTCCTGCCACCCCCTTCCTCCTTCTCCCCTTATGGGGAAGGGCGAGGGTGGGGGCCCATCTCATTTCGGGATGATATGTCCAAAATTTCCTTCCAGTCCCGATCCTTTCATAAGGTTTGTCTTCTTTCTCCCTTCTAAATTTCCAAGGATGTAAAAATCAAAATCATCGGGTTCAATGTATTGATCGGTCGGTAGGGTCTGTTTCGCCATATCGAGGGGTTTCACCAGATGAGGGGTGACGATCACGATCAACTCTGTCTCACTCTTCCTAAAGGTACTGCTTCGAAACAGGGCTCCCAGAACAGGAATATCTCCTAGGACAGGAAATTTAGAAACGAGTTCTCGGACGTCATCCTTGAGCAAGCCTGCGATCGCAAAGCTCTGTCCATCGGCCAGTTCAATGACGGTCGAAACCTTTCGGGTGGTGATGGATGGTACCACAAATCCACTTGCGGTCAAAGCATTCGAGAAGTCGAGATCAGAGACTTCCGGGGCTACCACCATATTGATCTTCTTGTTGCTTAATACGGTAGGGGTGAAGTTAAGTCCAACCCCAAAAGGTTTGTACTCAATGGTAATGGTTGTCCCCCCCGCTGCTACGCTTTGAGGGACGGGGATAGGAAATTCACCTCCCGCCAGAAAATTGGCCGTCTTTCCGCTCAGCGTGATAAGGGTTGGCTCAGCCAAAACTTTGAGCAAACCTCCCTCTTTCAGAGCATCGATAAAAACCGTCCAGGAGGTATCGGAACTGAGAAAACGAAAAATCGCGTTGATCGCGGGTGAGGCCTCTATCCCTGCAGCAGGAAATCCTGCCGCCGGCAGACCTGTCAGCTGATTCAGCAAGCTTATTCCAAAATTATTCCCGCTGCTACTGAGATAGGCAAAATTGAAACCCAGTCTTTTCAGAAGGCTGCGAGATATTTCAGATACTCGGACCTCCAGCATGACCTGGTGCACTCCGGCGACTTCCAGCAAATTAATAATCTTCGGTTTTCTCTCTTCATCTAAGGGAGCGTAGGGCCCAGCCAATGCCAGAACCTGGGAAAGATTGGCGGTACTGGAGACCGTGCCTGAGAGGGTAAGGTGATCGTGCGTGGCACTGACCTTGATGTCCTTCTCATCAGGGAGGATTTTATGAAACGTCTCTTTTAATCGTGAAAGATCAGGAGAAATCTCCAGATCCAAGATCGCCATCACTTGGTCATTCAAATCCCATAACGTCACGTTGGTTATTCCGGGAGCTTTTCCTGTAAGATAGATCTGCCTGGTAGTAAGAACCATAGCATCGGCGATCTCCGGGGAAACAAGAGAGACTCGCTTGACAGGCCCAGGGCTTTGAATGATGACCGATTTCCCCACGGTCAGACTTAGCCTCTGAGGGGAGATGGTTTCAAGCGCAATACGGGGATGCCCCTCTCCCCGGCATTCATAGGGAAAAATCTGGAAGAAGCCCAACAGAATAAGAATTGAAACGAGACCCAATCCTCTTCTTAAAGTTCGGTTTTTCACTCTTTACTCCCTTCGAATCTTACTTCACTGACCTTGCCCCCTTTTATCAGTTCAACGATAAAAGCGGGTGGTTCCTTACAATCGGCCTTATTACCCGGGGGAGGTGCCGGTGGAGGTGCCGGTGATGGTGGGGGAGTCGGTGATGGTGGGGGTGTCGTCTTTTTAATTTCCACCTCCCTCTTAATTTCAACCTCCCTCCTGTGAACCGGCCTTACCTCTCTTGCCGGCCTATCCCTATCCCTATAAGACAAGGAACCGAGTAGGTTCGTTAGGGTGGTCCCTTTGGTCTTGACATCTTCCGTATCGCCGAAATTCCTAAGGGCCAGTTGAAGCCTCCCTTCGGTAGCTGCAAGAGCCAACTTCTCGGCTTCCTGTGGAGTGACTTCCAAGGTAATGACATCGGTGGGCGATGCTTTCTCCTCCACGCCCTTCCTCTCTTTCGTTTCAGGACCAACAGCCAGAACGAGTACATTTTCCAAAATCGTCTTGGTGACAGGAGCATATGTTCTTCCAGTCCCTAAGGTCATCAGGACATCGACTCGGTTGCCTGGATGAATAAAGCCAGATACTCCTATCACTTTGTCTACTTTGACGGCCACTGCCCGCTTTTTTGGACTGATCACCGCCGCCACTCCACCTTTTTTCACACTTATCGGAGCCAATCTCGATTCGAAGATAGGTTCGTCAGCCTCCACTGGATAGATCAAGACCCTCCCGACTAAACAAGAAGGATCAGAAAAAAAACCTCCGGTGAGACTTCCTTTTAGAAAATCAACTTTCTTAAGCATCTCACTCGTCAGTGTCGTTCCCCGGAAGAGATCGTTCGCAGCGACGACCACTGGCTCGGTACGTATTACTGTTTCTTCTCCTTCCCCCTTTCTTTGTAGATACCCAAATATTAAAACGCTGGTAATCAGAGCAACAATGATGGCTGCCCCAAGAAGAACGACCGATTTATATTTTCCCATTGATGCCTCCATTCCTCCTATCAGGAGGGAGCGATCAGACCGGCAATTCCAACGCCAATCCCTTCCATACTCAAAAGGAGATCCTTCGACCCTCCGAAACTAAAACGGCAAATAACTGAAGTGACGATGGGGTATGTGAGTTGGTGAGAGATTTTGTGGAAGCCGAAATCGCTTGTTGCGACGACAAGCAAATATATGACTAAATATAGATAGGGAATATGAAACATAGGATTTCCGGCATAAACCAAAACTAAACTAATTGATATACTTCCCCCGATCCATCATAAGACCAATTGCCTATCCTAACTATTAGAATAGGTAATACATAAACCGGAATGAGGGAGGGGAAACTTATGGTTTCAGAACGATGCTTGCAATATAGTCAAACGTCGCTTTTAAATTTCCCCCTAGGAGCGTGACGGCACCCACGATAACCGCCGCAATCAAGGCTACGAGGAGGCCGTATTCAACAGCACTTGCTCCAGTCTCGTCCCT
>Ga0209427_10001535_pt1 | contig 26672 bp, 28 predicted proteins | sample DeeMarSWOR136_30_FD_187465 | JGI IMG/M metagenome (GOLD analysis project Ga0209427, IMG submission 187465) | Marine sediment microbial communities from White Oak River estuary, North Carolina - WOR-1-36_30 (SPAdes) (version 2) | ecosystem: Environmental > Aquatic > Marine > Intertidal zone >...
GCCGGTTACGCCGTACCAAATGCGTGCGGCGTTTAACTTGCCGCCGCCCGCGCCTATGCCACCTGCTATGAATATGGGAACTACGCAGCCGGTTACGCCGGAACAAATGCGTGCGGCGCTTAATCTTCCGGCTCCTAATACTCAGACTCCTCACCTCTCTAAACCGCAGATGGATATGGGAACTACGCAGCCGGTTACGCCGGAACAAATGCGTGCGGCGCTTAATCTTCCGGCTCCTAATACTCAGACTCCTCCCGCCACCCCTACCGCCGCCCCTACCGGTGTTCGCTCCGCTGCTCCTCGCGCCGCTCCGCGTCCTGTCGCTGGTGGCTTGGGTGCTATCGCGCCGACCGCTCCTACTGCTCCAGCAGCGCCGGAAAGCGCCCCGGCTAACACGCTAGAGGATAGCGTTAACTTGTATAAGAAGCTGGTAGGGGCGGATGAAGGCTCCCCGGCACGGGATAAGCTGCGCCAATCGCTGGCTGATATCATGTCCCCTGATGCGGAGGGCAAGGCTAAGGATGACGCTAAGTGGATGGCGCTGGCTCAGATCGGCGCTAGCCTAGCGGCTTCGAAGTCTCCCTACTTCTTGCAGGCGGCGGGTGAAGCCATGCAGGGGGCCATTCCGGGTGTCGCTGCGGCGCGTAAAGAGCGCAAGGATGAAGTCCGCCAAGCTCTGGCGGCTCAGGCCGACCTCGAAAACATGGATCGTGCCGAGAAGCGTGACTATGTGAAAGCTGGTATGGATTACCATAACCAAGCTGAACAGCTGCGTATGGAAGGCGATAAGCTTAAGCTTCAGGGTAAAATCGCTGAAGCCGAAGAGAAGTACCGTATGGCGTCTCTAGCGCAGCAGTATGCTCTGGGTATGGCTGGTATCGAAGTGCAACGGGAAGCGGCTAGGAGGCCGAGTTCGTTCATGGAGATGCTTAACGCGTACAAGACGGATAAACCCGCTACCGAAGCTATTCTTGGGCTTCAACACCCCGGTCGTTCTGGTACAGGTACGAGTGCCGAAGAAGTAGCAAACCGTCTGCGTGGACCCAAAGTTGCAGGCGGGCGGATCATTAGCGTTACGCCTGCGGAATAATTACAGCTAGGCTAGCCCAATGGGTATGATGCGTTATGTCTACGAGTATAATGGTATGCGATATACCATTGAGGCTCCTGAAAACTCTACAGCGGAAGACCTTGCCGCTATTGTAGAGGGTAATAACGCTACCCCTAAAAAGGATGCGGGGTTCCTCGGCTCGTTTATGGACTCCGCTAAAACGTTGGGTCTTAGCGATGAAGCCACTGCGTTCGCAGCTAACCCAAACGAACAAACTCGTAAGGCGTTTCTGGATGCTGCGGAGTCTAAGTATAGCAAAACCGATTTCGGCAAAGGCAAAGACTGGGAAGCATTCAAAGAGCTTGCCGGTAGCAGCTTAGGTGCTCTCGTTGCGCCGGTTGCGGTGGGCGCTGGTGCTTCTGCGCTTACGACCCCTGTTGGTGGTTTGGCTGCGGCGAGCGCCACGTCGGGTACGCAATACACCATTCAGAACCTGCTGCGGCAAGCACAGGAACAGCAGAATGCCGTGCAAGCCTGGGAAGAACTGAAGCCGGTTTCGGTCGGTAAGGCGGTGATTGCCGCCGGAGGTCAAACGGCGCTTGATCTAGCGGCGGGTCCGGTATTTAGCAAAATTGCTAAAACGTTTCCGTTTATGCGCCCCCTGTTGGCGGAAGCAGGCGGGAAAGCGGCGGCACGTGCTGGTGAAGTGCTGGCGGATGCGGCAAAGAAAGGCACGATTACCTTTGCCAAGGGCGTCGCCAAGGGTGTCGGCAAAGGTGTCGCCTTTGAGGTCCCGCAGGAAATCGCTCAGCAAGCACTGGAACGTTGGCAAGCTGGCCTTGGGTTGGCGGATGATGATGCGCTAAGCGAGTACAAACAAGCGGCCATCGGGGCGGCGATCCTTGGTGGTGGCTTCGGCGCAATCGAAGGTGCTATCCCGGAAACGCGGGCGGAAGCCGCCACAAAAGAAGAGCCGAGTGCTCCTAAGTTCGACCGTAAGTCGTTTAGCGAACGTCTCCGTGCGCCCTTGGCGGATATAGTGGTTGTACCGGGGGCTGCTCGACATATCGACGCTGTGCAGCGTAAGCTGGAAAATGATGTACGCTTGAACACGCCGGAGAGTTTGGCTTCTTCCGAAGCCTACCTTCGTGCTGTTGAGGACAACATCGACGCGGGGAAGTACCCTGATAATGAGATCACGCCCTTAGAAGCTGTGGTCAAGCAAGCGCGCACCATTCTAAATGAGCGCCGCGAGCAGTCTGCGGCGGGAGAAACGGCAAATGGAAAGCCGACTGAACAGGTTTCAGAACCTGATGGCGGAACTGGACTGGCTGTCGCTGGACGAGATGCAAGCGGCGTTTCTGCACCTGTGGGACCCGGACCTGCCGAGCCCGCAGCAGGAAGTGCTGGAGCAGATATCAACGCGGGAGTGGAAACTACTGGAGCTGCTCCTGTCGTCTCTGATGTTGGAGAAGGAACACAGCCGCGTCCACTGACGATTAAGGCTACCAAAGAGCAGCGATATGCGGCGCTAAATGAAGCGGGCAACCGGTATCCGCTGGACTCTAAGGAACACGATGCTTTCTACCGTGGCGCTATCAACGCTCCTCCGGATGAGTATTTTAATTCTCTAGCCACTAAGCAAGAGGTAGCAGCTTATCAGGAAGGGTTGAACTATGCAGGAGAGCAAGCGCCGCCGGTTAATGCTGCGCCGGAAATCTCTGCGCCTGCTGTAGAACCTGCTGCGCCCGTTGAACCGGTAACGCCCACTGAAAAAGCCAAGGTGGCTGAAGAGGCTGCACCGCCTACGCCGCCTCCGCCTCCGCCTGCTAGCGGTCCAGGACTGCGTAATCCTGCGAACCCCGAGAAGCCGCTTTCTGTGCCGGAGTTTAAGGCGGCGCTTGAACTTGAGCGTAAGTTTTCAGACGAGTTCGCAGACGCTGAAGAACTCACCAAATACTTTGGTGACTTGCAAGATGAGACGGGTTCAGTCCCTGAGCAGTACAATCTTGGCCATGGTTTTGAACTTCACAAAACTACTAAGAGTGGCTTGCAGCGGGAGATCGAACGTAAGTTTGAACGACCCCTAATTAACAAGATAGCGGAAGCTAAAGTCCCGTTGAGTGACGTGGCTACCTATTTGCTGTCGCGTGCCGCGCCGGATCGTAACCGCATGGTCCGAGCACAAAACGCTGCGTTCCCCGAGGGGGGTTCGGGTATCCTTGACGCAGAAGCCGCCGAGAATATGGCGGAACTGAAGGCGCGTGGACTTCTCCCGAAGCTGGAAGAGATAGCCGCGTTCCACGACAAGCTCGTCAATTATATGCTCGACCTACAGGTCAAAAATAACCTGCTCTCTGAGGAGCAAGCTAAAGCTCTTCGAGAAGAGCAGCCGTACTATACGCCGTTCAAGGGCTTCGCTTTGGATGGTGACTTCCTTACGGCAGACCCACGAGATGACGCTCACTCTCCGGCCCGACGCGCCGCCATAACCAGTGCAGGTCGTGGTATCCGCACGAAAGAGTTTTTCTCTGCGATGGGTCGCAAATCGCTGCCCTTCCACCCGCTGTTCAACCTTCTGACAGACGCCGAAGCTCTCGCGCGTCGCGTCGAGATGAACAAGCTATATGTAACCCTGCTGGATATGGCGAAAGCCAATCCTCAGTTTGGGTCGGAAGTTATCGCTAACGTCTACACAGACAATAACCCGCGTCGGAAAACTATTCCGAGTGCGACGAACCCGGCTGGCAAGCAAATCCAAGTACCGATGTCGCAGCAAGTACGTGAGAAAGATTCACGTCTGCACGTAGCTAAGCTTAACGGGCAAAACCAATACATTGAGTTTCGGTCGGATACTGACGCGGGTATCGCGGCGGAACGGTTGTTTTCTAACCTGACGCCTAAAGAAATGAGCGAGACGATGCGTAACGTGACGCGCATCAACAACGCGCTCAAAGGGCTGCTCACCTACCGCAATCCGCTCTATCTGACCATTGTGGCTCCGGCCCGCGATATTTCTGACGCTGTGGCTACGGCGCTGCATAACCAGAATGTCAAAGGCTCGCCTCTCTTCAAGAAGGGCATTGCGCTCAAGGTCGCCAAGTACTCGCTCGACCCCACCATGTGGCGTACGGTTACGCGCTGGATCATGGGGCGTGAGCCGGTGAAGGGCCAAGAAGAACTGATGGCGCTTCTGGATAAGATGATTATGGATGGGGGTGCCCCCATGCAGGTCCCGTTCAAGAACGCAGAGGAAAAAGCTAACGCAGCGGTCGAAGAGCTTAAACGGCTGGAGGGCGTTGAGCGTGGCGACTCTGTTGCTATCACTAAGCAAGCCGCGCACACCTTCGGTAAGTTTTTCGACCACTGGGCGGAAATCAACGACATCGTGCCGCGTTTCGCCACTTACCGCGCGGCGACTGAAGCAAACCTTACCGGAAGGCAAGCGGCGTCTTTGTCGCTGGATTCTTCACTGAACCTGACGCGTCGGGGTGAGTATGCTCGGTTGATGGACAACCTCATTCCGTTCTTTAGCGCGGGCGTTGAGGGAAGCCGTAAAGTTGTGCGGATCGCTACTAACCCACGGTCGGTCGCCAAGGTGATTGGCGGCATGGTGGCGCTTGGTATCGCGGAGTCTTTAGCTAACGCTACGTTCGGCGGCGATGACGACGATGACGGCGTCCCGGACTACCTTACTGTTGACCGTAATAAGCGTATGTCGCGCTTGGTCGTCTCCTACGGTGGCGGTGATAAAAACGTGTCTCTGCCGATTGGGCAGATGCTGGGCTACTTCAAATACATCGGCAACAAAATCGCCGACACATGGATGGGCGTATCCAGCGGGGAAGGCGCGGCCATGGCTATACAAGACGCCAGCTTCGACGTCGCCGCTGGGGTAGTCAGCCTCATGTCTCCGGCCCGTATCCAAGGTGGTGACCTTCAATCGACTCTGGCCTCCCTTACCCCCCTGATCGGTAAGCCGGTGGTGGACGTTGTGCGGAATAAAAACTTCTTCGGTACGCCGATCTACACGCAACGACGCGAAGGCATGGGTCCGAGGTCGGAACTGGGCCAAGCGGCAACGGCGGACTTTTGGAAGGGTATCGCCACGTCTATCAACCAACTTACGGGTGGCAGCCCGGCTACGAGCGGGTACGTGGATATTCAGCCGGAAGTTTATGAGTATCTTATTAATACGTATCTTGGTGGAGCTGCACGACTTGTTAAGCAGGTGGGGAGTTTTGCCGAAGAACCCACGACCAAAAACGCTCCCGTCCTTCAGGGGTTCTTAGGCATCGGCTTCGACTATGCCCCACAAAACAGGTTCCGCAAGAACACCAAAGTGATCGCTGACGTGCTGGGGCGCGGAGAGAAATTGTCTGACGCGCAGCTGGTCAAGCTCCAAGCCAGCAACCCCGTGGCGTTGGACCCGGACATTGTGGACGCGTATATCGAAGTCGACAGAAGCATTGACCGGCTCTATCGGGAACGTGCTGTGGTTATGAAGGAAGCCAAGGACTCCGGGGAACGCAAACTGTTCAACGACTATTACCTCGGTGAAATGAACAAGCTGTGGTCTGCGTTTAACTACACGTACGAGAAGCGCCGCGTGGAACAGAGCCAATAAAAAAGCCCCCCGCTGACTGAGTCGGCGGAGGGCTAGGGGGGCTTACCGGAAGGAGCAAACTTCCAGTAACTGTTATATCAGAGCCTCCAAACGCGTAAACCCCGTATCCCATCAACAAGCACCACCTTAGTCAAAACTTTGATCTGTAGGCGGTTAGTCACCGTAAGCAGCTGCTCTCTAGCCCGCAAAGGGTCGAGGCACGGGAAAAACAGCGAAGTCCCCCGCTTAAACTTGCGCCAGTCTATCTCGTAGGTGACGCCCTCAACCTGCATCTTCCGTGGCTTCCACCTTCACGTACTCGTTGGCGTTGATGAAGTCGTCGTCCAGTTTGAAGTGCAGGCAGTGCACCGGATCGCCAACGACCTGCATCCCTTTGGACAGGCGCTTAGTGCCACGAGTGACGAGCCGCCCTTTCTCCTCCAGCCGCCGTAGCGTGTCGTTGTAGTTGATCTGGTATTTGACGCAGTACTCCTTGAACGCACGGGAGACGATGAACATCATCTTGGTATCAGGCTCGACCCGTATAAGCAGTTCGCCTTTCGGCTCCCGCTTGGGCAGTGCAGCCATGTTGGTGCGTCGGTCAGCCATATCGTCGACGACAAGGATGTTCTGGATATGACGATATAGGTAGTCGCCTATCACCTGCTCTACGTCGTTCAGAGGTGCATCGGTATTAGTCCGAAGGCGCTCAATGCACCCGCAGGCCCAAAGGTAGATGGCGTCAATGTCCCAGTCTATCAGCCCGCAGTGGCGTGCGATCATGCCGCCGACGATGTTGCTAGCGACAGTGGCGGACCAGAACCGCTCCTTGGGATACAGACCCAACTCCCGATCCACCTTGGCCTGCATACGCTGACAAAGGTTGGAGACTTGCTCGGCATTCGAGAGCACGTAGCGCAGGAAGATCGGCCCAGCGTGGCCGTAGTTGTTGAACAGAACCGTATCAAACATGTTCTTAGCATCAGCGGTGCTGACGGACTCGACCAACCCAACCGGGTACTCAATGAGCCGCATAAGCTCGCCTTCCGGGTGGTTCTTGAGAACTGACAGCTTCTCCGCAAACGATGAGTTCGCCGTGGACACCGTGATGGTTTGCCACGTGGTATTGTTTTCCCGAAGCTCATTGCTCCCGGCGAGCATCCGCTCTTTGCCTTTGCCGTTCGACAGCGCGTAGAGCAGGTCCGAGTATTGCTCCGGGGTAGCGTTGGTCAGCTCATCCATCGTAGCCGGTAGGTTATTAAGGATACCAACCCACTGAAGTTTGCCGTTGATCGTGTCGATTTCTTTGAGCCGCAAATCCTTTGGGTGTCCGTAGACGCTGTTGACCATGTTGAGCACTGTGGTTTTGCCGGTGCCCGAACGCGGGTTGAACATGTTGATGACCGCGCCTGTCTGGTTCAAGAACCGCAAGAGCGGCGAGCCGAAGGCGCTAAGAGCGGCGAACGCGTGGGCTTCCATGCCCGGTTTGCCATACAACGCCCAGACTTCTTTCCACTTTTCCAATGACCCGACAGGGCCAATGAACTTCGCCAGCTTCTGTGTGGTCTTAGACGGCGGAGAGTAGACGTTACCGTCCGCAGTAATCTCTTGGTCACCCAAAACAAACCGGCTGTAGTTATCAGCCCATCCGAACTGTTGACGCATGACTTCGGCCTTCTCTTTATCTTGTAAGTTGTTTGCGGACATGGACACGTACTCAAGAAGTAGGTCGAACTTCTTGCCAATGCAGTAGACGCCTTTAGAGGACAGCGCCTTTCTGAGTTCGTCTCTTTGTCCAAGCTTCGACGAAGGTATGGTGAACTCGCGCAGCCCATCTTGCGGGAGCCACAGGTGGAGCAGGACGACCTCTTCGTGGTTGTCGTCCATGCGCTTGACTACATACAGGTCACGCTCATAGACCAGTACGGGTTCGGCTTCCTCGTTGGGCGGCGGTGCACGCCAGACGCCGCCACCTTCACCCCGGAAATATGGCCGTGGGAAAGGAGGGATGGCGCGGCCCGCGATGATAACCGAGCCGTCTTCGTCTTTGCTTTGGTCTTCTCGTACCTCAACGCCAAGCTGCTTGGGGCCAAGTATGCGCCCATTATGCGGACACCCGGCACATAGCTCTGGGTTTGTGCTACGGAACTTAGCGCAGCTCGTAGCCATTTTGATCGTGGCGACTTTGCGGTCGACGCCTTCTGGATCGTAACCCGGATGTCCTTTGGACAGCTTATGGACCGCCTTTTCGGCGTCGTCGCACATCGCCGCAACCGATAGCGCGTAGAACCACTCGTAGTAACCGATTGTCGCCCGGTTGACGTAGGCGTTAAGGATTTGGTTGCAGCCAGTTCCAGCGATGGACCGCCGCATGATCCGGTCGAAGCTATAGCCGGTGCTGCGCTTGCGGGCTTCTTCCCGCGCGCTTTGCTCCCACTCGACGTTGAGCCCGTGGGCTTTTTTGTCCTCGACACCGAGGATTTCCCGCAGTTCGTGTACGGGCGTGGTTTCCCCTACGTATATGATCTCGACGGGGACAGGTGTTTCACGCTTGAAATTAAACGTGCCGGGCACCCGCAGGATGCGGGCGACTTCGAAAACCTTGCTATCAACGTAAAAGTCTTGCTTCTGACAAAGCTCACGGAGCCTGTCAGCGATGGGTTCCCACTCAGCGCGGGTAAGTTCTTCTTCGGTAGGCCAGTAGGCGTGAATGCCATAGCCAGAACTGACGAGCGTGGGGCGCGGCAGTCCTACTGTTCTACAGAACTTCTTAAGAGCACGCAGTCCAGCATCCTGATCGACATAACCATCGGGCTTCCCCGTCGCTGGGTTGGGTTCAGCTTTGGTTGGCCCGCAGTCTATGTCTAACCAGAAACATTTCAGCCCTTTGACGTTGGCTTTCGTACGACCGTCTCCGGATGCGTACTTCGCCACGCCATAGAAAACGTTACGGTGTTCGTCTACATAACGCTCAATCAGCCTGTCGGCTTCTTCGCGCGAGGAGACAAGCGCCTGCTGGACGTCGCGTTCGCCCTTGATACCCACAATGGCAAACCAGCCTTCGGCTGGCTGCACTAGGTCCAAAAGATCGACGTCGGTCATGAAATAGCTCGCCGCTACGAGACGTGCTCGCCGGTTAAAAGAACAGGAGGACTAGACGAACTTAGCGGTTTTTGAGCGCGTCGATGTACGCGTTGACCGCGTCAAACAGGTCTTTGTGGGGGTTAGACTCCCCACAGAACCAGCTATAGATCGTAGTACGCGTTACCCCCAAGGCGGCTGCCGCTTCGATCACAGACACGTCTTTTTCCAAGCAGGCGCGTCCAAGTTGGACGCCGAGGTTATCGGCGTCCGCGTTGAGGATAGTATTGGCAAACCGGAGACTATATCCACGAGACATGGCTAGAATGGCACCTCATCACCGTCGTCGGCTTCCCACGTATCCATCACCGAATTGATCTTCGGCTTGGAGGCGGGAGCAACCTCCCGCTTGGGGGCGCTACGCTTCGACTGCATGACTTCCGGCTCACCGGCATCGTCATCGTCGTCAAACACGTTCTTCGGCTTAGTACTGGCCTTCGGCGCAGGTTCCGGTTCCACGTGACGAGCCGCCTTGGGGGCAGCCTTCTCCTCCGCCGTGGCAGACGGGCGGTTGCTAGGCGTAGCAATCAGGGTGTAACGCGCCGTATCGGGATCAGCCGCAGCGACATCCACAAGATCAGACTCTTCTTGGGTCAGGTGGCGCAGCGCGCGGAACTTGAGGGTCAAGCTGTCGGCGTCGGTGTCGTACATGACCTTAGTCACCACGGAGTCCGGACCTTCGCCGTTGGCCTTGAGGTAACGGCAGTAAGCTTCGTAGGGGAAGTCGTTGCCGACCGGCTCACCAAACAGCGACTTGCCGGGCACTCCCAGTTGGTAAACTTCGCCGCTCGGATCACCCTCAACCATAACTGCGAGGTGGCGGCGGTATCGGCACGCCTTACCTTTACCGCGTGCGCCGGAACCAACGACATTCATCGGGCAGCTCTTGCACGAAGAAGCCTGCTTGTTAGGGGCACTCTCATCCGGCATGCGCCCGTCATTGGACCAGCAGTCAGGAGCCTTAGCCTGTGCATCTTTGTCATAGGCTTCAGCGTAGTAGCTGCGCCCCACCTCGGCAGACTGGTCCACGACGATGACGTTCAGTTGGTGCGGCACGGCGCGGCCAATCTGCTCACCGCCAACAATACGCTTGAAGGTGCCGTTGGTGTTGGTCTGGATGCGCCGCAGGCTGGCGCCCGTGACGATTTTCTCCGCCAACCGCGACTTGCGGCGGATGGTCGGCAGGTTGCTGTTATCTTCGAAAAGAACGAGGTCGCTCATGTTTTTCCCTAGCGATTAGTTGGTTTGCGAACAGTGATGACGTACGTGTTGTCTACTTGAAGCCCTATCGGATGAACGTCAGGGTTCTCCTCAAGGAATTGCTTCATATTGCTTTCGTGGATGCGCTGCTGAAGCAGGTAGGGCGCATCGTTCTCTTTGATGAACTGGTACATGTTGTCCCAGTCGGTGGTCCAGTAGCGTGACTTCATCCTCCGAGTGACGGTGCCTTCCGGCGTGCGGAGGCTGTCTAGGTTCTGTTCGTTGCAGATAGCCAGAAGCTGTTCGGACACTACGTCAAGATCGGACTTAAGCCGTGCGATCTCTTCCTTGTGGGCAGCTTCTTTCTCGTTGATGACGCCGCGAATGCGGCGATAGATAGCGACCAGCCGGTCGGCTGGCAGGTTATCGGTTGTCATGTTTGCTCCTTCTTAGCCCGCAACCAGCCTAGCCTAACATTATACAGTGTCAAGCTCTTGTCGGTACAGGTCGATAATTTTTTGGTGGTTGTCGATGTTGCCGCGTAGCATGGCGTACAGGCGCTCCTCCACTTGGCTACCCTTAATGTGAACGATGGTCATGGCATTCTTCTGCCCCGGCCTGTCGATGCGCGCGTTGGCTTGGAGGTAGGTTTCCACGCTCGTAACCGGCGCGTACCAAATAATTGTATCGGCGGCGGTAAGAGTTAGACCGTGGCTGGCAGCTTGCGGCTGAATAAGAAGCACGCGCGGGTTTTCTTTATTCTGGAACCTGTCGACGATATCGGTGCGTTTATTAGGAGAGACGCTACCGTTAATGACTTCGCACGGGATTCCTTCTTTCTCCATACGAGCCCGCAGTAGCTCTATAGTGTGGGTGAACGGCACAAAGATAAGAACCTTGTTGTTCGTCTCTTCGATAACTTCAAGCACCACATTGATGCGGTTGGAGACGTCAAACTCCAAGGCTTGTCCGCTGTCGGTGTAGACTACGCCGCTAGCGATTTGCAGGAGCTTGTTCATTTTAGTCGCCGCGTTGACGGCGCTTACTTCTTCCCCGGCAGCTTCGAGCAGCATCTGCGTCTTAAGCTGCATGTAGTACTTTTTCTGTTGTGGCGTCAGCGGCGCATCCCGCTCGACGTGGGTGACCGGAGGCAGGTCCAGACAGTCTTTTTTCTCAAACCGGATCGCCGGTTGGAGCAGCCTATGAACTATGGCGTGAGCAGCTGGCTTAGGCACCCACTTAAACTGTGTCACCTTAGCCATAACTTGATCGCGGAACTGGCCGTAGAAACGCGGGCAACTCTCGACCCCCATAAGTTTCGCTAGGCCGTAGGCATCCACTGGCGACTGAGCGGCGGGCGTCCCAGTCAGCATCCAGAGGTGAGGGTCTGTTTCCTTGACGATGCGGTTAAGGATTTTCCAGCGGTTGGTCTGTGCATTCTTATAGGCGTTAGCCTCGTCCACGACGATTAGGTCAAACCCACCAGCGGCGATGGCATCCTGCACCGTGGCTACACCGTCGAAGTTAATGATAACGAACTCAGACCCAGCGTTGATGATCTTCTCGCGCTGCGGAGCCGTCCCGTGCGCCACGCTGCATGAGCGGTGCATAGCGAACTTAAACAGGTCTTGTTGCCAAGCCGACTTCATAATCGACAAGGGACAAAGAACCAGAACGCGCCGAACCAGCCCCTTCTTCATGAGGTAGTCCGCAGCCCAGATAACGCTGGCAGTCTTACCGGTTCCGGCCTCGCTGAAACAGAACGCGCGCCTGTGCACGGACAGGAAAGAGGACGTGGTCTTCTGGTGTTCAAACGGCGCTAGCTTGCTCGTCCACTCATACTCCCGCAGCAACGGAGACGGTGTGTCGGCAAACCCCATGCTGGCAAGCTGGCGAGCTTCGTTCAGCCCCCAATGCACCAGAACGCCGTCTTCAGTCTCGGCGCTTTTGAGTATGTTGTTTGTGATAAGCCCCGGCTCTGCGGTAGGAACCAGCAAAGCTCTGTTGTCGATGATATCCACGTTTGCTCCTACTTTTTCTTTTTGCGCTCCCGCGTGCTCGTTTCCGAAACGAGGTTGCGCTTGCTGTCGCGCTTGAACGAACGATTGACTGATTTGCTTTCGACCCGCAAGCCGTCGCCGTTGGAGCCACCCTTGTCCAACGCCTTGACGTGAGCCACGTCCTTGCCGTCGCCCTTATGGACCTTCCCCGCCTTCATCATCTTGGCGCGAGCAGCGTTACGCATATCGCGTTTCTTAATCTGGTCCGGGCGTCCTTGGTATAGGTCGTACTCACGGCGGTAGTTACGATCCGCTTTGTTCTTGTAAGACATCAGTTCCTCCTAGGCGGCAGTCACATGGGCCGGGTAGATATGCTGGAGCGTTATGTACCGAAGCGTTGACCGCTTAAAAATTTAGCTTTTCCAGCCACCAGCGTTTCTCCCGTTATGTTCGCAACTTATAACAGGACAATGTTTTTTACATAACCCCGAGCTTTTAGCGTTCCAAACACCGCTCTCATGGGCGGCATCTAGGCGGTCCAGTTGCGGGCTAAACACCGACAACGGGTCGCCGTCGCCACGGCGGTAATCTTTCTTGGGGAACTCGTCACTCACCACGTAGATGAGCCCGGCCTTGATGGTTTTGACTTCGGGGAAGTGGGCGAACACCGCCCCAGCCATAAGGTCCAGCTGCTTAGTGTCGGCGTACCTAGCGTTCTTGCCCGTCTTATAGTCGATCAAGTGCGCCTTGGGGCCGTTCACAATCAACAGGTCGATAATACCCCTGTACCAAACTTCCTTATCGAAGAAGTCGCAGGGGGTGTACCCGTCCTCGGTGCGCTTAACACCAAGCTTCATTTCGCAGTACTTGTCGCCGGGAAAGGCAGCAAGTCTTTCTACGACGGGCCTGATGTAAGCATACTTTTCGGGGACGGGTACTCCATCTCGTACAAATGCTTCCGCAGCCGCATGGACTTCAGTCCCATAAACGGCTTCTGGTCCCGGAGTATCTTCGACATCCTTAACCACCTTCAGGTGGAAGTACTTCTTAGGGCACTGGTCGAACGTCTTGATGCTGCTGTAGGACCACGCGGGCATTAGTCTTGGCTCTGCATCTCAATGAGTTTGTTCAGGTAGCTACGGGCGAGCGTTAGGGCGCCCTCCGAGCCATCGTAGTTGGCGACGCAGTCTAGAACGCCTCCACGCAGGAAGCCAGTAAACTCCTCGCGGGTCATGAACTGTGAATACGCCCGCCAGTTTTCTGGTTCGTCATCTGCTTTTAGTCCCAAAGGTTCGGCCTCTTGAGCCACCACCTTCTTCGCCCTGCCGACCTTGCCGGTCTTAGCCTTGGACTTTTTGTATTTTTTGATCGGGATACCCAAGGCTTCCTTGCGGTAGTTATAGATGTTGCCATAACCTACGCCGAACATGCGTGCGACTTCGGCGGGCGAGGCGTCGGGGTTGACCATGAAATATTCAATTGCTTCAGACTTCTTAGACATTTGCTCTCTTCCTTACTTAAGATTGCCACCACTCTTGAGGATGTTACCGCTGTACGTGTAGGTGCCCACGTGAGACAGCGGGATGAACGGATGGGCGTAAATCTTCCCTCCGTGTTTGCGCCAGAGCTCACAGAAATGGAAATCCTCTGACAGCAACGCTCCGCTTGCGTCGATGCTAGTAGCAAAGAACTCATGCGTAAGCGGTTTGATGTACTCGCCGGTATTCGGGTCTTTGAAAGACGACGTGCGGTAGGTCGGCACGTGAGGGGCCAGCTCTTCAAACACATGGCGCTTGATGAGCATGAAGCCCGTGCCGCCGTGGCGCACTTCGATGAAGCCTTCGGCGTCCGTCTCTTGGTGGCTATTGCCAACCATGTTGAAAACGAAAGCACCAGCGTGCTCTTCTAGGTCCGTCTTGCCAGCGGCGGCAGCGCGCTTGACGCTGTCCCAGTTAACTTCCTTCTTCGGGTAGATACCGCAGGCGATATCACGGTCGCCAGCCATCAGCTGCGCCACTGCCTTCCCGTCGAAGCAGATGTCTGCGTCAATGAACATCAGGTAGTCCTTGCCCGACTCTAGGAAGATACGGGTAAGCTCGTTGCGGGCGCGGGTAATCAGGCTCTCGTTGGTCATCTGGCACCACAGAACCTCCACACCCAGTTCACGCATGGTTTGCACGGTGAAAAGCAAGCCTTGCACATAAGGTCCTGTGCACATGCCGCCGTACATGGGGGTAGCGATCATCAGCGTCGGTCGCCGCTGTTCGTCTTGAGCCACTGGTTTCACTTTCACTTCGTCAGAAGGGGACGTCATATATTTCTCCGTTGCGTACCTTCGTCTTAGTGGCTGCCAGTGCGGCTTCCATCGCGCGCGTGTCTTGACCGGTCCAAGCGGCTTCTTCCACCTGAGCCCGTAGAGCCTTCGCCTTATCTGCTAGCGTCGGCCAAGTGCGGGGGTCGTGGGGGTTCATCATGGCTCACGCCGCCTCTTTGACACGCGCCAGCCGCAGTTCGTGCTTTTCGTCTTCGGTCATTGGTCAGTCCCCCGAACAGCCGCAAGGATCGCAGTTACACCGTTCCACACGCAGTACGCGCCGAGCGGCATAAGCCATCCCGCCATGACAATGTAATTTTGATCCTGCCCGATGCCCTTCTGCATTCCAGCGTAGAATGCGAGCATGAGGCTTGCGGCCATTAGGCAGCAGCCGGTGATGGTGGCGATGATGTCGTTGGGTTTCATTGTTTGCTCCTTACTGGTTGTGTTTATACGCTCTGAGTGCGTGGTTCGGTCGTCCGTTTTGGCTCGCTCATGTGGCATGGTTCTTTCGGGATGCTTGGCTCACTCTCTTGGTTTGGTTCTGTCTGATTTCCTGGCTCGCTCTGGCAACCTGGTTCTGTCGACCTGCTTGGCTCACTCCGCACACCTGATCCTATCGTGAATTTTGGTTCGCTCTTCTCGGATGGTTCAGTCGGTTCCTTTAGCTCACTCTCGAAATCTGGTTCGTTCGCGCTCTATGGCTCGCTCTGGTGCGGTGGTTCTGTCCAATCTACTGACTCACTCAGAGTCGCTGGTTCTGTCTTTCTGTTTGGTTCGCTCTACCCATCATGGTCCTGTCTCTTCACTTGGCTCGCTCTTGGAAGTTGGTTCTGACATCTAGTGTGGCTCGCTCCTGCGTTTTGGTGCTGTCCTTCTGTTTGGCTCGCTCCTGCGTTTTGGTGCTGTCCTTCTGTTTGGCTCGCTCTTGGCCACTGGTTCTGTCTCGGCTTCTGGCTCGCTCACAAATTTTGGTTCTGTCCCTTGGTGTGGCTCGCTCTCGATTATTGGTTCTGTCGCGGGGGCTGGCTAAAACTAAATCTACCTAATTCACACCCGGCCCGTGCTTGACGTGGGCATGACCGAGAATACCGATAGCGTAGGGCAGCGGCGGCGCTTTGCCGTGGTGCTGGACATACATCATGTGGTGCAGATCACTCAGGAACAGCTTGACTGCATAGCGACGTGCGCGGGCGTGGATGTGAGCCGGGGGTAGCTTGCCCTGCGAGTAGGCTTTGTATGCGTCGGTATCCTTACCGATATTCTTCTTCTCCAGAACAGCAGCAGCCTGCGCCGCAAATTCACCGCGCTCGTTACGTTCAATCTCAAGCAGCTTCCGTTCCTTATATGCCTTGGCGTAGTAGGCGTCGTCGTGACCGCCGACCTTCACGAAGCTCTCGCCCAGCTTCCAGCACAGCACCTTGAGGTCGGCATTCCACGGGCGCTTCTGCTTCTTTTCCCATACCTTAGACGGCTCCAACCCAGCGAAGGACCAGAACGCACCAGCCGTCTCCGCCTTGGTGATATCAAGGTGAGCTAGGAACCCAGCGGCAATCACAGGCCCAATGCCCTTCTGCGAGCGCATCCACTGCCCGATAGGGTCGGACTCCGAATAGACATCCAACGCCACCTTGATCTGCTCTTCGAGCGTGCGGTTCATGTCCGCCAGCCACTTCACTGTCGTATGAGGCTCGCCGTCCTTCGCCATGCTACGAACCTGCCCGTCGCTGCGGATGCGGTTAGCTTGCAGTTGGTAATAAGCATCTACAAGGAAGCGGGCTTCGTCCTTGCCCAGCGTCGAGCCCGCAGCGCGCTCGTCCTTAGTCAGCTTGCGGATAGCTTCCTGAATGACGCCAATGCTCGGGGTATCGTAGTCGGTAGCGGTAGTCATGGGTTTGCTCCTGTTTGTTTTTTTAGTACGCTTACTTAGCCTTGGTGAACCGGCCCTTTGCGTCCCGGTCAGTTAGCTCTTTGATCTGTGCGTGCAGCTTGGCATTCTCAAACCGCAGCAGGTCAGCTTCGTATTTGATAGCCCCTTCGGAGTTAATCAAACGCCCGAGAGCGAAGCCCAATCCAAAGGCTCCGACAATCATGAAGCCGTAGCCGACGATACCAACCAAATCCATCATTTCAACCTCCCTTCTTTTTGATCGCGGCTTGGTAGCCGATATGTGCAATTTCTAATTGCTCGGCGAAGATGTTGATGAATGCATCCACCGCCACCTTCGGTCTATGAAGCGAGTCTCGCGGCTCACCCCAGAGATAGTCATCGAACACCATAACGCCACCCGGCTTCAAGAGGGGCCACGCCATGCAAGCGTCCGTCAATACGTCCCGCGCGATGTGCGAGCCGTCGATGTAAATGAAATCAAACTGCGCTCCCGCAAGAGCGGCAAGGTGCGTTACCGATAAGCCCTTACGCTTAAAGACATCTACGTTAGCGTTAGAGTCCATCACTGCGAGGCGGTTGTGATCGAACCGCGCTTCCACAGCCTGCATGTCGTGCTTGCCGTGCTCCTCGCCGCCACCCCACGTGTCGATGCAGTAGATTTCACAGCTGTTTTGCTTGTCAGACATATTCTCGGCAATCCAGATCATGCTGCGCCCTTCGTACGAGCCGATCTCTAGAAACTTCCTATGTGCAGGCAGCATGTCATGCAGCTTCTCCCACACCGGAGGAGCCCAGTTAAACCAATCCTCAGTCAGTTGGTATTTCACTTAAGCCAGCCTTTCTTTTTGGTTTTGTGCTCTTGCACTACTTCTTGGTAGGCTTTGAGGGTGTCCAGTTGGCGCTTTGCTAGTAGCTCTTGCATTTCATGTTCTATGTGCGCGTTTTGTTGCATGGCTGACTGGTATGGGGAATTTAGGTTCCCTATCGCGTTCATCGCGTTCGCGGCACCGACTTTTAATGGGAGGGGCTGTATCCCGGCGTTCACCGACTGAACCTTCAGCACGGCATCCATACGCTTCCTCCGCTCTTCTTCGCGCCGCGCCTCACCGTTACACAGTTCGTCCATAGCCCGCTCGTGGATTTCATTCATGATGATACGGGCACGTGCCTGCTTCAAAGCGGCGATTTCCTCGTCCGTGCCATATTCTTGAATGTCCTCTACCACATTAACCCAACGGCTAACGCCGAGCTTAAACTCGTCCGGGAAACTCTCCATCCTACGCAGCATAAGCTCTACGACAGGGTGGAATTTGGGTTGCTCTTCATCCGCCATAAGTTGCTCCTGCTTTAGCTTCACAGTTCAGAGGTAGCGCCGGTGCCCACGCGGGCCTCATACGCATACACCGCATTATGTAGTCCTTAGCCTCTTCGACCTCGGCTTCGGGAACGAGAGACACCACGCTGTCATGCACCGTCATAACCACACGGTACTTTTTAGCTATGCGTAGCATCTGTCCGCCGATGGCGATGCGGGCCAGCGCCTGACAAACATTCTCGACCGACGCGCCACCCCATATGCGCTTAGGGATAACCGCCTTACCCTTCTTGGTGTCGTAGATAAGCTCGGTTTTCTCGCCGTTCCTATACCAACGCAGGTTGGGGTATTGCAGCCTAAACCCGTTGGGCAAGTAGACGCCCTGCTCCCCAGCCACCGTCAGCACACCGTCCCGTCCGTATGGTGCAGTTTGGTTGTTAGCCATAGCATCAAGGGCTTCAGACGCTTCTCGCCACAGCCTCGGGATCATTGGGTACGTCTCACGGTACACCGCGATAATCCGCTTGCACTCGTCTAGCGGCATTTGGACATTGAACGTTTTGAGTTGGGCTTGAAACTTAAGCGCCCCCATACCGTAACCACAGTTATGGACGATAATTGGCCCTGCACTGGTCGCAATTGTGTATCTGTTCCTCGGCCCGGCGAAGGCGATGTCGTAGGTCATCAAGTTCCGTCTGAAGGATACTGACCTTTCTTCGGTTAGCTTGGTTATCTGCCCGCGAGACAAACCGGATATTACCGGGTTCGTACCCTCGGTTGTTGTCGATGCGGTCCATGTCGAATTCGGGATTATCCCATCCCGGCACAGTTTTGGCGTAGCGCAGGAACTCAACGCGGTCGGCTCTCCATAACTTGCATACGGTGATGCCTCTACCTCCATAGTCTGCATATACCCGGTTGGTGGGTACGTGGCAGCGGCTGATGGCCGAAGAAAGCCGGTTGAGCAGTCGCTCCCGGTGCGCGGTATCGGGAAGTGCATGGCTATATTTCCAATAGCGTTTTCTGTGCCCTTCCCGCCTACCACACAAGGGGCAGCGAGTACTTTTGAAGTCTTTGAAATTATTCTTATCGACGGTATATTCTGGTCGCCCGCAACCGCATTGGACGATGAGCGCAGATACTCCGCCCCTCGTTCCCGCGACGTACCCGGTGACGACCAACTGACCGCTCCGGTGTCCAATGCTAGGGAGAGGATACCTCTGTCTTGCGCCACTGACTGCGCTTCCAGCCACTGGGTCCCGCACAATACTTTGTGATCCGGCGTCAACCAAAGCCCGCAAAGATTCAATGTTTCTTTGGTGCCTTTCTTCACTAGCCCTTGGTGGCATACCCATTCTTCTCCGTCCCATAGCTGGTCAAAGGTAGTCACCTCCTCGATTGCTACCCAGCCACGATCCGTCAGTACTAGAGTTCCCTCGGCAAGACAACCCAATATAACCGTCTTACCAGCGAAACGCTCGTCTTTGGTTATATCCGCCGGTTCTTTCCCATAAATCTTGGCAGCCATGATGCGGTAAACGTCTTCGCCGCGTTCAAACGCCTCCACCAAGTCATCCTGCCCAGCTAACCACGCCAGCGTGCGGGCTTCGATCTGACTGCTGTCGCAATCCACGATCCAGTATCCCTCCGGTGCCGCTATGGTCTTCTTGAGCGGAGACTTGCGGGGCAGGTTCTGCATGTTGATCGAGTCCGAGTTATGGACAAGTTTACCGTTAGCCGCAAAGCGGTGGCGGGGGCCGCAATTTTTTATGTCATAGACTGGGACGAGCATACTTTTCCCTTCCAAGGATTTCCTCATCGGTCGCGCCTTGTGCAATCCATGAGCGCAGCGTTTCGTAAGATAGGTCGGCCCGGTGCTCCCTAAGCATTCTGATGCGCTCTCCACTGTGCGTTCTTTTATATGCGCGCTTGTTCCGCGCTTGTTCGCTATAAGTGGCCCATCGAAGGTTCCCTGGCTCGTAGCCTCGGGAGTTGTCTATACGGTCTAGAGAAAAGTGCTCACCGGGTTTAGGTCCTAAATTGTCTAATGCCCATTCCGCAAACGCCCGGACGGAAGGAAAACCAAAAGTAACGCCTCTACCTCCATAGTTAGGGTAAGGCACGGCGTTTGGGTTCGTGCACCGCTGTTTTATCGAAGAACCCAGACTTCGCATGTACGCCAGGGATGCTCCGTATTTGCGCCTATAGGGGTCTTCAGCTAGGCGCGCAGCTAATGATAGCTTTGCTGCATCCGAAGCTCGCTTAGCCATAGTTACCCGTCGCTCATGGGGCACCTTCAAAGCTTTTAATTTGGACGAGCAAGACCGACAGCACCTGCTCATACCTGCGATCAGCTCCCGTACCCGTACCTCACTCTCCTTCCCGCACTGGCAACGGCATAGGACTTTATGTTTGGTGCTTACGTGCAAACTGCTTAGCGGCGTCCACGTCGTCTGCTGTAGGGCTGCGCGCAGTCTGGATTCGGTGCGATCCCTGCATAGCGTCTCGTAAGCCAATCTCTCCGGCGTCAGTGAATACGACATGATCCTCAGTACCTGTAACTCCGTCCCATTCGACGACCTCAGAGAAGCCGCTAAAGACCACGCCCTCGTGGGCCACAAACTCTTCCCCGTCCCAGACCAGATCATCAAGCAAGACGTCCACGATGCGCTTTGTCTGCACCCCGTGGCTGGTGTTGTACACGCAAACCTGTGTATCGCCAACTAAACAACCGCCCCACCTGCCTGTGTGGGCCGCGTAGTACCGCAGGGGTATAGGTAGCCTCCCCCTACCCGACACACCGAGAAGTCGCTCGGTGCGTGTCTCCTCCAGCGTGCTCTTTACCCCTAGCCTAGCAGCGACAATGGCCTGCACGATTACATCTTCGTGCTCTAGGAGCGCCTTGAACTCCTCATCGTTCTTGGCGAAGGCATACGTCTCCTTGCCTGTCGTCGGGCTTATCTTGACGGGCGGCTCGACCCCAAGGCTTCGCAGCGTCTCGGCCAGCTGGCCGTTGGACATAAGGTTGTCCTTAGATATTAGCGCCTTATCTAACAGCTGCTCTTTCTTATGCCGCACTTCCTTAAGGTGCTCGTTCAGCTTGTCGCTGCTTAGGACTAGCTCCGGCTCGGAGAACATGCGGGTGGTCAAGTCGATCAGGCGGAACTCCTCGACCGGGAACCCCTGAGCCATTTTCACAAACAGCTTATACGTAAGCTCGACGTCGTTAACGCCATACACACCGTACCGGGCTAGCTCGTCGGGAGTGAAGTCCAGCCTACGCTTGCCCAGCGCATGAATGACTTCATCGCCCTTGATGCCTGCTCCGTGGCGCTCTGCCAGCACAGCCAGACTATTACCCGCATCGGGGCCATCCAGCGCCCGCGCCATAGACAGCGTATCCGCAATGCGCTTGGGGCGGATGTCGAAGTGCCAGTTCAGGATAGCCATATCGAACATGGCGTTGTGGGCTACAGCAGTTGCAGTTTCCCAGTCCCACTGGTCCAGCCAGCGTTTAGTCTGCGCCTTGGTTCCACTAAACCAAACGGCGGCTTCCTCGTTACGCTTGACGCTAACCCCGATTGTCTCGAAGTCGGCGTGACGGATGTACTCCTCCGTCGTCATTTTGGAGAGCGAGTACGTAGACGAATAGAACGTCTCGAAGTCGATGGTAAGGATGTCACCCACGACGCGCGCTCCCCACCACCAAGTTTGACCCGCTGTTCATATAGCTGACGATATGGCGCGCTTGCCGGATCACTATGGGCGAGCCCATTATCTCCATATCTACCTTATAGGCTTGGGCTAGCTCCTCGTCTGAGAAGGTACGCACCACGCGACCATAGCGGTTCACCGCTTCATACGTCGCAGCCTTTCCAAAAATCCCTGCCATTTGGCGCTCCTGTTGTTAGCAAGCTGTACACGAGACGTACACGCTGTGCAATAGGTTGACGATACCGTACACGTGAGGTACGCAAAAAACCATGACCGTTCTTAAAGATTGGATGGCTGACCATAACGAAACCGATTCCTCGCTTGCTGCGAAGGTCGGCGTCAGCCGCGTTCAAGTCCTACGCATCCGCAACGGGCGATCCAAACCCTCCCCGCGCCTAGCCAATAGGTTAGAAGCCGTAACGAGCATCGCGGCTTGGGAATTCCTCCGGCCAAGCGAGCCCTGACATGTCGAAGGTTCTCTGGACAGAAGAAGCGGAACTGCTCCTCCGAGAACTTTGGATGAAGGGATACAGCGCGGCGCGCTGCTCCGGCGTCTTGTATACGCAGGCAAGCTTCCGAGTTAGCCGTAACGCTGTCCTTGGTAAGCTATGGCGTATGGGCTTCCGACGTGAAGACCAGCCGAAAGAAGACAAGCCGCCCGAGGTGAAGCGCAAAATAGAGCCGAGGCTCTCGACACCTCGCAACACGCGGTTTGTTTCTCCGACACCACTACCCTCGACGTTCCCACCTGACTCCACGTGGGAGCCGCTTGAGGGTGTGACGCCTGTCTACCTATGCGACGCTAGCTCGACACAGTGCCGGTGGCCGGTAGAAGTAGCGCCCGACGCGCACTTTGTTTGTGGCGCAGAGAAAGACGTGGTTGCCTCCTATTGCGCTGTTCATAACAAGATGGCGTGGACGCCGCTGACCAAACAGCAAAGGCGCATGTCATGGGTCCTGCGGGCTTTCACTCTCTAGGATAGTATTGACCATCACCATAACGAGGTGCGTGTTTTCCTCGTTGATGACCAGCGTCCAGCCGCCAGCGTTGCGGATACGCATAAGCTCCCGGTCTTGAAGGGCCGTGGTAGTTCCCTCGCCGGCCTTGCATTCAATCGCTAAGAACCTACCCCCAACGCAGCAGATGATGTCGGGGACGCCGCTACGCCCGTACCCATGAGTAGCCGGAAAGAAGTAGTAGACACCGGCTGACTTCAGGATCGACTCAACTTTGGTTTTGACTTTTTTCTCAGGCGTAGCGGCCATGACCTATTCCTTCACAAAGAACGACGTTTCAGAGAACCTGTAACCAACGTCATCAACTGCTGTATCGTCGGGAGCGACCTTTAGAATAGTGATCTTAGTCATCAGGTCGTCACTAAAGTCCTTCGCGCGCATAACCTTCTCGGTAGTTTTATCTTTGCCTACAACATAATTGCCGTCTCCCTGCACGTGAATATAATACCCGTTGGTGTTAACGATGGCCTCTGCGCGTTTTATCTCTTGGTCAGCCGCCGTGATGCTCATGAAGCAGTCAGGGTATTCAGTACTAATGCCACTGGTTACTTTACCGATGTAGGCCAGTATTTTATCCGTGTTACTTCTAAGTAAATCGCGCAGCACCGCTTGTTTCCCCAAAAGGAAATAGGTAAGAGCACTTTCGGTTTCTTGAACAGTTTTGCGGTACTGTTCCGTAGGAGAAAGACCATAGAAGAAACTAGTGGCTAGCTTGATAGCCTTCTTCGGGTCACGCGTTTCTTTGTATCCGATCTTTCTATTGCCAACGAGGCGGCTGGTTATGATCGTGTAGGACATTACGTGCTTGCCTTCGTGGTACGAATACTTCGACTTAATCTTAATCTCACCGATGATGGTTGTATCTTTGAGCACGACACAGCGATGAGCGTACCCGTTGAACAGACCCTGTGCGGGCGGAATTACAATCTTCCAGTCGGCGTTTCTGATGGACAGCGGATAGATAACGTAGACTAGCTCGCGCAATATAGGCGGCCAAGCTTCTTGGCTTGAACCTTTGGGAAGCACAAAGAAGATATTGTTTCGATCAGGCGACCGAACGAGGGTTTGTTTCTCGGCGTCGATTTCAAACTTCTTCATCATTGTTTTGCTCCTTCATAGTTATCCCAGACGTCTGGGATAACTTACCATTCGTAATCTTTGAGGATGTTGTCGAGCTTGGCGCGCATATCAGCCCGCACTCCGGCGTCCTCCTTGATGTCGTCAATGTCGACACCACCTAGCGCCGCTTGGAGCTTAATCCGCGCCTCTTCGAGCTTCGGGTCTTTGGCTACGTTCATATGGGTAAGCAACCCGCACAGCTCATGCGCGTTAGTGAGGAACGAGTCATACCAGCGCCGCTTGATCTCGGTTTCACCCTCCGGATCAGTCAGCTTGTCCACCATACCCAGCAGCATGTCGTGCATCTTGTCCCATTGGGACTGCATGGCTTCCTTGACGCGGGCGTCAAGCGCATCGTCGTACTGCCTACGCAGGGTTTGGATTTCCTCCTGAGCAACATCAAGGCGGAAGTCGCCTGACTCCGGCAACGGCATGAACACCAGCCGGAAGCCGAACTTGCTACGCATTTCCGCCAGCGACGGGTAGTCGTTGGGGTTATACATTGCACCCAAGTAGCTAGGGGCAGCAGCGCACAGGGTCGGATACTCGCGCTCGAAATGCTCGACCATATGCAGGAACTGCGCCTTGCGCTTATCAAGCTCGGCTTTGTAGTCGAGGAACAGCGAAGTCGGCAGCAGGCGCGAACCGCGATCAGCCCATGGCAGCGTATGGTTATGATGCCACAGGCGGCAGCTAGCCGCGAAGTCGGCGATCTCTTTACGCAGGGTAGACCCAGCCAGCAGGTTCTTACGGAACTTGCCAGCATCGACCGACGATGCACCGTTGGCAATCAGCACGTCGTCAGTGACACGCTTATCAATAACAGCTGCGGTCCAGACGCTGATGTTCAGCTCCACCAGCATAGAAGAAGAGGCGACACTCATTTTGTTTGCTCCTAGTTTGTTTGTTGGTTTGCTTTTGCTGCTTACGCAGTCAGATGTTCGGGTCCATGTACACCGTAACGCCAAAAGGCGCGGTAAGACCCTTCGTCGTTATAACCCACAGTACCGGATAGCTCGGCGGGCGCGTGGGCCACGGGGTATAGCCATCCGTAAGGATGATGGCGCACTCAGGCTCAATGTTTTTCTTCTCAATGTAGTCGAACACGCAGTTGACGTCGGTGCCTCCCCCACCCGCAGGCTTTGTGGTGTTAGGCATAGCATCGTAGGTAGAGTCATCGTACTCCTCGTGCCGCGCAATTGCCGCGTCCCAGTAGAGCAAGTCGATCTTATCGGGACGCACTTCCTTCGCCAGCGACACCATCTCGGTGACAAGCGACATAAGCTCCTTGCCAGCGATAGACCCCGACGTGTCGCAGCAGTTTGCGATACGCCCCACGCGCTCCGACATAAGCGAAGGCATGGCGATATCTTGGGCTAGGAACCTACGGTTAAGCCGACGCCATGTGGACTTATCGCGCCCATGACACAGGGTCCGGACGAAATCAGCCAGCACTTCGCGCCAGTTGATCTTAGGCTCAAGCAACTCGGCCAACTCACGGGCCAAGTTACCCGCACCGTCGCCGTTCACTTTCCGATGCTCCATCGCGCCTTGGCGAGCCGCTCGGTCAATCTCCTTACCCAACGCCTCCTCTTGCGCGGCGCTACGCTCGGAAGCCTTGTCCCAGTCGTGATCGTCGAAGTTGTCGCCGCCACTACCGTCGCCGCCGTTGCCTCCTTGCTCCTCCTGCTCCTGCTTAAGAACGCGGAAGATCGCAGGCACATCCATGCCACGGAACCGCTCGTCCAGTAGACCGATCAGCTCGCCGTCAGGCGAGCGAGGCATGGCGATAAACTCCTCGGCAGGGTCCATGTCGTGAAGCATCAGATTGATGCGGTAGTCACAGGCCATGTTAGCCAGACGCGCGTCCTGCTCATAAAGCCGCTGCCACGTAGACAAATGCCGTTCCAGCTTGTGCCCGTTCTCATGAAGCACAACGAAGGCAAGCATCTTCTCGTTAAGCATCTCGACAAGACGCCTACCGTAGATTTCGTTGCACCCGTCAGTACAGGCGGTAGGTACATCGTCGGAGAGTATTGTATCTCCGACCATCATGATCCCACGCCAGAACGCAAACTTATCTTGCCGCATCAGGTTAATCTTGACGCGCTTAAGTTTGCGCTCCGCTGAGTCTTGTTGCTCATACATTATGTTTGCTCCTAGTGTGTTATAGGAAGGCTTTACACTACAAGAGGTCTTGGTTTTGCAGCAGCCAGTTCTTGTAGGTGCTGTTGCGGAAGCCGACGTGTTGCTTGTTTGACTTAGCCAGCGTCAGACAGAAGGTCGCCTGCCACTGCGTATCCAGCCGATCCAAGTAGGACATGAAGGCGTCAATCGACTCCGCCTCAACGCGTTGGATTGCACCGAACACCAGCACCGCCGTCGCACCGGGAGAGTCCGGAACACGAGCCGCACGGGGGTTGTCGATAATATCTTTCCACGGCGGGATGTCGTTTTGGTACGCTATGTACGCACTCAGGTCACGCGCACCCTGCTCACCGATTGTACCGATCATAGCAGCCAGAAGGGTATTCTCGGAGTAGTCACGGCGGCGCTTCACGATAGGCGAGACACGCGACAGCGAGCGAGGCGAGACGTAGGCTTTAGCCGGGCGCTTGGGGTTGAAGATGTAGTGATTCTCCTCTTGGCCTGCGTCTAAGTAGCTAGCCATACACTGGGGCGTATTAGTAACCCACGCGATCACCGCACCAGAGACGCCAGCGTTAACCGCATAGTTATGTATCCACTCCTCGCTCGTAGGCTTACGCATCCGCACCGTAGTCTGCCGACCGATGGTATGAGCCTTGCGCGTGTCGCCCACGCCGTCCGATCCGAGATTGCCAGTCGAGTAGATGATGCTCCCCTCAACCACCGTCTTATCGCCAAGGCGAGGGTTCGTTTCCTCCAACAGCGGGTGAAGCATGTTCTTCACCGGCTCTGCCCCCTTGGTAAGCTCGTCCAACATAATCAGAACGCGCTCGCCGTGGTGCAGCTGGAAGCGTTCGTTAGGATAGTAAGTTGTCGTCTGCGACTCATGGCGCAGGGCAGGCATGGCGATGTCGCCAAGGTCAAGGTTAGGCACGTCGATATAAGCACACCGCGTGATGCCGGTCTTGGCCGCGATGGCGTTCATCATGCTTGATTTGCCGATGCCCGGCTCACCCTCCACGTGGACCCTGATTTCAGGATTGGCCGCGATAAGCGACACGCACTCGTTAAACGAAAGCGTAGTACCGAAGTTGATGTTGCTCATTGGGTTTGCTCCTTGGTTGTTATCCCAGACGTCTGGGATAAGTTTTTGAAT
>Ga0209427_10001536_pt1 | contig 26670 bp, 30 predicted proteins | sample DeeMarSWOR136_30_FD_187465 | JGI IMG/M metagenome (GOLD analysis project Ga0209427, IMG submission 187465) | Marine sediment microbial communities from White Oak River estuary, North Carolina - WOR-1-36_30 (SPAdes) (version 2) | ecosystem: Environmental > Aquatic > Marine > Intertidal zone >...
GCCCACTCTCTCATCGTCAAGGGGCGGAAAGGACGTCTCCATCTTCAAACTGCGTAACCGCCACCAGACATAGGTGCACCCCAGCGCTGGCCACGGAGCTCACGGCGCTGCCCGTGAGCTGCGTTCCTAGCTTAGTGGGTCATTGCTGTATAATCGGTCCGAGTTGGTTGAAGCGGTGCCCTAGATGCACAGGAGGAGAAGCCTGTGAACGACAGAACCAACCCCGGCGGCCAGGCAGCGACCTGGCTGCGCTGGATTGCGCGGGGCATGGGCTCACTGATGGCAGGTCTTTGGCTGGTTGCCGGAGCTGCCTCTGCGCTGAGCGCTCGCGAGCCGTGGACGCAGGAGTCGACGATCATTGCACTGCTCGTGCTCACTGCGGCGTCGGGCGTGCTCACGGGTTGGCGTCGCGAGCGCATTGGGGGTACGCTGTTGGTGATCGTTGGTCTTGCTTTCAGCGTCTTCGCCTACCTCAGTGCCGGGCGCAACAAGGGCTACGCCATGCTCGTGTCTGGCGGACCCTTTCTGATGGTCGGCCTTCTGTTCCTCGCTGCTTGGCGGAAGTCAACTCACACCCATCAAGGCTCGTAGGAATCCCCGGGCACAGCCTTGGCCACTCACTGCGAAGCTCCGCCGGTCAGGGACACCGATGGAGATCCGACACGAGGCCCTTGAAGAAGGGTGCCAGGCATGGGGCCTCCAACCGCAGCCAGCCGAATGCTCCAGCGAGGCCGCGGGGCACAGATCGCTGGTCCGCTGATTGGCCCAGTTGGCCCATAGAGGTCACGGTTTGGTCGCCTTCGACTTGCGCCTTTGCTCGCGCATGATTTGCATGAAGCGAGGCGCGATCACTTTCATCAATGGCGACGGCACAGCGGGCTGCCATTCTTCTAGTGCCTGTTCCGGAGGCAGCGGCCACGCCTCTTCGGAGTGCACAATGGTACCCGGAGTGTCAGCCGTCTCGAGCACCTCCAGCGCCTGACGGATTACCCGCATCTGTTGTGCTGCATTGCGCGGCTGGCCAAGGGCGTGGCCAAAGGGGAACTCAACAGCAAGCGTCCGTGGCGCGCCTGCTCGTTCGGCCCAGAAGGGCATGTTGGTCACCAAGACCGTGGACAAGCCAGCTGCTTCGAGCGTCCGTGCCAGCACGGGCGTGTTTGCGGCGCAGTCAGGTCAGGCCGGGTGAGCAACACGCAGGTCACCGCCTCAGCCGCGAGCTTCCTCGCAGCCTCGGGGCCATAGATCTCCTGCCAGGCGGTGGTATTCGGAGGAAAGCCCTGGTAGCCCATGAAGGAATAGGCGTGTTTCGCCAAGCGGCCCACGCGTCCCTCGGCGGCCAGTTCCTGAAAACGATGTATCGGCAGAAGGATGTTGGTGTCTTCGACCACGTCGCGCGTGTTGATGTGCAGGTGACTGGCTCCCAACTCGGACGGCTGGACGTCTGTGGGCAGCGTGCGGTAGGACGGATCCCCCCGTTCGGGCTCCTGCTTCTCCTGCTCCACGTCAAACGGGCGTTCGACGCCCATGTGGTACAGCCCACCGGAAGTCACCAGCCCGAAGGTGCATTGGGACAGAGGGCGCGGCACGGGTGTCCAGGGGATGGGGAGCTCTGACTTGGCGGCGGTCATACGGTAATAGGTGGCGATAGCGCGGGGCAGATACTTGAAGCTGTCAACAGGCATGGGATCCTCCGATATAGTCGGCCTCGTTTGCGCAAGGCAGCGTAGCGGTGCTGCTCTCGCTATCTGCAATCTCCGCCGGTGGCGCGGTGGGACACGAGACTCCGCATCTGGCTACGCCTGCTCGAAGTGGGGGCACGCGCTCACCCCAGCACTCCTCTCCGTCGGTCAGGGGACGCAAATCGTGCGTCCAGTCATCAGGCAGGCAACCGCCGGTGGGGTCGTGCCCTCAGTACTGTCAGGCCTGCTAGGCGTATCTAGCTCTCCAGGTGCCCATAGTCCTTGCCCTCGCGGTAGCCGACTCCAATTGCCTCTCCAATTCGATAATAGCGGTTATCCAGGGCATAGACGATGGGATCCAGCCGAGTCAGATCCGCAACGCGGCATCGTCCGTCGGCTTGCGTGACAGACTCCTCGTCCGCATAGGCCTGAATGACCTCGCCGACAAAGACCTGTCGGTGCTGTATGCAGAACTCTTTTACGACGACACATTCCAGGTTCACCCGGCACTCCTGGATCATGGGTGCCGTGCCAAGCCCGCCGTAAAAGGTCTCAAAAAGCAATGACTTGTCGGTCTTTCTTCCAGACACGATGCCACAGTAGTCCGTCACTGCCAGAAGGTCGGTGGATGGGAAGTTAATGCTATACGTTCCATTCTCGAGAATGCCTTGGTTGAGGTAGTGCTCGCGGTGTGAGGATATATAGACCAGCGGTGGGGTGATACCCATGATGCCGCAGTCGCCGAGCGTGGTGTAATTGGGCCTGCCATGGACGTTGGCCCCGGCGAGCACGATGGGGATGGGATAGACGTATGGGATGCTGCCCAGTTTGACTTTCATCCGTCTCGCTCCTGTCTCTGGCCTTTCGCATCACTGTCGAGCTTCTCCCACTCAGCTCTCAGCAGGCTGTAGAGGTGCTCATCGGCGAATCTGCCTTGTTTCAGGATGTTTTGGCGGAGGGTACCTTCTCGGCAGAACCGCAGGCCCTCAAACAGCCGGATGGACCGATGGTTAAAGTCGTACACTGCTGCACCGATGCGGTTTAGCCTCAGCACAGCAAAACAGTACTCTATGACAGCCGAGAGCGCTTCTCGGGCATAGCCTGTGCCCCACTCCGACTTCTCGCCGATGGTGATGCCCAGCAGGCAGCGCCGGTTATAGCGGTCGATGCGCGCGATCTGGCCGTAGCCGATAAGGCGTTCGTCTGCTCGCTTGTGGATGGCATAGTGGATGATGTCAGCATCGGGCTGCAACTGCAGGATGCGCTTTAGATACGCCTGCGTCTTCTGCAAGGGCTCTGCTTGGAAGGTCTCTTGCTCTTCGCCATCAAAGTACGTCAGGTGTGGGTCATTGAACCACTCGTTCAGCTTGGCTGCGTTGTCCAAGCTGTGCGGCTGGAGGAGCAGCCTTGTCGTCCGGAGCTGGAACATGGTCACTCTCCCAAGTTCAGGCGTGCGTGCAATTGAATGCGATTCTACACCTGGTGAATCGTGGATGGCAAACAGTGCGGTCCGCTCGCGGGCGGTGGTTGCTCAGTGGCGCCAGATGAGCTAAAATCGGAGTTGCCGCGGCGGGACTGTTGTCCGTATCAGCCGCAGGCACAGGAGGAGGCATGTCGTACACTCGCGAACAAGTCGCGGATGCTGTGGACCATTATACGGCGAGCACCATACCGATGCACCTTTCGGTGCAGGCCTCGCAGGTGGTTCTGAGCCAGCCGGAAATGGAGCTGCTGCTCTCCAACGCAGACTGCATCGGACTGGCTGACTGTGAGTGTCGCCTCGAGCGCCAGAAGTGCGGTGCGCCGCTGGACGTTTGCCTGTCGCTGGGTGAGACGGCACGCAAGCTGATCGCGGAAGGACATGCCAGGCCCATCTCAATCTCAGGCGCACTGGGGGCACTCCGCCGCTCGCATCAGGCAGGTCTGGTCCATTTGGCGTATCGGAAAGAGGGCAGCGACGACATCGAGGCGGTTTGCTCGTGCTGTGCCTGTTGCTGTTGGTTCCTCACCGAGCTGCAGCGCTTTGACTACCACCACGCGCTCGCCGAGTCAGCTTTCGTAGCTGTGTTTGATCCTGCTCGGTGCGATGGCTGTGGCATCTGCGCAGAACGCTGCCCATTCCAGGCCTGGGAACGAATGGATGGTGCGGCCCTTTTTGACCAGGAGCGCTGTTTCGGCTGTGGGCTCTGCGTCACTGCCTGTCCCGTGCACGCCATATCTCTGGTCAAGCGCCCACAAGTCATCCCCTAGGCCATGGATGCTGATTCCTACCGGCACGTAATCCAGGCTTGCTTCCCGCGTTTCTCCGTGCACACGATTTCCTTCCTGGCGGAAGGCTGGGGCAGTAGCGCATGGGAAGTCAATGGCGACTATGTCTTTCGCTTCCCGAAATACACGGAGATCAACCCAGGCCTGCTCAAGGAGATAGGCGTGTTGCCTGCGTTGGCGGAGGGTCTGCCGCTGCGCGTCCCGCATTTCGAGTTTGTGTGGCGAGGTGGTTCGGCATACGATGGGCTCTTCGTGGGGTACCGCAAGATCCCGGGGATACCGCTGACGCCGGCACATTTGTCCGCACCGGTGGTGAGAGGGCTTGCGAGCCAGCTGGCCGAGTTCCTGACCGCTCTGCACCGCTTTCCTCGGCGGCGACTGGCCGGTTTGGGCATTCCAGACGCGAGCGCCGACGACTGGAGGCGGCGCTACACAGCACTGTATGAGTCCGTCCGTGCTCGCATCCTCCCTCTGCTGGAGCCGCATAAACGGAGAAACCTCGCTGCCATCTGGGAGCGCTTCTTGCGGGACGATGCTAACTTTTGCTTCACGCCTGTGCTGCTGCACGCTGATCTGAGTAGCGAGCACATCCTGTTCGATGCGGAACACGCTTGCATCACCGGAATCGTCGACTGGGAGGACATCACGGTCGGCGACCCAGCACTGGATTTCACCGGGCTTCTCTGCGACTATGGTCGAGGCTTTGCCGCACGGGTGCTCACTGCGTACCAGGGTCCCGCAGACGCAGCCATACTTTCCCGTGCGCGCTTTTACGGCGCCATAGCATCCTGCCATGAGGTGCTGTTCGGTCTGGATTTCGGGCTTGAGCAGCACGTCACGCACGCTCTGGACAACTTGCGTGCCTTGTAGCTCCGAGGCGCGTGGCCGCGTCCGGCCGGTGTGTGCGAGAGGCGCAGATCAACGCTCGCCTTCGAGGCAGGCTATCGCTCGTCGTGGTCTGTGCCCGGCGCTGCCACCTGCAAGCGACGATCCGACAACCCCAGACGACGCTAGCTTTCGTCGCGGATGCTGCGGGCAAAGGCCGCCGCCAGATCCTCAGCCCTATGCAGGTCATCAGCGGTCGGTGCTCCCCGAAATTCCAGCGCTGCCGCCCGCTCCCATTTCAGGGATTCTGCAATGGCATCGAATTCGCGCTGCGCCCCACCTGACCATCCGTACGAACCGTAGGAGAAAGCTCTCTTGTTGATCATTCGCTTGCGCGCAATACTGTCCAAGACGTGGGCCATGGGCGGGAACAGCTTGGCTTCATAGGTTGGCGCACCCACTACCACACCGCGATTCTTGAACACCGAAGCCAGGACATAGGATTCATCCACTCCTGGCACCTCAAAGACCTCCATGGGTACCTTCTCACGCGCGATGCCGCGCATCACCGCATCGGTCACCAGCTTGGTGTTGCCGTACATGCTGCCCCACAGCAAGGTGATGCCTGGCTCAGCCTTCCCGCTGGAATACTCGGCAAACTTGACATAGTTCTCGATCACCTTCTGGGGATTCGTGCGCCAGACCAGTCCGTGCGAAGGCGCAATCACGGAAACCTCAATACCAGCCAGCTTGTCGATGGCCTTCAAGACCATTCGAGAGAAGTTGGCCACGATGTTCGCATAGTAGCGGAGCATCTCATCGTAGTAAAACGACTCGTCGGCCGCCTGCACCTGGTCATCGAAGAGGATGCCTTTGAGTGCGCCAAAGCCCCCAAAGGCGTCGCACGAGAACAGCACGCCGGTTGCAGGCTCGTATGTCATCATCGTCTCCGGCCAGTGCACAAAGGGCGTGTGGAAAAAGACCAGCTTCTTACCGCCACCGAGATCCAGCTCCTCGCCATCACCTACCGCTCGCACTCCCTCGCTGATGCCGTAAAAGTGCTCGACCAGTTCTACCCCCTTCTCGGTAGCAAGGAGCGTCGCCTGCGGAGCCATGCGCCGCAGGTTAGGCAGGAACTCGGTGTGGTCTGGCTCCAGGTGGTTAAGGATGATATAGTCAATGTCCTTCGGATCCGTGCCCGAGGACTGCAGTTGGTGGAGGAAGAGAGTCGATGTCCCGGACCACTCGCGCACGAGATCCACCACGGCGGTCTTGTTTCCTCTCACCAGATAGGAATTGAGGGACACACCGTGGGGAATCGGCCACAACCCTTCGAAGAGGTCGTGCGACCTTACGTTCACTCCAATCCACCAAGAACCGGGTTTGATCTCAACGGCCGTCATTGTTGCACTCCTTTCGGGATGCGTAGTAGCTCTTTGGAAAAACCCGTCATGTTCCCCCCTGGTCTACGCCATTCTACGCTCGTCCTGCAGATTGGGCAACTGTTGGTCAGCTCCGACCCGGCAGTTGGCCACTTGCCAAGGCCTCGGGCACGTCAAACTCACTCTGGCACCGGACGGCAGCCACATCGCAGCCGATTCGGGGCGCATATTTGACAGTAGGCTGCAATGGAGGGTATAATAGCACGTTCTTGTCAGCTGAGGAAAGGTCATCACAATGCCAAAGAGAACGTATCAACCTAAGAAGCGACGACGTCAGCGAGTGCACGGTTTTCGTGCGCGCATGCGCACTCCGGGCGGTCGGCGGGTCCTGAAGGCGCGCCGGCGCAAGGGCCGCAAGCGGCTGGCTGTATGATAGCGGTGAGGCGTAGGGGTCGTGGGCGCAAAGCGATGCAATCTCGGAGCGTTCCACCATGCGGAGACAGCATCGCCTAACGCGAGGCAGGCAGTTCCAGGAGGTTCGTCGCCATGGGCGATCGTGGTCTCACACACTGCTGGTGCTGGTTGCCCTGCACAACGATCTACCCTATAGCCGGTTTGGTTTCCTGGTGGGAAAACGTATTGGCAAGGCTGTGGCACGAAACCGCGCCAAGCGCCGGATGCGTGAGGCCGTGCGTTCGCGGCTGGCCACAGTGTCACCAGGATGGGATCTAGTCCTAATCGCCCGCACGCCGATTGCCGAGGCTAACTTTTCGAGCATCAAGGTAGCACTGGATTCATTGTTGGAGCAAGCTGGGCTGCTCTCTGAACTCCCGAACGCAGCAGACATAGCCAAGTGAAACGCATGATTCTCTCCCTGATCCGATTCTACCAGAGGAGCATCTCACGGACTCTACCCCCTGCCTGCCGCTTCGTGCCCTCTTGTTCCGAGTATGCGTACCAAGCTATAGACAAGTATGGCCTCTGGAAGGGTGGGTGGATGGCGATCAGGCGTCTCAGTCGCTGCCATCCTTTCAGTGCTGGAGGCCACGACCCGGTGCCCTAGACGCGCCACGTGCGCGTGATAATGCAGCCTGCACGTGCCAGGCAACATAGGGAATGGCAAAACACGGAGGAAAATCCTTGAAAGTCTTCAACCCAAGAATCGCTCTTCTCTTCATCTGTGCCGCTGCCGCCGCCTTGGTGGGTGGCTGTGCTGGGTCGCCTGTGGCCCCAGCCTGGTCCAGTCTATTGGTGGCTGACAATGTGCTCTACACAGGTTCCCAGGCGGGACGGGTGTATGCCCTCAATGCCGAGAGCGGAGTCTCGATTTGGCAGTACCCGCCAGCTTCTGACAATGCCGCACTGGGCGCTCTGTACGCCAAGCCGGCTCTGCTGGATGACACGCTCTACATTGGTTCGGTTGACAACAAGCTGTATGCCCTCGATGCCAACACAGGATCACAGCGCTGGGCTTTCGCTGCGGCGGGTCGGATCTATGCCGATGCCGTGATCTCAGATGGCGTACTGTATGTCGGGTCAAGCGACCATCGCCTCTACGCCCTGGACGCGTCAACGGGGTTGAAGAAGTGGGAATTCTCCACCGGCAACTCGATCTGGGGCCAGCCGGCCATCGGTGCGGGCAGAGTCTACGTCGCATCCTTCGATCATCGCATCTATTCGCTCGACGCGGAGACGGGTCAGAAACTGTGGGAGTTTGAGGCTGGAGGCGCTTTCGCAGGCGGTTGCGCTGTTGGTGATGATCTGGTGTATTGCGGATCGTTTGACGGTAAGGTGTACGCCCTCGATGCCGGCGATGGGCAGAAGCGCTGGGAGTTCCAGACAGACCACTGGGTGTGGGCGAGTCCGGTAGTGGTGGGGGATGCGGTATATGTGGGCTCGCTGGACAAGAAGCTGTATGCTCTGGACGCGGCCACGGGGGTCAAGCGCTGGGATTTCGACGCCGAGGGCATGATTCGTGCAGCGCCCGCCTTCGCAGACGGCGTGCTATACCTGGGCACAGAAGCTGGCACTCTGCATGTGCTGGATGCTGCAACTGGTGGGCGCAAGTGGTTCTTCACCGCGGGCCAGAGCATTTTGACTTCGCCGGTCGTGGCTGAAGGCACCGTTTACGTAGCTGTCATGGGCGATATCATCTATGCGCTTGATGCCGAATCGGGTGTTCAACGCTGGACTGTGACTCCCAGCAAGCGCTAGTAGGAGGGCTTAATACGTGAGTCAACTCTGGAATACCTTCATCCTTGAGCCGATGATCAACTTCCTGCTCTTTGTCTATTCACTGCTTGGGCGGAACTTCGGCATCAGCATTATCGTGTTCACAGTTCTCGTGCGCCTGCTCACCTTGCCGATCAACTTGAGACAAATGCGTTCGGCGAAGCTGACTCAGGAGATGCAGCCGAAGCTGGAGGAATTGCGGAAGAAATACAAGAACGATCGTGAGAAGCTGGCAGAGGAGCAAATGAAGCTCTATCAGGAGCACGGCGTCAATCCCCTAGGCTGCCTGGTGCCAACGCTGATCCAGTTTCCCATCTGGATTGGCCTGTACCAGTCCATCATCAACGCTTTGCCAGACACACCGCTGCAGCTCCTCAACCTGGCGCGACACATATACCTGCAATTCCCGCTGCTGTCGAGCTTGATTCCCCTGAACTCGCGGTTTCTGTGGCTGAACCTGAATCGTTCTGACCCCTACTACGTATTGCCGCTGCTGACTGTGGCCACGATGTGGGTTCAGCAGAAGATGATGGCTAGTCCCTCCACCGATCCGCAGCAGCAGGCCATGAGTCAGACGATGGAGCTGATGATGCCGATGATGTTCGGCTTTATCACTCTTCAGCTTGCTTCAGGTCTCGGATTGTACTTTGTGGCGACCAACGTCTTTGGTATCGTCCTGCAGTACTTTGTCAGCGGGTGGGGTTCGCTGGCTACTGTGTTCAGCAGAGGGGGCGGCGGGGCGTCTGCGGGCCAGGCCAAGGATGAGAAGCGTGGACGAAAGAGCTAGAAGCATTGAGGTCGCTGCGCCGTCCGTCGATGAGGCTGTTGACAAGGCGCTGGAGAAGCTAGGCCTGGACCGCGACGAAGTTGAGGTTGAGGTTCTGAGGCACCCCAGCCGTGGCTTGCTCGGTCTCCTGAGCGAAGACGCCCTGGTCCGGGTGAGTGCAAAAGCGCCGGTTCCGGCGAAGGAGCCAGCCCCATCTGCTGGGATTGCAGATGTAGATGAGGTGGCCCGGCTTGGCCTCGAGGTGGTGGGGAATCTGGTAGATTACATGGGTCTAGCCGCTCGTGTATCCAGGGAGACCGTGCCGCTGGAAAGCCAGACCAGTCTCGACGCAGTGCTGTTAAATGTGAGTGGCCGCGATCTGGGCGCACTGATTGGGCGCAGGGGTGAGACCCTCCGCGATCTGCAGTACCTCTCGTGCCTCATGATCAGTCGCCCGCTACAGCGATGGCCAAACCTCGCTGTGGACGTGGAGCACTACAAGGCCCGCCGTGAGAAGTTGCTGACGGACTTGGCGCGACGCATGGCGGACAAAGTTCGCACGACCGACCAATCGGTCTCGCTGGAGCCGATGCCGCCGCACGAGCGACGCATCGTTCACCTGGCTCTGCGAGATGACCCAGACGTTTTCACCGAAAGCGTTGGGCAGGCCGACAGGCGCAAGGTCGTGATTCTGCCCAAGAAGTAAAGGTCTTGTTTGTGGGTCGGCAGGAGTGACACGGGACGGGCGCATGGCTACGGGTCCCGGTTTCCTGGCTATTGGCCATGTGACGAAAGATCTGTTGTCAGGCACTGGCTACGCAGTGGGTGGTACTGTGACCTACGCTGCGCTTACTGCACGAAACCTGGGACTGCCAGTAGCCGTTCTCACCAGTGCTCCACCCGACCTCAACTTGTCTCTCGTTCTGCGGGGCACAGACCTGCATGTTGTCCCATCTCCCGTTGCCACTACCTTCGAGAACGTCTACCAGGGTGAGCGGCGACTCCAGTACGTGCATGGCGTGGCGAGCCCTCTGCTGGCATCGCACCTGCCGAGTACCTGGAAGCAGGCCTCGATCGTGCTGCTTGGTCCGCTGGTGGGCGAGCTTGGCCTGGATTGGCTGGATGCCTTCCCCTCGGCGCTGGTCGGCGTCACACCGCAGGGCTGGATGCGCCAGTGGGACGGCAACGGCCGAGTGACCTTCAGGCGCTGGACAGATGCCGAGCGAATCCTGTCCAGTGTCGATGTGTTGGTGTTTAGCGAGGAAGATGTGGGCAGAGACCAAGCTCTGATCCGGCACTATGCCGAGAGAGCCGAGATTGCCGCGGTCACACGTGGTTGCCTGGGCGCGACCGTGTTTTGGAACGGCACGGCTCGAGACTTTCCGGCGTTTCGAGCCAGTGTGGTGGATCCTACGGGTGCCGGCGATGTGTTCGCAGCGGCATTCCTGGTGCGCCTGAAGGAAACAGGTGATCCATCCCTGGCGGCGCCTTTTGCCAACTCTGCTGCCTCGCTTGCCATCGAGGGCGCAGGGACAAAGGCCATTCCCAGCAGGGATCAGGTTGAGGAGCGGATGCTGCGCGGCAAGCTTTATGAGTGAGAGGGCCGGCCGATGAGTCGGGTCTATGCCATCGCCAATCAGAAGGGCGGGGTAGGCAAGACAACCACGGTGGTCAATGCGGCTGCCTACCTGGCTGCAGCAGACAGACGGGTGTTGGTCTTGGATGTCGATCCGCAGGCCAATGCCACCACGAGCCTGGGTGTCGACAAGAGCAGCCTGCGCCGCTCGGTCTACGATTCGATTGTCGGTGGTGTCCCACTGGAACGCTCGTTGCTCCTTACTGAACGCCTGGGACTTGACCTGATCCCCTCAGCGCCGGCGCTGGCTGGAGCGGAGGTCGAGCTGGTTGGCATGATCGCCAGGGAGCATCGTCTGAGCAAGGCAGTGGAACCTCTCCGTGAGCGCTATCAGTATGTTCTCATCGACTGCCCTCCCAGCCTTGGACTGTTGACCATCAACGCTCTGACTGCAGCAGACGAGGTGATCATACCCATACAATGCGAGTACCTGCCGATGGAGGGACTGGCGCAGCTCTTGCACACCATTGATTTGGTGCGCGCCAACCTCAATCCCTCTCTGGGCATCAAGGGACTGCTGATGACCATGTACGATGTGCGCACCAATCTGGCTCAGCAGGTGGTTGAGGAGGTGCGGCGGCATTTCCCAGACAAGACGTTTCGAACGATCATACCGCGCAGTGTTCGACTGAGTGAGGCGCCCAGCTATGGGGAGCCGATCATGGACTATGCGCCCAAGTCACCAGGCGCACTGGCCTACCAGGCACTTGCGCGTGAGATCATGAACAGCGAGTGATGTGCTCTTCCTATCTCTCGTGTGACCACTGCTCCTTCTGTGGAGCGTGGGCCGACTAAGGGGACACCATGAGCAGCAGGCATCGAGGGCTGGGCAGGGGGCTGGGTGCCCTGATTCCAGGCGCCGAAACCCCCTCTGGGTTGACCCAGGTCCGTGTCGACGATATCACAGCGAATCCACGCCAGCCCAGGCATGAGATGGGCACTGAGACCTTGCGTGAATTGGCTGACTCCATCCTGGAGCATGGCTTGATCCAGCCATTGATCGTCACCGAGCAGGCTGTCTCGGAGGGTACTGGCGGGCCGCGCTATCAACTCATCGCTGGCGAGAGGCGTTGGCGCGCCGCGATGCTGGCCGGGCTGGACTGGGTACCTGTTCTGATCAAGGAGGCCACTCCAGAGGAGACTCTGGAACTGGCCCTTGTCGAGAACATCCAGCGCGCCGATCTGAACCCGCTGGAAGAGGCCAATGCCTATCGCCAACTGATAGACGAGTTTGGCCTGACCCAGGACCAGGTAGCCAAGCGTGTGGGACGCAGCCGTGTGACCGTGACCAACTCCCTGCGCTTGCTGCGCCTTCCGGATGAGGTCCAGGGCGCACTGCTCGCTGGCCGCATCAGCGAAGGCCATGCCCGTGCATTGCTGGGCCTGCCGGGGCAAAGCCTCCAGATCGACGTACTGCGTGCCATTGAGAAGCGTGCCCTGTCCGTGCGCCAGACGGAAGAGGTGGTGCGACGCCTGACCGCGAGCTCTGCAGCTGAGCAAGAAGCCCCTGATGCGGCCGCACCCGAGACCCGCGCCCTGGAGGATCGCTTCCGAAGGGCCTTGGGCACCAAGGTCAGCCTTTTTCGCAGCAGACGCGGGGGCAGGCTCGTCATCTACTTCTTCTCGGAGGAAGAGCTACAGGCGCTCTACGACCAGATTGTGGGAGAGGACCTGTAGGCGCACAAGACCGTGTACAAGACAGCCCGACTGTCGCCAAGCAGCAGTCGGGCTAGTGCGTGTGGGCAGCCAGCGTCTCCCTGGCCACGCGGGGCAGACTAGTCTTCTTCTTCCTCTTCCTCTCTGACCCACAGGTTCATGAAGAAACTCACAATACCCACGACCAGGGCGCCCCAGAACGCAGAACCGAATCCACTTACAAAGAAGCTGACGCCAAAGACAGAGGCCAGCCGTGCCGCCAACAGAAACACGGCTGCGTTGAGCACCAGGATGAATAGCCCCATCGTCAGAATGATCAGCGGGCAACTCATCAACGCCAGCAGCGGACGCACAAAGGCATTCAAAAGCCCAACGATAAGAGCCATACCGGCCAGAGTTGTCCAGCCGCCTTCATAGGTAATCCCTGGCACCAATTGCACAGCGGCGTACAGTGCAATGCCCGTGATCAGCCAGCGCAACACAAACTTTCCCATGTGCATCTCCTTCCAGTTTTCCTACTCGACAAAGATCTCAAGTCGCTCCTGATCCTCTTCGTCCTCAGCTTCAAGAACCTTCCCCAGCCGACCGCTGCGGATCGCTTGGCGCAGTTCCTCCACATCTACTTCGTCCGTATCCGGCACGAATCGGGCTCCCAGCTTGAGAGCCACATCGACCAGCGCTATCGGGATGTTCATGCTGACCTTGCTCCTGCCGGTGTTCAGGTCGCTGACCCGCAGGCGGAACCATCGAGGCGCGGCGCTGCCTGCCGCCGTGCTTTCCTTGCTGCTGGCCTTCAGGGCTGCCAGCAGCTTTGCTCCCTCTTCGGCAGAGATTTGACCATTCTGTATCATATTCAGTATCTGCATTCTCTCCTCGGACAGTGACATGATCCTCCTCCACGAACGCTTTGCTCTCACTAGGAGCGTGACCACCCACAGGACCCGCCCCGGACTCGGCTGTTCTGGCCGGAGAGGCGAGCAGGCAATCCCCTCAGGGTGTCGTGCACCCGTCAGCCAATATAGATCTGCACACGTTCACCCTTGTCCGTCTCGTCTACCTCGATCATGATGGGCTGATCATCCGCCAACCCGTCAGCCAGGACGAGGATGGCCTCGTCAATTACTGTGTCACCCAGCTTGGGTATCCATGGCCGCGCGATACTGAGAACGAGGGCAGCGAGGCGCAATGGTACAGGAAAGCCCAGAAACAAGCGATCGCTGGGGCTAATGACGCGCAGGTGAATCCAGGGTGCAGTACGCGCCCAAACGGCGATGGTGATGGTCGCAAGCCCCAGGGAAAAGGGAATCCAGCCAAACAGCCAAGTCCACGGAGTGATCCGCTCCTGCTGGTAGGCGGCCAATACGACTGCGCCGCCGGCCAACATCACCGTCGTGCCGGCCGCCAGTCCGTAGATCCAGTAGTGCCGGGTTCGTGCTACCCAGTCTGGGTGTCCGCTTGACCCCTGGCTGCTGGCCGGGTCTATGGGTGTTGCTTGATCGGCACCAGCTGGCGCAGAACCGGATACCAAGTCCAGAAGCGCGGCCCCTTGTTCGGGCGTGACTGTACCGCCCTGGACCATCTCAAGGATCTTCCTCCGCTCCTCACTCATTGCCCCGTCCTCTCCTTCCGGTGACGCATATCCAGCCGCATGTGGTGCAGCCGACGGGCGGTGTCGAAGCCAGCCTCGCTGAATGCACATTGTGCTTCAGGGTGTGAGTCGGACACGCTGCAGGCGATGCTGCGTGCCGGGAAGCGGTTCAGCCAGTGCAGTCCCGCGGCAAGTAGTTGCGTCTCCACAGCGCCTCTGTTCATGGGATGCACAGTCATCTGCAGCTGGTGCGCCGCACGTCTTTGCTGGCCCGTTAGCTGCAGGAACGCCACAATCTGGCCACCGACCTCCAGCACCCAGTCACTGCTCCGGCGACGGTGGAAGAGGTTGTCAAACCACTGCCCTATTCTGCGTTCCACACCTATCTGGTACCGATAAGGCGAAATGGGCCTCATCTCCTGCACCGCTGCTGGGGTTGCCGACTTGACCAGGTCACGCAGACCTTGCCAGTCGTCGGGACGGCGCCGCCTCAGCGGCAGCAATGGCTCCTGAATCCCACGTGGCCAGCGCTGCACAGGCAAACTGAGCTCTGCCACCGTGTCATAGACTTGAAAGTCCAGTTCTCGGTATAGATGCTCGGCGGCCATGTTGTCTGTGCGCACCTCTAGGGATACCCAGCGAGCGTCTCTGCTGCGCGCTTCCTGCAGAGTGACTTCCATGAGCTTGCGAGCTATGCCACGTCCGCGAAAATCGGGATGCACGGCGACGTTGCTGACAATCCACAAGCCCCGCTGCCTGCTGTCGGTGCTGAGCGTGACATTGCCAACCAGTTGGCCTTCCTCTATCCATACGTAGCCGCCCATGAGCGGCGGGAACAACTTCTGGGAGCCACCGAACAACCACAGCAGTGGACCAACTCGGGCCAGTTGTCGCATCTCCGCCGCTATCGAGCTGGCGCTCTGCTCGAGCTCCGCTCGGAAAGCGAGTTCGATCAAGTCGGCCAGCTGCCCGAGGTCGCGCTGCATCGAGAACGGCCGGATGTTCTTGTCTGTTTGCGTTCGCACGAGCAGTTGAGCTACCATGGCCTGCTCGCCAGCACGGAACCATCCCTCGGTTCCAAGGCTATTCTTCCAGCGCCTGAAGCAGCGCTTCTGCTTGCTCGGCGTTGATGGTGCCTTCGCCCAGCATCCTCAGCACAGCCAGGCGCTCCTGCTCGAGGTTGTCCCCCGCTGCACTCGTGCGGCGCACGCTCCATTCGATGCGCCAATCGCGTGCCTTGGCTGCGTGCTTCCGAGCCTTACGTGCAGCGCGCTCGCCTCGCCTGCGCGCCTTCTCTGCGAGGCGCTCACCCTTTCTACGCATCTTGTCGCCCATCCGTTGCGCCCGCTCGGCCTCACGACGAGCGTAGGCCTCTGCCCTCGCACGCTCTCTCTCCATCTCTTCCTGGAGGTTGCCCACTGTTGCCTGATGCACCCTGATGTCGCCGCTGCTTGCCGACACCGTGAGCTGAGCCGCACCCTCACCAAGGTCCCCCGTCAGTCCGTGCGGGGCTTCCTTCACGTTGCGGAGTTCCGCCGTGCAGGAGACACGTCCCGCGGCCGTTTCTAGTTCGAGATGCGCGTTCGATTCGGGGCCCAAGTACAGTGCCACATCTCCATTCGTCTGGATAGCGTACTGACCGCTCTGCAGAGTCGCTTTCAACTGAATGTCGCCGTCCACGTCGTGCACGTCAAGACGTCCATCCACGTGATATATGGAGAGGCTGCCCGTGATATTGAACGCACTGACTTGACCGCTCAACCCTCTGAGCGAGACGTCGCCACGGATGCCTGCCACCTGTGCTTCGCCCTGGGCAGCCCCGACCCTGAGGTCGCCGTTGAGCGACTGGACGTCCAAGTACTGGCTGTCCCGGACTCGCACGTCCCCGTGCAGCGTGGCGAGCTCGAGCGTGCCACAAGAAGTAGCGGTCAGATCGCCTCGGTGATCTGTGACACTCAGCTTGCTCAATCCTGTCGCATGCAGATCCCCGACGGAGCCTTTCACGACTACGGTGGTTTCGGCTGGAACCTGAGCAGTCACAGGGCCCGTGGTGGAAACCTCCAATTCCCCCTCCGCTTCTTGCACATCCAGGGTCTCCGGCTCCTGGTCGAGCCACAGCTGTACCTGGCTTTCTCCCCATGCTCGGATCCGCAAGCCGCCCACGCAAGAGCGGAAGACCAGATGAGGGTTTGGCCCCAGATCAAAGCCTCTAGTGGTCATTGTCGTGATCTCCTCCTGCTCGTTCATTCTCCTTGCAGCAGCGTGATTGCCTCATCAGATGTGATTTTCCCCTCCGCTAGGTCCTCCAGGATGGTTCTACGCTGCTCTGGAGACACAGGCGGTTCTTCGCTAATCTCGTATCCAAGAGCGCGGATGGCATCGTGTAGTCTGTTGCGCACAGTGGGATAGGAAAGGCCCAATTCCTCCTGCACCTTGTTCAGCTTGCCCTCGCAGCGCACGAACGTCTCCAGAAAGGACAGTTGTTCGCGATCGAGCCTGTGGAAGCGTCCCAGGCCAAAGTGACCTTCCAGTGTCAAGTCACAGCTTCGACAATGAAGCCGCGTGACAGTCAGGTCTTGGCCGCAGATCGGGCACCTGCCAATTACCTCATGCATCCCTACCTCCCATCACCTGCTCTCGCAGCCGACGCAGTCGTGGTCGTGACAACCACCTGGCAAACCCCCTACGAAAAATCAAGTGTAGCTTAAAATAGTATAGCATGGAACGCGCTGAATGTCAAGAATATCAAACTGCCATTTAGAAAAACAGGGGGCACGGCGTAGCTGTGAGGGCGTCGCACCAGGCTGCGCGTCATACTCGCAACCGCGTTTCAGCGTTCGGAGGGAACCCTGCACCAGAGCGGGGGCTCACGAGAAGAGCCGGCGCACCATCTGCCTGTGCAGCAGCAGTGACGCACACTGCCTACTTCTCTTCGTACGCCACAATGTCTCCCAGCAGCACTCTTCTCAGGTGTCCATCGTCAAGACGCAGGAGCAAGGCGCCCTCATCATCCACCCCTGTCGCCAGCCCTTGCCAGAGGCCCTGTCCGGTGTGCACCTGGACTCGCTGTCCCAATGTCTCCAAGGCGGCAGCCCAGTCTGCCAGTGGAGACTCTCCAGCCCGCAGGGCAGAGTAGCGCTGCTCGATTAGTCTCACCGCCTCCTGCAGGAGGGAAAGGCGCGGGACCATCCGCCCAAGCTCATGTGCGATGCTGGTCGCATTGAACTCAGCGGGCAGGGCTGTGATGTCCACGTTCACGTTGAGGCCGATCCCGACTACTACGTACTCAAGGAGCTCACCTCTGCTGGACATTTCGGTCAGTATGCCGCCGGCCTTGCGTCCGTGCAGCATAATATCGTTGGGCCACTTTAGCTGTGCCGGGAGAGCGGTGAGTTCGTGGATCGCCTGTCGGACGCCCAGACCGCAGATCATGTTGAGCGCCTGTGCACGCTCAACCTTCAGGCCTGGGCGGAAGACCAGCGAAAACAGCAGACAGGTGCCGCGCGGGGCCAGCCACCTTCGGCCAAGCCGCCCCCGACCCGCCGTCTGCTTATCGGCGACGACCAAGGTGCCTTCAGCGGCTCCCTGCAGCGCGAGCATCTTCGCCACCGAGTTTGTGGAGTCAATCGTCGGGCAGTATACGACCTGCTGCCCGAAAAAGTCGGAGCGCAAGGCTTTGCAGATGGCCGACGCTGATAACTCGTCCACGGTGTGTCCCCTGGCAGTCTGCCTGATGCACAGGAGCTTAGCCCATTCGTGCCGCTGTGTCAAACAAGGTTGACCAAAAACAATGATTGATGTAGACTATCGCTGGAAATCATGAAGACTTCGACGAGGAAGTGGCGTGGCAACGGCTGTTGATCTGGTGGTGCACGGCGCAGGGCAGTTGCTGACTTTGGGTGGTGATGGGCCACGCTCCGGCGAGGCCATGCGCCAGCTGGGGCTGATCCCTGATGGGGCCGTTGCCATCGCTGACGGCCGCGTTGTCGCCACAGGTACCACTTCTGACGTAGAAAGCAGGTATTGCGCCCGACGCGACATCGACGCGGCCGGGCGCGTCGTTTTGCCAGGTCTTGTAGATGCGCACACGCATCCCGTGTTCGCAGGTTCTCGGCAAGACGAATTCGAGCGCCGGATTGCCGGTGCCACCTATCTGGAGATTATGGCTGCCGGCGGTGGTATCATGAGCACGGTGCGTGCGACGCGTGCTGCGACGGTGTCGCAGCTGGTCGAGGAAGCTCAACCCCGCTTGGCGCGGATGCTCGCTCACGGCACGACCACCGCCGAGGCCAAGACTGGCTATGGCCTGACAACGGCCGACGAGCTGAAGTGCCTGGAAGCGATTCGCCAACTGAGCGACCTGCAGCCCGTCGAATTGGTGCCAACGTTTCTGGGGGCGCATGCCGTGCCCGACGAGTATGCCGGCAGGGCAGAGGAATATGCCAGCCTGGTCATCAACGAAATGCTGCCCGCCGTTTGCCAGACATCGCAGCTTCCAGCGCTTTTCTGTGACGTGTTCTGTGACGAAGGGGCCTTCGATCTCCTGCAGACACGGCGCATCATGGTCGCGGCCAAGAAGTGGGGCTTGGGTCTGAAGGTGCATGCCGATGAGTTCGCCCACCTGGGGTCCGTTCCTCTGGCGGCCGCGCTGGGCGCCGTCTCGGTCGAGCATCTGCTCCACACTCCCAGGTCGGAGCTGGAAGCCGCGGCAACGGCAGGCCTCATTGCGGTGCTTCTGCCCGGCACACCCTTTGGATTGGGTCAGAACGAGTATGCCGCTGCGCGGACCATGATCGCGATTGGCCTCCCAGTAGCTCTGGGCACCGACCTCAATCCAGGCACTTGTTACTGCGAATCCATGCCTCTCATCATGGCCCTGGCCTGCCGTTTCATGGGCATGACGCCTGCCGAAGTGATTGTGGCGAGTACAGTGAACGCGGCCCACGCCATCGGCCGGGGTTCGGAATTGGGGCGTTTGCAGCCGGGGTTCCAGGCTGACCTGCTGATCCTCAACGCCGATGATTATCGACACCTCGCCTATCGATTTGGTGGCAACTTGGCTCAGACCGTGATCAAGAAAGGCAAAGTCGTGGTGTCACAGGCCTGAGGGTTCAGGAGCATGATTTCCGTCATCAGGCCCCGCTGCTGGGGTAGTTGCCGTGAACGCGGTACAATCAACATACGTAGAAAGGAAAACCATGGTCGATCAAGTAAAAGTCAAACAGCTGCAGGAGATTGCCCACCGCATCCGCTGTGACATTCTCTGGACGCTTGCGCACGCGCAGTCAGGTCATCCAGGTGGCTCGCTTTCGGCCACGGACTTTGGGGTGGCCCTGTACTTCCATGCTGTCAAGCATAACCCCGAGGACTGCGGTTGGCCCCAGCGCGACCGGGTGATCTTCTCCAAGGGACACGTAGGACCGCTCATCTTTTCGCTCCTCGCCGCATCGGGCTACATTCCGCACGAGGAACTCAAGACCTTCCGCAAGATTGGCACCCGCTTGCAGGGCCACCCCAACATGGAGTGCCCAGGTATCGAAGTAGGGACTGGCTCGCTTGGACAGGGCCTATCCATCGCTGTGGGGATGGCTCTCGGTCTCAGGATGGACGGCAAGCCGAACCGCGTCTACTGCATCATGGGGGATGGGGAAAACCAGGAAGGTTCTACCTGGGAAGCGATCATGTCGGCTGGTCACTACAAACTGGACAACCTCTGTGTTGTGTTGGACAACAACGGTCTGCAGATCGATGGCTGGGTGGAAGACGTGATGGGCTTGCAGCCACTGGCGGACAAATGGCGCGCTTTCCGCTGGCACGCGATTGAGATCGATGGCCATGACATGGCGCAGTGCATGGAGGCCTTTGACCAGGCGAGGGAAGTGAAGGGACAGCCCACCGTGATCCTCGCCAAGACAGTCAAGGGCAAGGGCGTTTCCTGGATGGAAGACCAGGCAGAGTGGCACGGCAAGGCTCCCAAGCCCGATCAGTGCCGCGATGCGCTGCAGGAACTGGCCTGTCCGGCCGAATACTTCGACTTTTGAGGAGCAGACAATGTCTGAGAGAAAAGCAATTGCGACGCGTGATGCTTACGGAGAAGCGCTAGTTGAACTGGCTGCGAAAGACGAGCGCATCGTTGTTCTCGGCGCAGACCTGACCAACTCCACACGCACCGAATGGTTCGCCGAGACATATCCGGATCGCTTCTTCGATTTCGGGATCGCTGAGCAGAACATGCTCAACGCAGCGGCTGGTCTTAGCCTCGTCGGCAAGATTCCTTGGGTGAGCACCTATGGCGTGTTCGTGGCTGGAAGAGCGTGGGACCAGATCCGTACAACCACCTGCTACAGCAAGCTGAACGTGAAGATCGGAGGTGCACACGGTGGCATCTCGGTGGGGCCCGACGGTGCGACGCATCAGGCCTTGGAGGACGTCGCCACCATGCGCGTTCTGCCCAACATGACGGTTATTGTGCCGGCCGACTACCACGAGACGAAGAAGGCGGTGACCTGGGCCTGCGAGTACATCGGTCCGGTCTATCTGCGCTTTGGGCGCGAGCCAGTACCCGTTGTCACCAAGCCCGAGGATCCGTTTGTCATGGGCAAGGCCAACCTGATCAATGGCGGGACGGATGTGACTATCTGCAACAACGGACCAGTCTTGCGCGAGGCAATGGAAGCAGTTGAGATGCTAAAGGAGAAGGGCATCTCGGCCCGTTTGCTCAACGTTCATACCGTCAAACCTATTGATCGCGAAGCCATCGCCAAGGCGGCGCGGGAAACCGGGGCCATTGTGACTGTGGAAGAGCACCAGGTGATGGGTGGCTTTGGCAGCGCGGTGGCTGAGGCCGTAGTGCAGACTCACCCGGTGCCAATGCGCTTCATTGGCATTCAGGATCGCTTTGGTGAATCCGGGACGCCGGAGGAACTGTTCGAGGAGTTCGGCCTTAGCTCACGCTACATCGTGGCTGCTGTGGAGGATGTGATCAAGGCCAAGAAGCGGTAGCCAGCACAGCATATCGTCATCCCAACCTCCCGCGGGGCACAACCTGCGGGAGGTTTCTATTCGTACAACTGCGTGCACCTGGAGCGCCTCCCGGAACCAGCGGTGCAGAACGCGCAGCCCGTTCTGGTGGGGAGCGACAGGCGAACAGTCCGAGACTAGGCTTGGGTCAGGTCTGCGGATGCCCTCGGTTCTCGCACCGCCCAGTGCAGCACGCACCAGGCGAATACGCTCAGCAGCGCGCCTATCAGGAAGACCATCGTGTAGTTGCTGCGCGAAGCAATCCAGCCACCGATGACCGGAGCGACCGCGGCAAACAGACCAGGGATGGTGTTCGCGAGGCCGATGTAGGTGGGCCGATCCTCGGGACCGGCGAACTCCATCACGATCCCGATCATCGAGAGGATGTCCGAGGCGCTCAGGGCGCCCACCGCGGCAAAGACCGGGTACAGCCAGGTTGAGGACGGTGCCAGCACAGCACCCACCATGGACAGCGTGGAAAGAGCAACACTGATCTCCAACACCAGTTTGTGACCTCGTCGGTCGGCGAGGGGGCCGAAGAGGACGTTCCCCGCGGCCTGACCCAGCAGCAGCAGCATGGCATAGTAGCCTGCCTGGCTGTCGCTCAGCGCCCACCGTTCTGCGGCGTACACTGTCAGGAACCCCATGCCCATCCGTCCGACAACCGTTATCACACGGGCCCAGAGGTAGTTGGCAAAGTTACGATCGTTTCGCAGCACCGCGGGAAGGCGGCGCCGGAATTCGCCGAGCGAGATGGCCGATCTACGAGCACGGAGTGGCGGTTCGCGAGTCAACGCCAAAAAGAACCACGATACCACCATGAATAGAAAGCCCAAGAAAAAACACAACGCAAAGTTGGTGGGGAAAGGATAACGATCCAGGATCGCTGCTGCCAATGCTGCGGCAAAAAGCCCTGCGGCCGTTCCACCAAAGTTGGCAATGCCCAGCAGGCGTCCACGGTAGCGGACGGGGATGACCCGGGCGATCATCTCCTGCCATGCCACGGCGATCGAGCCAGCTCCGAGCGTATGCCACGCAAATGTGAGCAGGAACCACGCTATGGCGGGGCCAGGTGCATCAGCTGCAAGAATGAATGCGCTGAGGGCCATCACCAGGTAGGGGAGCCGCTCAGCGAAAAAGCCGAGCGAGATGACGAGCGGCTTTTTCCGCGGAAGCCGAGCCACGTAGTTGGCGGTCAGGAGTTGGGGTAGATACCAGCCAGCGCCAGCGATGGTTCCTACCAGTCCGATCACCAGGCGACTGTCTGTCAGGTGTCGCACGTATAATGGGAGAATGGTGCTGGGTGCCACAAAGTTCACGGCGAACCAGAAAAAGGCGCCATCGAGCACGTTGACCGCAAAGTTCCAGCGAAAGTGCCTGGCCACCTCGGCTTGGAAGGCCTTCTGTTGGATGCTGTACTCGTCGTCTTGCATGGTTTTGGCCTCATAGCGGCGGCAACTCCGAGCAGTTTATGCCAATTCGCCTGGCCCTCCAAATGGCCCTGCTCTCAGCCTTGTTTGCACAGATAGGGGAAAGGTGGCAATATAGCGCCTAGTGAGTGCCGTGATTGGCGCAAGGCGAGCTAAGCTTGCCTGTCCTGTGTCACAGCCAGAAGATGGGACTCTCGTGAAGAGCCTGAGGAAACTGCAACTACCACATGGGCATCTGCGTCTACCGGTCTTTCTGCCTGATGCGACACGCGGAGTGGTGCGCGCGTTGGATTCGAGCGATCTGTCACGCTGTGGTGTCGAAGCTGTGCAGATGAACGTCTTTCATCTGATGCTTAAGCCGGGATCTTCTGTCATCAAGGCCATGAACGGCTTGCACCAGCTGTTCGGCTGGCCGCTTCCCATCGTCACGGATTCGGGGGGCTTTCAGGTCTACTCCTTGATTAGGCAGAACCCCAAGTATGGCAGCCTGACCGAGCGAGGCATGGTCTTTCACCCTGATGGCTCCACACGCCGGGTGAACCTGACCCCCGAGAAGAGCATCCGTCTGCAAATGGACTATGGCGCGGACATTGTGATATGTCTCGATGATTGTACCCACGTGGATGAGCCACTCTCAGCACAGCAAGAGTCGGTCGAGCGGACCATCAAATGGGCTGCACGCTGCAAGGCGGAGTTTACGCGCCGGCTAGATTGCGGCCGGCGACCCAGCGGGAAGCGACCATTGCTGTTCGCTGTTGTGCAGGGCGGTGGCTACAGGGAGCTTCGCCGGCGCTGTGCGGAGGAGTTGCTCGAGATTGAGTTTGACGGCTTTGGGTTGGGAGGGTGGCCCCTGGACAGCGGGGGCAACCTGCTGCTTGAGATGATAGCGTATGTTCGCGAACTGGTCCCGCCCCAGTTTCCATTGCATGCTCTGGGTGTGGGTCAGCCAGATAGCGTCGTTGCCTGTGCCAGCCTGGGCTACCAGCTGTTCGACAGCACTATGCCCACAAGGGATGCACGTCACGGACGGCTGTACAGATTCACCCATCATCCAGCTGCGAGTTCCTTGGATGGTAAGTGGTACTCCTACGTGTACATCAACGATGCAGAGCACATCCGCGCTGGTCGGCCCATCTCCGTCCACTGCGACTGTCTGTGCTGTTCCAACTACTCGCTGGCGTACCTCCATCATCTGTACAAGGTGAGCGATCCTCTGTTCTACCGCTTGGCGACCATGCACAACCTCAGGTTCATGGTGCAACTCACGCAACGGTTGCGAGAGGTCCATGGAACACTCTGACGAGCTGCGATGAGAGAATGCCCTGAGGCTGGTGTGGATGAGCTGACCAGGCTGGTACAGGCGGTTCTCGGCAGCGCCAAATACAGGCATGTCTGTGAGGATGTGATCAGGAACGTCGGGTCGCGCGAGCTGGCCAGGCGACCGAACCTGAAGGAAGCGATCAAGGCCACCAAGAACAAGCTCCATCAGGTGGGCGCGGCGTACCAGGCGGGTCGGATGGACTATGATCGGTGGCTCGACGCACTGGGGACAACGGCCTCATCCGGGGACCGGCAGCGCTTTCTTCAGGTCTGCCGGGAGGTCATGAAGGGCCATTCCTCCACTCGAGAGCGTGCGGACATCCTCGACGAGTTCTATGCACGGACGCTGGCGAGCTTGAGTGGCATTCGCACCGTGCTCGACATTGCCTGTGGGCTCAATCCGTTGGCAATCCCGTGGATGCCATTGGACAGGGACTTGGAATACCACGCCTATGACATGTACACAGACATGGTGGCGTTCCTGAGCCAATTCCTGGACCTAGCAGGCGTCCGCGGTCAGGCGGAGGCGCGAGATGTCAGCCGCTTTCCTCCGACCCGCAGGGCCGATCTAGCTCTCATCTTGAAGAGCCTGCCCTGTATGGAGCAACTGGACAAGTCGGCCAGCGTCAGACTTCTCGAGGCGACCAACGCCGACCACCTCCTGATATCGTTCCCGGTACGTAGCCTCGGCGGACGGGGGAAGGGCATGGCGCAGAGTTATGAGCGGCAGTTTCTCGGGCTGCTGGCCGGCAAACCATGGGCATTTAGGCGCTTCGAGTTTAGCACCGAATTGGCCTTTCTCGTGAGCAAGTGATCCAAACAACAGGGCGGCCATACAACAAACGGGGACGGGAGAATGCAACGGCCGAGAGCACCGGACATGGCAGAGCAGCTAATGGGTTTCGTGCAACCATGGTACGAAGCTTTGGCTGATCCCGGCTCTACGCAGCAAGCGGTACTGCAGGGACTGCTGCGTGGGTATGCGCGCACCCGCTATGGCCAGAAGCACAAGGCGGATGCGGTCACGACGGTTGGCAAGTACCGCCACGCATTCCCGATTGTGACTTATGAGCATCTCAAACCGCTCATCGAACGCACCATGGCTGGAGAGACAGATCTCCTGCTCTACGAGCCGCCGGTGGGATGGGCGATCACCCGCGGGACCACAAAGGGTGAGTCCAAGTTCATCCCCATGACGCCCACCGACCTGAAGATGCGTGTCAGTGCAGGGCGGGCCTTGGTTAACCACGTCATACGGACGAAAGAGTTTGACATATTTCAGGGAGTGAATCTCAACCTCAACTTCCCTTCAGTCGTCGGCACGGTGCGCATGGGAGATCGCGATGTGGAGTATGGCTACAGTTCTGGGATCTACGTCAAACACGTCTCAAGAGGCATGCCAGTGCGGTCTCTGCCAGGGCAGGACGAGATCGATGCGCTGGGTGGCGGCAAGACCATCCGCGACTGGGAGAGGCGGTTTGAGCTGGCCTACGAATGCTGCAGGGATGAGAACGTCACCCTGGTGGGCGGCGTCGCACCAACCGCACTGCGCTTCGCCCGTTACCTGAAGCGAAACCACAAGATATATCCGAAAAACCTTTGGAAGACACAGATCATGACGCTGGGCAGCGTCCCGGGAATCAACACGCGCCACAAGGCGGCATTGACCGCGCTTTACGGATCAGTCGCGATCCGCGAGATTTACGGAGCCACGGAAGGCATGTTCGGACAGCAGCGCGACGAGAAGCGCGCCTGGGTGCCGAATTTTGATTTGTTCTTCCTGGAAGCCGCTACCCGCTTCGGGATTAAAATGTTGCACGAGATGAAGGACGGCGAGATGGGCAACATCGTGGTCTCCACACCCATCCTGCCTCGCTATGCGATCGGAGACCGCATTCTCTGCGTCCGCAAACCTTATTATCGCTGCATCGGGCGCGATCGATGGTGGACGCCTCTCGAATACGCGTGGGGCGAATTCTCTACATTAAACATAGGCCGGTTGTAAGTGCCAACCGGCCCGTTCCTATATGTCGTTGGTTGACGATTTAACGTTGCCCGCGGAAACCTCTGAGCAGAACCGTCAATCCGACGATGATAATTATCAAAGGCCAGACCAGTTCAGAACTGGTGATGTCCCCCAATCCGCTGGCAAAGAGAATCACGCCAAGGATTAAGGAACCCCACACGTTTCCGCTATACGTTGGTATCGTGAGGCGGATGAGGACTTCAGCCAGCAAGATCAATCCAGCGCCTACTCTTACGATTGCCCAAGCATCTGCAGTGCCAGGAAGAGCAACGTCCTCAAGAAGACCCAAGTTCCAGATCAGGAAGAGAACACCGACCCAGATCAAGATCGCCGCCCACACAATCGCCGAGAGCGGATCTCGGTTCCACTTCTCGTCCCATCGCTTCCCCATTTCCTTCTCTTGGGTCTTCTCGTCCTGCTTTTCGTCCTTCCCCCATTCCTTTTCTTCTTTCGGGCTCATTGGTCTGCTGTTCTTCTCGGTCATTTTGGAATGCCTCCTCCCGATTCCGTTTTATCCAATCGCCTCAAGTATATACGCTAAAACGCTCTCAACATGGTGTTCCTACTATCGAATCCCTAAAGATCCACACAGAACACGAAGAGAAATCGACTTGCGATTCTTTGGTCATTCTCGAACAAGGCACCGCCGCCAACTGACGAGATCAAGAGAGGGAGACCGGTTGATGTTAATCAATGCGCGCAAGAAACCACCGAAATGTGAATAAAGAAAAGCGTGTGATACCTGCAAATATGATACACGAGAATAAGCTCGAACTCAATTTGCCCGCAGGAGAGCACGAGAGAGCGGAATGGAGATCCTAACGGACCGGAAAAACCGCCTG
>Ga0209427_10001537_pt1 | contig 26665 bp, 23 predicted proteins | sample DeeMarSWOR136_30_FD_187465 | JGI IMG/M metagenome (GOLD analysis project Ga0209427, IMG submission 187465) | Marine sediment microbial communities from White Oak River estuary, North Carolina - WOR-1-36_30 (SPAdes) (version 2) | ecosystem: Environmental > Aquatic > Marine > Intertidal zone >...
ACCACCCACTTTAATCGAGGTGTACTGTCTCATGAGTGCATCAAAAAGAATCCTTCCTTTGATCAGACCCTTTGCCCATTTTTTATAATCACGCTGCATCTTTCAAATGCGGATTTTAGAGTGCGGATTGCGGAATGAATTCCGAATTCCGCATTCCGAAATCCGAAATCAGTTCAGTCCAGTCTTTTCACCAGTTCCTCAGAGACCTGCCAGACATCTCCGGCCCCAAGGGTGATGACCAGATCCCCAGGAGTGAGGATACGGAGAAGATGGTCTACGATCTCTTTCTTTTGTGAGATATACGTCACATCTTTGTGGCCATACTCCCGGATCCCTTCAAAGAGGGTCTTTGCCTCCACCCCTTCGATGCGATCCTCCCCTGCTGGATAGATATCGGTCAGAATGAGGACATTTGCATCGTTAAAGGCAGTCAGAAAATCCTGAAAGAGAGCTTGGGTCCGGGTATATCGATGCGGTTGAAAGACAGCCACGATCCTTTTTTCCCAGCCATGCCGTGCGGCTTTCAACGTGGCCATGATCTCCACCGGATGGTGACCATAGTCATCTACGATGAGAATCCCCTTCTTCTCTCCTTTGATCTGGAAACGTCTTTGAATTCCACCGAAGTCGAGAAGGGTTTCCTGAACCGTCTTGAATGGAATATCCAGCTCAAAAGCTGTGGCCAGGGTGGCTAACGAATTGTAGACATTGTGAAGACCCGGCATCCGGATCTTCAACCTTCCTATCTCTTGATTGAGATAGAGGACATCAAAGGAGGTAGAGAGTCCCTCGAAGACGATCTCCTTGGCTTGGAAATCAGCCTGTGTCGTCAGTCCATACGTGGTAAATCTCTTCTTCAACCTCGGGATGAGACTCTGGATGTTCGGATGATCCAGGCAGAGAACCGCGAGGCCATAAAAAGGAATCTTTTCTAAAAAACCGAGAAAGGTCTCTTTGATCTCCTCGATGCCATGGTAGTAATCGAGATGCTCTGGGTCGATGTTGGTGACCACGGCAAGGGTGGGCATTAGCTTAAGAAAGGAACCGTCGCTCTCGTCGGCCTCAGCGACCAGGTACTCCCCCTGGCCAAGCCTGGCATTGCTTCCAATACTGTTCAGCCTTCCACCAATCACCACCGTGGGATCAAGCCCACCTGCAGCCAGGACCGTGGCAATGAGGGAGGTGGTGGTGGTCTTCCCATGGGTCCCTGCAATGGCGATCCCATACTTCATCCGCATCAACTCTGCTAACATCTCTGCCCTGGGGATGACGGGAATGAGCCTCTGCTCAGCCACTTCGACCTCAGGATTCCCATTTCGGATGGCAGAGGAAATGACCAACACATCCGCTTCCTTGACATTCTCCTTCCGGTGACCATAAGAGATTTCGCATCCCAAGCTCTGGAGCCTCCGGGTCACCTCGGTTTCCTTTATATCCGAGCCGCTGATGTGGTAGCCCAAGTTGAGCAGAACTTCAGCAATTCCGCTCATCCCGATTCCCCCGATTCCTACAAAATGGATATGTTGAATCTTCCCTTTGCGATACATCTCAATCTCTCGTGTTTATCGGGTTCGTTGGGTTGCTTGGGTTTCTTGGGTTAAACCCAATAACTCAAGAAACTCAATGAACCCAATAAGCTCAACAAACCCTATAGACTCAAAGAACCATGGCGTAGCAATGATCCACGATCTCCTGAGCTGCCCTGGGTCGACCCACCTGCTCAATTTTCTCTTCCATCCCTCTCCGTTCTTCCGGATGGGAATACAACTCAAGGATGGTCTTAGCCAACAAGAGTCCACTCAAGGACCCATCCTCGATCATTTTTGCAGCACCGCGCTTCACCAACTTTTCTGCGTTGATCCATTGATGTTGATGAGCGGCAAAGGGATACGGGATGAGGACGGCTGCTTTTCGACAAACGGCCAGCTCAGCCACGGTGCTCGCCCCGGATCGGCAGATGACCAGATCAGCCATCTGGTAATAGGGAGCCATGTCCTCAAAAAATGGCCTGACCAGCGCATCAAATCCCTTTTCCTGATATTGTCTCGAAACGAAATCGAGATCATCCTTTCCCGTCTGGTGGATCACCTTCAGCGAAGATTTTATTTCACTCAGAGAGTCAAGGGACTCCATCATTGATACATTGATCCGATGGGCTCCTGCACTTCCCCCAAAGATGAGGAGGGTGAACCGGTCTCCTTCTCTTCCCTCCCTGACTTCCTTGCCACCCGGCAGGCCCTGTTCCGTTCCGGTGGGCAGGCAGGTGACGATCTCCTTCCGGATGGGGTTTCCGGTCACAACGGTCTTCTTCTCAGGGAAATATCTTGTCGTCTCCTCGAAGGAAACAAAAACTTTTTGGCTGACCCATTTCAGGATACGATTGGTCATCCCGGGGATGACATTCTGCTCATGAATGGCCCTCTTCATTCCGAGCAGCGAAGCCGCCAGCAGGGTTGGCCCTGAGGCATATCCTCCGACCCCCAGCACCACATGGGGTTTAAACCCTTTCAGGATTGATAAAGCCTCTGAGACGGCCACGGGAAGATTCCAGAGGGCACCTAATTTTCCCACAAAGGATCTTCCTTTGATGGGCCAGGCCTGAATCGTTTTCAAAGGGAACCGACCTCCCGACAAAATTTTGGCCTCTATTCCTCTCTCCGTTCCGATGAAGAGCACTTCATTCCCTTTCTCCCTTTCCACGAATGCTTCAGCAATCGCTATACCGGGGAAGAGGTGACCACCTGTTCCTCCCCCGGCAATCACACACCGCATATGATTCCTCAATGCAAAATGCAAAATTTAAATTGAAAAATGCAAAATCCTCAAAACCAATAAATTTACATTTTTCATTTTGCAATTTACATTTTTCAATGATGGTTAACTACCTCCGATCCACACGAGTCGACAGATGGAGCAGAATCCCCACCCCGGCTAAATTCGTGACCAAAGATGTTCCTCCATAACTGATAAAGGGAAGCGTCAACCCCTTTGTTGGAAGAAGCCCCAAAACGACTGCCATATTAATTACTGCTTGAAGGGAAATCATCAGCGTAATCCCAAAGGCCAAATAAGCACAAAAACGATCATCAAGGGAGAGCCCAATCTGGATTCCTCTCACCGTGAAAATGAAAAAGAGGAGAACCACCACCATGGCACCCACCAGTCCTAATTCCTCCCCGATCACTGAAAAGATAAAATCAGTGTGGGGGGCAGGAAGAAAGAAGAGCTTCTGTCTCCCCTCCCCCAGTCCCAATCCAAAGAGACCTCCTGAACCAAAAGAGAGGAAAGATTGGATGATCTGGAAACTGGTTCCCGTGGGGTCTTCCCAGGGACGAATGAAACTGATCAGCCTTTTATACCGGTATCCCACATTCATCACGAGGTAGTAGATCACAGGAATACTCAGCAAGAGGGCACCCGCGATATAAATCACCCTGACCCCGCTGACGAAGAGAAGGAGAAAGACCATCGCCGAGAGAAAAAGAGCCGCTCCTAAATCGGGCTCTTTCGCCACCAGGATGATCACGAGCCCGGAAAGAAGGACCGTGGGAAGAAATCCAAAGGAGAAACTCCGGATCTTCTCCTCTTTCTTGGTTAGGAAGTAGGCGAGAAAGATGACCAACCCTAACTTGGCGAATTCTGAGGGTTGAAAGGAGACCCATTGAATCTTCAACCAGCGCATGGCCCCCCCTGCGCGGTATCCGATCCCCGGGATAAATACGGCAATGAGCAGAAGGATCGCGACGATGAGAATGGGATAGGCCAATCGCTTCAGAAGCGTATAGGGGAAGAACATCATGAAGAACATCAGGAGGAAACCGACTCCCGCGAAGAGGACCTGCTTTTTTAGAAAGAAGTAAGGATCTTGGAAACGGTCTCCGGCCATAATGGCGCTGGTGCTATAGACCATCACGATCCCAACACCCACCAGGGCGAGGGTCACCATCAGCAAAATAAAATCGAACCTGAGCCTTCTCTTCATGATTTCAAATTTCAGATTGCAGATTTCAGATTGAAAAAACTAAGACCTTAAACCCTCAATCTGCGATCTCCCATCCTCCATCTTTCATCTTCCATCTTTTATCTTTTATTTTCATTCCGCAATCTGCACTCCGCATTCCGCATTTAAAGGCGGCGGACGGCCTCTTTGAATACCCTGCCCCTTTCTTTGTAATCTTTGAACATATCGAAGCTCGAACAGGCCGGTGAAAGAAGAACCACATCGCCACGCTTCGCCGTCTGATAAGCGAGGCGAACGGCTTCTTCCAGAGTTTGGGCCATGACGGTATCGGTTAATCCACCCAGCTCCCGGCCCATTCGTTCCTTTGCCTCTCCGATGAGGATCAGCCGCTTAACTCGTTCTCGGATCAGGTCCCGAAGGGGGCTTAAGTCTCCCTTCTTATCCTTCCCTCCTGCAATCAGGAGTACAGGATCTGAAAAACTCTGAAGGGATTTGACCACCGACCCCACATTCGTTCCCTTCGAATCATTAAAGAACCGAACGCCATCGATCTCCCGAATGAACTCAAGACGATGTTCAAGACCCTCAAAATGATTGAGGGCAGTTTCAACCGCTTTCTTCGAAGCGCCATAGATTCTGGCTGCCGTGAGGGCGGCCATCATATTCTCCACGTTGTGAACTCCCTTCAGAGGGGTCTTCGCCAAGGAATAGCGCTCTTCTTTCCCTTTGAGCCTGAGGAGGATCTTCTCTCCGTTTGAGAAGGCGCCCTCTCGGACTTTCTCTTTCAAACTGAAAAGGATCTTCTTTGCCTTAATCTTTTTTCCGAGCTCCTTAACAATGGGATCGTCACCGTTGAGAATGGCCACATCCCCCGAATTCTGATTTGCAAAAATTCTTGCCTTCGCTTCGATGTATTCTTCATACCTCGTATAACGATCGAGATGGTCTTCGGTGATATTGAGAAGGACGGAGACCTTAGGCCGGAAGGCTTCGATAGCCTCCAGCTGAAAGCTGGAGATTTCTACCACCAACACCTCCCACCGATCCCCTCCCTCTGCGAATAGAATCAAGGGTTCTCCTACATTGCCTCCAACGCCAACCCTTTTTCCTTCCTCTTTGAGCATCTCGCCGATCAGATGGGTGGTCGTGGTCTTTCCATTCGTTCCGGTAACGGCGATGATGGGGAGTTGGATAAACCGGCAGGCCAGTTCAATCTCGCTGATCACCTCAATCCCTTTCTTCATGGCCTCCTGAACCGGATCCATCTTCAGATCGACCCCTGGACTCACCACAATGAGATCCTGGCTAACAAAGGTTTCTGTCTGATGCCCCCCCCATTCCATCTGGGAGAGTCCCATCCTTTCCAGTTCCTGGATGACCTCCTCCATTTCTTGTTTGGACTTCATCTCTGTGGTGCTGACCATCGCACCTCTGGCCTTGAGGAATGCGGTTGTCGCCAATCCCGTCCGAGCCAGCCCCACCACCAATACTTTTCTTCCGTGAAGATCCATCTGCAACCTAACCCCATTGCAAAATGTAGAATTCAAAAATGAAAAATGGTCTTGACTATCATGTTCGATTTTGCACTTTGCAATTTACAATTTTCAATGAGTCTTACCTCAGTTTCAACGTACTGACCGCAACCAACCCAAGAATGATGGCGATGATCCAGAACCGGACGATGATCTTGGGTTCGGCCCATCCTTTCAACTCAAAATGGTGATGGATGGGTGCCATCCGGAAGACCCGTTTCCTACGCAACTGATAAGAGATTACTTGGATGATCACTGAAAGGGCTTCGATGACAAAGATCCCTCCAACGATCACGAGAAGGAACTCCTGTTTGGTAATGACCGCGATCGCCCCTAGCGCAGCTCCCAAAGCGAGGGAGCCAACATCGCCCATGAACACCTGGGCCGGATACGTATTGAACCAAAGAAAACCCAAGCCCGACCCCACCATGGCCCCGCAGAGAATGGTCAACTCTCCACTCCCCTTGACAAAGGGGATCTGAAGATAATTGGCGAATCGGAAGTTGCCGGCAAGATAACAAAAGAGCATAAAGGTTCCGCTGGAAATGAGCACGGGCCCGATGGCCAATCCATCCAGTCCATCCGTCAGGTTCACAGCATTGGCGGTCCCCACGATGACGAGGACGGTAAAGAGGATGTACCAGTTTCCCATATCCGGCATCACCTTTTTGAAGAAAGGAAAGATCAACCGGGAATCGTGATCGAAGGTATAGAAGAGAACCAAGCTGACGATGAGAGCCATGATCACTTGAATGGGGAACTTATATCGAGCCTTAATGCCGATCCCTTTTCGATCAAGCATCTTTTTATAATCATCCACAAATCCCAGAATTCCAAATCCCAAAGCGGTCAACAGAACGACCCAGGTATATCGGTTGGTCAGGTCAGACCAGAGAAGGGTTGGGATGAGGATGGCAGCGAGAATGAGGCTTCCCCCCATGGTGGGGGTTCCGTTCTTCTCCATGTGTCGGGGAGGAACGTCTCCCCGCACCACCTGCTGAATCTGAAAGGCTTTCAACTTCCTTATCAGCCATGGTCCGATCACGAAACTGATGAGGAGGCCCGTCAAAATGGCATAGATGGTCCTGAAGGTGATGTATCGAAAGACATTAAAGAAGGAGAAATAGACATGAAGCGGATAGAGGAGATGGTAGAACATCCTTTTACACCCTCCTTTCCATCAGACCTTCAGTGATCTTCTCCATTCTCATCCTTCTCGAGCCTTTGACCAGAATCCAATCTCCCTCCCGGACCATTTTTCTCAAGAGCGAAACGGCCTCCAGGTGGCCCTCTACGATTCTTGCTTTTTCTAGATCCATCCCTTGTCGAATCGCCGATTCGACAAGGACCGGCGCCTCTTCACCCAGAGCAAGCAGGGCATCAACGGATAGTTCCGCGACCCTCTTTCCGATATGCTGATGGGCCTCCAGTGAAAAATCTCCAAGTTCCAGCATATCGCCCAGCACCGCAATGGCCCTGCCCTTTCCCTTCATCTCTGAAAGGATCTCCAGAGCCAGTTCCATCGATCTTGGATTGGCATTGTAGGCGTCGTTGATAAGAGTCACTCCCTCTTTGAGACGAAGGACCTCCATTCTCATGGGAGAGGGTGGAATATGTTCCAGGGCCTCTTTTACATTTTCGAGTTCGATTCCAAAGAGACTGGCTGCCGCAATGGCCGAGAGGGCGTTCGGAACGAAATGTTTACCCAATAGGGGAAGGTTGATCTCCATGGTCCCTCCCTCCATCATCAGGATAAAGGAAGTCCCTGCCGCTCCGCGGAGGCGAACCTCCCTGGCCATCACCTCTGCCGGATGGTCCATTCCAAAGGTGATCTTTTGACCCTGATAGTCACTGGCCAGATCGATCACCCTCGGGTCATCCTGATTCACCAGAATGGTCCCATCCTTTCTCATCCTTCGGAAGAGCTCTCCCTTCTCCTCTTTGATCCTCTCCAAGCTTCCCATGCCTTCGAGATGGACTCTGTCAATATTGGTGATCATTCCCACATCTGGCTCTGCGATCTCGGTCAACCGCCGGATCTCACCCGGCACATTCATTCCCATCTCGAGCACCACCACCCTCTCCCTTTCGGTAAGGTCGAGCAAGGTGAGGGGAAGACCGATGAGGTTATTGAGATTCCCCTTCGTTTTGAGAACGGCAAACGCCGTTTCCAGGCAGGCGGAGATCATGTCTTTGGTAGTGGTCTTCCCGTTGCTTCCAGTCAGTGCCACCACGGGGGTTTCATATTTCCGTCTTCTCTCCCGCGCAATATCTCCCAGGGCACGGAGCGTATCCTTTACGGCGATCACCGTACTCGGGCGATAACCATTCCAGCGAATATCTCTGACCTTGTCCTCTTCGATCACCACTCCCCCTGCCCTCTTCTTAAGAGCCTCCAAGGCATAATGGTGACCATCGAAGCGGTTTCCCTGCAGGGCAATGAAAAGCTCCCCTTTGGCAACAGTTCTTGAATCCGTTGAAATTCCACTAAAGGAGGCCGTCTCCTTTCCTTGAAGGAGTCTCCCACCCGTTGCCTTCAACACCTCTTCCTGAGTGAAGGTCATCTTTCCTCCAGTGCGTGTCGAGCTTCCACACGATCATCAAAAGGAAATTTCTTCTTTCCGATAATTTGATAATCCTCGTGACCTTTGCCAGCAATGAGCACGGTATCCGGAGGTTGGGCCAGGCGGATCGCCGTACGGATGGCCTCCCTTCGATCCGGCAGCTTCAGGTACCCTTTCCTTGATCGCCATCGTCCCATCTCATCGGGACGCCATTCTTTCAGGAGAAGGGATTCGAACCCCCTCTCCACTTCATCCATGATAGCCAACGGTTCTTCGGTCCTCGGATTGTCCGAAGTGAGAATGGCGAGATCGCTATACTTCCCGGCCACCTCGCCCATCAACGGCCGCTTCGTCCGGTCCCGGTCTCCACCGCAGCCAAAGACGGTGATGATCTTTCCATCCCCCTGAAGGCTCTTGATTCCCAAGAGGACCCGCTCCAAAGCGTCGTGGGTGTGGGCGTAGTCCACAACGACATGAATCCCTTTCCGGTTCTCCACCTTTTCAAATCGACCGGATACCCCTTCCAAGGCTTCCACTCCATCCTGAATGGCTCTCAAGGGGAGGTCCATCCCGATGCTCACTGCCACGGCAGCCATGATATTGTGAAGGTTATATCCGCCCATCAATTTTGAACGGATGGAAAGGTCTCCCTTGGGCGTCTTGATTCGACAGGAGAGACCCTCAAAAGAGGAGCGCACCCGGTCTGCGGAGACATCACAGGAAGCACCCATTCCATAACGGATCACTGGAAGCTCCACCCCCCTCACAATTTCTTCCCCTCGGGGATCGTCAGAGTTCGTCACTGCAAATCGCCCGGGTTTCTGGCTTTTCATCAGGGCATCAGCGAAGAGCCTTCTCTTGCTTTCAAAATAATGCTCGAGGGTCTTATGATAATCGAGGTGGTCTGAAGTGAAATTGGTAAAGACGACATGATCGAACTGGCATCCGAACACTCGGTCGAGGTCGAGGCCGTGGGAGGAGACCTCCATGATGACGTGGGAGATCCCTTCGTTCACCATCTCCCATAAAATTCTCTGAAGATCTAAGGATTCCGGAGTGGTGTTGGAGGCGGCGGTCACCCTTTGACCGTAACGGTAGTGGATGGTTCCGATGATCCCAACCCCATACCCCGCCTTCTTCAAGATCGATTCCAGCAGATAGGTGGTGGTGGTCTTCCCATTTGTCCCGGTAATACCAATCAGTTTGACCCTGGAGGACGGGTCCCCATAAAAATTTGAGGAGACCCTTGCCAGGGCCTGGCGGCTATTTGGAACGAAGATCATTGTCCTGCCGGGAACCTCCTGTCCCTCCTCCAGAAGGAGGGCCTTCGCCCCCCTTTCGATGGCTTCTCCAATAAATTGATGGCCATCAAACTCCGATCCCCGTATCGCCGCGAAGAGAAAAGCCTCCTCTACCCTTTTGGAATGGTAAGCAATGCCCCTGATCTCTTGAAGAGGATCTCCCATGACCTTCTTGATCTCAACCCCTTCCAATAATTTCCTCAGTTCCATTGGATCATTATAATGAGGACTGAAATTTTAGATAACAGATATCCCCCTTCTCAACCACGGTCCCCGGCTTGGGAGTCTGCTCCGCGACCCTCCCGTTTCCTGAGACCTTAATGATCAGCCCTTTCCCTTCGATGCGGCTCAATGCCCTGCGCATTGGTAATCCAGTGAGGTCTGGCATCAGGACCTTTTCCGCACCCTTCCCTACCTTCACCCGGTCGATCATCGGTTCTGCCCAGGAGGCCTCTTTTGTTGAGGTGAGGTCGACTGTGTTTTTCACCATCACCGTTCCCTTCGGATGGACATTGAGATAGGGAAGCACCTTCTCCATGATGGCTTTAAACACCGGAGCCGCCACCACGCCGCCCGTGTTCGATCCTTGAGGCTCATCGATGACGATCAAAAGAACGATTTTGGGATCCTCTGGAGGTGCGAATCCCATGAAGCCTGCGTGGTAGCGATCCTCTGAATATTCTTTAAAGAGGGACTCCACCTTCTGGGCTGTCCCTGTCTTTCCTGCGATTTCATACCCCGTCGGCACAGCTCCTTCTCCTGTCCCCCCGTTCTCAGTCGCCGTTTTGAGCAGGGCGGTTACTCTCTTGGCCGTCTCTTCTGAAATCACCCTCCTGACCCTCTCCGGCTGAAAGGATTGAACGACCTTTCCCTTCTCGTTCGTCATTTTCTCGACCAAATAGGGCCTCATCAGGACGCCCCCATTGGCGATTGCCGACAGGGCCGTCACGAGCTGTATCCCCGTCACTGAAATCCCCTGGCCAAAGGAGATCGTGTCCAAGACCACCGGAGGCCAGTATCTTGGATGGTGAACGATCCCCTTCCCTTCTCCTGGAAGGCCCGCTCTCGTCTTCTCTCCAAATCCGAAGGCGCAAAGATACCGATAGAGGCGTTCTTTTCCCATCTTTTCGGCTACCTTCGAGGCTCCGATATTACTCGAGTATTTGATGATCTGCTTAAACGTAAGCCAGCCATGCTTGGTCTGGTCATGGATGGTTCGGTCATAGACTTTATAGGACCCATTCTCGCAATAGAAGGAATCCGAAGTCCGGACGACCTTCTCCTCTAGGGCAGCCGCTGCAAGAAAAGTTTTAAAGAGGGACCCGGGTTCAAAGACATCGGAGACAGCTCGATTCCTCCAGGTTTTAGATCGATACTGGTAGTAATGATTCGGGTTGAAAATGGGATTGGAAGCCATGGCCAGGATTTTTCCAGTTTGAGGCTCCATGGCGATGGCCATTCCTCCCCTGGCTCCCCACTTCTTTACCGCCTGGTTCAGCTCCGTCTCGACCACATGCTGAATGGATTTGTCCAAGGTGAGGAAGATGTTTTGGTAATGTTCCTCCTTTTTAGGAACGGAATCCCCCATCACCAGCTCGCGACCCAGCGCATCTCTCGAAAGGGTCCACACATGGTTGCCCCCATTGAGCATCGCATCGTATTGGTACTCTAAGCCCTCCAGGCCTTTTGAATCGAGTCCTACAAAACCAATCACATGGGCCGCCAGTGGCCCATTTGGATAGAACCTCCGATTTTCCTTTAACATGTGAATTCCAGCAAGACGAAGGGCTTTGATCTCATCCGACTCCTTGGGTGAAATTTTTCTCTGAATCCATTCAAAGGATTTTCGACTCCTTAACGTCCGTCTCAACTTCCTGCGATCGATCTGAAGGATGGAGGCTAGTTCTCTGGCTGTCTTTCCCGTGTCCACCACCTTTTTGCAGTCGGCATACACAGAATCAACTTCGATGCTGACGGCCAGCTCGTTCTCCTTCTGGTCATAGAGAACCCCCCGCCTTGGGACGAGAGGAATCTGGACATGGTGCTGTTGAGAAGCCAGCTTATAGAGTTGTTCCTTCTTCAGCACCTGAAGCTGAAACATTCTTCCCACGATTAAGGCGAAGCCCAAGAAGAGGAAGCACGAAATGAAGATGATTCGAACCTTAAACCAATTGATCGATTTTGACTTCATCGGATCACGATCACCTGTTCGGGTTTGGGTTTGGTCATTCTCAACTCCTGCACGGCCAGTCTTTCAATCCGGGCGTAGGATTTGAGCGTAGCGATCTCGACACGCAATTTCTTGTTCTCCTCCGCGAGGGTCCTCTCCGCTTTCAAGGCGCTCGAAATCTCGTATCCGAGTTGGATCACCTGAATTCTTGACCAGACATAGAATAAAGCCCCTCCAATCAAAAAGAGCAGGAGAAGGGTGAAAAGAAGAAGAAGGTTCGACTTGATTCCGACGGGCTTCACCTTCCTCTTTGAACCTTTATCTGTCCAGAGGATTCGACCCGCACTTTTGTCCTTGGCCTTTGCCATCTTTATCCCCTTACACCCTTTCCGCACATCTCAGTTTGGCGCTGCGGGATCGCGGGTTTCGGTTTCGTTCCTCCTCTGAGGGCGTGATCGGTTTTTTCGTAATCACCCGCATCACGGACCCTCCGTCGCGCCCTTTCTCCAGCTTTCGAAAAGTCTCTTTGACCATCCGGTCTTCGAGGGAATGGAAAGAGATAACACACATCCTTCCTCCCTTTTTCAGGAATGTCCATCCGGTCTCTAAAACCATTCTCAAATTTTCCAGTTCCTGATTCAATCGGATGCGGAAGGCTTGAAAGGCCCTAGTGGCAGGGTCGATCTTCCGGGAATGAAACCGTCCTGGAATGGCCCGATGGACGATCTTTCTCAGTGCTTGGGTTGTCTCGATGGGCTGTTTCTCTCTCTCCTGGACAAGGGCTTTTGCAATACGCCTCGCCCATCTTTCCTCCCCGAACTCCCGGAGCGTTGATTCCAATTCCTGAAGGGAGAGGCGATTGACCAGGTCAGCGGCTGTTTCATCCATCCGCTGATCCATCCTCATATCCAGCGGACCCTCCCCTTTCAGACTGAACCCCCTCTCCTTCTTCTCCAACTGGAGGGAGGAGAGGCCTAAATCGAGCAGGATCCCGTCCACCTCCGAAAGATTCATCCCCTCTAACAGATCGGGGAAGCGGACGAAATTTTCTCTAAAGATCTTTACCCTTTCTCCAAAGGGGAGAAATAATTCTTTCGCCTCAGCAATTGCCTCTTCATCCCAATCGACTCCAATGACGATTCCATCCGGTGAGGTTCGCTTTAAAATCTCCAGAGCGTGTCCGCCGCCCCCCAGGGTGGCATCCACATAGGTCTGATGAGGCTCGCATCTCAAAAGGTTCATCACCTCTTCAACCAATACCGGGATGTGCTGAGATCCCATCGACTTCTATTTTGGTTTCCAAAAACCGAAATTGATAAGAGTCTCACTGACCCGATCAAAACCTTCCTGAGACTTCCGAAACTCCTCTTCCCAGCTCTCTTTATTCCATATCTCGATCAGCTTTCCGCCGCCGACCAGGACAACATCCTTTTGAAGGTTTGCATAGTCCCTCAAGGATTGCGGGATGAGAAGTCTTCCCTGGCGATCGATCACACAATCGATGCCGCTCGAATAAAAAAACCTGAAGAAGGATCTTGCCTCTTTGCTCAAGGGCGGAAGGTCTTTAACTTCCTCTTCCATCAAAGACCATTCATGGTAAGGGAAGGCAACCAGGCAATGATCGTAGTTCGTGATCACAAGCCGATTATCATATTGGCTGCTGAGGATCTCTTTAAATTTGGCAGGAATGCTGATGCGGCCCTTGGAGTCTATGGTATGTTCATACCTACCCCTGAACATTGTTTCATCCCCCGTTTTATGTTAGTTATACCACCTTTCCCCACTTTTTACCACTTAGGGACAAAAGTATACCCAAAAGTTTTGGTTTGTCAAGCAAAATTTTATATTAATTCAATTTTTTCCTTGAGTTATCCCAAACCCAATATATACGTCGGAACTTTTCTCTCCACCCTACATTTAGTTTTCCAAAATTTGGGCTGCCTAAATTTTAAGCAAGATTTTCCACTCCATTTTTTACCATTCAATTTGACAAGGCTGTTTAAGCTGTCTAAAATGGTTTCGAGGTCAGAAATGGCAACAGAAGCTATCAGGAAAAGAGTGGAAAAACTCCGCGAAGAGATTGAATACCACAATTACCGTTACTACATCCTCGACCAGCCCGAGATCTCCGATGCACAGTATGATCGTCTGATGAAGGAGTTGGAGAAGCTTGAGGAGCAGTATCCTGGACTCCGTACCCCAAATTCCCCCACGCAGAGGGTGGGGGCTCCGCCCCTAGAAGCATTCAAAATCGTCAGACATACCCTTCCAATGCTCAGCCTTGCCAATGCCTTCGATGAGACCGAGACAAAAGAGTTCGATAAACGGGTGAAGAAATTCCTCGGAACCTCATCAGACATCGAATATGTAACCGAACCGAAGCTTGACGGCCTGGCGGTGGAACTTGTTTATGAAAGAGGCCAGTTCATCGTGGGCTCCACCCGTGGCGATGGGATCAATGGTGAAAACATCACCCAGAACCTTCGCACCATTAAGACCATTCCTCTCCAGCTAATCCGGAAGGAGATTCCCGTTTCAGAACGATTGGAGGTCCGGGGAGAGGTGATCATGCAGCTCAAGAGGTTCAGGGAGCTCAATCAAAAGCGCGAGGAGTTGGGGGAGCCTCTCTTCGCGAACCCGAGAAATGCAGCAGCAGGATCAGTTCGGCAGCTCGACTCGAAGATCACGGCAGGGAGACCCCTCGAGATCTATTGTTATGGTATCGGTGAGGTGAGGGGCCGGACATTTAAATCCCAATGGGAGATCCTCCAAGCCTTCTCCAAATGGGGCTTAAGGGTCAACCCCCATATCCGGCGGTGTAAAAATATCGATGGAGTAATCGCGTACTATCACGACATGAATGAAAAGAGAGAGAAGCTTCCTTATGAGATTGACGGGATTGTCATTAAAGTGAACGCCCTCGATCTCCAGACGAGGTTGGGCGAAATTTCTCGAAGCCCCCGTTGGGCTCTAGCCTTTAAATTTCAACCCAAACAGGAGACGACCAAGATCCTGGAAATCATCGTCCAGGTAGGAAGGACCGGCGCCCTCACACCGGTGGCTGTGATGGAGCCCGTGAAAGTGGGTGGAGTAGAGGTCAGCCGTGCAACGCTCCACAACCAGGACGAGATTGACAAGAAAGATGTGAGGGTTGGCGACACGGTCGTAATTCAAAGGGCAGGTGATGTGATTCCTGAAGTGGTTCAGGTGGTCGAAGCGAAACGGACAGGGAAGGAGAGGAAGTTTAAGATGCCCTCGAAATGTCCGATATGTGGCGCCGAGGTGATCAGGGAAGAAGCGATTCACCGATGCATCGGCCTTGACTGCCCTGCCCAGTTGAAAGGCCGGATCAAGCACTTCGCCTCCAAGCGGGCAATGGACATCGAAGGGCTCGGTGTCAAGCTGATTGACCAATTGGTGGATAAGGAGTTGCTCAAGGATGTGGCTGATATTTACTACATTAAAAAAGAGGAACTGATTGAACTTGAGCGAATGGCGGACAAATCAGCCCAGAACATCATCGATGCCATCGAGACAAGCAAGACAAAACCCTTATCCAAACTCCTCTATGCCCTGGGTATCCGTCACGTAGGGGAAACCACCGCAGAAGACTTGGCTCGCCGTTTTTCACAATTGGACGATTTCTTCCATCTTTCAGAAGAAGACCTCAGGGAGGTAGAAGGGATAGGTCCCGAAGTGTCGGCCAGCGTGTATCAATTCTTCAGAGACAAGAAGAATAAAGGATCCATTGAACGACTGAAGAAAGCCGGGGTAAAGCTCATCGAACGGAAGATAACGGGAAAGCCGAAGCTGGCTGGTAAAACCTTCGTCTTCACCGGGGCTCTTAGATTCTTCGGAAGGGATGAGGCCAGAAATATTGTGGAATCCCTGGGTGGGATGACTGCTTCCAGTGTTTCGAAAAAAGTGGACTTTGTGGTCGTGGGTGAAGACCCGGGATCCAAATTGGAGAAAGCAAAAGAATTAGGAATCAAGACCCTCACCGAAGAGGAATTCAATAAGATGGTTGGTTGAAATCAGGCCCCTCTCTTTCGGGGGAAAGGGGTCAAAGCTTGACATTGGACAGACGAGTCTCAATCCACTCTATGTCCTTCCGAAGTTCTTCATCCTGTTTCAGCTTTTCTGCAAACCGGGCTGCTGCTTTGGCTACAGCCGAGTAGCTCAGGTCGCCGTAGTGCCTTCCGATCTCCGTATTGGTAAGGGCGGTGTGTTTCCTGGACAGATAGATGACTATGTTTCGGGTAGCGGCTTCGGAGAAACGTCCACGAGCTGTGACTGCCTCGTTAAGCGTATCAAGTGTCGGGGCGGGGGTAAACTCTTTCCGCCGGGCAATACCCCGGTTCTTAAGGGTCTCCCTCTCAATGCGGCGCAGGACATCCCGGATGAACTCCTTCTTTCCCAGGATAATTCCACCGTAGAGTTTCTCGAAAGGATTCGAGGATGGTTCACTTAGGGCTTCCTCTACGAAATGCCGGTAATACGCAGGGGCTCGGCGCCGGTTATTCGAGATCATGCTGAGAATGCGATCACGGAAAACCAACACATCGTCGTGGTGAGCGGTATAGGTGAGGTAGCTGCTATAGGGGTACAATTCCGGACGTTCGACCAGACCGGCGCGCACCGGATTTAGGTGGACATAGCGGCTGACCGCTAGGAGGTAACTGTCACCGTCTATGAGGACAGCCTTATAGCGCCCCTGCAACAGATGGCCGCAGCGCTTTCTCTTAATATTAACGTAGGTGGTGTAGGAACCATTGAGATAGTGCATGAATGAACTGAGGTTGGCGTGGGGCGTTTCAACGACTATGTGGTAATGATTACCCATGAGCACGTAGCAGTGAAGAAGGACCTTGAATTTCTCGCATGCATCCCGAAGATAATCTCTAAACTTCACATAGTCTAGCTTGCTCATGTAGATCTTCTTGCGTTCATTTCCCCGGGAGGTAACGTGGTACAGGGCACCGGGATACTGGATGCGGAGTGCTCGGGCCATGGGTACGAGATTCTACCTGAGGGTACCGTCCAATGTCAAGCTTTGACCCCTTTCCTATTTTGCTTTTCTGCTTTTCTGGATGAGTTGAACCTCATCATCTCCGGTTGCACCTTCAAACTGTTTGAGAGAAACCAGATCTTACTTTCCCTTATATTTCGTGATGAGTTTGGCGAGGGCTTCGCCGTTTCGATCCATGGCATACTCGACCGTATCATTTCTTCCCGTTGCGCCCGTTCTCAGATCGGTCTCGTAGATCACCTTGCCACTCGCTTGGTCAATGAACTGGTAATGAGCAGCAAAAGCGGCTGTGCCGGTAAACTCTCCCCCTGGGATAAAAGAGCGGCCTATTCGTCTCCCTACAGATTCTCTGGTGTACTCCGTCACTTCTCCTTTGATGGCGAGGACCTTTTTCCCAGCAGGGACCTCCTTACTCCCTTCCTTGACCACCATATCAAAGAGTTTGTATTTCTTGGAATAACGGCTGAGCTGATAAACCGCTTTTTCAGCCATCTGCAAACCTGATGATTCGGGAGCTGGAGAACCTGTTGGGACATTGAGATTCTGGATAACCACGGCATCATAGTCCTTAAAGAGCCCTTCCGCACTTCTACCCGTATCCATTGTCCCTAAGACAAAAATCATCACCATCAACAATCCAAAATACCATCTCCTCTTCATAATGTGTCCTCCTCAGAAGATAAATTGGTCATTCATTATAAAATCGCCCCAATGGGATCGTCAAATCGTTTTGGAAACAGCGCTCATGAACCAGAGAATCAAAGCTTGCCATTCCTGCGCAAGCAGGACTCCTTGTTCTTAGCGGGATCCCCTGCTTTCTAAGTTGGGAAGGTCTGGATCCCGTTTCCTGAACCCGTCAGGAACGGGTTTGAGGGAATGACAAACGAGGATGGCTCTATCGTCCAAACCGTTGGGCATGTTTATTAAATATAACGAACGTTCTTAACAGCAGGCGAAACCGCAAAGACTCGAATATTGTTGCTCCTCGGGTCTGCTGGAAAGAAGAAAAAACCCGGTCGGCTCGGATCATACCCCAGTGTGGAACCGACTAAGATTTCACCATCCTTAAAGGTAACTTCCACTTTTCTCCCCGTGGGTTTTTCTCCCTCGACGTATTTTTTCCTTTCATGGTAGTTAGGGTTCCCACCAAAATCCTTAACAAAGAAGAGAGCCTTGAGTTCTTTCAACAGAACCTCTCTTGCTTCTCCCGAGGCCCTTTCAGCCGGATGGAGGTGGAAGCGATCCTTATTTGGCAGGAAATCTTGTGTGAAACCCTTTACGATCTTCCCATCGGTGTACCTTGCCACCACTTTTACGGGTTCCATGAAACCTCCTCTCTTCCAGTCCGGTCCAGTCCTCCAAAGCAATCATATAAAATATTACACCTAGTTAGGCGAAAAATAAAGCAAAAAGATTCAAAGACCTAAATGGAATGGAACCCTGCTCTCTCATGGGCTCTCTCCCACCATTCTTCCCACCCGTTATATCTCGGAAAATAAGCAGCGAAATAGATCAGTGACAAAATCAAAAAGGTGTAAAAATCTAAACGGCTCCCTCCTATGAAAAAAAGAATGAGACCATAAATGGCTACTGATTCACACAGGGCATAGCTGATGATCGTCACAATAAGGAGTCTCTGGACCATCGGGGAACGAGCCTCTTCTTGATTTGAAAGATCTCCCGTACCTGCGTTAAATGAAAGAAGCCGTTTTCGTAGAAACCTGATTAAGAAAAACTCAACGAAGGCAAGACCGAAAAAAAGATACCTTAAAATCTCGACGATGAACAGTGGAGCCATCCCTTGGAAATAGCATTTGATGGACTCCACCACAATCACATAAATAAAGAGGCTGGAGATCATAGCCAGCCCAATGAGTGTCGCTTGCCGATGAGACTTCTTTAGTGCATCGAAGGGATTGACTTCCATGGAGACCTCCGGTTTTGCTTTTTTGTCATACTCCTCTTGGATGGTCATAACCACCTCCTTTTTTTGAAATAGGTGAGCATGAAGATTCCAATGCCAACCATGATCAACCAGATGAGAGGATAACTCCAGCGCCATTCCAATTCCGGCATGAATTTGAAATTCATTCCGTAAACCCCGGCAAGAAAACTGAGGGGCATAAAGATGGTTGCGATAATCGTTAGGACTTTCATGACCGAATTGAGCCGGTTACTCACACTGGAGAGATAGATATCCAGCATGCTGGAAACCATATCCCGGTAGGTTTCAATGGTATCCATCACCTGAATGGCATGGTCGTAGACATCCCTAAGGTAAACTCTTGTAGATTCTTTAATCAGGGATGACTCCCGTCTTTCTAAACTGCTGATGACCTCTCTTAAAGGCCAAATCGCTTTTCTCAAAAAGATCATCTCTCTTTTTAAATGTTGAATCATCTGCAAGGTTTCCGGGCTAGGCGTCGAGACCAATTTCTCTTCCAAAAACTCTATTTTCTCTCCAATTTTTTCAAGGATGATGAAGTAGTTATCCACGATGGAGTCCAAAAGAGCATAAGCCAAATAATCCGTCCCCATTTTCCGGATATGGCCCTTTCCATTTCTGATTCGTTCCCGAATGGGGTTAAACGTATCTCCCTCTCTTTCCTGAAAGGAGAAGACAAAATTGGACCCCAGAATTAAACTGATCTGCTCTGCTTCAACCTCGTTGCTTTTACTACCGAACTCGAGAGCCTTTAAAACAATGTACATGTAGTCTCCGTAATCCTCCATTTTTGTGCGTTGATCCGTATTGAGGATGTCTTCCATGACAAGAGGGTGCAATCCATAGCATTCGCCCAATCTCTCCATAACCTCAACCTGATGAAGTCCATCCACATTGATCCAGGTCAAGGTGGGCTTCTCTTTAAAGAGGAAGCATTCCTCTATGCTCTTCGCCTCCCTCTCCTGAAAATGGGTCTCGTCATAATCGATGATGGTGATCCTGGGGATTTCAGTTTTCTTTTCTCCGATATGAACGAGAGTCCCCGGTGGAAGACCAGCTTTTTTCGATCTTTTCTTAATCACTTTTGACATCCCTCATTCCTTTTCTAAAGGTTTTCGGTTGTTTAAAAGTTTATGAAAATCGATCGGATGAAGTCAACAAGAAACTTCTCGACAATTATGCTAGAATACGTTTCTATCGGGAACGCCAAACACCTTCACCCTCTCAACAAGCAATTCCAATTATCTGAGTCCCCTCTGCCCCTGAAACTGCGAGCGCATTTATAGGAGTAGTTTTCAGTTTTGCTCCTAAGGATTTCATGAGGGGGAATACCCGGAACAAAAACACGAAGCCATCCAGCAATGAGCCACTACATTCAACCAAGCGGTTTAAAACCAATTTACCCCTATAAATGCGATCGCTTTTATAGCGGCAATTTGTAAAGGTTCTCAAACTTGGGTGGGGGACCATGTTCGCAGTCTCAATAATCAAACAAAATTTTTTGAATTCTGGTATAATCCTAACGCAACGGAGTGGTTTGATGGCCAAGAAGGTGATCATTGACTGTGACGTGGGGGTGGATGATGCCCTGGCCTTAATCCTCGCCTTCCATTCGTCTGAGCTAGAGGTAAAGGCGGTCACAGGTGTGAATGGAAATGTCCCCTTAGATCAAGTGTTTGAGAATATTCAAAAAGTCCTTTGTCTGATCCGTCCCCGATCTAAACCGCTCATCGCAAAGGGTGCAGACAGACCCCTGAGAGGACAGACCCTCTATGCCCATTCGGTCCATGGAAAGAGCGGGTTGGGGGAAGCCAAAATAGAACTGAACGAAGGAGAAGAATGGTGGGAGACCTTCCCTGGCCTGGCAGAGGAACTCATTCCCAGAATGGCCCGTAAGCATCCCCAGGAATTGACGCTGATTGCTACAGGTCCCCTTACCAATTTGGCTCTCGCGCTCCGAAAAGATCGAGAAGGAATGAAAAAATTGAGAGACGTGGTCATCATGGGAGGAGCACTCCGAACAAAAGGAAATATTACACCTTATACCGAGTTCAACATCTTCTCCGATCCCTTGGCTGCAAAGATTGTCTTCGAATCGGGATTGCTGATCACCCTCGTTCCACTCGATGTGACGCATCGAGTGTCTCTCACCTCTCCGTGGATGGAAGAAAAAGTAAGACCCTTGAAAAACCCGTTTTCCAAATTCGTTATGGAAGCGACAGGATATGATCCAACGACCCAAACGTTTCGAAATAAGCAACGGATATACCTCCACGATCCCCTGGCTGTGGGAGTGGTGATCGACCCTGATCTGGCGAAAAAGGAAAGGGTGGCCATCCAGGTTGAGACCGAAGAGGGAGAACATTACGGGCAAACAGCAGAAGTCGAGGAGGGGCTGAAAATAGATGTGTGTTTAGGAGTGAATGCAGAGAGGTTCTTAAAATTGTTTGTGTCCAGTCTGCATTGAAATTCCAATATCCAAATTCCAAGTTCCAAATAAGCTCCAGTTTTCCAATAACTAAAAAATTTTGAGACATTGGAGTTTGGATATCATTTGATGATTGGTGCTTGGTCATTGGTGCTTTCCCCACTATCGAATGCACTTTAAAAATAGGAACAGAAATGATTGAATGGAGAAACCGATGTCCAAAAAAATCTTAGTTCTTGGCAGTTCCAATATTGATCTCATTCTCAAAATCCCCCGCTTCCACCATCCGGGGGAAACGATCATGGCAGAGGATCTGGAAACTGTCTTCGGCGGCAAAGGAGCCAATCAGGCGATTGCAGCAAAACGTTTGGGGGGAAAAGTCGGTTTCATAACAAAATTGGGCGATGATCATTATGGGCAAACCTATCGGTGGTACTTGATCAAGAATGGCTTCAATCCGAAATGGATCCTCAAGGATAAGGAAGTTCCAACAGGCATGGCTTTTATTGAATTAAATCCACATGGGGAAAATCGAATCGTTGTCTCTTCGGGAGCGAATGGGGCAATTTCTAAGAAGGAAATAAAAAAGCTTGGCCCATCCTGGAAGGGAATCAATGTTTTTGTAACTCAATTGGAAATTCCTCTTCCAGCAGTCCAAATGGGTTTAAGAATCGCCAGAGATCTGGGTGCCCTAACCCTTCTCAATCCATCCCCTCCCGCTCAGCTTTCACCGAATATCTTCTCATGGATCGATTTTCTCGTTCCCAACGAATGGGAAGCTCAATTGCTGACAGGGATAAGAATGAGAGGGAAAGAGGATATCCGTAAAATGGGGGAGAGACTGTTGGATATGGGCGTAAAAAATGTGGTGATCACCTTAGGCCCGCAGGGTCTTTTTCTCATTAACGAGGATGAGGAGATTTGGATGGATGCCTTCAGGGTGAAGGCCGTGGATACGACGGCAGCAGGCGATGCTTTCATGGGAGCTCTTGCCTGCGGCCTCTCTGAAAAGAAACCCCTTCGAGAGGCCCTGAGATTTGCAAACGGAGCCGGTGCCCTTGCCACGACAGAACTGGGTGCTCAGCCCTCCCTTCCCTCAGAAAAAGAAGTGGAGGCCTTCATCTCCAAGATGAAACCGGAGTAGGTACCGCTGGAATCCCGGATAAATCTCTCAAAAGCAATCTACCCCCAGATGAATTCATCCAGCATGGGAAGGATCATTTTCTTTTAATCCCTAATCCCCGCGAGGCGTTTGGCACATCTCTTTTTATATTCGGTATCGGACTCCCTGAAGATCGTTAATCGGTGGGCGGCCGGAGACCCACCGCCGTGAATGTCGGAGATTGTATCCGCACTCTCCATGGCCATCTTCTCAACCAGACGGAGCATTTTGATCCTCTTCTCCACCGGAATTCCCGTCGCTCCCTTTAAATACTTCTTCAGCAATTCCCCAACCTCAGGATTCTCGAAGTCTTTATCCGAAGGCAGATCCGCAACAAATCCACCCGCAATGTCGATCATGAGGCGAGTGGCTTCAGCCATCTCCTTCCCTTCGTGAATCTTGGAAGCATTGGCCAGAACAGGATCGATGAAATAGGTCCCCGAAGGTTCCTTCTTCCCCTCATAAGATGCTGCGAGGCTACAGCCATAAAGGGTTTCGGCCTTATGAATCATATCGATGACCTTCTCCTTATGGTGACCCACCTTTGTCGTGCCGTTATACTCCATCATCACCAAGGCGGCGCCCGTCATGGCATCAATTTTCCCCGATTTGCAGCCCCCGTGGGATTGGCGGTGATAAGCGGAAAAGCGGCTCACCATCTCTGCCGCGAACTCAACTTCTCTGAACATGAAGACCCGCTCCCATGGCACCAACACCTCATCAAAGATGATTGTGGGGCAGTACTTGCTGTAACGGATGTTCCCGCAATCGACCCCTTCGATCTCACGGGTATCCATGGAGCTTCTTCCCACCACATGGATGAGACCTTCGGTATCAGAGGGAATGGCAAATGCCAAGGCATAGTCTTCATCCCCTTTCTGCATCGCTCTTGTGGGAAGGACAATAATCTCATGAGCGCTTAAAGATCCTGTCTGATGAACTTTGGCGCCCCTCACGATGATCCCTTCTTTCGTTTGATCGACCACGCGGAGATACATGTCCTTATCTGCCTGCTCATGAGGACTCAGATTACGATCCCCCTTCACATCGGTCACGCTGGCATTTGCAGTCAGATCGTTCTTCTGCACATATCTCAAGAAATCCATGAATCGATCGTAGTAATGGGTCCCGTATTTCTTATCGATATCGTAAGTCACAATCGAAAGGGTGCAAAGGCAGTCCAGACCCGTGCAACGCTGGTGGCACGTCCCCACATAGCCTCCTAGGGTACGATTAATCTTGACGCGTGCGACCAGGTCTACAATGGTCTGGGGCGGTAGGGTGAATCGATTGATCGGTTCCCCTGTCAAAGGAGAGAGGGTGGTCATGAGATGCCCATACGTTTCATGGGTTGCCAGTTCATAGGTTGCACCTGTGGCATTGATCCCCGCCCGAATTCTGGGATGATCCACGACATTCTCTATCTTCTCACCAAACATATAGGCCGTCGGTTTCAACATTCTCAAACTCGCCAGATACTGTTCGAATGTCTTAATGGCCATATCTTTCCTCCTTGTATCTATCTAAAAAAATCCATTTTAATCCCCCCTCTCCCCCCTTTAGCAAAGGGGGGTTGGGGGGATTTGGATTTCAAGATTGTAGATTTCAGATTTTAGTCTTTTTCAATCTGCAATTTGAAATCTCAAATCTCCAATTAACTTAGTTGCAGTCCTCTTCGAAACGCATTGAGGTTCAACGCGATTGCCTTCTTCGGTACGCTCACCTCAATGGCTTTCTCCATCGATTCCACGGAAAGGAGCCCTGTCTTTTTAATAAGGGCTCCCAGAATGATCAGGTTCGCCACAACCATATTGCCCATCTCCTTGTCGGCAACGCTCGTGGCAGGGATGGCGAGAATTTCATAATCTCCTGGCTTCGCTCCCTTCACTAAGTCCGAATCGATCACAAGTAACCCTTTGGGCTTGATACTGTCGATATACTTGGAGAGAGCATCCTCGGCCAGGACGATCAAGATGTCTGGCTTTCGGACCTGGGGGTCGGTAACGGCCTCTTCAGAAATGATCACCTCAGCCCGGGCAGACCCTCCCCTCAGCTCTGAACTGTAGGACTGGGTTTGGACAGCCTGTTTCCCATCATAGAGAGTGGCTGCTGTCCCCAGAAGAATGCCTGACAAGACCACTCCTTGCCCTCCTACGCCTCCTACGAGTATCTCTGTCCGGCTCATTCGACTCCTCCTTGGGCTCTATCCTTCATCTTCTTCACCTCTTCCAACATCTCCGGTTTTCCTAGATCGACCAATTCCCCGATCACGATCTTGTCCCTCAGTTCCTCTTCTGAGAGTTTGGCCGCCTCCTTGGGTGAAATCGATCTCTTCTTATAATCCTCCAGCATCTGGACCGCACTGCCTACCCCTGTCTTCCTTCCAAACTGGATCGGGCATTGGGAAAAAACTTCGATAAAGGCAAAACCCTTCTTCTGAATCGCCTTCTTGATCGAGTTGGTCAATTGCCTCGGATGGGCGGTGGTCCAGCACGCAACGAAGGAAGCCCCTGCCGCCATCACCAGCCTAGAGATATTGAAGGTATTTTCCACCGTCCCATAAGGCGTGGTCGTTGTTTGAATGCCCATGGGCGTGGTGGGAGCCGCCTGACCTCCGGTCATCCCATAAATCCCGTTATTGACGCAGATGACGACCATTTCCACATTTCTCCTGGCGTTCTGGATCAGGTGATTCCCGCCTATGGCTGCCAGATCCCCATCGCCGCTCACCACCATCACTTTTTTATCAGGAAGGCCCATCTTGATCCCGAAGCCAAAGGCAATGGGTCGGCCATGGGTGGTATGAAGGACATCGGCGTTAAAGAGGGGGCTCGGAATCCATGCAGCGCATCCAATCCCTGAGACGAAGACAAAGTCATCAAGGGTCATGCCGAGGCCATCGATGGCTTTAAGAATGGCTTGAACCAGGGTCCCATCTCCGCATCCTGGGCAGAAAGTCGTATGGGTGACCGAAGGTCTTATAAAACGGTGTAAGGGATGAACAAGTTCGCTCATTTCGCTACCTCCCGAATCTTTCTTAAGATATCTTCCGGATCCTGAATCTGACCGACCAATCTCGGAGCAAGGAATGAGACCTCAGCATCATGGGCCGCCTCTGCTTTGATATAGGGATAGATTTGGCCCAGATTATTTTCGAGTACGATGACATGTTTTGCTCCCCTCGCCATCTTTTCAATCTCCTCTCCCGGGAAGGGCCAGACGGTGATCAACCTGAGCGTCCCGACTGGAATTCCTTGCTGTCTTGCCTGAGTCGCCGCCATGGCGGCTGCCCGGGCTACCGCCCCATAGGAAACCAGCACAATCTCTGCACCTTCATAGTTTCGCTCCACCAGCGTGATCTCCGCTTTATGCTTGAGGATCTTGTTGCTCAGTTTCCGGATAAAATTATCCAATGCTGAAATGTCGATCAGGTTTCGCTTCCCATATTCATCGTGGCAGGAACTGGTAACGTGGGCTTTGAATCCCTTTCCAAAGATCGGCATGGGAGCGACATCCTCGTCCAGAAAACCTTTGATCTTCTGAGGATCAGCGCCTGGCTCTGGAATCTTGCGATACTCCGTCTTGATTTTCTCTGGTTCTGGAATGACGACTTCCTCCCTCATGTGTCCTACAAAAGCGTCGGAGAGAATGAAGACTGGCGTCCGGTACCTCTCTGCATAATTGAAGGCGATCACCGTATGATCGAACATCTCCTGGGGGGACGAAGGGCAAAGAGCGATGATTTCATAATCCCCATGGGAGCCTCGTTTTGCCTGAACCATATCCCCCTGAACGCCAACGGTGGGCATTCCTGTCGTGGGCGCACCCCTCTGAACATTGACGATGACGCACGGTGTCTCCACACCGATCGCGAAGCCAATATTTTCCAGCATCAGGCTGATTCCGGGACCGGAGGTAACAGTCATGGCCTTCCTGCCTGCCCAGGAAGCACCTATCACCGCCGCAATTGCACTGATCTCATCCTCCATCTGAAAAAAACCACCTCCCACCTGGGGCAACCGCTCTGCCAATCGGTTGGCTACTTCTGTAGCAGGTGTGATGGGATAGCCTGCGGTAAACTCGCATCCGGCGGCAATGGCACCCTCTGCACAGGCCACATTGCCCATCATGAAATATCTCCCTGTAAGAACCCGATTCCCATTCATCTCTTCGCTCTCCTTCGCGTTTTTTCTCCCGAGACAACAATCGCCAGATCAGGGCAGAAGATCATGCAGTTTTCGCACCCAGTACATTGATCCCCTTTCGCCACCACTGGCGGCCTATACCCTTTCGGGTTCAATGTTTCGGAGGGTTTGAAGACCTCCTTCGGACAGACATAGATGCAGATGCCACATTCATCGACGCCCTTGCATCGCTCGTGATAGATTCTTAACTCAGCCAATTTCCTTCTCCTTTCACTCTTTGTAACACCCTCGTTCTTTGAAGAAAGATCTTCAAATAGAGAGGGACACCGGTTAGGGATGCTTGAGAAGCTTTAGACCTGCCTGCGCGTAGCCGCTCCCGCCTACGCGAAGCCCCCGCTTCGGCGGGCGTAGGTAGGTCGGCGAAGGCA
>Ga0209427_10001538_pt1 | contig 26659 bp, 24 predicted proteins | sample DeeMarSWOR136_30_FD_187465 | JGI IMG/M metagenome (GOLD analysis project Ga0209427, IMG submission 187465) | Marine sediment microbial communities from White Oak River estuary, North Carolina - WOR-1-36_30 (SPAdes) (version 2) | ecosystem: Environmental > Aquatic > Marine > Intertidal zone >...
GACGAGAGTTCGCCGTTTGATTCAGCTAACAAGCGGTTGCATTGTTCCTCGCTTTCAACAGGATGGCTTTCAACAAACCACCCGCGGAAACAGGAGGGAACAGAATGGGGTTGACAAAGGATCTTACATTGACATTATTGGTGGGGCTCGTCATCGTGCTTCCCCTGTCCACTCACGCGGAAGAAGGCGGTAGCGGTCATTACGCGCCTGGTGCCACGGCTTCATTCATTGATACGCTCCCCGGCAAGCCCGGCCTGGCAGTCGCCAATTTCTTCAACTATTATGATGGCGATGCGAGCGCCGGCAGGCAACTGCCCTACGGGGGGTTTATCACGGCAGGCATCGATGCTACAGCCTATTCGGACACGATCGTGGCGCTGTATAAAACACCGCTGAAGTTGCTGGGCGGCTATTATGCCGTCGGCGTGGCCATCCCGTTTGTCTGGATGGAGGTCAAAGGCAAGGTCCAGGTCACGGGGCCCCTAGGCACCGTCACGCGCACAAAGCGCGACAAGGCCAGCGGCATTGGTGACATCACCCTTTACCCGTTCATGCTCGGCTGGACTGGCCTCAAGGGCGACCTGAAATCTGACGTGCGTCTGGGCATCTACGCCCCCACCGGTGACTATGATGAGGGCGAGTTAGCCAATGTGGGCAAAAACTACTGGACGTTTGAGCCTGCGATCTCGCTCAGTTACATAAGCAGCAAAATAGGCCTTGAACTCACCGCCTTCGCTGGCATGGACTTTAACACCGAGAACCACAAAACAGACTACCAGACCGGAACGCAATTTCACCTCGACCTAATAGCCGCCGAACATCTGCCGCTCTTTGGTGGTATCATCGGTGTGGGAGCTAACTTTTTTTACTATCAGCAGATCAGTGGTGACAATGGGTCCGGTGCCATCCTTGGTGATTTCAAGGGTCGTACGCTCGGGATCGGCCCGGTGCTCTCCTACGCGACGAAAATCTGGAAGAAAGACCTCGTCGCAGAAGTCAAATGGCTCCCGGAAATCGACGTGGAAAACCGCCTCAAAGGTGACTACGTCTGGTTCAAGCTCGGGATGGTATTTTAACGAACAGTAAAAGTCACAGGTAGCAATTAGCCAAGTGGGGAATATACCTTGACCGTTTTAACGCTGAATGAGATCGGATGAGGAGGATAATGAGCGATCCTCCGCTATCGCTATCACGACCGGAAGAAAACCACCATTCTTAACGAAACCGATAAATTATAAAGAGTCCAGAGTAGAGTGTTGCTGAATCAGGAAATCGCATGGGTCTCCCCGGTTCGATTTGAAAAGTGGATGTTTCTGCTGATCTTCTATTGTCAGATTTTTAGTCCGCCTTCTTCCAGGTTTTGTCGGGGTCAAATTTCTTCATCGCACTGGCTATTTTTTCTGTGTCTTTGCCTAAATCCTTTTCATAAACCACGCCGTCATGGTTCACGATGAACGTCATGACGCCAGAGGCTCCATATTCAGCAGGATAAGCCACGAGCGCAAATCCTCCGATCATTTTACCGTTCACCACATAATCATACGCGCCTCCGGGCGCATTCTTACCCTGAGCCTTCAGGATCTTATAAAAATACCCATGATACGGCACAGGTTTACCGGCAGATTTCTTTCCGCTGTATCCTTCCATGACAGCCCTTGCCGCCAGAGGTCCTAAGGGACTTTGCTCTTCACCCTCCTTCGCCTTCCAGTAGAGACCGTCTTTCTTGCCTTCTGTACTCACAAATCTCTGGGCATATTCATATAATCCACTCCCCCTGTTTCTCAGGGCGTATTCGCGCTGGGCATCCACGATGGCGAGACAGACCTGGATGGTATCCAGTTCGTTTCTCCCTATCTGCCGGTTGAGGAGCTCTTCCTTTCCAGCCTTCGTATCAAAACGCCAGTTCTCACCGACCTTGACAATAGGTATCGGGAAAGGCCACTCTTCTTTGCCAACGATAAGGGTCACTTTACGATCCGTCTCCCTCAACAGTTTGTTCGTTTCTTCAAAGTCCTTCACAAAACGCTCTCTCGTCGTCCGGTCGGCAACCTCATCCCCAGAGGAGATGAGATCTTTCCCTGCCGGACCAAAGATGGTCAACAGTTCCTTGGTATCGTGGGCCTTCAAAGCGTCCATCATACTTTTCACCGCTTCTTCAGGGCTCTTGAATGTTTTCTGTTGGGCATCTGCCTTTTGATAGGAGCCGAAGAGAATCAACGAGGCTGCGAGTAGGATAACGAAGCCGCCGAACCCTTTCGACTTTTTATTGGTGACTTCTATTTTCAGAGACATTTGCTTGTCCTCCATAATTTAGATAGATAAGAATCGCTTGGCTCTAACTTGTCTACCTCCGACCACCACGACCGCCGCCTCCACGGCTAGCACCGCCACCCCGGCTCCCACCTCTCGAACTCATGCTCTGACGGCTCGAACTACCGCGGTTGCTCTGTTGCCTCACTTCACTGCCACGCTGACCTCTGTCTGCAAAGGCGCTATCCCGTCCGCCTCGTTCAAAGCTTCCTTGACCTCTGCCAGAATCGCGGGCACGATCCCTTCCAAGATCCCGGCTCCGATCTCCACCACTCGGTGATAGATCTCGGCTGCGATCCCTACCACCCCGTGTCAAATCCTGTCTGCCTTGTTCAGCCCGGCCACGGAAAGCTTCTCGCGATTTGGCGGCATCAGAAGTCGTTCCCCGATTGAACTTCTGAGCCGTCGCTTGATCCCGGTAGGAGACTCCCTTCCGGTGGCTCGCGTCGTGTTTCCATTTCCCTTGACCTCCCTCACCAAGACCTTTATTCTTAAAATCGTTCTTATACTTCTCACGATTAATATTATTGTTGATATTCGTGTTTCGGTTAATGTTGATGTCTACATCCCCACGACCCCAATTGCAACGTCCCCATGCATAACCCCAGGCAGCACCCGCAGCAAAACCCATCCCGAATCCAACATACAAACCAGGAGGAGGCAGGAAAAAAGGAGGGAAGGGAGGATAAGCGGGATACCACCAGGGACCGTATACAACCACAGGGTTGTACGCCGGGACATAGATCACCTGGGGATTGGCGGGCTCGATGATGATTGTCTGGGTTTCCTTCTCGACGATCACCTTCTGTTGCTCCGTCGTCTTCACATTTCCCTGCTCATCTGCTTTTTTCCGGAGTTTCTGGACCGTATCCATCACTTCCTTCTGCTGATCCAGGAAGGCATCGCCCAATTTTTGTGTCCATTCCAGATCCTCGTTCATCTTGGCCAAAACATCCGGAAAGTTCACCAAGGACTTGACACTTGGGTCCCACTCCTGCTTCTCCAGGGCCTCGGTCAGGGCATCACCTTTGAGGTCCTTGTTCTGCTTAACCCAGCGAGCAGCCTGGACGATCTCAAGTGGATACGTGGACGCCATCAAAATCTGAGAAAGCAGAGAGTCAGGATAGAGTGCTATGGGCGCAAGCATCTGGTCCAGTTCTTCCTGTTTGAATTTCTCTTCTGGAGCTTGCTCCTGTGCTATGACCCACGGTGGCGCTACCATCAGCAGAATGAGAAGCCAGGCCAGTTGGCGGATAAAATATCTTTTCATTTTCATAACAACCCCTTTCGTTTAAATACCAGATAACCTAGGCAGTGTGCCAATTAAGGTAATTAATATAATTTTATCATCTAAACTTCTTATGAACAACTTGTATACTTACTAATACAAACGCATTTAATTCCATTACAGTCAACGGAATCTCCCCTCACCCCATCCCTCTCCCAAGCGCCTGCCTGCCGGTAGGCAGGGGAAGAGGGGAGGGTGAGGGGGGCCTCATGTCAAAGAAATAAATCCGTATTAGTTTATTGGGGTCATAAATCAGGCAGGAAGCCTCAGGGAACTCCAGCAGGGGCGGGGGGAATAGCCGCCCCTGGAAGATCTATAAATTTACAAGGTTTCATAAAAGGATTTTTTAAGGAATTTAAACGATTTGACAAACTGATCAAAAACATCAAACGCCTTCATGTCATAAACCCCTTCCATCGGCCGCCACTGCGTTATATAAAACCCTACCACCCGATCCCCTCGCTTCCCAAAAATCACCCGAGCTCGCACCTTCTCTCCCTTCACCTCATCCTTCCCCTCCACATCCACCTGAAGCCCCTCTCCCCCTACCACCTGAACCCTCTTCTTCTCCAACATCTTAAAGTCCAAAATGGCATTGAAAAGAAACCTCTTAAAAAACTCCCTCTCCCGACCCTCAAACTGCGTCGAACACCCAAAGGGCTCCTCATCATACGCAAACGTCGTCACCGACGGAAAAGGTCCCCCATCCTGCCTCATAAATCCAAAATTAATGTCTCCCCCCGTCTCCGGCCGTAAAAGACTCCACCCCAACGGCGGCGGCTCAAACTCAAACTCCTCCTCCCAGATCACCGTCCCCTGGGACGATAACCGATAAGGCTTCTCAGAAGGCTCCATCGTCGCACACCCAATCACCCATCCCCCTACCAACATCAAACAAACTACCCACAACGCGCTCCGTCTCATCACTTCCCTCCCTCCTGGTTCAGCTTCTTCAAAAACAGGAGTATATCCTTAAACTCCGGGGAACCATCCCGGACATAGCGAATCACTCCCTTCCGATCAATCACCACCGTCCGCCTCCCAAAGATCGGCTTCCCCTCAGGCTGATTCTGAAAATATGCCCCCAGAAAACCCGTCACATTCGATACCAGCGGGAAGGTCAACTCTAACTCCTTCGCAAAGTACTTTAACGTCATCACATCGTCCCGACTGACGCCCAGAACCCGGGCGTTGAAGCGCTCATAGAGGTAGAGATTCCTCTGATGGCCCTCCATCTCGCCCGTTCAGATCGGGGTGAAGGCCGCCGGGAAGAACGTGATGATCAGATGATGCTTCCCATAATACTCCTCCGCATAGGTGATGAGTCGATCCTGCGCAGAGGGAAGGCTAAAATAGAGCGTCTCCCGGCCAATGAGCTCTGACTTCTTCTCAGCCCCTGTACTCGTGAGAGGTAGAAGCAGCAGAGCAAACAGAAACAACCACAACCACAGATTCAACTTGATCCTCATATGACCTCCTTTCATTCCATTTGGTCTTTCCGAAAAGCTTCTTTAAAGAATGACGCATGATCTCTCCTTCCCCTTTTTTTGAACCTTGAGTCATGAGGGGGAAGGGGTTAAACGACCTGCACTTGACTCCTTACGATTTCCTTCACAGGAACATTACCTAAATGGATTGGCTTCCTATATTTCTGGCTCAATTCGTATAGCCAGATCCAGGTGTTGATCTCATAGATGATCGGGTTCTTTGGCCAGGATTTCATTTCTGAGATCGATGGATCATGCCCTCTTATTACAGGTAGTATCGCCAGTCGAATGCAAGTCGAAGACCGAGCTGCCAGATGGTCTTCAAACCGGGTTCCTGCGCTCCAATCGGCCGAACGACCGAGGCGCTCAGCGGTACTTCAAAACCCCAATAAAGTTGCAACACGAGGCTCGAACTCTGGTTCAGCGAAAAGGTCCGAAAAGGACGGTACTCGACCACAGGGAAGTCAAAACTGATTGATCGAAGACCAATCAACGTGGCACTCGTGCCGGGATCCCGTGAAGGTATAATCAGGCGGTCGTCACTCTTCCCGTAGCCATAAAACGTGAATCCCACCTCGCGTCCGAAAATGAACTGGAAGCGCCCCAGTGGAGTCGCAATGCCTGCCTGCCAAGGAATGAGACCTCCGTTGGCGGCCACCACGGCCATCTTGGAATAGGTTTCAAGGGAAAACGGCGCCACCGTCGGCAAAGCCAAAAGCAAGTCTCCCGGGATGAGCCAGAAGGGCAGACGCAGGCGGCCTGCAAAGGCCCACCGTGACGGGATCGCGGCGGTAATTCCGCCCCCCACGGAAGCGGCTTCCGATTTATCAATTTTCATCGACGATGAGGAGTCCAGGTGGATCCCGAGGTCCAGAAACACCAGCCCATCGCCCGCTTCACCCAGCACTCCCTCCAGCCCGATGCCCAGTCGAAGGGCCAATTCCAGGCCGCCGATTACGCCGCCGGTGGTCTGCGTTTTGCCGAACCCTCCGTTAACCCATCTTACGTTACCCGACATGGCCAGACCGACGAAGGGGCCCAGTTCCGAACGAAAGCGGGGAAGTGAACCCGGTCCGGGTCCCAGTCCCGGCACCGGCACCTCCTTGATGACCTCTGCGAAGAGGGGCCTGATGCCGGGTGGTGCCTTGCGGCCGGGCATCGTTTCTAGCTTACAGGCGTTAAAGGTATCCGGCGCCGGCGCTTCGTCTTGCGGGACGTACTGAAGCTCGCCTGGCAGTCCCCGACCGCCTGCTGCATCGAGAATCTGCTCAAGGCTTGTGCGTATGGTTTCCGCAGCACGCTCTGCGTCCTCTGGACGCATCCACGCGTCACCCATGAGGACAATCGACCCACCCGACCACCGCATGGCCTCCATGCCATGTTCATTATAATAGTCATGGGTTCCTTTTCGCTGGGAGGCGTCACCCCACGTGCCGGCCACATGCCCGGATGCATAAGTGTCTTCGAGAAAATGGATCGCAAAGGCCTCATCCGCAAGGGCCGCCAGGGAAAGCGCGGCATACTGTTCCGGGGTTAGGCTCTCGCGAGACAGCCGTGACGCTTTCTCGAGGGCGCTCAGATGGTACCAGGCATAGACACCGAGCGCATTGAGCTCCGCTCCTTCATGGAAGCACCCGAGGACGTAGTCCGCACCCTCTATATCGACGCTCATGCGCGGGAGGAGAAAGTGAGCATTGTTTGATCCCGCCCGTGTCGCGTATTCCTCGTCTGCGCGCTGGAGTCTGATGTCCGAATCGCGCATGGCGTTGATGCGCTGCGACCGGTCCTTGGCGCTTGCCAGTTCCCGCTTCAACTCTGCGGCGATGTCCGCGACTTTAAGGATCCATTCGGTTTTGAGGACCGTGTCAACCATGGCTTCAGCAGAGCAGGAATGGTCCCCCGAGATTGCCGGCCACGCCGCCCAATCGATACAGGACGGCTTTTCAGCCTGTGCGGCATCGGCCACTTGTTCGCACAGTCTCCCTTCATGACCCGAACGTACCGCAGCCCAGAGCCGGTCGAGGATGGCGCGCCGCTCGGGATCGAGCTTCTGAACGCTAAGGACCGTGATGTCTCGGTGCTCTGGATAGAGCCAGGCGAAAGACTGGCCCGGGAAGAGAAAAAGACAAAACAGAAAAGCGAGAGACCATACGGATAATCTTTTCAACAATCTGTGCATCCGATTCTCCATCGCCTCCTCCTCTATTTCTGGCCGTTATTTTCAGGGAAACCATTTCCGCAGTTTACCTGCGAATAGGATAATCGAGAGGCTGGTTCACTATGAAAATTTGGCATCTGTTATTTATAGCACACATAAACACAGTTACCAAAAAACTTAAGAAATAAAAACTCCTCTCACTTACCCGCTTCGTTCTTGACCTCCTCCTTCACCTTCTCACGCTCCTCACGCTGTTCCATGACCATCTTGTAGGCAAGGTAATACTTGTAGATGTTGCTCACATACTGCACGGTCTCACGACCGACCTTTTCTGCAGCAATAACCTCCACATGGTTAAACCATTTGTTGGGATCAAGGCCACGCTTGGCTGCTGCCTTACGCAGCTGAGCGACCCGGCCAGGTCCCGCATTGTATGAAGCAAAGGTGAAGAGCCCCTTGTTCAGTGCGTCCATCGGCTCATCGGCATAGAACTGGTTCATCATGAATCGGATGTACTTCACCCCGGCGTGAATGTTGGGCTCGATTTTGGTGATGTCGCCAACGTTCATCTCCTTGCCCGTGGCCGGCAACACCTGCATCACGCCGATGGCACCCGAAGGACTTCGCGCATTCTGGTCAAGCTTCGACTCCTGGTAGCCCTGAGCCATCATCAGCAGGTAATCCAACTCGTATTTGTCACCGTACTTCTGGAAAAACTTAACCGTGGCTTCGAACTTGGCGATCTCCTGCTTGGAAGTCGCGTTCTTCACAAACCTCGTGTTCGCCAGATACTTCTGCAGCAACATATTACGCGTCTTTGAACCCTCGGGATAGCGTGCAAAAAACCCGTTAAGCTCCGCCTTGAGCTGCGGGCTGTTCTTCCGGATCATCATCCCGATTTCTCCGCCGGTCCGGACTGCCGCGTCTGGATGCAAAACAATCTTTTTGAAAATCTGGTTCCAGAACTCAGCGATGTGGCTGTCCATAATCGTCATCTTGACAAGGCCAACATTGACCATCTCTAGGATGTCTTCACTCTCCAGCTCTTCTGGCGCAAGTTTCACCTTCACCGGCGCCTTGCGTGCTTTCTTCAGATCGGCATTGAGTTTTTCGATGCTTTCGTAATAGCTCGCCGATTTCCGGATATAGACCTCCTTCCCGGACAGGTCCTGCGCAGCTGAAATCGGGTCCGCCCCCGGTCCGGTCACCACGATCTCGGAGGCGTTCTTGTAGGTTGGGTCGGTGAAGTCCGCCTGCTTCAGGCGCTCCGGGGTGATCGTCAGGTTGGCGGCGGCGATATCCCCTCTGCCCTCAAGCAGCGCCGGGATGAGTTGGTCGCGGGCCACGGGGACGAACACGACGTGGATGCGAATATGCCTTTTCTTGAGCTTTTTGTTTAGATCGTCCTCGAAAAGCCGGAAGGCCTCGTAGGTAAGCCCCCGCTGGGTTGCTCTGTCAACAAAGTAATGGGTCTTTGAGTAAGCCACAAGGACGCGGATGAGACGTCGCTGGATCATCCCATCAAGGTCTCCGGTGAATTTCTGCCGGGTGAGGTCAACCAGGGAATAAGGTTTCTTGGCGGGCGGCTTCGCAGGCTTGTTTGGGGTTTGGCCAGAAGCAAGCGCGGCTAGAATAAGATTGAAGGCTAGCGCCAAAGAGACTATCTTGGGTTTCATTTCAGCCCTCCTTTTATATCTTTCAGTTCTGCTGGCCCTTGGTCCAACTGTCATCGGGGTCGAAAACGGTCATCTTATTTCCAAGCGCGACCGTTTTGGGGCCGAGGTCTTTCTGATAAACGATACCCTCTTGGTTCACGATGAAAGTCAGTACGCCGGATACCCCATATCGCACAGGAAAGGCCACCAGTCCAAAGCCGGCGGTCATTTTACCTCCGACCACGTATTCGCGGGCGCCACCGGGGGCATGCGCACCCTGGGCCTTGAGCATTTTGTAAAAATAACCGCGGTAGACCGTCATCTTGCCTTCCTTCGCGGGCTTGTAGCCTTCTTTGTGGAAGGCGTCGGCGAGCGCTGCGACCGGGCTCGGTGCATCGCCGGGTTTCCCTTCCCAGTGAAGCCCGTCGCGCTGACCGGGCGAACTTTTGAACTTCTGGGCATACTCCAGAACGCCATCACCGTTACGATCTTGACGGTAGTACTCACGCTGGGCAACCACGTAGGCAACCAGCACGTCCAAGGCGCTCAACTCAGCCTTACTGATGCGCCGGCTGAGCAGGTCCTCGTGTCCTTCGCTCGGGTCAAAACGCCAGCCTTTGCCTTTCTTCACGATCGGAATGGGGTAGGGGGATTCGTCCCTGCCGAGTTGCAGGACGGCGTGCTCCTCTCCCTCAAAGACGACCTCGTGGCCCTCCCCGTACAGGGAGAGGAACCATGCACGCTCGTAGCGATCAATGACCGGATCGCCCGAGGAGACGAGCCGCAGCCCCTTGTCTCCCAAGATCTGGGCGACAGCTTTCTGGTCACCGTTCTTGTAGGCAGTGCCCAGGGCCTTAGCAGCATCCTCGGCTCTTGCAAAGATCTTCTGCGGCAAAACCTTTTCGTTGCCAAGCGCCGAATCCAGAAGAAAGGTCCCGGTGATTATCAACACCATGGAAACAACTCGTATCACGTGCATGATCTGTTTCTCCTGCATCGTTCATGAGGTCTGTCAATGGGTGACCCCGATTTTCTGCCCCACTCCTCCAAAAAATAAGGGGACGTTTTTCAAAACTTTCAAATTATTTTTCATTTCTTACACGTGGATCACTACTTCAGCCATGCCGGGTCGGCTTTCGCGTCTTCCGCCTCCTTTGCAATTTTGTCTAACATCGCCTCTGCTTCCTTCATTTTTGTCTCAAAGGCATCTCTCTCTGCCGTTAATTTCTCCATCTCTACCCTTTTGAACTCATACTGCTGTCTGGACAATTGCCTTCCTTTCAACTCTTCCAATGCCTCACTGATTTTTTGTTTTGAACTTTCATAACCCTCTCTCGCTTCGTTCAGCTGTTTCCTCCATGGCCGGACTCTGTCTCTCCAGTAGTCTTCGCTCATACCGGTGGCATCTCTTTTTACTTCATCGGTTTCCTGGGCCGGTGCCGTGGCTGGAGGTGAAGTTTCGGGCTTCCCGGGACTGCTCACCTCCTCTGTTTGAACCTTGTCCCGATATTCGGGCGGTATTTTACTCAAGTCGTCAGTAAAATGAACGGTACCTTCTTTGTCCACCCACTTATAAACAGAAGCAGCATGAGAGATGGATGCCGAAACCAGCAGCAAAACAAGCATGCCGGTTTTAACAATTTTCATCACAATCTCCATCACAGCCCTTCCTTTCTCATACCTGGTACAAATGCATTATTTCTTTTCTCGGCTGGGTTCATCACGGGCGTCTTCCTGCTACTTTGCCATCGAGCGCACCGCGGAACCGCCCATCACCATGATCAGCCCGACGAAGAACAGCTTGATGCCCAGCAGGATGCCGATGGCCCACACGCCGGAAAGCGGGAACTGCCCCCAGATCATGATGCCGAGCCAGATCGAGACGATCCCTCCGAATAGCATCCAGCCCCATCCAGAGCCCGGTCGCAACTTGATCCCCGCGACAACCTCGGAGATGCCGTCGAGGATGAAGTAAAGCGCCAGCATGATCGTCAGAACGGCGGATCCGAACAGCGGATTGGCGAGGAGTGCGATACCGCAGAGCAAAGTCAGCCCGCCAATAGCGAACATCAGCAGGCCCTTGCCCAGGCTACCCGCTTGGAAAGCCCAGATGATCCGGACGATGCCGCCTACAAAGACGAGCACGCCCAGGAGAAATACGATTGAGATCCCGGTCAACCCGGGCATCAGCATGGCGAGCATCCCGAGAATCATAGCGATTACTCCAAAGATTGTCATGTTTTTACCGCCGGCCTTGGCGGCGTTTGCAAGCTCATTCATGATGTTCTCCTTTCAAACGCTTGTTGTCTATAGTTCCTTTTCCCTGGTCACCTCGTTTTCATTAAACTTTTATTTTATCTGTTGAATTGTGAGCATGTTGATCTTCCCGTCCTCCTCTTGTTCGTTTCCGATAGACGATAGCCTCGATAGTCATCAGGTGCAGGGGCCAGAGGGAATGCAGGCCACGCCTTATCAAATAAGCATAATCTTAACCGCATCATGCGTAAATGGGGGATAGCCTGTATTTTTTGGTTGAAAATACTGTACTTTTGAGCTTTGTACCCGCTCCTTCTATTTTCGTAATGGTATGCGTCCCATGATGATCAGCAACCTCCATCTTATATAAGACTTGGGGTCAGGCAATCGTAATAAAGTATTTTTTCTTTCCTTTCTTAATCAAATCATCTTTCAACTTCTCAATGGTCTTCCTGAGGTGCTTGTCTTTACGGAGTTCATTCTCAAATTCAATGATCGCCTGACTCATCCTCATTGGACTCCGCTGAAAATGCCGGGCTATGTCTATTACCATGTAGCCTGTGATTGCTCTCGCAAGATAGGCGACTATACTCCTTCCATGTGCTCCTTCACGGCTCCGAGTTAAGGAGTACAGCCTGTCCTGAGGAACCCCGATAACTCTGCTCACTTCCCGAGCTATGACTTCTATCGGGATATTATAAACTGTATTTTCCCTATCTCTTTTTTCAACTTCAATGCTATCGACGAAACTGTCTTCTCCAAGGAAATGCTGATCTTTAACCTCATAGTACTTCTCCTGGTGACCGCTATGGAGTTCCTGCAGAACAAACCTGCGATATCTACGCCTGGCGAGAGATTTTTTCTTCCCGAATTGACCTAAAACGAAATCTTCCTCAATAAGATTATCTCTCACCTTCCCCAGATAGCTGAGATAGCTTGTCCAGAGATATTTCTCTGGGTCCGCCACCACCTTCGCGCGGATTGGATTGAGATGGATATATCGGACCAGCTCTAATAAATAGGCATCTTTGTCACATAAGATTGCTTTATAACGACCCTGAAATAAATGTCCTACCTTTCCATAGCGCTTGTTGAAATAGCGCGTGTACCTGAAGAGCAGTGATTGCATGAGCTTACTTAATGGAGTACCTTCGACCTCCAGAAGAAGGTGGAAGTGATTCTTCATTAGAGAATAGGCATAAAGATGGAAGGGGAATCTGATCTTATATGATGAGAGATATGAAAGGAAAGCTTTCAGATCTTTGTCGTCGAGAAATATATCCTGGTTTTGATTTCCTCTTGATATAACGTGATACAAAGCTCCGGGGAAATGAACACGCGGTTTACGAGCCATGATGGGGGTCGTGTATCATAAAAACGCGTCTCCAGTCAATAGTATATTACGATTGCCTGACCCCGAGGTTGAGCTTTTTTCCGGTGCCCTCTATTTTTCTTCGTTATTTTTCTTCGGCAACAGAGGATTTATGATCTCGAAAGGAAGCTGTAGGGTTCTTTTCAAGATCCCCGTTAATTCAGAGCCAATTGCCGAGGGAGAGAGGGCTGTCACCTTTGGATCTTTTAAGTCGCCGCTAACCTTGACAGGAATAGTGAGAAGGGTCCCGGCGAAAATGTTCCGAATCACAGGTAACAGGTTGATGATGCGGTCCACGGTTCTTAAAGGGGCCACCAGAACCGTGGCATCGATCTTCTGATTCGTAAGGTCCAACTCACCCTGGGCGGCCATTTGAAGCGTCGGACCGTCGAGCATGGCTTCGTTAATAATAAGTTTGCCGTCTAGGAGAGATCCTCTTATTATAATAAGTTTATAGGCAAGGCCCTCTTTTCTCATGTCAGGAAGTTTTCCTCTATAAACCTCGGTAAGATTAACAAACTCCAGGATCCTGGCTAACTCGACCATATAATAGACTTTGCCATTCTTGGCTTGGAACTCCAGTTTTCCCCTGAGGGCAGGGAATAGATCTTCGGGCTTGGCCTGTGCGAAGATCCTTCCTTTAAGCTCAAAATCCCCCGTTGCCCGAATGGTTTCATCCAACAGGCATTTGGCTGTCGATTCTAATTCGCGACTTCTGAGAGCGGGTTGGAGATCAATGGACAACTCCTGGTCCACAACCTTCACAATCCCGGTCGTGGAAATCCCGCATAATCTTGCTTCCTCAATATTTACCTCCACGACATTTTGACCAACGGTGATGTCAGCCCGGAAGGGGTCCCAAGCGAAGCGCCCATAATGAAGGGAGTTCGTTTTGAATCGAATGGTTCCTTCAACTTGCAAGTTCGATGAATCTCGAGTGCCTTCAGCGTTCGTTCCTTTACTCAGAGATTTTGTCACCTGGTCCAAGTCGACACGCTCGGTTGAAAGATCCACATTCAGAAGAATCCTCTTCTCAGAAAAACCCACGTCCCCTGAAAGAACAAAAGGCATCTCCTCCCATGTGAAACGGGCCTCCGCGATGGAAATATGGTTTCCATCACCCGTCAGGGAGATGTGCTCGATCTCCAGCGGTTTTTCTAACTGCCATGGGAGCGAAAGGTCATCTGCTTCGAGTCTTCCTTGAACTGTCGATCGCATCAGTTGGTCCAGGAGTAGGGTGGCCCGAAAATCGCCTTTTAACCATCCGTTTTGAAATTGATAGCCCGAAAAGATTTTGTCGAGCGTCCTTTCAGACAACTCCCCCGAGAAGCCGACCTTTGCCACTCGATCTCGAAGCTCAAGCGTCATGAGACAATCCGATGCCTCATCCCTCAAAGCGAATCTCTCAACCTTTAACCCAGCGAGGGTTTGTGAGATATCCAGAAAGACCTGTAGGTTTTTTCCCGTGGTGAAATCTCCACGGAACGAAGTGTATTCTCCCTTCTGCCACGAGAGGTGCGCTCCCGATATACGGATGGACGAATGAATAGGGATATCTTTTTTCACCTTGAAGGAATCTGAGAGCCACTGGATGTCTTTCGGTGTCACCCCGCCGCTGAAGTCCAATTCCGCCTTATCAAGTCCTCGCCGGTAATCATAAAGAGTTCCTGAGACCTGAAGCGAAGCATCAAGGAACCTGGTTTGCAAATCTGTAAAGACAATTGTTTCTGGTTGGAGTCTGAATTTTCCGTCAGTCACACCGAGGGGTCCTGGCAGAAGAGAGGTATTGACGACCAGGTCTTTCAACTCCCCCGCTGTATCAAAATCCCATTTTTCAGGGCTCCTGAGTGGACCGGTCAGTCTCATATCGGACAGGCTGATCCTGCCTTTCACAGACTCAAAGTTTTTGAGGGCTTCCCGTAGAGACCCATAGGAGGAAAGCCATGAATAGATTTCCTCTAGAGAGAGGACTGACCTTCCGGAGAAGACCTCAAGGGAAGCTTCTTTTCTCAAATCGACCCGTGCAGCTAGGTCCGAGAAAGAGGAGTTTCCGATTTTTCCAGTTAAGTTTCTAACCTCCAGTCTCTCTTCATCAAAGATGACTTTTCCCCTGTCAATCGTTACGGAATAGGGGATCCTGTCATGACGGGCGAGTAATTGGATCTCTTGAATATCGATCTTCGCTTTGATCGTTTTTTTGCTCTCTCCCAATACGAGAGTTCCCACAGTTCTTCCCTTTATCTCCGCAAGGCGTGCCATCTCTTCCAGCAAAGTACGATCCTTGATCAGGCGGTTGAGAAGAGGTGGCAACACAGAGAGATCCACCTCTGCAACAGTTTCCAGATGGAGAGGGGGGTTTTCTCCCTCCAAACCAACTCTCAATTTCCCTTCGCGAAATGTTTCGTTTTCCCATTGAGCCGTGACGTTTTTTGCTTCAAGAATACCCTTGGAAACTGCTGCCTCCCCGCTCACCTTCTCCAGAGTGATATCGATCTCTTTCCATCCTACCTCTTCTACAGGAATTGAAATGGTTCCTTCGAGGAGTCTCCCTTTGACGGTGAAGTTCGCCGTCTCATCCAAGTCGGGGATCGAACGTCCGCGAGATTGAAAAGTGATGAGAGGGACTTTACCTTTTTTTGCGATATTGGAAATAATTTTCGTGATAGGAAGTTCTCCTGCGAGCATGAGGGCTGCTTCGCGTGTCGAAGCAATGTCGACTTCTCTGCCTTGTACCTCCAGGACATAAAGGGGGGCCTTTTGATCGATCTCGAACCTCCCTGACAATCTGAGTTGAGGAGAATCAAGCTTCAGTTCAGTGAGAACGACACTGATTTCCCCCCCTTTTTTGTTGAAAGACCCCTTGAGCTTTCTTGCCTTGATGACACCTTCCTTTTCTTCTTGATAAAAGGAGATCAAAGGGATAGACCCTTCGATCTCTGCTTGAAGCACGTCTTGTCCTTCCGTCTTAAAGTTCATTTTGAGATTCAAACGTGAGTCACTGACGTTGAATGGAACGCTGGAGAAAAGAGATTCTGGCAATTTATGGGGATAGAAATTCGTCACCTCCACGTGACCCATCCCCTTTCCTTTCACGGGGTTTAGGGTTGCTTCGAGCGACATTTTCTCCCAGAGGTTCGAACGAGAGGTAATATCAATGGTAACACTACCCGTTGGGAAGACGATCTGTCCATCCAGATGGCTGAGGGAGAGAATAGGCTTTGATTCTCCGAATAAATTTAATCTTCCATTTTTCAAAATCACATTAAGGTTGGGAAATATTCCAGAAGCGCGGCCGATTGCATCTTCAATCTCTTCACGAATCGTGGGTTTCGATTCCTTTTTAGTTTTCTCGCGTTCCTTGGGTAGACTGATGTTGACATTGGGTGATTCAACCTGAATCGTTTTAATTCGCAGCTTCCCTCTTAGAATTGCCAAAAGCTCGGGATAAACCTGAATCGACTTGAAGGTCCCCGCTGCTTTCTCGGGAATGGATATTCTGACCTGGTGAACTTTCACCCTCGGTTGCGGGAAATAGGAGAGATCCAGCCTCTGGTATTCCACCCTTCCTCCCACCTGTTGGGAAAGGACGGCCAGAATCTTTTCCATTACCGGCTCGAGGTTGATCAGATAAGGGAGAAGAAGCATGCCGCCCACAAGGAGAAGGATGAGGCATGCAAGGCTTCCCGATACCCAGAGGAGTATTTTTTTATGTTTCATCAAGGTCAACCTTAAACGTACTCATGGAGACAGAGGGGAGACCTCAGAAGGAAAGAGTCTGGACCTGTCGGTGAACCTATGTCCTATTGAAAAAGTCACCGATTGAGCATGGATTTATTGCGGCAAGGTTTTGATGGTCTCGGCAATTTCACGGCTGAGATGCTCCACCGCTCGGCTCTGCGCTGCCACCAGGGCTTCGTAACCTTTTGTTTTTACCGGCTCAGTAACACTCGATTTCCGAACGAGCACCAGTTCTTTGTCTTTTGTTTTAAAAACCGCCCAACGGGCAATCAGGGTCACATCTCCTCCGAGGGCACCATCAAAACGGATCACCTCCATGGCAATCTGGTAAGTGACAGGCACGAGCCTGGGACGTGGTAAAAGGACAAGGGTCTCCGTAGGGAGAAGGATAGAAAGGTTTTCGGTGAGCACCCGACCAAAGTTTTCCCGAAGGGAGCTTGCCCAATAATCGAAGTCTGTAAACTCAATTTCATTGCTGCCGGTGCGGGTCACGATCTCTGATCGGTTCAAATATTCTGGAAACTCGATTGGACCAACTCCAATCGCAAGGCCTTGGCCGGACGCTTTCCCTTCCACTCCCTTCTCCACCTTCAGCATAGGGCTGAGGATGTAGTATCTTGAGGGTTTGGAACTTGCGCATCCTAAGGTGAGCAGAAGACAGAGGCTTATGAGAAGAACAGACCGAAACCAATATGAATTTGCCATCTTCTTTCCCTCCAGATTTCACTTACCCCAAATCACAGATTCGGGGTGTCGTTTGAGATAGTCGGCCAACGACCGAATGGCCTGTACTCCCGAGTTGATCTCTTTCAAGGTGGATTCGATCTCGTAGGAAAGGGATGAATCTCCTTCAAGGGTGTCCTCAGCCGCGGCCAGAGCCTTCTTTGCCTGAACCAGGGTCGCCCGGGCCTCCTCGAGGGTTTTCTCGATGTTCCCCGCTAACGGACCGATCTGTTCGTTCACATTTTTGGCGATTTTTCCGTAACCTTCAATCGTCTCATTCACATTCGAGGCTAATGGATCGATCTTTCCGTCCACCTTCTGGACGAGCGTCCGGACGTCCGTAACCGCTCCCTTCACGCTTGGTCCTATTTCCCCCACCTGAGAATCGACATTGCCCACCAATTTCTTAAGGTCAAGGACAGCGAGATTCAAATTTTGGATTATCTGTGTAATCTCAGGGGTGTTAACCACCTTCTCGATTCCTCCGATTGCGGATTGCAACTTTTCAAAAATTTCCTCAATGGGAAGCTTCTCAATCTTCTTAGCCAACTCCTGGAGGGGAGTCTGGACGGTTGGAATTTCCAGATATTCTGGTTCAGCTCCAACGAATGTAGCAGGTTTCTCGGGGTGAAAATCAAGGCCAACCTGCATCTGGCCCGTGACAATGCTCTGCATCTCCAGGGAGGCCCTCAGTCCGCGCTCGATCAATAAACTCACACTTTGCCCCGGCCTATAATCTACCGGCGTGGGACCGATGGGTTTGAAGTGACTCGGATCTATCTCAATGAAGACAGGTATTTTGATAACCAGATCTTTTGTATTAAAAGTTAAAACGATCCCTGTCACAGAGCCGATTTTGACACCTCTGAATACAACAGGAGAACCCTCATTCAGTCCCCCTACAGACCCTTCGAAAAAGCAGACGGCTGTGAACGTCCGCTTAAAAAACTTCCCAGAGCCCAGGACGACGATCGCGATCACGACCAATGCAATCGCACCCAGTACGAAGAGACCGATGACAGTTTTGTTGGCCGGCTTGCTCATAAGATTTTACCTCTCCACTCTATTTGGGTTAGGTTGTTTCCATCTCTCCACCTTCTGCTCCCCGGGTGAGAAATTTTCGGACGATTGGATCCTTGGTTTCGGCCAGCAATTTTTTTGGATCGCCATTGGCCGTCATTGTCTTGCTCTCCACATCGAGATAGATCGAGTTGTTTCCGATGGCAAAGATACTGGCCAGCTCGTGCGTCACCACAACGATCGTTGCCCCGAGACTGTCCCGGAGTTCAAGAATTAGGTCATCAAGGAGGCGAGAACTGACCGGGTCAAGCCCAGCGGAGGGCTCATCGAAAAAGAGAATATCCGGATCGAGTGCCATGGCTCGGGCCAACCCGGCTCTTTTCCTCATGCCGCCACTAATTTCTGAAGGATAGAAGTCCTCAAAACCTGCCAATCCCACCAATGAAAGTTTCAGCGACGCAACCTCGCGAATCTGGTTGGACTTTAGGTCCGTATACTGTTCCAGTGGAAGGGCAATGTTTTCCGCCAGGGTCATGGAGCTCCACAAGGCTCCCTGCTGATAAAGGATGCCGAACCGCCTCATGGTCCGCTCCCTTTCATTAGGATCCACTTCCCAAAAGTTCACCCCATCGTATAAAACCTGCCCCCGCAAGGGTTCTTTCAACCCTATGAGGATTTTCATGAGGGTGCTTTTGCCGCAGCCACTTCCTCCCATGACGATAAAGATATCGCCTCGATTGACCGTGAAATTGAGGTCCCGCATGACCACAAAAGTGCCATAGCCCATATCGAGATTACGAACGACGATTTTGGGTTGACCTGCCATAAGGCTTAACTTCACCTAGTGAAAACGCGCTGGGTTATTGGAGTATTGGAGTACTGGAGTGTTGCGGATCAAATACGCTGGATTTCGACAGCCCCGTTCTTTCTTTTCCATTTTCCATTACTCCATTACTCCACTACTCCATTTTTTATATCCCCAGCACCTGACATACAAAAGTAATGATGGCGGTGGCCACAATAATACTGACAATGCTCGTCACCACCGCTGAAGTCGCAGCGTATCCGACCGCCGAAGCGCTCCTGCCACACTGCATCCCCCTGAGACAGCCCGAGAGGGCGACTAGAACGCCGAAAACAGCGCTATGAAAGAGACCGACCCAAAAGGTTGTCAAACTGATAGCTTGCTGGGTCCGGTTCATGTATTCGAGAAAGCCTAAGTCGAGCATGCCGATACCAACAATCAAACCGCCCAGAATCCCCAGCAAGTCCGAATAAACGCAGAGTAAGGGCATCATAATGATAAGGGCGATCATCCTCGGCAGAACCAGAAATTCCATAGGAGAGATCCCAAGGGTCTTCAGGGCATCGATCTCCTCATTGACTTCCATCGTTCCCAGTTGAGCAGCAAAGGCAGCACCCGTACGTCCCGCCATGATGATTCCCGTCATGATGGCCCCCATGACCCGGACCATCCCAATCGCAACCACGTCGGCAACGAATATTTGCGCACCGAACATCTTGAGCTGAATGGCTCCGACAAAACCAAGAATCAGTCCCACCAGGACACTGATCAGGGAAACGATGGGAAGGGCCTCGGCCCCACATTCCTGGAGCAGGAGAACAAGATCGGAACGCCGGAAGGTTGCCTTGCCAACTAAGAATTTAGAAAAGGCAAGGGTGGCCTCGCCAATGAAGGCGATCATCTCAGAGGCCGATCGGAAAAAGTCGATTGCCTTTCCACCCACGCGAGATGGAAAAGACTCTCTTTTTAATTTCTTTTCCGCTTCTTTTCTCTCCGGTACAGCAGAAGCCAATCTAATGAGACGCCTGGCTCCCTCTGGAAGATCATCGCTAATGAGCTGGATCTTTTTCTCAGCACAGACGTCTCTGACCTTCATCAGGAAGGTCAAAAGCCCGGTGTCCCAAGCCGTAAGCTCACGGGTATCGAACAGAATGCGTTCCACCCGGGGTCCGGAGGCCAGCTCCTTTTCAACGTCGCTCGCCGGAGGTAAGGACTCCCCAAGTTTCCATTTGCCTACCAGTCGCACCAAAAATGAACCATCCGGTGTCCGGTTGAAAGTCAGGCTCGCTGCCGCAGATTCTTTTTTCAACCCCCTATGCTTCTCCATCCCTCGGGCCTGAAACCAATAGTGTTAGAAACTTAGTCATAATAAAATACCATCAGAACAAAGGCAACTCTGGTCCCGAAACCACCAATTGAGTCAAAAATTTCGGTAAAATCCCCTCTAGCTTCCCTTTTCCAAAGGGGAGAACCCATTTTTGTCCCCCTTTAATAAAGGGGGATTGAGAGGGATTTTAACCACGGACTCAGAAAACTGTCCTAATTGCCTCATCATCAGAAAAACATTTCAATGAGAGAATAATTTTTCGCTCAATCAGGGTCTTATTTCATGAACTTCATTGTACCGGTATCATATTTTAAATCAAAATAAAGGACATCAGTATCAAAGAAGTAAATGGCTGCTGCGTTGAGGTCCCGGATAAAGTTCTCCTCTAACGATCCAGGCGGACAGGCAGCCCGGGTTGTGTGGGTGATCTCGATTGAAATTCGACTGCCATCCAATCTGTATGCGCCACCCCCCCGATTGCAGTCTGCCCGGATATTGACCTTTCCATCTGGCAATAAGTTCAATGTATAATCGTTGGGGTTCGGCGGCACAGCCTTTGTGTCGTTGCTGTACAACGTCTGCTGCCATCTCCACACTGTCCCAATGAGCGTCTGAGCGCTTTCCCTTTGGGATGTCTCGCTCGCTTTGATAAGACGATCGTCCTTCCAAACGAATCGTTCAACCACTTGGTGAGTGGGACAGCACATCGGATCTCCCGGGCCCTGTGTGGTCATATCAACCACCACCTCATTGTCTGTAATAGTAATGGAACGGATTCTGATGCGATCCCCCAGGAATGCGATGGCTTGATTGGTCCATCCCTGCGTTCCTCTAACAAGAAGAGCTAGGTCGTAGAAGGTCCCACTGCCGCCCGGATCAGTAACTAGGATCGTTGCTGCAGCGTCTTTCCCGTTCACTTTACCGCAAGCAATGTAATCGGTCAGCTTCACGATGGTTTCGGTAGCTGAACTTGGAGCAGCCGGTTCGCGGTATTCTCCATTAACAAGCTGTACGCTACCCGACTTCGTCCAGCTGGAGATGAATACGATTTTACCGAAATTGATTTCGGGTAATTCTCTCGCCTCGGCAAAACCGCATACCAACTGAAGTAGTACGAATAACCAGAAAAGGCTTCGAATCATTTTTGTTTTCACAATGCTTCTGCTCTCAAGGTTTACATTTTGCGCTAATGCAAAGGCACTTATTTCTTTGACATAAGGTCCCCCTCACCCCATCCGTTCGGCTGAGCTCACGACGAAGCCCTCTCCCCAGCCCCTGCCGGTAGGCAGGGGGAGAGGGGAGGGTGAAGGGGTCTTGGTTTAGTTCTTGCCGCCGGTACCTTGCATCAGCTTTTCCATCACCTGACTGATGCCGAAACTGCCTGGCTTCTGACGGGGCGGGAATTCTTTGAAGCTCTCCAACCATTGCGCGATGTACGCCTGCGCGGGCACGAGCAGGAAGACGCGCTCAATGCGCCACTGCGTGTAACCCAGACCTTCGTGCTCTGCGCGCTCGAACGGGTCGGCGCGAAGATTGAAGAGTTTCGGCACGCGAAGCGTGACCATAGGTTCCTCCCAGACGTTAAAACCATGCTCGCGCTGCTCCATGAACACCATCTTCCACTGGTTGTAGCGCAGCCCAGAGAGATCACCATCGTCAGTCCAGTAAAGGAACTCCTTGCGCGGTATCTCCTTTGACTCGCCCTTGAAGTAAGGCATGAAGTTGTATCCATCGATGTGGACCTTGTAGGACTTCCCCTCGAAGGTAGCGCCTTCCTTTAGTCTCTCCTTTATATCCGACTGGCCGACACCCGCCATCAGCGTTGGCACCCAGTCTTCGTGAGAGATAATATCATTCACCTCGCTTCCCGGCTTGATCACGCTGGGCCAGCGAACGACCAGCGGCACGCGGTAGCCGCCTTCCCAGTTGGTGTTCTTTTCGCCGCGGAACGGCGCTGTGCCGCCATCGGGCCAGCTCATCACTTCTGCGCCGTTGTCGGACGAATAGATGACGATTGTGTTGTCCGCGATTTTTAGATCATCGAGCTTGTTCAGTAGCTGACCGACGTGGCCATCGTGCTCGACCATGCCGTCGGGATAGACCCCGAGACCGGTCTTTTCCTGCGATGCTGGTTTCAAGTGGGTCCAGATATGCATCCGCGATGTGTTGAACCACACGAACCACGGCTTGTCTTCCTTGTGGGCACGATCGATGAAATCCAGAGACGCGGCGAGGAACTCCTCGTCGATGGTCTCCATGCGTTTCTTCGTAAGCGGCCCAGTGTCCATACACTTCTGCTTGCCCCACTTGCCGAAACGCGGGTCCTCCCCCGGGGTCTCGGTTGTGGTGGCAGTGCACTTAAGCACCCCGCGCGGTCCAAACTTCTCTCGGAAGGCCGGGTCTTTAGGATAGTCAACGTTTTCCGGTTCCTCCTCCGCGTTGAGGTGGTAAAGGTTGCCGAAGAACACATCAAAGCCATGAAGCGTTGGCAGGTGCTCGTTACGGTCGCCAAGGTGGTTCTTACCGAACTGACCGGTGACATAACCCTGAGCCTTGAGCATCGCCGCAAGTGTGGGGTCCTTGTCCGACATCCCCTCCGGCGCGCCCGGCAATCCTACTTTTGTTAGGCCAGTGCGAATTGGGCTCTGGCCAGTGATGAAGGCTGCACGGCCCGCCGTACAGCTTTGCTGAGCGTAAGCATCCGTGAAGACGGCCCCATCCTTCGCGATGCGGTCGATGTTGGGTGTGCGATACCCCATCATCCCGCGGTTATAGGCGCTGATGTTCCAGTAGCCCACGTCGTCGCCGAAGATGACGAGGATGTTGGGCTTCTTCTGCTGTGCGGAGGCCGGCCCTGCGATCAGAGCCACCCCTGCAACAAGTAGAAACACGATCAAAAAGATTTTATTACCGTACTTCATGTTTTTCCCCCTTTCCTTATTAAGCTCTTCTACCTAAATATTCTCCGATACACATACATAGAATCACAGATTAGAAATGAATAAATTATATAATTTACTTGTACTATTAACCATAGGAGACAAACAATGGGTAAAATTACTAGTTTTGGGTTGTGTTTTTACTTATAGAAGTGGCTGATCTTTCACCTCATGCCTCTTGATTGGAGAAATAGCAGTCAAAGAGAATAATGGGATCGTAGATGAAATCCTCAAGTTAAGTCATAAATTCAGGAACGTCCCTTTCGCCTCTGGAAAAGGATCCGATAAGCTACCTCACGCAGTCTTCTCGGCCCAGACCCGCAGACGGTGCCCTCTCAATGTGATCCGGGCGGCGAGGTTGAGCACTTTCTCGGTGCACTTCACGGCCCGCCAGGTGAACTTCCTCACCAAAAAGGGTTGGGTCTCTCGGCTTCCATTCCTGTCCCTGAGGCGAATACCTGGCGTACTGACCCGCATGAGCTTGAACCCTTCAGCCTCCAGAAGCCTTCGCAGCGTCTTCAGACCGAAAAGGTAAATGTGATTCTCCCCCTGAACATACCGCCACCCCGCGCCCAGGAGGGCTGCGGTAAAGCTGCCCACGTTCGGGGTCGAAATGTGAAGCAGGCCTCCGGGCCGAAGGACACGTCTAATGTCACACAGCATCGCCTGCGGGCTCGAGACGTGTTCGATGACGTTATTCAGACGCACTGCGTCGAAGGCGTTGGGCCCATAAGGTGCATCAGAGAGGAAGCCGTGGAAAACCTCGTGGTGGCGGCCGGCAATGAAGGCGGGTTCAGACGCGACCTCAACACCACATGCTTTCCATCCAACGGACTCCGCCGCCTCCAGGAAGGTTCCGAAACCGCACCCCACGTCAAGCAGGACACCCGTTTGTTTATAGGTCAAGTAGCTGCGTGCCACCCGAGTCAAGGACCTCATACGCCTGGGACGCCGGTTCCACTTCGCCGCGGCCTCTACGTTCCCGTTCGTCACGACGTTGTAAAAGTTGTTCTGTTGTTGGAGGTGATCCCGCAACCGGGGCGTTACGTATACGAGCTCACACCGGCGACATCGGACGTAATGGAACGTCTCCTTCTCGAACAAAAAGGCGGGGTCATCAGCCCCGCACAGGTCGCAGGGAACGTGCTCCCGACTCGGCCGACCCGAGGACAGTGTTGAGGGCCTAATGAGCATTTCATCCTTATCGAGCATCTCTGTGTCAGGGTAGAGTTGCTGATCGATGTAGCAATCCTGCCTGAGCGGATTATAATCGGACTGCGGGATGCGGTCGCCAGAAACTCTTAAATACTTTATACCGCCACTCATATGTTTTGTCCATTCTTCACAAGGAAGAATCTCCTCGTCATTCTCTGTTTTCCATCCTCTGGATTCAAAGGCTTTCGGGCCACGGGGTTTACGGTTCCTCAGGTCCAGAGTATTTCCCCTTCGCACCTGGTATTTTTGGCGACCGCTTAACTTTACCGAATTACCGAAGCCTGACCCCACTCGCCTTTATCTTAAAGGGGCATGCAGGCACCAAAGACGACGAAGGCCACCTCCTCACCGGACGCCGTGAGGATTGCCCTGCCTGTTTCCTCTGAGATGGCCGTTGTCCAGCCAACGCCGTCTCTTACCCCTTCAAACCCGTCCTCCGCTCCCTGAAGGATCAGTTTTCCGTCCACTCGCTCCATGCGCTCGATCGCGCTGGGTGGAGTTCCATCACCCGGTCCAGCTGCCGTGACACTTCTTGCCTGGAAGTCGACTCTTAGAAACTGTGGCAGCCCTGCGTTTTGAAGCGTCATTCCCCCACAGCCCCCATCAGGTGTGCACTCGGTAATACTAATGACAGAACAGAGCAGCGGCTTCGAACCATCAAAATCCCCCGCCGAAACCGGGATAGCCGCTGCGCAAACAATAGCCAATGCCAATATGCTCATTTTCATATTTATCATCTTCGACTCCTTTCTTCCAATTACTCCACTACTTCAACGCTCCATTCTTCCATACAGCTCACTTCACCGTGTATCCTTTTCCCTCAAGGCACGCGGAGTAGGCCCGGTTATAGCCGCTGCGCTTTTGATTGTACTGAGCCGCTTGATCCTGCTCCCATTGTTGCCGTGCCTGTTCGTCCTGTTTCTTCTGGGCACTGCTTCTCGCCGCGCCGAGGGTGCCACCTGCCAGGCCGCCGATGGCTGCTCCTTTTCCTGCGCCTTTGCCTCCACCAGCAATGGCTCCTATCCCGGCGCCAAGGGCTGCGCCTCCGATACCACCCCTCACCGCGCCTCCGGCCACACTACCCCCAGACTGCGGGGGAGGTGGTGCGGTCGCTTTGGGCGTCTCCATTGGATCAAATCCGCTCTGCTGCTTCGCCCAGGAGTAGCATTCAAACTTGTCCTTCTCCATCTGTTCCTGGCTCTGCCCTTTGGCAGGGTAAATAACAAAATCCTGTGCCATAACCGAATCAGTAAAAAACACTGCAACCACAAGGACAATTAAGAACGTACCTATCCGTCTCATCCTCGTTCTCCTTTCCGAGGTATCCTACCTCCAAAAACTAAACCCCCAACCAACAATCGGCCCCTGGCACCTTTTTTACTTTTTTATCTTGGTAATCTTCGTTCCCTGCAAGCCGAGGCCCCCCATCAGCCCCTTCTGATTAAAGAAAAACGCATAGATCTCAGCCTGGGCCGTGGTGGTCGACGTTGACGAGGCGGCACCGATCTCCACGACGACGATGGTCGGGCCGACTCCAATCTCCCACCCGTCGCTTTTGTCGAGCCATGCCATGGCCTTGTCGGTCATGAAAAACAGCACGTACCCATACGTTTGCAAGCCGGCCTGCAATCCGTACGAGACCTGAATGGCGTTGTAATACCCGGCGGTCTTTCCGCCCTTGAGGAGAGCACCCTCACCAATTTTTCCCCCCACCATGAAGCCTCCCTTGATGATTTTTGGAAAGACAAGGATGCCTGCTGCCTTCTCACCCATCGTCTTGGCTGAAGCGGATTTCGCATACAGTTTCTCCAGGGCGTTTCTGGCATCGCGGTCGATCTCTGCCGCGGACGCTGCCCCGGCGGGAGTCGGGCTAAAGAGTGTACCCGCAGCGAATGTAAGGACCAGCAGAATGGCTGTCAATTGTAAGTATTTCATCATCGAACCCTCCTTTCTTAAGACTACTTGCCCGCTTTCGCGAGCGGTATGTTGCGAGCGAGTTCATAAACCAGCGCAGCATTGATCTTGTTCTCAATCTGGTAGTAGCGCGCCACCTTGACCTCGGGCAGGACTTTGCGAAACTTGGGGAGATAGGCCTGGCGAAGCTTCAACCCCAGAGCCTCGATGGTCATATTCTCATCCAGCAACTCCTTCGCCGTATCGTTGGTCATCTTTTCATAGGCCTCCGCATAGTCATTGATCAACTTCGCGACGCGCGCACGGAGAAGGAACAATTCGTCCTGATATTGCTCATAGACCGGCCAGAAGGCTTTCGCTTCAGCCTCAGTTAGCTCCATGTTCTCCGCGACGAAGAGTTTCTTGTCGGCGCGAATCTTCTTAAGGACGATCTCCATGTTGTCCGCCGGCTT
>Ga0209427_10001539_pt1 | contig 26658 bp, 16 predicted proteins | sample DeeMarSWOR136_30_FD_187465 | JGI IMG/M metagenome (GOLD analysis project Ga0209427, IMG submission 187465) | Marine sediment microbial communities from White Oak River estuary, North Carolina - WOR-1-36_30 (SPAdes) (version 2) | ecosystem: Environmental > Aquatic > Marine > Intertidal zone >...
AAGGACGAGCCCATCAGCATCTGTTTCTTGAAGCGTTTCGTGGCGGACTACGAACTCAACAATAATATTGAACCCAAGATATTTCAGCCCGAGGAGACCTTCTCCGAGAAGATCGCCATTCTTGGTGCCGGCCCCAGCGGATTGACATGCGCTTATCACCTAGCTCGTTTTGGGTACCAGAAGATCACCGTCTACGAGGCCCTGCCTCAGCCGGGCGGGATGTTTCGCGTAGGGATTCCCGAATACCGTCTTCCTTGGCGGCTCGGCCAGCTACCTCTCGCGTCCCACATGGACGGTGCGCGAGGTGGTGTGGAGATCCTCCGATGGCGGTGTGACGTGGTCGGACCTGAGCCCCAACGACAGCCCCGCCCATACACTGCACCCAGATATGCATGCCATTGCCTTCGATCCGAGCAATCCACAGACCATCTGGGTTGGTAACGATGGCGGGGTGTGGAAGTCTAGCGACGGAGGCCAGAACTGGACGAACAAGAACAGCAATCTCGCCACTCTGCAGTTCACTGGCGTGGCGGTGCACCCCACCAACCCGCAGATCGTCTACGGCGGCATGCAAGACAACAACAAGGCCAAGTATACAGGCTCCGTCTCCTGGCAGGCCATGGACGCAGGAGATGGAGGGTATGCAGCCATAGACCCGTTCGACCCCAGCTACTTCTATGGCACACGGTACGAGATCAGCTTTCAGCGCAACGACAAGGGGGGCACTGGTCCGTACAGCGACTGGCCAGTCAAGACCGCCGGCATCAACCTCGGCGACCGTCGCCTCTTCTACGTGCCGTTCGCCCTGGATCCCTCCTCCCCCGGAGTGCTATACCTGGGGACGCATCGCCTCTACCGCACCACCAGCCGCGGCGACTGGTGGCAAGCCATCAGCGGTGACTTGACAACGGGAGATTCGCGCGCTGCCATATCAACCATTGCCGTGGCCCCAACAGCACCTAATGTGATCTACGTCGGCACCTCAGATGGCCAGGTGCAGGTGACCACCAACACCGGCAGCCGGTGGGACAATGTGACCAGGACGCCGCTGCCCAACCGTTTTCTGTCGGAGATTGCGGTTTCCCATAGTTCGTACCGTACAGCGTACGCGGTGTTTAACGGCTTCAACACGCACACGCCTTTCGAGCCCGGCCACGTGTTCAGGACGACCGATGCGGGAGCGACGTGGCGCGACATCAGCTCCAACCTGCCTGACATCCCCGTGCTCTGTATTGCCTTGGACCGCGATGCTCCCGGAACGATCTACATCGGCACCGACATCGGTGTGTTCCGCTCAGCAAATGATGGTACAACATGGATGTCCCACAGCAGCGGCATGGCCAACGTGGCGGTGTTTGACTTGGCGCTCAACCCGGATACCGATGTGCTGGTCGCAGCAACCCATGGACGCAGCGTGTACCGCCTACAGCTGGAAGCCGGGCCGACTCCTACTCCGACCTCGACAGCCACCACCTCCCCGACCCCAACCCCGACCAACACGCTGAGGCCAGAGATCAGTCCCACGCCCACGCGGACCTCAAGGCCAGGCCCTGGCCGGATTCTCTTGCCGATCGTTCTGAGGAGATACCGAACGGGGCCTGAAGCGAGCCCAACGCCGACGCTCGGCCCGACGCCGACATTGCTTCCTCCACCATCTCCGCTTGTGTTCTTTGACGACTTTGGCGACCCTGCAAGCGGATGGGGAGAGAGTCAATCTGAGACCTGTGTCATGGGCTACACTGCTGGGGAGTACGAAGTCGGCACTTCCAGCGTATGCGGGATGTGGGCGCCGACGAGCCACGGTGCCAGCGGTGTAGTCAGGGTGACAGCGCGTGCCACCGGCGCTGTACCCGGGGCCTACGGTCTGGTATTCGCGGGCCGCGACACGCCAGCTGAGTACTTTGTGTTTTGGATAGACCCCTTCCAGCAGGAGTATGCCCTCTACCAGTACTCTGAGCAATCGGATTGGACAATCTGGCTGGACTGGACCAATTCCTTGTTCATCTCAGCGGGTGGTGATCCGAACACCTTCTCTGTTCGGCGGGATGGCGCAGAGATGCATCTCCATATCAACGGTGCATACGTGGAATCTGTATCTGACGACACTGAACCGGGCAACATGCTGGTCGGTGTCATCCACTGGGCGGCGTATGGGGGATGGGCAACCGCTCGTTTTGACAACTTTGCCACCACGCTGCCGACGGTCGCCTACGAGGACGATTTCAGCAACCTCGGCAGCGGCTGGTGGGTCGACAACACGGGCGACTGTCAGGCGGCGTACCAGGACGGGCAATACCGTGTCACCACGCTTCCCGACTGGGCGTGCCTCTACTTCGCTCCATCCTATCCATTCCCTGATGGTAGCATTGAGGTGACGGTCCAGCGCGGGGATACGCTGTACCCAACGGCTTCGGGGCTAGCCTTTGCCGGAGACCCGAACCTCGACCGTTTTTACTCGTTCTGGATATACGCAGACGGTCAGCAGTTCGCGTTGTTCGTGTACCAAGATCCATGGTGGTACGAGCTCGTGGACTGGACGTGGTCGGATGTCATCAACTCAGGACCAACTGAAAACCACATATCGATTGTGCGCGATGGAGCGAGAATCGATCTATACGTCAATGAGGTATTCTTGGCCACAGTCCAAGATGACTCCTTCCCCGCCGATGGCTACTTCGGCCTGATCAATCTGGCCTCTGCATATGCCCCGGCAACGGCCTTTTATGACAACTGCCGGGTAACGATCTGGGATGTACCTCCATGGCAGCTGAAGGCCCCAGCAAGCCCTCAATGGCGCCCATCAGTGCACCTACCACTTCCCGAGGGTTTCCTACCACGGTAGGCAGTGTGGTGCGGCCTGGTGTAGGGAGCAGTCGATCTGGTCTTGGGCAGGCCGCGACGCCCTGAGCCAGCGGTGCCGCATGCCAGAGTGAACAATGTGGGCTTTGGGACGCTGCACGGCCATGTTATAATGTGCTCAATCCCAACGGAGGCGAGCGATGAGATTCCCCAGAGCCAGTGGCATTCTGCTGCATCCCACTTCCCTGCCGGGCCGCTATGGCATTGGCGACATTGGGCCTGAAGCGTATCGCTTCATTGACTTTTTGCACGAGACTGGACAAAGCATCTGGCAGGTACTTCCGCTGGGACCCACCGGCTATGGCGACTCCCCGTATCAAAGCTTCTCTACATTTGCTGGCAATCACCTTCTGCTCAGCCCGGATCTCCTGGTTGAGCAGGGCCACCTCCCGCCTGATGACGTGGAGAATGCGCCCGGTTTTCCCGCAGAGTTGGTCGACTATGGCCCAGTCATCGAGTACAAAACAGACCTGCTTCGCATCGCCTTCGAGAACTTTTGGCGCAAGCGCGACAGAGCGCAAAGAGATGACTTTGCAGACTTTTGCGAGAGCAAGCGGGCGTGGCTAGATGACTATGCCCTTTTTATGGCCTGCAAGGAGCACCATGGGGGCGCAGCGTGGACGACTTGGGACAGGCGAATTGCTGCCAGGGAACCGGAAGCGATTGGTGCTTGGACAGCGGCTCTCACAGATGAGATTGAGCGTCACAAGTACCTTCAGTATCAATTCTACCGGCAGTGGGCAGCACTGAAGCGACACGCTGCCAAACATGCCATCCGCATAATCGGCGATATTCCCATCTTTGTGGCTCATGACAGTGCCGATGTATGGGCAAACCCAGAGCTCTTTTACCTGGACGAAACCGGCAATCCCACTGTCGTCGCCGGCGTGCCGCCTGACTATTTCAGTGAAACCGGGCAACTGTGGGGCAATCCGTTGTATCGCTGGGACCGCGTCGCAGAGGCAGGCTACGGATGGTGGATCGAGCGATTTCGGTCCATCCTTGAACTGGTGGATACTGCGCGGCTGGACCATTTTCGCGGTTTTGAGGCCTACTGGGAAGTCCCTGCCACGGAGAAGACGGCGGTGAAGGGCCGCTGGGTGAAAGGACCCGGTGCAGACCTCTTCGCTGCCGTCGGGAGGGCGCTCGGCCAGCTGCCAATCATCGCCGAGGACCTTGGCGTAATCACTCCCGAGGTCGTGCAACTCCGCGACCAGTTCGAGTTCCCTGGAATGCGCATCCTACAGTTTGGCTTTGCCAGTGATGCCGACGATCCATTTCTGCCTCACAACTACATCCGCAACTGTGTGGTGTATACCGGCACGCACGACAACGACACCAGCATCGGCTGGCTTGACACCGCCACGGAGAAGGAGCGCGAGGCGGTGTTGGCCTACTTTGGCACAGATGGCCAGGACATCTCGTGGGACTTTGTCCGGTGGCTGTTTGCTTCCGTTGCAGACACAGCCATTGTGCCCCTGCAGGAAGTGCTTAGCCTGGGGCCAGAAGCCCGAATGAACTACCCCAGCAGGTTGGGCGGGAACTGGAGCTGGCGCTTCTTGCCGGACGCATTGACGCCCCAGATCAAAGAGCGCCTGCGTAAGATCAGCGAGCTCTACGGCCGCTGCAAGCCACCCGAGACGGAAGCTGCCCACGCTGTGGATACAACCACATAGATCGCCGGCTCAAGGTCGAGAGCGTCGTTCATCCAGGCAATCGATGTCTGACACCGCCCGTGCCAACTGTGACCGGGTGTGTCCCGAGCCGCTGCACAGTTCCCCGCGGGAATGGTGAAGAAAAGGAGGTGCTCATGGTGTCCCTGGCCGCATCGCAATCCCGGCTGGCTGCTGCGCAAGCCTTGCAGCTGGTTGAAGTGGCTCTCACAAGCCAGGACCTCGATGAGCTGGCAGCACGAGTGCCGCCCTCCCTTGCTGGGATGGCGCTGGCGCCGTCAGCACTCTTGTACATCGCCGATTCTCGGCTGTCTGCACCTCGTTTCTCCCAGCATGGGTTGCCGCCAGAGGTCTCGGGCCACGTCAGGCAAGTGTGCAGTGATGAGCTGGACCAATCCTCTGGCCGGCCAGGCCTGCAACCATTCTCCGTTCCTCTGACCCTAGCTGCAGCGGATATGCCCGTCCTGCTACTGGTTCCTTTGTCCAGCCAGGACCGATGCGTCGGTCTGATGGGGCTGCAGGTGTCTGAACCTGCCAAGTCGACGGCTGAGGCTTTCCTGGGCCTGGTGGCGGCTCCGCTGGCGAATGTCATTACCTACCTTATCAATCATGCCGAGACTGAGAAGAGGCTCTCACACCTGAACACGTACCTGACAGTGAGCTCGTTGCTTGCCCAGCCTCTGGATCTACACGAATTGCTGGAGGCAGCCCTTTATAGCTGCATGCAGGTTGTGACCGCCGAAGCAGCTTCCGTTCTCCTTCTGGATGACGAGAAGGAGAACTTTCGCTTCTACCAAGTTGAAGGATCCGCCAAACCAATACTGATGGCAGCCACCTTCCCAGCGGACAGGGGCCTGGCTGGCTCGGTACTGCAGACCCAGCGATGGGAGATCGTCAACAACGTCCAGAGCGATCCGCGTTTCTACGAGCAGATCGATTCCGAGTCAGGTTTTGAGACGAGGAGTATGATCGCTGTACCCTTGATCGCAGGTGAAGAGCAGGTGGGTGTCTTGGAGGTGCTGAATAAGGAGGGCGGAGCTCTCTTCACCGCTGAGGAAGGTCTACTCCTGGTTTCGGTGGCCGAGGAGATCGCCTTTGCCATCCGCAACGCCAAGGTATTCGAGTACGTGGTCAACACCTACTGCAAGCAGCGCCAGGGGCAGCGTTCATGCAGAGGGTGCCAGAGACCGCTGGGTTCGTGGACGCCTTGTGTCAAGTATCGTGAGGCAAGCGTCTGAACCGCGCCCAACCACAGAAGCGCCAGCGGGAAGTGGCCAGGCATACAGCACATACGGACAGACCGAGTCTCTCCGCAGGCGCGCTGGCTGCACGTACGCCTGCCTGGCAGGTTTCACCTGTTGGCATGGCCAGGCGCCTCAGTGGGCGTTCTATCGCCCTCACAGGTGCCCAGCGCCTGCTGGCTCGCATCCTGAGTCATTGAGTTCTGGCCAAGTCTGTGGTATCATCACGCCACACGCAGTGTTGTCGCAGCTCTCGTTGTGCCCCCGGTATGCAAAAGGAGGACTCAGTGACTGACCAATAGCCGATCCCTGACCTGGTGGAGCCACGGTCGGTGGTCGGCTGTCTAATGGTTGGGATCCTGCGCTTGGCATACGCGCACGGCCCAGGGACAGAACCAAGCCTTCGCAGATACCCGAACCAGGAGGAAGGCACATGGTGAGCAAGTTCATCAATCTGTGGGAGACCTTGACTGCACCGCGCGCCATTGATGAGAGCGAGGCGCGGCGGGAACACATGGCCAATGTGATTCTCGTTGGGGTCGGAGCGGTGGGCGGCGCCTACGTGGTGGTGCTGTCATTGGTCTATCTCGCTGGCGGTGCAATCCCGGTGCCCGCCATACTGGGTGGAGCGGGAGCCCTACCCCTTGTCCCGCTCGGTCTGTGGCTATCGCGACGCGGTCGCTGGCGCCTCGCGGTCCTACTGCCGGTACTGGCCTTTCTAGCCATTCCCATCTACGGTCAGTACTACTTTGGCCCGTACAATGTCGCCATTGTCACCTACGGTGCGCTGGTGATCATCGCCCAGGTCGCCTACGGTGCGCGAGTGGCTGTCGGTGTAAGCCTGATCGGTGTGATCAGCTATGCAGTGCTCAGTCTGCTGTGGCCCTACGGGCAGGTACCCCTCACAGAGAGTGTCGATGTCGCGACAAGGGTCATCGCACTGTCTACCAGCATGGGGATCATCCTTCTGTTGCAATGGTTCTTTGCCAACCAACTGAAACGTGCCTTGCTCGAGTCTCGGACCTATGCTGAGGAGTTGCGCAGACACCGAGACCGGCTGGAGGAGTTGGTGAAAGAGCGTACGGCGGACCTGCAGCAGGCTAACACTCAGCTGCAAGAAGAAATCACCGAGCGCAAGCAAGCCGAGGCAGAGAAAGAACGTTTGCTCGCGGCTGAGCGCGCCCAGGCCAAGAGACAGGCTGCCCTGCTGCGGTTGAGCGCAGAATTGGCCGCCACGCTCGAGGAGGACGAAGTCTGCTGGCGTGTGGTGACAGGATTACGGGAGACTCTGGACTATGGCGTCGTGGTACTCATGCTCCTGGATGAGACCACGGGCGATCGCAAAGTGGCGGCCCACGTCGGTTACGAAGGGTACGATGTAGAGCTTCCGGCCCGAATGGGGGCTGGGGAGGGACTGAGCGCACGTCCGCTCGAGGATGGCCAACTTCACTACACGCCAGACGTGAGCCGGGAACCGGGCTACTACCCAGGCGCGTGGGGCTCCGAGGTGGATGTGCCGGTTCGCATCGGCGGAGAGGTGCTCGGCGTGCTGTCGGTCGAAAACCAGGAGACCGACGCATTCAACCAGGATGATTTTGAGCTGCTTACCGCCGCGGTCCAGCAGGCAGGGCTGGCCATCGAGAAGGCTCGGCTGCTGGCGTCCGAGCGGGCCCGGGCCAGACGACAGGCTTCATTGCTGTGGCTGAGCACCGAACTGGCCGCCACACTCGAAGAGAGCGAGCTCTGCCAGCGCGTGATCGAAGGACTGCATGACACACTCGGCTATGATTACGTGGGACTATTCCTCCTGGACAGGAGCACTGGCGACCGGGTCTGCGCCGCCTACGCTGGCTTTGAAGCGCCACTAACGCGCCTCCGGCCCGGAGAGGGACTGAGCGAGGCCCCGTTGCTCGATGGTCAGCTTCAGTACACCCCTGACGTCACTCAAGACCCCCGTTACGTGGCCGGTGCAGGCGGCTCCGAGGTCGATGTGCCGGTCCGCATCGGCGGGGAAGTGCTGGGCGTACTGATTGCCGAGAGCCAACGGCGCGATGCCTTCGCTCCAGACGATCTACAGGTACTCTCCGTAGCGGCCAACCAAGTCGGGCTCGCAATTGGCAAGGCGCGACTGCTTGCCGCGGAACGTAAGCGCGCCGACGAGCTCGACGCGTTGCGCACCACCATGGCAGACATCACCGCAAAGCTTGAGCTGTCCACCGTGCTTCAGGCCATCGTGGAGCGGGCCGCCGGGTTGCTGGATGCCGCCGGTGGGGAACTGGGCCTCTACGACGACCAAGAAGTCCGCATCGTCGTCAGCCGCGGGCTAGGTGAAGGCTATGTCGGGACCACTCACAAGCTCGGCGAAGGGGCGATGGGGCAGGTGGCGCAAACCGGCCAGGGCCTCATTGTGGAAGACTATGCGACCTGGGAGGGCCGCCCACCCCGGTATGCCGACTCACCGTACCGAGGCGTAATGGCAGCCCCGCTTCAGATTGGCAGCCGGCTCGTTGGCGTCATTGCTGTCGGGAACACGGATCCGTACAAGAGGTTTGGTGATGCCGACCTGCGCTTGTTGACCATGTTTGCGCAGCAGGCCACCATCGCCATCGAGAATGCGCGGCTGCTGGCTGCAGAGCGGCAGCGCGGCGACGAACTGGAGGCTCTGCGCACCACCATGGCGGACATCACGGCCGAGCTTGGGCTATCGGCCCTGCTGGAGGCTATTGTCGAGAGGGCAAAGGCTCTGCTGGGCGTCGATACCGGCGAACTGGGCCTCTACGAAGCCGAACAACGTCAACTCCGCATTGTCGTGAGCCATGAGGAATATGTCGGAACCTGCCACAGGCTGGGCGAAGGCGCGATGGGCCGCGTAGCCGCGACCGGTGAGCCGCTGATCATCGAAGACTACCAGGCATGGGAGGGGAGAGTGCAGCAGTATGCTCACCTCCACGCCTCTATGACCACGCCACTTCAGGTTGGCGGACGGCTGGTCGGTGTCATCAGCGTCGCATCCTCCGACCCCGAGCGGCAGTTTGAAGATGCGGACCTGCGGTTGCTCAACCTATTCGCCCATCAGGCCGCCATCGCCATCCAGAACGCCCGCTTGTTCGGCGAGACGGAGCGCCGTGCGGCCGAAATGGCTACGCTGACCGATGTTGGCAAGGCATTGTCTTCCACGCTGCGGGTTGAGGAGGTACTCGAACTGATCTACGAGCAGACTCGCCGTGTGATGCACGCTGAAGACATGCTCATAGCGCTGTACGATGAAGCCAAGCATGAGATCGAGTGTGGTTTCAGCACCAACCCAGACGATACCGCTGTCGGAGAGCGCTTCCCGGCCGACACTGGAGCAACTGGCTATGTGATCAAGCAGCGCAAGTCACTTCTGGCCCGTGGTGACGCAATGCAGCTCGTAAGAGATCTGGGCATCGACATCGTAGGGCAGCCGGCTGAGTCGTGGCTCGGCGTGCCGATGCTTGTGGGCGACCGTGTGCTGGGCGTGATCGTTGTACAGCACTATACCAAGCCCAATGTGTATGATGAATCGCATCAAGCCTTGCTCGAGACCATTGCCAGTCAGGCCGCCATCGCCATCGAGAATGCCCGTCTGTACGACCAGGCACAGCAAGAGATCGCCGAGCGCAAGCGAGCAGAAGAAGAATTGCGTACCTATCAGGAGCACCTGCAAGAGCTGGTAGACGAACGGACTGCGGAGCTGCGGGAGAGCGAAGAACGGTACCGCAGTCTGTTTGACGGCGTTCCGGTGGGGCTCTACCGAACGACTCCGGAAGGAAACATTGTGGACGTCAATCCCGCTATGACACAGATGATGGGCGTCCAGTCCAAGGCAGAAGCCCTCGCGACTCGAGGGACGGACTACTACGTGAACCCGGAGGACCGTGTGCGCTGGCAGGAGTTGATGGCGGCAGAAGAGGGGATCGTACGCGATTTTGAGGTTCAATGGCGCCGGCCAGATGGCACGGTCTTCTGGGTCAATGACACCGCTCGAGCGGTCAGAGACGAACAGGGCCAGGTCCTCTACTACGAGGGAAGCATGGAGGACATCAGCGAACGCAAGCGCGCCGAGGAGGAGTTGCGGGACTACCAGGAGCACCTGGAAGAGCTGGTGGAACAGCGCACGGCCGAACTGCGAGAGAGCGAAGAACGGTACCGCACACTGTTTGACGGCGTTCCAATGGGGCTGTACCGAACGACACCCGAGGGACAGGCCCTGGTCATGAATCAGGCTGCCCGGCAGATGTTCCGTTTCCCAAGCCGGGCAGATCTAGCGTCAGCCAACGCAGTGGATTATTATGTGAACCCTGACGACCGACGACGCTGGCAGGAGTTGATGGAACGGGAGGGTGTGGTCCAGGATTTTGAGGAACAGCTCTACCGGTATGACGGCACGGTCATCTGGGTCAGCGACAGCGCACGAGCCGTGAAGGACGAGCAGGGCAAGGTGCTTCACTACGAGGGAAGTCTGAAGGATATCACCGAACGCAAGCGGGCCGAGGCCGAGCTGCAGCAGGCCAAGGAAGCGGCCGAAGCAGCCAACCAAGCCAAGAGCAGGTTCCTGGCCAACATGAGTCACGAACTGCGCACGCCGCTGAATGCTATCATCGGGTTCACACGCCTGGTCAAGCGCCGCTCCACGGACACCCTGCCGCAGAAGCAGCTGGACAACCTGGACAAGGTCCTGGTCAGCGCCGATCACCTTCTGGGCCTGATCAACGATATTCTCGACCTGTCCAAGATCGAGGCGGGGCGGACAGAGGTCCAGCCGGCCTCCTTTGAGGTCGAACCACTGGTTGACGCCTGCATACAGACCGTGCGCCCCCTGGTCAAGACGCAGAACCTGCGTCTGGTTAAGGACGTAGAGCCGGACCTGCCCGCGATGCTCAGCGACCAGGACAAGGCGCGGCAGATCCTCATCAACCTGCTGAGCAACGCGGTGAAGTTCACGGAGGAAGGCACGGTCACTGTCAGTGCGCAGCGTCAGGGCGAGATGCTCGTCTTGGCAGTGAAGGATACCGGCATCGGCATACCTGAGGACGCGCTGGAGCGCATCTTTGAAGCGTTCCAGCAGGTCGATGGCAGCACCACGCGGCGATATGGCGGCACGGGTTTGGGCCTGTCCATCAGCCGCCAACTGGCCCGGCTTCTCGGCGGTGACATCCAGCTGGAGAGCACTCTCGGCGAGGGCTCGACGTTCACTGTAACGCTGCCCTTGCGCTACGAGGCAGCTCCACCCGCTGGAGAACCGGCGCCTGTCACCGAACCACTATCCGAAGAACCAACCGCACAACGGGACGGCAGGCCCGTCGTGCTCTCCATAGACGACGACCCCAACGTCATCTACCTGCTCCAGGAAAACCTGGCCGACGCGGGATACCGTGTGGTTGGTGCTAGGAGTGGCGCGGAGGGCGTACAGAAAGCGCGGGCGCTCAAGCCCTTTGCGATTCTGCTCGACATTCTGATGTCACCTCAGGATGGTTGGCAGGTCTTGCACGATTTGAAGGCAGACGCGACCACGAGAGACATTCCGGTCATGATCCTGTCCATCGTCGACAACCGGGAGCTGGGCTATCGGCTAGGGGCGTACGACTATCTGGTAAAGCCCTTCGACCGCGAAGCGATCCTGAGCGCCCTGGCGCGCATCGCTCCCCGCGAGGAAACCTCAGAGGCAGTTCAGCTTCTCGTCGTGGACGATGACCCACACGTGGTGGACCTGGTGACTCAGCTATTGGGAGACGAACCGTACAGTATCCGATCAGCAGCGGACGGCAAGGAGGCTCTGGACCTGCTGTCAAGGCAGTGCCCCGACATCATCTTGCTGGATCTCCTCATGCCGCGTCTAGATGGTTTTGGTGTGATTGAGTGGCTTCGACAGAGCGCTGAGCACTGTGACATTCCAGTGATCGTGCTCACTGCCAAGGAGCTTGGCGCCGAGGAATTGGCTCAGCTCCAGCAGAGTGTCTCCACAGTGATACAGAAGAAAGGGCTGGAGAGCGAGGTGCTACTGCAAGAGCTTCGGTCGGCGCTGCGGGCCTACCACCATCATGCAGAACCCAGCGGAGGAAGCGATGAAGAGAATCCTGGTTGTTGAAGACCAAGAGCTGAACATGGATCTCTTGGTTCAGCTCTTGGAGGACGACTACGAGGTGTTGACTGCCACCGATGGAGCGGCCGGGATTGCGCTCGCCGAGCGCGAACGGCCGGACATCATTCTGATGGATCTCTCGCTACCGGTAGTTGATGGCTGGGAAGCTGCTCGCCAACTGAAAGCGAACGATGACCTTAGGCACATTCCGGTCATTGCGCTGACCGCACATGTCATGATCGGTGACGAAGAGAGAGCTCGAGCGTGTGGCTGCGATGACTATTTGACAAAGCCAATTGACGAGGACCTATTGTTCGAGAAGCTTGAGCATTTCTTGGGGACGGAAGTGTGACGCACGAACGAGCGCGCATTCTGATCGTGGACGACGAGCCGTTCAACGTGGATTACCTGGAGCAAGAGCTGGAGGACCTGGACTGCGAGACGGTCAGTGCCGCCAACGGACGGCAGGCGCTGGAGTCGGTCGCCAGAGAGGTTCCAGACATCATCCTACTGGACATCATGATGCCAGAGATGGATGGATATCAGGTGCTGGAGCACCTCAAGGCCAACGACATATGGCGGCATATTCCAGTAGTGGTGATTTCCGCATTGCAGGATCTGGACAGTGTGGTAAAGGGCATCGAGATGGGAGCGGACGACTATTTGCCAAAGCCGTTTGACGCGGTGCTCTTGAAGGCGCGAATTGAGGCTTGCCTGGAGAAGAAACGCCTGCGCGATCGTGAGCTGCTCTACTTGCAGCAAATAGAAGCAGAGAAGAGACGGGCGGATGAGCTCTTGCATGTCATTCTTCCGCCAGAGATAGTCAAAGAGCTAAAGGCGACCGGTACCGCGCAGCCACGGTCCTATCCGAATGTGGCTGTCCTGTTCGCCGACGTTGTGGAGTTCACGCCCTACTGCGACACGCATGCACCGAGGGACGTGCTGTCGAACTTGCAGGAACTGGTACAGGCCTATGAGAACCTAGCGGTGCACTATGGATTGCAGAAGATCAAAACGTCAGGCGATGAGTTCCTGGCAGTGGGCGGTCTGTTCAAGCCACTCCGCAATGCAGTTCTGAACTGTGTGCAATGTGGCATCGACATGATTGGCACTGCTGGGCAGGTAGAAGCGGAATGGCATGTGCGCGTCGGCGTGCATGTTGGGCCGGTGATGGGCGGGATAGTCGGACACAGGCAGTACTTGTTTGACGTGTGGGGCGACACGGTGAACACAGCGCACCGCATTCAGAGTCACGGCATCGCTGATGCCGTGAACCTCAGCAGGCAGGCTTGGAAGGCAGTTTCCGGCCTCTGTACAGGGGAATCGCTGGGATTCATCGACGTGAAGGGCAAGGGAGAACTGGAGATCATTCGAGTCAACTCAGTGCTGACCCACGCTTCGTAGCCACGTGCAAGCCGCCCAGCTGCAGTCGGCGGGCCACAGCGGATCACATCTCGGGAGCTCACCAAATGGACGAACGAGCGAGAGTCTTGATCGTCGACGACGAACCGTTCAACATCGACTACCTAGAGCAAGAGCTGGAAGACCTGGATTGCGAGACGGCCAGCGCTGGCGATGGGCGAGAGGCACTGAAGCTGGTGGCTGCTGACGCCCCCGATCTGATCCTGCTGGACATCATGATGCCGCAGATGGATGGGTTCCAGGTGCTGGCCCGGCTCAAGTCGGACCAGGCATTGCGCGACATCCCAGTCATCGTCATCTCTGCGCTGGACGACATGGGCAGTGTGGTAAAGGGCATCGAGATGGGGGCCGAGGATTACCTGCCCAAACCATTCGACGCGGTGCTGTTGAAAGCGCGCATGAGCGCTTGCCTGGAGAAGAAGCGGCTGCGCGACCGAGAAGTGCAGTATCTTCGGCGCATCAACGAAGAGCTCGACCTGGCTTGGCGGGTACAGTCCGGTTTTCTGCCTGACGATGTGCCCCAGCTGCCTGGGTGGCAGCTGGCCGCAGCGCTGGAACCATCGAGAGAGACGTCAGGCGATTTCTTCGATTTGATCGCGCTGCCCAGCGGTGGGCTGGCGATACTGGTGGCAGACGTAGCCGACAAGGGGATGGGTGCCGCGCTGTTCATGGTGCTCGCCCGTACCCTCATCCGCACCTATGCCGCCGAATACCACTCGAAACCCGATTCCTTATTCGCGGCTGTCAATCGCCGCATTCTGACCGACATCAATACCAGCCAGTTCGTCACTGCCTTCTACGGTGTCCTCGATCCAGCGACGGGGACGCTGAGCTACTGCAACGCAGGGCATGATCCGCCCTATCTTCTCAGCCTCGCGAAGAGCCCGGCGGTGCGGGAGCTGAAAGCTACCGGCATGCCGTTGGGGATACTCGAAGATGCGAGCTGGGAGCAGAAAGCCGTTGAACTGGCCCCTGGGGACATGCTGGTGCTCTACACCGATGGTGTGACCGAAGCGCAGGATGCTGGGCAGCAGTTCTTCGGCAGGGCGCGGTTGCTCGAGGTAGCTCGAGCCAACATGGGACGTTCGGCCCAGGATGTCCTAGACGCGCTAATGGCACAGGTTCAGCGTTTCGCGGGGCAGGCTCCCCAGTTCGATGACATCACCCTGGAAGTTGTCGTCCGTGAAACGTAGCTACGAGGCAGATCGGACATCGAAGAGGCCACATCTCAGAATCAGCAGCCTCTACGGACGTGATGACAGAAGCTGAACACAGTTTCGAACATGCTCGGCGACAAGCCTTCTTGGAAGGCGTTGTCGGCCAACTCCGAGGGCGCACTACCTCTTTGCTGCCCTTCGATCAAGTGAAGGAGCAGCTCGGCCTGCAGCCCGCCAGTGACCGCGGTTTGCAGGAGATCCCTCTGGATAGCATTGTCGGCAGCGTGGGCAGGTACCGCGAATTCACCCGCTCGTTCCTGCCCCGCGATGACAGCATCCGGGAGCGCTGGAAACGGGTCTACAAGGCAGCGCAAGGGCTGCGAGGACTTCCTCCCATTGAGCTCTACCAAGTGGGAGATGTGTACTTCGTCAAGGATGGAAACCACCGTGTATCCGTGGCACGCGAACTGGAAGCCAAGACCATCGAAGCCTATGTCAGGGAATTCGTGAGCCCAGTGCCCCTATCCACGGACACTGACCTCGATGGCTTGATTTTGAAGGGCGAAAAAGCGCGCTTCTTGCAGCATACGCAACTTGATGAGTTGCGCCCGGAGGCTCAGCTCGAGGTGACCAGCCCAGGATACTATGAGAAGCTGGAGGAGCACATAGCTGTGCATGGTTACTTCCTGGGGCTGGACGGGCAGCGAGACGTGAGCTGGGAAGAGGCGGTGACCCACTGGTATGATGCTGTCTATATGCCGATGGTGACTATCATCCGCCAACACGGTATCTTGGAGGACTTTACAGAGCGCACCGAAACTGACCTGTACTTGTGGATCATGGAGCACCGTCACCACCTGGTCAGGCAACTGGGCCAGGAGATCGATCTGACGGACGCAGCCAGACATTTCGCGGAAGAATACAGCCCGCGCCTGGAGCGGGTTCTGGAGCGGGCACAGCAGACAGTTGCCAGGGTGCTGACACCCGACCAGCTGGAAGCCGCACCGCCGCCAGGGCAATGGCGCGAGGAGAGGGTGCAAACACGCAGTGACGGCAGGCTGTTTGCAGACATCCTGGTGGTGCTGGAAGGCACCTCGAGTTCATGGTGCGCTATTGAGCAGGCCATCAGTGTGGCGCAGCGCGAATCAGCAAGAGTGTACTGCTTGTACCTGGCTGGGCCCGACACGGACAAGCACGTCGTGGATTCGCTACACAATGACCTGGCTCAGCGTTGTGGTGCGGCAGGTGTATCCTTCGACTTCTTCACGGAACCGGGCGAGCCAGCGCACCTCATCTCGCAGCGGGCTCGCTGGGTCGACCTGCTCGTGCTGACCAAACCGGGCCTCAGTACTGAGCCAGCTGAACGCCTGTCCCAATCCACCTTCCACGCGGTCATCCAGCGCACCTCGCGACCGGTGCTGGCTATGGGCAGGGAATGCCAGCCCCTGAACAAGGCGCTCCTTGCCTACGATGCGAGCCCAACAGCCGAGGAGGCGTTGTTCGTGGCGACCTACATGGGCAAGCAGTGGGGTATCCCACTGACGGTGCTGACCGTCCAGGAAGCTCACCGAACATCGCAACAGACGCTGGACAGCGCGATACACCACCTGCAGCAGCAAGGCGTGGAAGCGGACGCAGTCTTTCGGAAGGGAGGTGTCGCCAGGTCAATCCTGCAACTTGCAGAGCAGGTCGGCAGTGACCTGCTGGTTATGGGAGGGGCGGGATATTCACCGTTCATGAGGTTGTTCCTACGCAGCACATTGGATCACGTGCTGCGTAAGGCCGAGTTCCCGGTGCTGATCTGCCGCTGACAACATGCAGGGAGATCTTGCCAGTCTGCCACGGCACTCATGGTGTAGACGTCGCGGCAGGCCGCGTCCGCCATCGCTGGTGCTGCCCCTGGGCGGATGGCTGCCCTCACAGGTTCTGCCGCGGGAGCTCCAGCCTTCCGGCACTGCGCACTGCTACCTGGCAACGATGTGCGGGCCCAGTTGGGTTCGATTTGACAGGCGACCCAAATGATGGTATAATGTGTTTGCCTGGGGCACCGGCCCCAGGCGTTTTGGCGTGACACTGTTACGGGGCAGTTGCAGTGGTAGGACGCTGCGACTGCCTCGTCTTTTGTGCCGGGAACGGCGCTTTGTCATATCGCAGACTGCGAGACGTAAGGTAGTGGACAATGACAACGAACGATCGCACACCGCAGACAGATATCCATAGGATCCGCAATATCGGCATCATCGCCCACATTGATGCGGGGAAAACGACAACGACCGAGCGCATCCTGCTCCATGCGGGTGAGACGCACCGCATGGGGAATGTGGATGACGGCACCACGGTCACCGATTTTATGGACCAGGAACGCGAGCGTGGCATCACCATCCAAGCCGCCGCCGTGACCTGCGACTGGAAAGACCATCAGATCAACATCATTGACACCCCGGGCCACATCGACTTTACCGCCGAAGTCCAGCGCTCGCTGCGAGTGCTGGATGGGGGCGTGGTCATCTTCGATGCCGTGTCGGGCGTGGAGCCGCAGTCCGAGACGGTCTGGCGCCAGGCTGACCGCTTTGGCGTACCACGCATAGCGTTCGTCAACAAGATGGATCGCCCAGGCGCCGATTTCGCGCGCACCCTGGAGATGGTTCGCGCACGGCTGGGAGCCAATCCCGTCGCTGTGCAGATGCCGATCGGGGCCGAGGCAGCCTTTCGCGGCTTTGTGGATCTGCTGGAAATGACGGCGGTGTTGTTCAATGGCGATGAGGAGCCGCACATCGCTGCCATCCCCGCAGAGCTAGAATCGGCAGCCCATGAGCACCGCGAACGTCTGGTGGAGCAGCTGGCTGACCTGGATGACGAGGTGGCCAAGAGGTACCTGGAAGGCGAAGATGTCCCGGCAGAATCGCTCAGCGGCGTGCTGCGCCGTGAGACCATTGCTGGCCGCATCGTACCCTTCATCTGTGGATCGGCGCTGCGCAACAAGGGCGTATGGAGGCTGCTCGACGCCGTTGTCGCCTACCTGCCAGCACCGACCGACGTGCCCCCAATGCGAGGAACGGCGCCTGGCTCAGGCCAAGAAGTCCTCTGTGAGGCACAGCCTGACCAACCAGCGGCCGCCTTGGTCTTTAAGATCGTCACCGACCCGTACATGGGGCGATTGGTGTACTTCAGGGTGTATTCGGGCACTGTGCGGCGTGGCGATACGCTGCTCAATGCGACGAGCGGTGACACGGAGCGCACAGGCCGGCTGGTACGCCTGCACGCTGAGCACCGCGAGGAAGTGGAGGAGATCCAGGCTGGGGACATCGGCGCTGTCTTGGGCTTTAAGGCAGCCGCCACGGGTGATACCCTGTGCAATCCCGCCAGGCCAGTGCTGCTGGAGAAGATTGCCTTCCCCGCACCAGTGGTAGCCCTCGCAGTCGAGCCCAAGAGCAAGGCGGACAGCGCAAAGCTTGGCCTGTGCCTGCAGCGACTATCCGATGAAGACCCCACCATTCAGGTACGCCATGATGAGCGAACCGGACAGACGGTCGTGTCGGGGATGGGTGAGCTGCACCTCGAGGTCTTTGTCGAGCGCATGAAGCGCGAGTTTGGCGTACATGCCAACGTGGGGGAACCGCAGGTTGCCTACTGCGAAACGATCACCCAGCCAGCTCAAGGAGAGTACCGCTTGAAGCGACAGACGGGCGGGCACGGTCAGTTCGCACATGTCACCATCGAACTGGAGCCCTTGCCCGCTGGCAGCGGTGTGGTTTTCGAAGATGCGCTGCGCGGCGCTTCGATCCCACGCAAGTACCTGCCAGCCATCGAGGCAGGTGTGCGGGACGCGCTGCAGCGCGGCGTACTGGCCGAGAACCCCATCATTGACGTCAAAGTCACAGTGGTGGACGGCAGCTACCATGAAGTGGACTCGTCAGATATCGCCTTTCGCGCAGCAGCGTCCATGGCACTGCAGGAGAGCGTGGCGAAGGCAGCTCCCGTCATCCTGGAACCGATCATGCATCTGGAGGTGGTCACGCCAGAGGAGTACATCGGCGACGTGATGGCAGACCTGCAGATCCGCCGCGGGATGATCACCCACCTGGAGCAGCGTGGCGAGCTGCAGGCCATCACGGCGGCTGCGCCTCTGGCGACGATGTTTGGCTATGCCGGCAGCCTGCGCTCACGCACACAAGGACGTGCGACCTTTGTGATGGAGTTCGATCACTACGCCCCCGTGTCAGAGACCGTGCAACGCATGCTGGCGGTCAAGCAGGTTGCGTAGCGAGCCACAGAAGCGAAGAAACACAGCTTCACCCAGAAACGCCCTTTCTTGGCCTCCCCAGAGTCAACTGTCTTGTCGACAGCAGACGTGTCGAGACAGTAGGCGGCCCTTCTCGCAGAGAAAACGGGTTTCTTGCATTTCTGCACCGCAGAGGCCCTGCTGCGATGTTGATCATGTTTGTATTGTTTGCTGACAAAGCTCACGCGGCGCCCCGGGGAGTACCCTAATGGTGTGAGGGTGGCCGGCCAATGCGTGCATGGGTGTCGAAGGCACAGGCGAAGTGGCCGACCGAAGCTGAAAAGCACCCAGGGGCTCAATTGCCTTGGTTGTTAGCGGCGATCGGAACGGCCAGAGTCGTCGCTACAAGGGCCGTGAGATCAGGATTCACACCGCGGACGGAGTACTTCTTGGCGGGCCCTTGCCACAACAGGGGTGTCTGGGCCGATACATCGGGAGCGATCACCAGCGAGTCACCAGAATCCAGTTGGTGCATGGTCGCGTAGCGGGAAAAAGTCGTCGGCACTGAGATCCAGATCTTGCGCCAACAGATCTGGCAGGGCGGCAAGGCTGGGAATGTGGACACCCGGCCAGCCATGGTAGAGGCCATAGGGATCGAGGTGAACCGCAGCGATACCCGCCCTGTTGGCGCCGAGGACGTCGATGAAAAAGACGTCACCGACGTACAGGCACTGGGTTGGCTGCAAGCTCAACCGGGTCATGGCGTGCTGGAAGAAGCGTGGGTCCGGCTTGGCATGGCCCACGATGTGTGAGTCGAAAACCGCCTCAAAGTGCTGCATCAAACCAAGGTCGGCCAGCTCGTGCTCCACCCGGCCGTCCGCATTGGAGATGACCGACATGCGGCAGCCAAGCGCAGCCAGACTTGCCAACGCATCGTGCACCCACGAGTACGTGTGAGCCCAGAGGCTCTTCTCAGCATGACTGATCGCCAGTTCCCTGGTGATTGGAGGAATGTGCTCCTCCCCGATACCTACTGATTCGAGCACCCACAGCATGAAGCTGCTCGTATCCCACGCACCTTCACCCATCTTGAGGAGTTCATCGTAACGCCTCAGTATCTGGGCAGCCGCACGCCTCAGCCGCTCTTCCGCGATGTCGTGGCCATGCCGCAGCATGACCTCGCACATGAGTCGGTAGTTGGGGAAAACCAGCGTCCATCCAGCATCCAGAAGAAGGTATGGCTGCAATGTGCCCGCCTCCAGGCGCGTATTTCGAGCAGCGAGCAATGCCAGAACCGGCCCCGGTAGCCACTTGTCGCCTTCGCCGAGGCCGGTCGGCCGGCAGGATGAGCGCTACCCGTGGTCCTCGATCATGGTGGATTCCAGATAGGCGCTCATGAATGGATCCAGGTTGCCATCCAGGACTCCATCGGCGTTACCCGTCTCATAGCCGGTGCGCAGGTCTTTGACCATACGATAGGGATGCAGCACATAGGAACGGATCTGATTTCCCCAGCCAGCCGAGACGTGTTCACCCTTGAGTTTGACCCGCTCCTCCTCCCTCTTGGCCTCCTCCAGAGCGAACAGCCGCGCCCGCAGCACCCTCATGGCCATTTGCCGATTCTGCACCTGTGAACGCTCGTTCTGGCATGAGGCGACGATGCCCGTCGGAAGATGGGTGATGCGCACGGCAGTCGCGTTCTTCTGCACATGCTGCCCACCTGCGCCCGCCGCCCGGAAGACGTCAACCTGCAAGTCTTCGGGCCTGATCTCAATCTCGATGTCATCCTCAACGTCCGGCATGACCTCAACCAGGGCAAAGGATGTGTGCCGCCGATGGGCAGCGTCGAAAGGTGACAGCCGCACCAGGCGATGCACCCCCCGTTCACTTCTCAGGTGGCCATATGCATACGGACCAGCCACGGAAAATGTCGTGCTCTTGATGCCCGCCGCCTCGCCATGCGTGGTGTCAAGCAACTGCGTCTCGAACTCGTGCTGCTCAGCCCAGCGCAGGTACATCCGGAGCAGCATCGCCGCCCAGTCTTGAGACTCGGTGCCCCCTGCCCCGGCGTGGATGGAGACAATGGCATCCTTCCGGTCATGAGGCCCACCGAACATCAGGCGAAACTCCAACCGCTCCAGCTCCGCGCACAGTCTCTCCACCTCGCCTTCGAGTTCCGTGCCCATGGCCTGGTCACCCTCATCTTGGGCCAGCTCAAGAAGGTCAAGCGACTCCACCACTCGCTTGGACAGAGCCTTCCAGACGTCGACATCTCCTTTCAGACGCGTGAGCCGCTGCATTGTCTTCTGCGCCTGCTCCACATCATCCCAGAAACCAGGATCTGTCGAGCGACGCTCCAGATCAGCAATCTCTTTCTCTGTGCTGGCTACGTCAAAGATACTCCATTATCTCGTTGACGCGCTCATTCAACTCAACCAGTTTCACTCGCAACTCTTCCACTGCTACTCCTCATTTCCAGATTGATCCTGATCTACACAAGGGTCCCCTGCGGCGAGCGCTGCTCGCCTTGGCGCCCTACTGAAACAAGGCCTCGACAAACTCCGCAGCATCGAATTCGGCAATGTCATCCGCTTGCTCACCTGTGCCAACAAAAAGGATAGGCAGCCCGAGTTCCCTGGCCACCGCAAAGACGATGCCTCCCTTGGCCGTGCCATCCAGCTTGGCAAGGAACAACCCGGTCACGTTCACCGCCTCATTGAAAGTACGTGCCTGCGCCAGGCCATTCTGCCCGGTCGTAGCATCCAGTGCCAGGATCGTCTCGTGGGGCGCACCGGGCAATCGCTTGCCGGCCACTCGATGGACTTTTCTCAGCTCCTGCATCAAGTTGTGCTTGGTATGGAGGCGCCCGGCCGTGTCGGCAATGACCACGTCTGCCTGGCGCGCCTCAGCGGCGTTGATGGCATCGTAGAGCACTGCGCCAGGGTCGGCTCCTGGCTGATGGGCGATCAGCCCCACGTCCAGACGATCAGCCCACACAGCCAGTTGGTCAATGGCCGCAGCACGGAAGGTGTCGGCAGCTGCCAGCAGCACCTTGTCACCACGAAGCTGATGGTACCGTGCCAGCTTGGCAATGCTGGTCGTCTTGCCAGATCCATTGACGCCGACGACCAACACAACGGACAGAGGTCGCCGACCGGCTTGCAGGTAATGATGTCCATTGGTCTCCAAGACAGAACGCAGCTCCGTCTTGAGCAGCCCCTGCAGTTCGTCGGCGCGGTGCATACGATCTCGGGATACACGCTCGCGTAGCGCATCCACCAAGTCCACGGTGGTATCGACGCCCACGTCGGACTGGATGAGAAGGGCTTCCAGCTGCTCCCAAGTCTCTTCTGTTATGTCACTGCGTGCCAGCAGACTGCCAATGCGGTCAAAGAACGACCGGCGCGTGTTGGTCAGGCTGCTCTCTAGTTTGCTCGAACGTCTGAAGCTCATGCCTAATTATAATCGGACTGGCAGATTGACACAAAGGGAGACCGCTCCCCACTTGCATGTCAAGCCCACTGACAACTGACTGGGCAACCAACAACCGGATGCACGCGGGTGTCCAGAATGCTTAGCTGGACAACGGTACGTGAAATGGCCCCTCGCCGTTCGGCTCGCCGGACCCAAGGCGAGACCGTCGGCCTCGCAGAGCGAGACACGCGTTGGCCAGACAACGCAAGAGCCATGCCAGGCCATCTGTGGCCGGCATGGCTCAGCCGATGCTCCCTGGTAAACGGGGGAGCTCTTTACACCAGGCGCTGCCTCCTGCGCAGCCAAAGCGTGGCCGCCAGCAGCATGGCGACGGCAAGAGCCAGCACTGCCTCAACGCGTGGCAAGATGGGACGCAAGCCTTCCAACTGTGCCCACAATCCCGGCGCTGGCCCTGGCGACTCCAACTCTGCCGCGGGCACCGGCGGCGCGACAGGGCTAGTGGGCGATTGCTCTGCCGGCGGAGGGACCGGTGTGTTCGTTGGGCTGGGCATGGGCGTTGCGGTGGGCGGCACAGGGGTATCGGTCGCTCTGGGCAGCGGTGTCTCGGTAGGTGGCACAGGCGTGTTCGATGGAGAGGGCAGAGGCGTGGTCGTGGGCTCTGCAGTCTGTGCTGCTTCTCTGGCTGTGCTCTCCTCCTCCGGGGTCGGAGGAACGGGTGGCGGTGCCGCTCGGACAAAGGTCTGCGATGGCTTGGCCTTAACAGCCGGTATCCCCTCCGCCTGCGCCGGCACCGTCTCCGTACCGGTTGCTGTGCCTGCATCCGCCGCTTCCACGGCCATCTCAAGGGCAAGTGTTTCTGGCGACTGCTCGGGAGCTGGCAGCGCCTCGGTTGCCACCTCTGCAGCGAGTGGCTGCGAAGTAGGTGCTGCAGTTGGAGCCGGTGGCTCCTGCATCATCTGTGGCGCTGGCTCCGGAAGTGCACTGTCCTCAGCCACCGGGGCCGACTCAAGCACAACGGCCGTTGCTGGTGGATGCGCCACGGGAAGGCGCGCCCCAGGCTGTGCTGGTGTGTAGCGCAAGACAGCATCACCTGAGACCACGAGAACCAGCAGCACGGTAGCTACAGCAGTGGCCGCCTGCAGATAGACGTATGCCAAGCGCTGGCGCCGCGCTTGCCTCTGGCGCCTTGCCTCCGTGACCGGCAGGACAAAGGAACGCGGAGGCTTCAGCGCAGGGACAGCACGCAGCAAGGACACCGTATGACGCAAAGCGTCCAGATCGGCGCGACAGTCAGCGCATTCCTTCAGGTGCCTCTGCACACGCGCCCGGTCTGATGGTGTCAGCTGGCCGTCCAGAAAGGCAGACAAATCCTCCTGGCAGCGTCGATGTTCAGTTGTCCACGATCCCCTCAAAAAGCCCAACATGGTGTGCTCCGCACTCACCTGTGTATAGGACGATAGCGTCTGGGCAAAAGTTCCTCTTGGCGCTGCAGATAGTCTCTCAGCCGCGCACGGCCCCGACTGAGCCGTGACTTGACGGTGCCCAGCGAAACACTAGTGACCTCGGCAATCTCCTGGTAGCTGAAACCCTGGATGTCAGAGAGAACCACGGTCAGCCTTTGGTCAGGGGGCAACTCATCCAGGCCCCTCTGGATGGCATATCCGAGATCCTGGCGTTCCGCACGTTCTTCCGGTGATTCCGTCTCGTCCGTCAGCAGAGCACTGTGATCTGGATCGACGAGCATGTCATCCAAGGAGGACGCAGGTCGCCGCTTGGCCCGGCGCAGCTGATCGTAGCAAGCGTTGGTGACGATGCGCAGCAGCCATGCCTTGAAGGAACCACCTCGGAACTTGGGGAGAGCGCGAAAGGCAGAGATGAAGGCTTGCTGTGTGGCATCGGCAGCTGCTTCGGGGTCGTGCAGCGTGCGATAGGCCACGTTGTATGCCAGCGTCTGGTAGGTCAGTATGAGCTTGTTGAAAGCCTGGGTGTCGCCGCGGCGAGCCGCAGCGACCAGGGCTTGCTCATCCATTGCTTGTTCGCACTCCGAATATCATTGCCAACAGATTATAGCCTGACGACACTCTCACGACAAGCTAGCGAAGCTCCAAGGCTTCTGGCTTCACCGCCGAGACTCCCAGCCTGAGTCGGTCACGGTGACCGTCAGCGACAGCTGCAGCTGTGCCGCCCGGGTGAGGGTCGCCAGCACAGGCAGACAGGGGTTTTCACTGCGTTCCAAACGACGCAGCGGCGAGAATGGAAGAGCTGTGACCGCAGTCCGAGACGAATTCCCCTGCAAAGGTCATTCGGAAGAGAGGTTCATTTGACTATTCACAGTGAATAACCTATACTTGCCATGAGCCGAAGTGGCGGAATGGTATACGCGGCGGTCTCAAAAACCGCTGGGGGCAAACCCTGTGTGGGTTCGAATCCCACCTTCGGCATCCTGTCTCAGATATGGCATCGTCGCCGGGGCTATCACTGCAGCCCCGCGTTTTGTGTCCAACGCGACGTCAGGCAAAGCAATCATGGGAGGACAGGATCAAATGCGCATTGGTATCTTGACCGGCGGTGGTGATGTGCCTGGTCTGAATGCAGCGATTCGCGCTGTCGCCAGACGTGCCTTCGGCTACGGCTGGGAGGTCTATGGGATCTACGACGGGTGGAAGGGGCTGCGTGATGGCATCATCGCCCCGTTGAGCCGCAAGGAGGTCTCTGGCATCCTGCACAAAGGGGGAACCATCCTGGGATCATCGCGCACGAACATAGCGAAGAGGCCAGAGGACATGGAGCAATCCGTGGCTCATTTCCGGGAGTTTGGTATTGATGCGATTGTGGCGATTGGAGGCGACGATACGCTGGGCGTGTGCGCGGAACTTGTGAAACGAGGTGTGCCTGCGGTAGGCATCCCCAAGACGATGGACAACGACGTGTACGGCACCGACCACTGCATCGGTTTCAATACCGCGGTGACCACGGTCGCTGATGCGCTGGACAAGCTGCATACTACGGCAGAGTCGCACCATCGCGTGATCATCGTTGAAGTGATGGGACGCTACACGGGCTGGGTGGCGGTGATGGGCGGTCTGGCTGGTGGTGCCGACTACATTTTGATACCGGAGCAGCCTGCGACAATCGATGAGTTGAGCGAGCACATCCAGCATCGCTGGGAAAGGGGCAAGAAGTTCAGCATTGTGGTCGTCGCTGAGGCGGCCAAGATCAGCGACGTGCGAGCCGATGAGGAGGAAGCAGCAAGGCAGACCGACGAATTTGGACACATTCGTCTCGATCGCCGCGGCCTGGCCTCAACTCTGGCCACGGTGCTTGAAGAGCGCACAGGGTTTGAGACGCGCTTCGTGGTGCTGGGCCACGTACAGCGGGGCGGTTCGCCTACAGTCTTTGACCGCGTCCTGGCCACGCGCCTGGGTGTCCGCGCAGCCGAGCTGATCAAGGAAGGCAAGTTCGGATACATGGCCGCTATGCAGGGTAGCAAGATCGTCGATGTTCCTCTCCAGGAAGTTGCCAACAAGAAGAGGGAAGTCGACGAAGATCTGTGCGCTCTGGCCCAGATGTTCTATTAGTTTCGTGCTAGTCGGTGCGCTGGCTTGCGTTCGCCGCCGGCTAGCCGGAACTCAAGTCGGCCACTACCGGCTCTCCCAGTCTCTCAAAGTCGGCGTAGGCCACTCGCATGATCTCGCGGTGTGATCCGGCGGGAAACGCAATCTGCGGTTGGGTGGTCAGAGCACGGTCAACATAGACGTCGAGGTTGTAGAGTTTGCCAAAGGGCGGCATCGCTCCAACCTCGCAGTCTGGGAAGTGAGTGGCGAACTCTTCTTCGGTGGCCAGCTGAACATCCTTCCTCTTTAGTGCCTTTTTGACCTTCTTGAAGTCAAGCCTGTACGGTGCAGGCAGCACCAGCATTGTCATCTCCCCATTGGCTTTGACCATCACCACCTTGGCCAGTTGCTCGCCGGGAATATGGAGGGCACCCGCCACCCGCTGCGCGCTGTACACTTCGGCATGCTTCGAGACGCTGAACTTGACCCCTTCTTCGCGAAACAGCTTCTCCAGTCGTTTCCGGCATGTCATCGTTCCACCTCCCTCATGACGTAGAACTCCCGTGACACCGTCCGTTCGTCCGCGATGTTCCCTATACTTTCCAGCAGGTGGCCACCACCTCCCTTTCTAGTCCCCCCAGGCAGGGGCCTCATCATCAGCAGGGTGATTCGTCAAGTTGCGCAGTCCCCAGCCTCCGCGGCGCATGACATAGATTTCAGCGTTGCCGTCGCGCCAGGAAGTGAACGCCAGCCACATCCCGTCTGCTGACCAACTCGGGAAGCGATTGACTGCTAGGCCAGGGTCGGTATAGCTCAACCGCACTACATGCTGGGGCTCGGTCGCCAACTCAATAAGGTACAGATCCAGTTGTCCTTCCCGGCCCGATGTGAAGGCAATCTCGTCGCCGCCCGGCGACCAAGCAGGGAATGCATCTGACGCAGGGTGGTTGCTTAGGCGAGTTTCGGTGAGGGTCGCCAGGTCGAGCAGGTAC
>Ga0209427_10001540_pt1 | contig 26654 bp, 22 predicted proteins | sample DeeMarSWOR136_30_FD_187465 | JGI IMG/M metagenome (GOLD analysis project Ga0209427, IMG submission 187465) | Marine sediment microbial communities from White Oak River estuary, North Carolina - WOR-1-36_30 (SPAdes) (version 2) | ecosystem: Environmental > Aquatic > Marine > Intertidal zone >...
AGCAAATGCAACAGTTACCGCTCAATCTTTGAATTCAAATGACATTGTTACTACATTAGAGGGATTTGATAGGAACGATCCCTTTATTGGAGCTGGTGGAAAAGTGGCTTTTTGGTCTAATTCTCATGATTTAGTGGCGGGTCCAGATTACGCATACGGATTATGGTGTCAATGGCAATTAGATGGAAAGAAGGCTGTGGTTACTTCTTATAATTTACAGTATCCTGATTCAATTACAACAGGTAAATTATCTTTACCATATTGGGGAATACATAATCTAACAGAAGCACAAGATTTACCTGGAGATTTTATATTAAATAGTACTGCAGACGATCCAGATGTTGATGGAACATTTAGTCTTAATTGGACAGATTCTGCTGGAGCAGATAATTACTCTATATTCATTTACGATAAACCAATTACTTATGTAAGTAAAAACTTAAATAAACTAGCTCAACAAGATGTTTTAGAGAAAAGTCCTGTTTTAGTATCTGATTTAAAAACTGGAGTTTATTATTGTATAGTTGTAGCGTATAATAAAACAGGTGAGAAATTTTCGAATTATGTAGAGGTGACTGTAGAGCGCCCTAAACCAGGAGATTTCACTTTAACTAGTGACGCAGATATCCCCGTAGATACTGATGGTGCCTTTTATTTGACTTGGACCGCATCAGAGGGAGCAGATAACTATTCAATATATTCTTATAATAATTTTATCACTCAAATTAATGAAAGTCTTACCATAGAGGCTAATCAAACGGCGGTATCCCCATTTCCAATAACAGGATTAACAGACGGAGATTATTTTTATGTAGTTGTGGCATATAATGGAACTGGAGAAAAGTTATCGAACAATATTAATGTTAAAATTAGATTCCCTCCAGGACCATTTAGCTTATCCTCAGATGCAGATCTGCCAGATACTGATGGTACTTTTAATTTATCTTGGACTGATTCTGCGAGAACTGTTAACTATTCAATTTATCAATATTCTGGATATATCTCTGAGATAAATGGTAGCCTTACTCTGCTTAATACAGTTCAAGCAAATATCAACACAATTGGATTTGCAAATCTTTCTATTGGTTTCTATTATTTTATTGTTGCAGCATATAATGGATTTAACTTTACTCTTTCAAATTGTATTAGAGTAGATGTTCAATATTATGATGATATAAATAGATATTGGCAAATTCATCCTTTCATCATTGATGATACTGGAGCTGGGGATTATAGGTGGTCACAAGTTGCTACTTTACCGTGGTGTACGGGTTCTGGTACCCCAGAGGACCCATATGTTATTGAATCTATAAAAGTGGACGGGAATGACGATGGGAGTTGTATTATAGTGAGAGAATCAAATGTATCTTTTATCATAAAAGAGAGTTCTTTTTATAATGCTGGAAATAATGATGAGAGTAATCCTGCTGGTATACAATTAATAAATGTAATATATGGGGCTTTAATTTCTCTTAATTGTTCAAATAACAATGCTAATGGAATTTCTATAGAATATTGTCAAAACATAAGCATAATCAGCAGTTCTATTAATAATAATTTATTTAATGGAATAATACTGTTTAATAGCAACAATATTAGTATTACAAACAATGCAGATACAATAAGTTCTAATGAAATTAATGGTATTTATCTCATGGCAAGCTCCTACAATAGAATTATCAGAAATACAATAAACTATAATGAGGATAATGGAATCCTTCTTAATGAAAATTCTAATCACAATTTCATTTTTGAAAACACTTTACGCGGAAATGGACGGGCAATTTATGATTTAGGGAACGATAATGTCAAGAAGAAAAATCTTCCTATTAGACCTGAATTTCCTACTGATATGTTGATCATATTAATAACTATCAGTGTTATTGTTTTTGTAGGTGTAGCTGGTGCGATAATTTTAAGGAAAAAGATTTCACAAAGAAGAGTGGGACTGAAAAAAGAAAAAGAAGTTAGTGAAAAGAAAAGAGAAAAAATAAGACATGAGCTTGAAGAGAAACTAGATTATGTAGATTATCTGATAAAAGAAAATAGCATTAAATTAGCATATAAAAATTTGGGTAAAATTAAAGATAAAGCAGATCAATATGATTTCTTCGACATTTATAATGAAGCTACCAAAAAAGTTGACTTTTGTAAGGAAGTAGAAGCTGGAATTCAAAGAACATATATTCCAAGCGAATCATTAGCTGCTCCTGTTGTTGAAAAAGAAGCGAGAGAAAAAATTAGAACTGTTCCTATAACAGAAAAAATAGAAACATCGAAGCGTAATATATTTATAAGCTATTCTACTTTAGATTCAGAACATTTTCAAATAAGCAGAATAGTACAACGGCTTAAAGAATATCCTGATATAGGTAAAATAAGGTATTGGGAGCGAGATAGCAAAGAAAATATTGTAGAATTTATGGATCGAACCTTGAAGGAAAGCAATGTCTTTATTTTGTTTTGCAGTGAACATTCAATAAAATCTGCTGCTGTGAAAGATGAATGGCAGGCGGCATTTCAACGTAGAAAAAAAGGCTTAATTAAAATGATCCCCGTCTATGAAAAAGAGGAACATGTTCCACCACTTTTAGGACATTTATTAAACGTAAAATATACCATAGACGATTTTAATGGATTTATTGATAACCTTCATCGAGAAATCTTAAGATAACACATCTTCTGAAATAAATTAAACAGAAATTAATTATTTTTTTTATAATTTCTAAAATAACAATTAAATTAATGCATTTACTGGGAAATAGATTATTATAGCTAGCAATCCAGCCATCGGGAATGTGAGGAACCAAATTAAAACAATCTTCCACAAACCCTTTTTAACAGGTGTATGACTTGCTTTAGATAATCCCACAAGCGATGCTACCAACATATGGGATCCAGATAAAGGGATTCCTAAGGCAGTACCAAGAAATAATATTCCTGCGGTAGGAATTTGTGCAGTAAAGGCTGTACTTGGATGAAGCTCTGTTATTTTTCCAACGCTTTTAATAACTCCACGCCCTAACACTATTAATCCACCTGCCAAACTGATCCCTGTGATAACCAGCAATAGGGTCACATCAATATCTTCGCCAATCCCTACTACGATTCCAACTGCATTTGAGCAATCATTCCCTGATCTGGAAAAAGCGGTTATACATATAACAATTAATACTATCCATGAAAAGCTTTTTTCAGCTTTTTCATAACTCTGAAAACCATTGAGATGTTTAACTTTATATTGATGCAATAGTTTATAAACTAAAAACGTGATAACATATCCAATAATAGGAGATAAAATCCACCAAAGGCCTAACTCAAGAATTTTTAACCAATCTAAATTGGCGCCCAGAGCAATCCCAAGTCCTATTATTGCTCCTATTGTAGCATGAGTAGTTGATATTGGCAATCCTAATGCAGAAGACAATATTAACCAAATTGCTGTTGACACCAAAATAGTTATTACTACTTCATAGGTAACATCGGGAAATATCCCTTTGCCCACAGTTTTGCTTACAGCTTCTCCAAGAATAATAGCTCCTAAGATTGCGAAAATCGTGGCTAAGATTAGAATTTGTTTCATATTTAAAATCCTTGAACCATAGATTCCAGAAAATGTCTCGTCATTAGCTCCAATACCAAAAGCAATAACGATAGAAATTATTAGGAAAATAATTAATATGACTGAAAAATCTACTGCCACCTAAATCACCCTTATTTATTTACTTGGATATTTTACAATTAAACTTCTAAGGAAATCACTAATTTCTTCAGCTCTTAAAATCATATCAAATAATTTAATGCATATTTTTGATGTTAAATATACTTTTATAGACTTTTCTTCGGATTTTTGATATATAACGTTCAAAATTTTAAATTTCGATTCTCGAGCTTGTCGTTTAAAAGTTTCTATATCAAATGATAATCGGTAAGCTGTTTTGAAATCAGTTTCCATAAGTTCTATCATTTTGATAAGAGCTTCAATACTTTTTTCATACAAATCATTTAAAAGTCTCATCTCCTCCTTGATATCTTCATAAAAGCTAAAATAATAGACTTTCAACCCACGAGCAAGCTCTTCTGAGTTATCCGAAATAATATCTAAATACTTAATTAATCTATAACGATCCTCAATTAAAAAGGGAAGAGCTCGTTTATCTGAATAAAGAATATTGATGTATTTTTCTTTTGCAACATCAGCATTATGCTCACATTGAATCACATCATCTAATTTACTTTTACTTAGCTTTCCATTAATAAGATCATTAATACAATCATGTAACAAATCTGATCCCTTTATAACTTCAGAGTGAAATTCTTTCGCAGCATTTAGCAATTTATTTCTTTTATCTTGTATTAATTTCATTCTATTCACATTAAAAAATAATATTTAATATATCCCGAAAGGATTGTAATACTAATCATTAAGATTTAATTCTATAAAAGCTTTTTAAAAAATAGCCTTGCCCTCTAAAGAGATTAGATTTGATGATATAGTTTTTGATCCAATTGTTCAAACCTATTGTGTAACTCCTAATTTTAAGTGCCCAAGTTATAATCATTCATGGGCTTGTCCCCCAGTTGCCCCATATTTGGAACAAGAAATATCTCAGTATACCAAATTTTATCTTGTTTATGTTAAATTTGATTTTAAACAATATATTGAAAGAATAAAAGCTAAACATCCAAAAAGAAGTGAGGATCGTATAAGAAATACATTCTTTATGAAAAATCTCTTACGTGATAAACTCGAACAAGAAATAATTCAATTTAATAATCGATTATCTCAATGTTTTAAAAAAATTTTTATTCTATGGGATGGTTTTTGTCGAGTTTGTTCTAATCAAAAAGATAAGGGATGCACTTATGATAGCGGAGACCCTTGCAGATATCCTACTAAGAGAAAATATTCGATGGAAGCTGTTGGAATTGATGTAACCAAAACAGTAAAAAAGATTAATCTCAATATTGAATGGCCTCCAATAAATCATGCATATAGGTTTGGTTTAATCTGTATCAAATGATTAAACCATAATTAATTGAATATATAATAACTAAAAACTGGACTCCAATTTTTTTTTATTAATTAACATATTTTTTCTATTCGTAAATATAAAATTAAATGTATAGTAAAATTATGGTTGATTTTAACATGTTTCAATCTTGGTCTGACCCTTTTTGGGAAGATCCAATAGGATGGTACGTGAATTTACCCTTATTTGGTCAAATTATAATAATTATTGCATTAATAGCTCTTACAATAGCTGTCCTTGTTCTAGTTTATTATATCTTAAAAGGTTTAGCGTATTTACTCTATTATATTTTTAAAGGATTATATTATCTATTTAAAGGTATCTTTCTGGGTTTTTATAAATTATTTGAAGCAGTATATTATGCCATTTCAGGAAAAAACAAGAAAAAGAACCAACCAATAATTCAAACTCCTAAAAGTCCTCCAGTTTCTTATGAATATACCACAAATTTAATTATGAATCTACCAAAAGTTCCCTATTATTGCACTGAATGTGGTAATAAATTGACTAAATCTATGCAAAGTTTATTAACGTCCCAAAAAGTAGCATATTGCTTCCATTGTGGTAAGGAATTTGAATTAAAAGGTGCTTAGGATTCTTATTTTGGATATTTAAAGAATAAGAATAAAAAAATAAAACATTTTTACTTAAAATATATTTTCTTCTGATAAATTGATTGTGGCTTCTCTATCTGCACCGATTGATATCATAGCGATGTCAGTTTGTAGTTCTTCTCTAATTGCTTGAATATATTTTTTCATAGTATCTGGGATTGCATCATATCCTTCTTTAGCAATTTTTAACCATTCATCTTTAGATTTTTCATCCCATCCTTGGAATGTTTTATAAATTGGTTTACAGTGTTCAATTATTTCATGGTGAATTGGCCAGGAATCGAGAATTTCTCCATCAAGCTCGTAATATGTGCATATCTTAATTGGATCTATTCCCTGTAAGGCATCTAGTAAGGTTATAATAATCTTGTCAATTCCATTTATCATTATTCCATACTTAATATTAAAGAGATCCAACCATCCAACTCTTCTTGGTCTTCCTGTTACTGTTCCATATTCCTTACCTTGTTCTCTGATTTTCTCAGCGATGTTATTAAATAATTCTGTAGGGAATTTTCCTTCACCTACTCTAGAGGTGTATGCTTTAATTATTCCAACTACTTTATTAATTTTTTTTGGAGGAATACCTGTTCCAGCAGAGATTCCGAGAGCATTAGCATTTGAAGAGGTACCAAATGGGTAAAAACCATGATCTATACACAAAAGATTCCCTTGTGCTCCCTCAAAAACGACTTTTTTACCATTATCAATTGCATTATTTAGATAATATGCTGTATCAACTACAAACGGTTTTAATTTTTCACCATATAATTTATATTCTTCATAAATAGAATTTAAGTCAATATCCCAGCTCGGATCATAAATATGTATCAAATCTTTCTTAATTTTATACAATTTTTCTAATTTATTCTTTAATACGTCAGGATTTATTAAATCAAAAATTCTTAATCCCCAACGAGCTGCTTTATCGGAATATGCTGGGCCTATTCCTCTTTTTGTGGTGCCTGCTCTATACTCTCCTTTTGATTTTTCTTCTAACCCATCTAAAATACGATGGAATGGAAAAATTACATGGGCAGTAGAACTTAATTTTAAATTAATTTTTTTATTTAATTTTTTTAAATTTTCAATCTCTTCAAGAAGCACTTTTGGATCAACTACGCATCCATTCGCGATAATACATTCCTTTTCAAGAGGTGCACCACTAGGAATTAACTTAAATTTATATTTAATCCCATTTGCATTTATTGTATGTCCTGCATTATTTCCACCATTATATCTTACGACAATATCTGCTTTTTGGGCTAAGTAATCGACAAATTTACCTTTTCCTTCGTTTTGGGTTAGCATGCGATTTGCTTTGCTAAGCTCCCCAACTTAGCCCCATAATTGCAATTGTATTACTCATAATTCATTTTCCATTTGATATTTTTTTAGAACTACATCATCTTATTTAATCCAAAAAAGATTATTATATACCGTTTAAAAAATTTTTGGTCTATAAGTACGGATAAAAGGAGGAGATGAAATCATTTTTATATTCGAATTTTCTTGTAAATTATAACCTTATTTTAATAATCTGATAATAATAAGAACCACTGTTCAATCAATATATATTTAAATTTCCTTATAATCATTTTAACAATGCTGAAAAAGACAATACTTTTTGATCTTACTCATAATGAAATGTTAAATCCAGATGATAAGGAATTTACAAATTTCCAAGAATTTCTTAAAAGAATTGATTTTATAATTAAAAAAAATGAAAATGATGGCATAACTCAGGAAATATTAGATAATGTTGATCTACTAGTTCTTGGAAATCCTATTAATGATTTTTTTTCAAGTATCGAAATTAAAATTGTTTTAGATTTTGTTAGGAGTGGTGGAGGTCTACTACTTCTGAGTGAATATGGATCTGATTCTCTTCAAAAAACTAATATAAATGATATTTCCGTAAAATTTGGTATTATTTTTCAAAAAAATATTGTTAAAGAAATCAATAAAGTAAACAAAAATTGTACCAGCATAATACATATTCAAAATTTCCCTAAACATGTTATTACTAAACATTTGAGAGAGATTGTTATTGGAGGTGCTTGTTCTCTTAACTTGAGTAGAGATGCAAAACCCTTAATACAAATAACTAATGAAGATACAGTTTGGTCTGAAACTTATAATCATGCATCTGAAAAATGGATTAAAGATAACAATAAGAAACAAATACTTGCTGCATTAACAGAATATGGACAAGGAAAAGTTGTAGCGATTGGAGATATTGACCTTTTTACCTCAGATATTAATATTGGAATTAATGCTTTTGATAACTTAAGATATGTTCAGAATATTATTAACTGGTTAATAGAACCTATAAAAGAATCAAAAATTTTGTCATATATCCTCAACCAAATTGGTGATATTCAGTATGAGGGAAGAGAAATTAATAAAGTACTTAATAACGTCATTGAAACTATGACAATATTGGAAAAAAGAATTACTTATCTCGAAGAACAACTAAATTATACTAGAACTATCATCAAGGATAAAAAAAATGCTAGAATTGAAACAAAGTTGAATAAATAAAAAAAATTTTACATATATAAAATGCTTCTTTTAAGTATAATTTAATATTATTAGTTTGTTTTTATTGTGACAAAAAAAAAATAAAATCTTTTTTAATAATCTATTTAAATACTATGCACGACGTGACTTTTAAGATCTGCATTTTTGGCGATGGGGGCGTAGGAAAAACCACATTATTACGACGGTATGTTTCAGGTGAATTTATTTTAGATACAAAAGTAACTGTAGGAGTAGATATAGCTGTAAAAGAAGTAGAAATTGAAGGATCATTAATAAGACTTCAAATTTGGGATTTTGGCGGGGAGGAGCGCTTTAGATTTCTTTTACCCGCCTATGGAAGAGGATCTTCAGGAGGAATATTTATGTTTGATATTACAAGGCTTTCTACCTTAGATAATGTTGATGAGTGGTTAGAAGTATTTAGAAAAGAGCAACTTGGAACATTCAAAGCACCCTTAGTAATAGTTGGTGGAAAATCCGATCTTATTGAGGAAAAACAAATTTTCCATAAAGAAGGGCTAAAAATAGCAAGAAAACATAAATTTGCTCATTATTTTGAATGTTCTTCCTTAACTGGTGATAATGTTATTTTGATTTTTGAAACATTAGTGCGTGAAATAATGAAATCTAAGGGATTCATTTAATCTAAATAAAATAATTCAGTATCCATCTTGTTTTTTAAAATTTTACATTAACAGAAATATCTGAAAGAAAATAAAATGATAATTAGCATCTTGAATTTGATTCCATATTGAGCAATATATTATTAGAATCAAAGAGTTTTAAACATATTTTAATTTTAAACAATTAATTTATTAATTTCTTTTTTTAAATTGGTCATATATGAGTGAGAAATCATTCGACGATATATTTTCAGCTTTTGAAGAAATTTCCAATAATTATAAAAGAGAAAATCAATATTTTGACATTCTTTATGATTCTGAATCATCTGTTATCATCACAAAAACGCGTACATCAGAAAATATAATTGCTAATGCGAAAAAAACAGGAATAGTGGCAAGAACTTTTACAGGAACATGGAAAGAGACCACTACGACTGATTTTGCAGATATTAAAAAAATCACTAAAAAATTACCTAAAGTCTCTAATATGGGAAAAGATCTTATAGAATTTGAAGGTTGGAGCCTAAATAAAGAAATCAAACCTAAAATTAACCCTCTTGGGGTGCCTATTGATGAAAAAGTTCAAAAAATTAGAGATATTTATGACTATGCTTCAAAATTTGATGAACGAATCATCAATGCCCAAGTAAGATATATGGAAAGATTTACAGAGCGTATTTTCTTTAATAATGAAGGATGCCAATTGCGACAAGTAATTCCAAGGTCCATACTTTATATAATTCCGATTGCTAAAGAAGGATCAATAGCGGATTATGATTATTATGTCGATTCTGGTGAGATTGGTTTTGAAATTTTTGATAAGATTAATAATAAAAAGTTGGATGAAATATGTCAGAAATCCTTAGATATGCTTAAAGCAGAATTACCCCCTTCAGGAAAATATCCCGTGATCTTAGATCCCAGTATGACGGGAGTAGTAGCACATGAAAGTTTTGGACATGGTCTTGAAGCAGATCAAGTCATACGAGAAAGGAGTTATTTAAAGCATCATTTAAATAAAAAAGTAGCCTCTGATATTTGTACTATCTGTGATTCACCTGCAATTGAACATCCTGTTGGTTCATACTTCTTTGATGATGAAGGAATTAAAGCAGGGAAGAATGTTCTAGTTGAAAATGGTGTATTAAAAAATTTTATCTATGATAGGAGAACAGCTTCAATATTAAATGCTACACCTCAAGGGAATGGTAGAAGAGAAAGCTTTGCTCATCCCATCCATCCAAGGATGACTAATACATACTTTGAACCAGGAGATTACACTCTTGATGAAATGATTAAAGAAATCAAATATGGAGTATTATTGATACATTCATACTTCGGGATGGAAGACCCCTTAGGTGGCGCAATGCAAAATACAGCTAAGAAGGGTTACCTCATAGAAAATGGAGAAAAGACAAAAGTCTTAAAAGCAGTTACATTGAGTGGTCGTGTATTAGAAGTTTTACCTAAGATTGATGCTATAAGTAATGATCCAACTAAATTTGGAGGAGGAACATGCGGTAAGGGTTCTGAGGATCATATTCCTGTCGGAGATGGAGGAAGTTACACTCGAATTAAAGAAGCATTGGTTAGTCCAGGGTGAATTCGAAGATGATATATGAAGAAATTGATTTAATTGAAAAAAGTCTTAAAGCCAAAAATTTAGAGGAATATGAGATTTATCTTGTTAAAAAGGAAATCTATGAGACAATGTTCTTAAAAAGTGAACCAGAAATAGAAAGAGAAATAGAAGATTTTGAATACTTTATCCGTACACTTACGCAAAAAGGAGATAAAACAGGAATTGGAGTTTTAAAAGGTAACTCTTTGGATTTAAAAGATTTGGAAAAAAATATTGATACTTGTATTTTGATTTCAAAAAGCAATTTGTCATCAATATATCACTTTCCAGAAGAAAAATCGATACCAAAGATTACGACAGCAGATAATGTTTTAATAAAAGATCCAATTGGGAGTAAGAATGATTTATGTGAAGAATTAATTAGTGAAGTCAAAGAACAACGGGAAGTTGTTCCAACATTTGGCCGATTAAGACTTCACATTAAAAATAATTATTTGAGGAACAGTAATGGAGTAAATCTTAACTCAACAAAAACATTCTTTTATCTTGAATTTTCCCTAAAGGCACAAGAACAAGGTAAATTGTCAGAATATTGGAACGTAGAATATATTAACGAAAAGGAGCATTTTGATTTTAAAAATAGAGTTGCGAATTGGGCAAAATTAGCCAGAGATACTTTAAAAGCAGAGCCTCCTATACCAAATAATGATGCTATAGTTATTTTTCCTCCTAATGTTTTAAGGGAAGCAATTATTCCGGTTATTGGATTTCATACATTAGGACAAGCATTCAGTGAAAAGCTTTCAGCTTATAATATAAATGATGAAGTAGTTTCTGAAGAAATTACAATTATAGATGATGGATTACTTAAAGGTGGACTAAGTTCTAATCCTTGGGATGGTGAAGGAAATCCTCATCAAAAAACAGAAGTCATAAAAAAGGGGATCTTCCAAAATCGGTTATTTGACCAAAAATATGCTCTATTAGAAGAGAAAGAATCAACTGGCAATGGAATAAGAGGTGTATCAGGGTCAGTTATTAACGGTGTGAGCAATTTTCAAATCTTGCCGGGAATTGTCTCCTTAAGTGATATGATCTCAGACATTAAGGAGGGGTATTATATTGAGAAGTTTTCTTGGTTGAATCCTGAAATGCTATCAGGATTTTTTGGTGCAGAAATAAGACATGGATACTACATTAAAGATGGTGAGTTCCAGAATCCATTAAAACTTGGAAATGTGAGTGGTAATATATTAGAGATGATGAAAAATTGTATTGCTATTTCAAAAGAAGTAGAATTTTCTGAAAATGCCTGCTTTCCTTATATGGCTTTTTCTAATTTAAATGTTTCATCTTAATTATTTGCTCTATTCTCTTTTTTTTTAGTGCTTTCATGTTTCTATAAAAAGTATTAAAATGCTGATCTCGAGAAATTGCCATTGCTAGGATTGATTTTTACATTATATATTTTTAATAGAATTTTCCGAATTATTCTTCTTTTTTATTTAGCTTTATTAACCTGTTATACCTAATTTACAATATAAATTCTTATAATTAGAAAGTGATAAATAATGTCTGAAAAATTGGATGGATTTACTAATGATGATTTATTAGAGGTTCTTGATAGGCAAAAAGAAGTAGGAATCAAATATAAAACTCATTTCTTTGCCATGTTTTCCCATCTATTTTGTACAATTGCAGAGGAAGTGATTAATAACTTTGGGGATGAGGGTAAAAAGGCAATTGCTAATGCTGTAAAAAAATTCGGTGCAGAAAGAGGGAGAAGAATAGCCAATCTAGTTAAATCGTTAGGAAAAGAGCTTACATTAAAGAATTTCTTTATCTATAGTGATTTAAATACTAGTGAAACTACAAAGTACAAAGTAAAGATTATAGATGGAAATCTCGAGATTACTATCAGAGACTGTGTATTTTGTAATGGATGTAAAGAATGGGATAAATTAGAATATGGAAAAATTTATTGCGAATATATAGATGAGTCAATATTAAAGGCATATAATCCCTCACTGAATTTCGAGATCACATCAATTTTAACCAAAGGCGATAAAAAATGTATTCAGCGATATATAACGAGATAAAACTAAAATATCTTATTTGAGCTAAAAGAAGTGATCATCAAAATGGAAGAAATTATGAAATTATGTGATAAATTAATAACTACAGATTTATTAATCATTGGGAGTGAAGGAGCTGGAGGTCATGCTGCTATAGAAGCTTCAAAGAGCGGCATTGATATTTTAATAATAACAAAAGGAAAAATTGGGCAATGTGGTGCTTCACAAATGGCAGGGGCAGATTTCAATGTTGATGGGAGTTCAGCAAAGAAATTAGGATTTCCAGGTGATGAGAGAGATAGTCCAGAATTATTTTTTGAAACACTAGTTAGAGAGAGTTTATATTTAGGAAATCAGAAAATGGTTGAAAAATATGTGGAATATGCCCCAAAAGTAATGCAAGACCTTATGGATTGGGGGATGAGAGTATATAGTTATGAATCAGCTCATGCTGAAGAGATGGCTCGTGGAATAATCTCGTCAGGGACCTTATGGGTTGCTGCTATCAGAAGAAAAATAAAAGAGTTAGGTATTCCACTTCTCGAAGATACTATGGTAATAGATCTTTTAACTACTAACGGAAGCATTTCAGGAGCTATAGCTTTAGACATTTTATCTGGTGAAACTATAATAATTCGATGCAAAGCTATAATATTAGCTACAGGAGGATGGCATGTTGCTTATCCATTTAATACTGGACCTTATGATCTCACTGGTGATGGAGTAGCAATGGCATATCGAGCAGGCTTAGAGCTTATTAACATGGAGATGGTACAATTCTGTCCCATAACTCTTGTATGGCCTCCTAAAGAACGTGGTAGTATAGTTTTATACATGCTTAGTGAAATTGATCCATTTGATAAAAGTATTCATCTCCTAAATAAAAATGGAGAACGGTTCATGCAAGACTATGACCCTGAAAATATGGAGCAAAGCACCAAAGAAATTGTATCAATTGCTTCAGAATTAGAGATTGAAAAAGGGCGAGGGAGTCCTCATGGGGGAGTATATTACTCATTAAAGCATACAAGAAAAAGATTCATAGATATGCTCATAAAAGTTGCTGAACATAGAATAAAAAATGAATATAAAGATTCTCGATATGAATTAAATGAATTACTCCCTGAGCTATTAGAAAAATGTAAAACTGTAGATATTGAGGTTGGAAATGCAGCACATTATATGAGTGGAGGAATAAAAGTCAATGAAAATACTGAAACATCTATCAAAGGACTTTATGCTGCAGGGGAATGTTCAGGGGGTCTATGGGGCTCAGTAAGAGTAGCTTCAGCCTGTACTGAAGCAGGTGTTCAAGGTAAAATTGCTGGTGAGATTACTCCGAAATTTGTCAAATCTGTTGAATTACCTGATATTAATAGTAAACAGGTTAAGAACATTATGGAAAGAATACATAAACCATTAATTAGAAAAGATGGAATTACGCCAAATGAGCTTCAACAAAAAGTTCATGCTATTTCAGGTGAAAAGGTAGGGCTGATCAAAGACGAGAACTCTTTAAAAGAAGCGGTAAATGAATTAGAAAATATGTTATATAAGGATGTGAATAACCTATGTGTAACCGCTACAAAAAGTAAAAAATTAAATTATGAATGGATAAGATCGCTTGAATTACAGAATATGATAACATGTTTATATGCTACAGCAAAAGCTTCTCTTATTCGTAAGGAAAGTCGTGGTGAATTCTATCGTCGTGATTATACTAATACAGATAACGACAATTGGCTAAAAACAATCGTTTTAAAGAAAAAAAATGAAGATGTTGAGATTAGTTTTGATGAACCAATAATAACAAAGATCGATTTACCAAAAGGGAAATTAACATATCAAGAGGCAATTGGTGTTACTACTGCTTCATTGAAAAAGGATTAAGAGGTGTGGAACATAGAGTTAAAAAAGATAATTAATGTAAAATGCTTTCGATTTGATCCAGAAAAAGACGAGGTACCCTATTATGATATGTTTGAAGTTCCAATTAATGGAACAATGAGTGTACAAGATTGCTTAGAATATATCAGAGAGAATCTAGATTCTAGTCTGGCTTTCTTCATTAATTGTAGATTAGGATTCTGTAGAAGATGTTTAATTAAAGTAAATGGAAAATCTTGTTTAGCATGCTTGACTGAAGTAAAGGGGGATATTACTATTGACCCCCTTCTAAAAGACAAAGTAGTTAGAGATCTCTGGGTTAAAGATCTGTAAGTATTAACCATTATTAATATTTAAGAATTGAACAAAAAAATTTATTTTTCTTTTTCTTCAAGCTTTATCTTAATTAAATTATAATCTCTTGTTCCCAAACCTATCTCCTCACCAAATTTTAGCTGTAATTCCCAATGTTTTGACTTAATTCCATCTCGATTAAAATCCATCTCACCCGATTCTGGATCAAAACGAGGGACATGAGAAAGCCATTCAAATGGTCCCTGCTGTGGAATATTCTTAACCTTTGAAAGAATTGAATGAGGGCTAATAGAAGATTTATGCACAAGATCTACAGTCGCTTGATCTAAAGCAACTGGATCTAAGGACGCCAAAACTCCAATATCTGAAACAAAAGGGATATCTGATCCACCAGTACAATCACACTGATAGGTTATATCTATAGCATAATTTATGCAAAAAATTCTATCTTTCCCAAAGAAATCTACAACACCTTTGGCATTATCAACCATCTGTGTAATGAATTCCTCACGAGATACTTCACCGATATCAATTAATTTATCTTTACATACAGAAGCACACATATAACAAAATTTACATAGATCTCTATCAAACTTCAGTTTGTCATCTTGATCTTTACTTAACGCGTTCGTAGGACATATATTAATACAACTCTTACATTCTAGGTTACAGGAATCAAAATCTATATCAAAAGTTTTACCAGTATGTGCTTCAACTTTACCTCCTTTAGAAACACACCCGATTCCTAAATTTTTTATTGCTCCCCCAAATCCAGCGCCTGCATGCCCCTTAAAATGCGATGCTAATATTAAATAATCAAATTCTCTTAAACGGCCTGCAACCAGTACTTCTTTAAATATCTTCCCATTAATCTTTTGAATCTCAATATTCGTACCATCTTCACCATCTAACATTAAAATTGGAGCTCCCATAGTTTCATTAGTAAAACCATGGATTAAGGCAGTTTTCAAATATTCAGTTTCAGTTGCTCTACCTGAATATTCTGTATGAGCACCAGAAACACTTTCTGGGATACCCCATCCGCAAGATTCTACAACTGAAGGAATTCCACCTAATTCTTTAATATAATCACATAAAAATCGAATATATGATGGTCTAAGGTATCTCACGTTTTCAAGAGCGCCCATATGTGTCTTTACTGCAACTTTATCACCATTTTTTATTTTTTGTTCTGCTCCTAGCTTTTTTAAAGCAAAAGGTCCCTTAAATTTGCTCATACTTTGCTTATGAGAGTGGGTTCGAGCTGTAAAATAAAATACATCTGGTTTCATTCTCTTTTACCTAATGTTTGTTTCAAATGAATTAATTCTAAATCTAAAAATTATAAATTTAACACAAAAAATATTTTAACACTAAATAATTCTATTATTATAATAAATAAAATTAAAACAAACTTGAGAATTAGATAACTTACAGATTATAAGGATAAATAAATCCTCAAAATATTAGGATCTGTAAAGATTTTTAATTTAAAAGGTGAAGAGTATAGCTAGATGTCCTGAATGCGGCGGTAAAACAAAATACCATTCAGCTATAAAACAAATTGTCTGTCAATCTTGCGGATTATCAATGACTCGTCATGAATTAGATACATATTGGAAAAAAGTCAGGAATGACAATATTACAGAGATAGATGAATCAGAACGAAAGAAGAATCGACGTAAAGAATGGTTAGAATGGTATTCTTCAAGTAAGGAAGATAAAGAGTACTAATTTTGAACTCTCATATAGGAGATATCAAAAAGAGTATTATTTCTTAATTCTTTTTATAATTCGATTTAGCTACTAAATTTTCTTTCTAAAATATCTTCTAATAATTCAGCTAATTTAATAGCGGGTATATCTAATAGAGTTATTTCTAGATGTCTTCCTCGAGTAGCATCCTCGATCCTTACTGTTTTTGAAGCTATTATTTTTAACTGGTTTAATTGACGAACATACTTTCTGAAACTCATTTTAACATGAGGTTCTACTGAATAGGTTTCACATACTGCTTCATATTCTTCAAATGCATCATCTACTAATGTAAACGGTTCATCTTTATTTATTAAAGTTCTTACTATACCATATAATGCTAGAAGTTCCTGATCTTTTAACTCATCTATAATGTCTCCTCTAAATGTTGGATATACTTCATTAGATGCTTCTCTGATGATATCAGCCGTAATCTTGTCAAGTCCTTCTTTATCACAGTAAGACCCACTTTTTCTTAATATTTCAATACCATGTCTCATATTTTTATTTTCAACTACAATTTGGGCAACCATTGTAAGCAGATTTTCATTCAGGATATTTTCTTTAAAAGCAGTATCACTTCGAGATTTTAAAATTTGCATGGCATCATCAAAGTCATATGGTTTCAGCTTTATTTTCTCATTTAACCTGCTTAGAATTCTTTCATTTTCAATTCTCATCCAATCTTTACTCCTAGAAATAAAAAGTAAAGACAATTTAGCATTCTGATGACCATATGTTTCAGCAATATCTAAAAACGCAAGTACTTCATCTGGTTTTAAAAGCTGAATCTCATCAATGATTAATAACATATAACCATTATCCCGAATCAGTTGGGAAAGAATTAATTTAATTGCCTCATCATCTGAGTACCCACGTCCAGATCCGTGTTGATATTTAGCAAGTAGCTCCCTGATAATCTTACTTTTTGATCGGAAATTGATACAATTAAAATATTCGACAAACAAGTTAACATCATTCTCTATAGCGATAGTTCTGAATGCTTTTCCAAAGAATCTAGCTGTAACTGTTTTTCCCACCCCTCCTTTCCCAGTTATTAAAACATTAATCGTTGGTTGTTCTGTTTCCTCGATAATCCTTCTGAAATTAAATATTAACGTTTTAAGAACATCATCTCGACAAAACAATTTTTCTGGGACATAGCTTAGATCAAGAGAACTTGCTTGTCTGAATACAGATTTCTTCATGAACTGCTTTCTAAATTCATCCTCATCCATGGTATATCGTGAGTACAAAATTTTTATAATTGATATATAAGTAATAATGGAACAAATTAAGTATAAAGTTTCTTATCCTAATGAATCTATGGTATTCAACTTAAATTTATTAATTAAATAACTAATATTAATACTTATATGTTATCCAATTGATTCAAGGGATGCATCGAAGTATAAGATTCTTTCAATTTGGTAATATCATTTTTTGCATAAATTCTGGTAGTATTTGGATTTGAATGTCCTAAAATATCTTGTAATTCGCTAATATCCATCCCTGAACGTCTAAGATGTGTAGCACCTGTATGCCTAAATATATGGGGAGTAATTACCTTTGAATCCGAAAATCCACATTTCTCTTTTATTGTCTTAATATCAGCTTGAACAACACGAGGATTTAATTTTTGATTTCTGGTATTAACAAGTAAATATTCTTCAGAATCATAATAAATTCGATTTGAAAGATAAGTTTTGATAATATCTAATGTCCTATGATCTACAGGAACAATTCTTTGTTTGTTACCCTTTCCTCGTAATCGAATATAACCCCTTTTAAAATCAATATCTCGTATTTTTATATTACATAATTCACTTACTCTTGCCATTGTGGAATACAATAATCGTACAATTAAGTAATAACGTTGGCTTTTCCGTGAATTAAATATTCGTCTATCTCTTAATTTATTGAAAATTTTCTCAATGTCTGAGAGGTCTAAGAATTTAGGTAAGCTCTCTTCGATTTTAATTTTAGGAGTTTTAATTGTACTCATAGGATTTTTAGATATAAATTCATTTAAAGTTAAAAATTTAAAAAAAGATCTTAATGATGCAATCTTTCGGCTAATTCCTTTTTTTGTATAATTCTTATCATTCAATTTTTTGAGAAATAGACGAATTTTCTGGCGTAAAAGTGGAGAATTTAGTTGGAGATCACCTATAAGACTAATAAATTTTTGTAAATCATAACGATACGCTTTAATTGTTGATGGTGCACAACCCTCCTCAACGTTTTTGGCAATCAAGAAATCTTCAATAAAATCAGATATCTTATAAGTTTCTACCATAATATATAGAAATTATCGTGATAATACATAATATAATGTAATATCTACATTATATCTATTTAAAACAATATTTTGGATATTTAGATCTAAACATGAACCTTCAAGAAACTACTGCTTAAAATTATCAAAAAATATTCAAAAATGAAAAAATATACGGATGTATCGAGTCATCCCTGATTTTAATCTTTCTTAAAACTCTGAGGGAAATTAATATTTAAATAGTTACACTTCCTACGAATACTATTACTTACAAATTTGTAAAATTTCTTATCTGATAAAGATGACTTGAAATGGCAGAAGTAATGATTTTTGATCAGATTGATAGATTTGTTTGGTCTAGTTCGATATATTTCATGCTTTTTGCTGGTTTGCTTTTTTTATATCGTGGTTATAAGCAAGAAAAATCAAACGAGAGGATCTTTATGTTTGGTTTCGCAGGACTGTTTATTGCATTTACAATTAGTCGAATATTTTTTTATTTTGCTCATTTTTCAATTATAGGAAATTATTTAGATCATGCATATTATGCTGATCAAAGTAATGTACTCCCATCTTATGATATATTAACAAAAGGTGGTTACGTCAGTGGAGGTTTTGGAACAATGGTTCTTTTTTTAGCCATTGAGAGAATACAAAAAAGTACCAAATACATTCTCACAATATATACCCTCATAGATATAGTCTTAATAATTATAGTTCCTTTCAGTATTGCCAGACTCTTAAATTATATATTTGGTACAGGAGCTATGATTATAATGTTTCTAATATTAATCTGGTTATCCAGAAAATCTACGAAAGAAACTCAAGTAATTTCGGTATTTTTAATGGCTGGATTTAGCCTAATAGAATTTGGTATGATTTTAGACTCTACTGGAATTAGGGCTTTAAACATTATTCACCCAACTCTTCCCATCATAATTATCATGATAGGAGTGTTAAGTTCAATAACTCCAACTTTAATTAATCCTAAGTATTTTTCACAATCAACGATTCTTTGGTTAATCTTCATCATCTTTAATCTTATTTTATTATTAGTATACTTCTTTTTTGTTTTTAATTATCCAATGCTAATAACTATATTATCAATTGGTATTGCAGGAATAATCATAATTGCTATTAGCACTATTTATTCGATAAATCAAATATTTCAAATTAGAACACTTTCGCTAATTTATCAGGAAGAATTAAAAGAGAAAGAAGAGAAAATAGATTTTTTAAGCGTTTTTTCTAAACCACAAAGGGTTACAGAAGAGGAGATTTCGATTTCTAAGGATAAACATATTTGTTTGGTTTGTAAAGGAAAGATTAGTGGTTTAAATTTCATGTGCTTCGACTGTGGAGCCTTTTATTGTGCGAAGTGCGCTGAAGCATTGAGTAGTTTAGAAAACATATGTTGGGCGTGTGATTCTCCAATTGATCCGTCAAAACCTGTAAAATTGCATGAGAAAGACGAAGAAGAAGTAATAATAGAAGGAGAAATTTCTAAGAAAGGCAAAGAAAAACAAGATTCATTTAAAAAATCATAATTCAGAGAGGTATTCATAATGTCCGTCCCTCTCCATACCATCCTTTTTTAATGAATAGATAAGCATTCATCGCTGCTGTTGTCGCTTCTCCAACTGCTGTTGTTACCTGGCGTATTCCACCTGTTACATCTCCTGCTGCATATATCCCGGGAAAATTAGTTTCTTGATTTCGATTGACTTTGATACAATCCTCTTCATCAAGTTCTATACCAGCTTTTTTTGCTAAGTCGCTTTGTGGCTTTACTCCTATAGCAATAAAGAGAGCTTTTGTATCTATTTTAGTAATTTCTCCATTTCTATGATTTTTAATTTTTAATGCACCTAATTTGTCATCTTTTGTAATTGCTTCTTCAATAGTACAATTAAACATTGTTTTAACATTATTTAACGACATAACTTCATCTGCTATTGCTTTTTCTGCCCGCATACGATGACGTCTGTGAATAAGATACACTTCTTTTGCTACGCCTGAAAGATAAATAACTTCTAAACCCGCTGCATTGCCTCCACCAACTGTGCAAACTACTTGATCTCTAAATAAAGGACCATCACAAGTAGCACAGTAAGATATTCCATTGCCTACTAATTCAAACTCATTAGGTAATCCAAGAGTCATATGCCTTGAACCAGTGGCAATTATAATAGCTTTAGCTTTAACTTGTTCATTATAAGTAGATATTGTCATTTCTTTTGGATTAATTTCTTTGACCTCACTGAAGAAAAAAGTAGTTCCCCAATTTTCAGCTTGTTCTCTCATTTTTTCAGTCAATTCAAGACCATTGATGCTTATAAATCCCGGATAATTTTCAATCTTAGGAGCTGTCCCCGCTAAACCTCCAAAACCTTTACTCTCATAAAGAGCAGTTTTTAAACCCATTCTCGCCCCATAAATTGCAGCGGTTAATCCAGCAGGTCCTCCTCCAATAATTAAAAGATCAAATTTTGTCGGGTCAGACAATCTTATACACCATTACTTTGCAGCTTTATGCTTCTTAAACTATTATAGTCCTAATAGTTGTTTATATTTTTTCAATTTTAATATAATATATTTAAGAATAAAATTAATATTCTGTTAAAAAATACTGAGGTAAATAGTATCAAGAAGAATGTATTGATTAATTCAGACATTTCTTCTTTTTTGTCTTATGTATTTACATGCATTAATTCCCGCTCGTGCGCCTTCAGCTGCGGCAAAGATTGCTAAAAAAATCCCGCCTGTACAATCTCCTGCAGCATATATACCTTCAATGTTTGTTTTTTGTTCCTTATCTACTTTGATATTACCCATATCATCTAATTCTACACCTGCTTTTTTATAAATCGAATTAGAGGATATATGAGATAAAATGAATAAACAACTTAATTCAAATTCCTTTATTATTTCATTATCTTCTAATTCAGCCGTAGCAGGCTTGCAAATAATTTTTTGAAGTTTACCTTCAGAATCTGGAACTGTTTCAATTACTTCCAAATTTTCAAAAACTTCAATTCCAGCTTCTTTTACATCATAAACCTTTTCAGGTAACTTTTCAATCGTAATATTAGTGATAACTCGTACGATACAACCCATTTGTTGAAGAGTTAAAGCATCTTCTAACATTTCTTCATCATTACCGTATAGATACACAACTTTATCTTTATATAGTGGACCATCACTTAATGCACTATAAGAAACACCAAATCCAATTAATTCACCTTCACCTTTTATAACATCTTTTCTAATACCTCTTCCTGTTGCTATTATAACAACATCAGAAGTTATATTTGCTGTTCTTGTTGTAGTAACGTTTAGACCCATTCCAAGCATAAGTGAAATAACATCTCCAGATACTATTCTAATACTTTCAGAATAGCTTTCTGTATGTGTTCTCAATTTTTCCAATAAATATTTTCCTTTAATCTCTATTTCTCCCGGCCAATTTTGAATTTCTTTTGTTCTTAATAAAGCAGAGGGCTCTTTTCCTTCAAGGATAATAACATCCCGGTTTGCCCGTGCACAATAAATGCCGGCACTCAGTCCAGCTGGTCCAGTCCCAATGATCAGAACTTCACATTTGAATTCATCCATAGAATAAACCCTTCCAGTTGACTAATAATTTAAATAATAAAAAAATTTTTCCCATTTTTCTAAAGTCTAATTGTATTGAAAAATGTTATAATGCTAAAATATATAAATTATTAGATCAAAAATTTATATTGACACTTTTATCTTAAAATTAATAATTAAATGAGAGGGTTTTATGCCAAAAATTGAAAGAAAAATCGAAATTAATACATCCCCTAAAAGAATTTATGATATTTTGAATGATGATTCTTTAGAAACAGTATGGAACATCACTGTAAATGAAAGTACTGAAATCAGTCCTGATAAATATTCAATTAAAACAACTGTAGGAGATATGATTTCAACCATCACAGAAAGAATACCTGATGAAAGAATTTCCTTTGCTATTGAAGGTGGACCATTCAGTAAATTAGGATATATTTTAACCCCTGAAGGAGATAAAACAAATGCAATGATATGGGCAGAGATCAAAGATGAGAAGCAAGGAAAGATACTTGGGGTCGCTGGAGATATGCTTTTGGAGAGTTTAAAGAAATTTGCAGAATATGTCGAAACAGGGGGTAATCCAGAAGTATATAAAAAAAAATAAAAAGAAATATCTAAATTAATATTTTTTTCATTATTTAAATTTAGTTAATTTAGGAGACAAAATAAAAGACTAAAGAAATAGTTCCTAATAAAATCATTGTGGTTCCCATTCCACGCCCCATTGCTTTTGCAGATAATTTTTGCACATAATTAGATGTAATAATAGCAGATGCAAATGTTCCTATTCCTAAATACAAGGTTATTGGCCAACTGAAATAGAATTGACCAGTATAATAATACCCTAAGACTTGAAACATACTAAATGTAAATATACACATTATCACACTTAAAAGAATAGCCGTTCCAACTCCCTTTTTTAAGGGATATCCATAAATAATTATCAAAGCTAATGTTATAATAAATCCTGAACTTGCTCCAAAGATTCCGGAATTAAGTCCTACAAAGATTCCCAAAATTATTGCTAAAATAAAAAATAATTTCGAATATGGTTTTATCATAGTCTCAAATTCATAATCTATTGAGCTCTGTTTATTCTTTTTAAACTTCATCCTTATGTTTTGGACCAATTTGTTCAATGATTCAGCGGTTGGAAATCCTTTTTTGAGAATAGAAGATCCTAAAACAATAATAAACAATGGTATGAACCATCCAAATATTACTTTTAATTGAGTTGCCATTAAGATATATACTCCTAGAAGGGCAGCTAAAATCGAAATCATAAGTAAAATTGCAGTATTTTTATAAATCTGAAACTCTTTCTTTCTTATGTAGTTTATACCAACAGGTATGGCCGCAATAAGGTCGTTCAATACATTAATAGCTATTGCTAAAAGTACATCACCAGTAATCAACAATATAAGAGGTAGAACAACACCTTGACCTGTTTGGCCTATAAAGCTCATACTTATTCCAACTAGAGCACCAATAGAAATTAAAAGTATGATTTGATATACTTCTAAAGCCAAAAATTTAAAACCTCTTATAATGAATTCATATTTACTTATTGTTAAGAATTTATTATGCAAAATTTCATATATTATAAATTTTCTTGTTTGGTTATTGTTTAATTTGAAGTCTTAATTAATGATTACTTTTCTTAAATTTATGGCAAATATCTTAAATTCAAAATATTTTAATGATTTAAGAAATTTTGAGTGATATTATTACTCTAATATATTATAAAAAATTTAACAAAAAATAGTAAATATGTGAAAAATTATGGCTGTACCGATAATTTTAGTTGTTGCATTAATTGCTGGTATAATTTCCATTGGAATGGCTTTATATTTTGCCAAATTAGTCCTGAAGGAAGATCCAGGAAATGAAAGAATGATTGAAGTATCTGAGTATATTGAAAATGGAGCTAAAACGTTCCTCAAAGTTCAATATAAAATATTAGGCATTTTTGTGGCTGTTCTTGCAATAGCATTATTATTTCTACCCTCTCCCTTTGAAGAGAGTGATACATATACAAGGTTAATTTCTGGAGCATTAAATTGGGAACAAATGATAGCTTATGTGATAGGTTCTATTGGGTCGATGATGGCTGGTTATTTAGGAATGATGACGGGTGTAAAAACAAATACACGTTCTGCACAAGGTTGTACAATTAGTACTAAAAAAGGATTCGACATTGCTTTTTTTGGTGGAGCAGTTATGGGATTAGCAGTAGTTGGCGTCGCTCTAATTGGTATCTCTATTTTATATTGGATCGTCCCAGATCCTATGATTGTTTTAGGTTTCAGTTTTGGAGCCAGTAGTGTCGCTCTTTTTATGAAGGCAGGAGGAGGTATATACACCAAAACTGCAGATGTAGGGGCTGATCTTGTTGGAAAAGCAGAATATAATCTTCCAGAAGATGATCCTCGCAATCCTGCTACTATTGCTGATAATGTTGGTGATAACGTTGGTGATATAGCCGGAATGGGGTCTGACCTTTTTGATTCGTATGTAGCATCAATTGTAGCAGCAATGATGCTAGCTGCGACTTTATCTGTTATAGGGACAATATGGGAATCCATGACTATTGAGATTAGATATACTTTTGTGGTCTTTCCTGTTGTTTTGAGTGGTGTTGGCTTAATAGCTTCTTTGATTTGCATATATTTAATTAAAATTAGGAAAGGAGAAGATCCTGGAAAGTTATTAAATTTAGGAACATATTTAGCTACAATTGTCTTTGGCGGTCTAGCTGCGATCATAACTGCGATAATGGCATTAGAATTAAGTAATGAAGAAATGATATTCTTATGGAAGCTTTATTTTTCTGTAGTTATTGGATTATTAAGTGGGCTGGTTATTGGATTTACAAGTGATTACTTTACCAGTGATAATAGGAAACCAACAAAGCGTATAGCAGAATCGGCACAAGAAGGTGATGCGGTAGTCATTCTTAGTGGATTTTCTTATGGTTTATTAAGCGTTGTGCCTCCTGCTGTAGGTATTGTAATTGCCATGGCTGCAGCCTATTTACTGGGTGGAGTATTTGGAGTAGCAATGGCAGCAGTTGGCATGCTAGCAATCGTGGGAACTATAGTTTCTAATGATGCATATGGACCAATCGTAGATAATGCCCGAGGTATTGCAGAACAGGGAGATTTAGGCGAAGAAGTTATTCGAACTGCAGATAAATTGGATTCAGCGGGAAATACCGCAAAAGCTATAACAAAAGGTTTTGCCATTGGTGCTGCAAATCTAACTGTACTTGCTCTAATGTTCTCTTTTGCGACCGAGGCACATAATGCAGATCCATTAGTATTTCCTATAGATCCAGAAACATTTCAAATTATAGGAATGGATTTACTTAGAGTAAATGTTTTAATTGGAGCATTTATAGGAGTTGTTGTTCCTGCATTATATTCTGCTTTATTAGTTCTTGCAGTTCAAAGAAATGCCGCAAAAATGGTTGATGAGATTAGACGACAATTTGAAGAGAATCCTAAGATACTAAAGGGTGAAGCAGCAGCAGATTTTAATAAATGCATCTCAATCGCAACTAAAGGTGCTTTAAAAGAGCTTATATTACCAAGTATAATAGCTATCGCTATACCCATTTCAGTTGGAATTATATTTGGTGTAGCTGGATTGGGTGCTTTCTTAGCTGGTGCGATTTTATCAGGTTTTGTATTTGCTATCTTTATGTCGAATGCAGGCGGGTCATGGGATAATGCTAAGAAATGGATTGAAGATGGTAATCTTGGAGGAAAAGGGACTGACACTCATAAAGCATCAATCACAGGAGATACAGTAGGAGATCCATTTAAGGACACGGCAGGTCCAAGTATTAACACATTATTAGTTGTAATGTCTTTAACAGCATCCATCTTTCTCGGATTTCTAATGCTTTTTGGTAATGGAGTAGGACTATTAATATTCTAATTAATCAAAAAAATCTTTATTTTTTCTTTTTTGTTTATATTTTCAGTAATATAATTTTAGGAATAATTTAATTTCTTTAAACTGTTTTTAATAAAATTAAATAAATTTTCTAAATTTCTCAATTATAATTTTCTTTTAATTAAAGAATTTAAAAATCTAAGTTTAAAAATGATACTAAATGTTTGATAAAACTAATTGTTCTGACTGTGAAAATGTTGATTGTCTAACTCGTTGCCAATGGATTGATATTGATAAAGAAACAGCAAGAATCGAAATGGATAAAATGATTAAAGGAGATGAGTCATTCGTCCTAAAGGAATGCGTTACGTGTTTTGCTTGTGATGAATATTGCCCCTATAAATCTCATCCTTTTGATTTGATTACCGAATTACAAGAAAAATATAATAGT